>WBZO01000944.1_pt1 | contig 47873 bp, 42 predicted proteins | sample 5204261 | NCBI WGS metagenome assembly WBZO01 (sample SAMN12412400, study PRJNA552823) | activated sludge metagenome | isolation source: activated sludge from anammox sidestream of wastewater treatment plant... | place: USA: North Carolina | collected 2017-09
GCCGACGTTTGCCGGCTCGCCGGCCCGCAACAAGATCGCCGCCGCTGCGCCGGACCTGGGACAGGTCGTGTGGCGGATGCCGTTGCCGCGGACCAGGCGGGCCAGGCCGGTGGTGGCGTCCGACGCGCGCAGGCGAACAAAATCTCCTGCAGTATCTAAAGAAGAGCTATTGCCAATAATATTATAAAACCAGAAGCGGTAATCCGTGCCCACCGTCAGCGAGTAGGGGCCCTTGATTCCTGTCGAGTTGTTATCCGCTGATGTCCATTGATCGGCATAATAGGTAGGCGGGCCAGACGGGTCTGTAATTCTCCAGGCATATTCGTCTGCCGCGGAATCCATGTCGTAATTGACATAGACATCACAACTGCTGGCTCCTGAGCTGCTGCTACTGCTTCCGCCACTGGTGCCGGTGTTCGTTTCGCTGGTTGGATCCTGCTGCAGAATGTTCCTGCGGGTTTTCCAGAGAATGGTATCGTCGTAGAAATTGGCTGCTACATTGCCATTGTTATAGTGCTGATCAACAAAGATGCCGTCATTGTCGCAATTTTCACCATCTTTGTTCGTAGCATCGCAGGCATCAACTGTCGCCAGTGTGCTATTCAGGATGCCGCCTTTCTGGGTTTTGCCCGTACTGATCAGTGCGTAGGCACCCTGACTGTTGATGATGGTGTTATTGCCATCCCTGATTTCGATGGTGCCATCCACATCCTCGCTGATAGCGCTGATCATGGGTTCGTCGACGGCGTAGATATAGCGTCCTCTCCATTCATCATCCGCAAAATCATTTGCCAGGCCGAGCGCTTTCGTGGGCACGCCGCCGATACGTATATAATGGCCAGTGCCGGCAGGATATTGAACTCGTGTTAAGCCGGCCGGGGGTGAGCTGTCCGAGCAATCCGTGGCTTCGCGGCCGTAATTGGTGATGTCAGTGGCTGCCGCATTCAGAATGGCGGGGCAGGGTAGCCTTCCGTGAATGCGTGCGAAGATTTTAATAGCGTTGCTGATGGCCTGCAGCTCATTTTGCGTTTTTCTGGTTTCTTCGCGTGTGACCTGTTGCGAGTTGATAATAGCAGAACTGCTGACAACGATACCGATGATGGTGAGAACCACCGCAAGTTCAAGTAATGTAAAACCGAGTTGCGGATGGCGGCGCATATTAATCTTCCCCTACACAAACGAATCTTCGCGATGCAGAGCAGTCATCAGTGGAAATACGCCAGCTGGAAGCGGTGTGGCTCTGATTGCTGAATGTAGTTGTATCACTGGTCACGGCATCAGAGCGAAACGTATCTGGTGTTATTGCGCTGGCTGTGGATAGAAGCACGCCAGTAAGATCTGCACCTCCAGTTACGGTCCATGAGCGACAATTCATGGCTTCAAGTATTGCCCGTGTGTTTGTGTACACGCCGCTTGCACCTGCAGGACTGACCCGGAGGCGTACATTAGGTGTAATGAAGCAATAATCCGCATCGGCGGAGCTATCGCCCGTATCACCTGTGCAATCGTCAATAACAAAACGTTCAGAGCTCAGGCCATTTGGCAGGCCATTTAAATATTTAAGGTCGCTTGAGCGCAGCACCCAGGAGCCGGGATAAGCGGTGTTGCAGGCAGTATTATAGGCGGCTAATCCTAAGTTGGCCGCGTAACTTGCCGTAACGCCTTTAATTTCGAGCGGATAGTTGCTGGTTGCAGAGCCGCCGCCAATATCCCAAGGTTTAAAGCCGCCTTCGGTGGAGACGGTTTCGAACATTCCCATCCGTGTTTTCCAGATAATGAGATCGTCGTAGAAATTGGCCGCGACTCCGCCATCGTTGTATAGCCCATCGGTGAAAATTCCGTCTCCGTTGCAGTTGTCGCCGTCTTTAATCGCTCCATCGCAGGCGCTGTAGAGAGCCCCCGTTTTGGCGGTATATGCCCCCATATGGGTTTTGCCATGGCTGACAAGCGCCATCACAGCCGTGTCTGTAAGCGTGTTGCCTGCACTATCAATAATTCGGATGTTGCCCGTGCTGCTGCTGGTGAGGGAGGTGATGGCATCTTCCTGAACTGCGTAAAGATATCGGCCGTTCCAGGCATCTTCCAGGAATTTATCCGGCATTTCGAGGCTGTAAAACGGAACTCCGCCAATACGAACATAAGATGTATGGGCAAGATCCATCACGCGCACAATGCCAGCGGGCGGGGATGCATCGGAGCAATCTGTCGCCTCCCGGCCATACAGGGGATCAGAATACGTCAAGGTAAGGCTGGCCGGACAGGGCAGGCGGCCATATTCATTAAGGAATACCCGTAACCCTTTTACGATTTCTTCCATTTCATCGTAGGTTTCGACCGTTTCTTCCTGCTGGATTTTTGCCGTGCCAAGCGTCAGCCCGCTGGCGACAACAATCGCCATAATAGTAAGCACAATCGAAAGTTCGAGAAGTGAGAAGCCGCGTTGTTTCATAGAGTATCCAATTTACTACTAACTAGTGAATAAACTGTTAATTTTTAGTTAGTTTCCACGTAGTGGCGCTTGATAAGGGGGTATTGAAAAGCCATAAAAATCAAAGTTAACGGCATCATGCCGAAAACCTTGAAATTAACCCAAAAGGCTTCATCGAAATTGCGCCAGATTACCTCATTGGTTGCTGCCAGAAAAATAAAGAAAAGCATCCAGCGATAGGTCAATTGCCGCCAGCCTGTGTCAGTAAGAGATAATGCAGATTGCAGCAGTGGCTTCAGCAGTGGCTTTTTATAAATGAGGCCGCCGCAAAGAATGGTTGCGAAAAGAAGATTGATGAAAGTCGGCTTCATTTTAATGAAGGTGTTATCATGCAGGATAAGTGTAAGCGCGCCAAAAATAGTGACGACGATGCCGGTAATTAATGGAGTGACAGCAATTTTGCGCTCTATGACATAGCTAATAACAAGGCAAAGCAATGTTGTGGCAATGAGCGTTGAAGTTGCCAGCATCAATCCGTTTATTTTGTAAGCGATGAAAAAAACGGCGAGGGGAAGGAAGTCGAGTATCAATTTCATATGCTTTTTTGCACCACTGCGGCATAAAAGCGACAGGTTATTTAAGGTTTCCTAACTTTTTTGCCCTATTTACAAGGACTAGTGCATACCATAAGGGTATCAAATAGCAAAGGGAAGCTATGGAAACATCTATTTTACTAGTCGAAGACGAAGAAGCTATCGTCACGATGCTGCGTTATAACCTCGAGAAAGAGGGTTATAAAGTTTACTCTACCGATGATGGTGAGGAAGCTCTTACCATGGTTAAAGAGCACCGACCGGACGTGATTGTGCTGGACTGGATGCTGCCGTCAATGAGCGGTATCGAAGTCTGCGAAGCATTGCGCCGCAATAACGAAACAAAAGGTATTCCGATTATTATGCTTTCCGCACGCGGTGAGGAAGGTGATCGTATTCAGGGCCTTGACGCGGGTGCGGATGATTACATGATTAAACCGTTCAGCCCAAGCGAGTTGAATGCGCGTATTCGCGCAGTGTTCCGCCGCTTCCGCCCGGTGCTGTCGGAAAAAGTGCTGAATTACTCCGATGTACGGATGGATCTTTCCGTGCACAAAGTATGGCGCGGTGAAAAAGAAGTGCATTTAAGCCCAACTGAATTCAGCCTGCTGCAATACCTGATGGAACATCCCGGCCGCGTATTCTCACGCGAGCAACTGCTGGATGCTGTGTGGGGGCACGATATTTACGTGGAGCTGCGTACGGTTGACGTACATATCCGTCGTTTGCGCAAAGGGCTCAACCCAGAGGGTAAACAGGCTGAGCTGATCCGCACTGTGCGCTCAGCGGGCTATGCGCTGGAAGAAGTGCCGGAAGGCGAAGCCGCCAGCTATTAGTAATACTGAAATTAGAAAGCAGCCTGCCTTTGAGAGGTCGGGCTGCTTTTTTATTGTCATTAAACTGTAACAAGAATGCAGGGGCTGAATGTGTTAGCATGCAGGTTCACCATCTTGTTCAGTCTATGGACTCAATTGTTAGTTGTGCCTTGACGATCAACCTGATCGTCATGCTGGTATTCTTTCTGGTGAGAAAGCGATACCCGTACATTTTACCAGCCAGCCGGGGAGAACTGGTGGTAAAAATTTCTTTAATCGTAATACCGGTAATCAGTTTGATTTTTGCCCTGACCGGGGAACTCATCGTTCCCGGGATCGGTAAAACCCTAATGCTGTATGTTATCAAAAGGTATTTTCACCTGGAGATGACCAGAGACTTGACCTTATTGATGGCACTTGTGCTTAATTTTGGGATGTGTCTGGGAGCGTGGGGTTTGATGGAATTCGGTCTGCATTTAGGCAGATTCAGAGAAAAACTGGTTGCCAAACAATCCATCCGGGTACCCGGCCCGAAGGATAACGAATAACATTGAGGCGGTGAGCAAAGGCTCGCCGCCTCAGTGTTTTTGTGGTGTATTGCTGTAGCAATAGCTTAGTGCTAGGTATGGGGCGTGAAGCCTTCACCCAGTTTTCAGGAAATTCTTTATCGCCGCACCAGTCGTCGCGACGTGCTGCGCTGGGGGGGGGTTGGAGCGCTGCTAGCAGGAAGCGCATTAGCCCCACTCAATGCCTTTGCAAAAAAGCCTCTGTCGCGCCAGCCCTTTCTGCCGATAAAGGAGGTGAGGGGCGCTGTTGATTTTAACTCTGTGAAGCATGCGTATACGATTGGTCACGAACTGGCCAAAGGTTATGAAGCGCAGGTGATTGCCCGTTGGGGGGACCCGCTGGAAGCGGAGATACCGGAATTCGATGCGGCCCGCTTAACGGCGAATTCACAGGCCAAGCGCTTTGGTTATAATAATGATTTTACCGCCTATCTGCCATTCACGCGCGCCAGCGAGGATAGTTACCACGGACTGCTGCACGTGAATCATGAATATACCAATGGCTGGCTGATGTTTGCGGATACAACTTATGAAAACGCCAAGGAAAAAGCCACAGAAGATCAGTTGCGGATAGAGATGGCGGCGCAAGGCTTCTCGGTGCTGGAGATTAAGCGCGATGAACCGGGTTGGCGCCAGATGCTGGGCAGCGAATATAACCGGCGGGTGACGGCGAATACGCCGATTAAACTCAGCGGTCCGGCCGCAGGCACTCCCCGGCTGCGCACGCTGAATGACCCGCACGGAAGAGAGGCATTAGGCACTTTTGCTAACTGCTCCGGCGGCGTGACACCCTGGGGCACGGTGCTGACCTGCGAGGAAAACTTTGACGGATATTTCCATGGCCGCACTGAAACGCCTGAGCAGGCTTCGCATGATCGATATACCGTGGGGAAGGAAACATTCTACGGCTGGTATCGCATTGATCCGCGTTTTTATGTTGCCAGGGAGCCCCATGAACCCAACCGTTTCGGCTGGGTGGTGGAATATGACCCTTACGACCCTAAAAGCAAACCGGTCAAGCGTACAGCGCTTGGGCGCTTTAAGCACGAAACGGCGACTTGTGCCATTGCTGCCGATGGGCGGGTGGTGGTGTATTCCGGGGATGATGATTATTTCGAATATCTCTATCGCTTTGTGTCTCATGACAGAGCAGATTCAGGCAAGAGGGACATTCTTGATCGCGGTGAGCTGCAGGTAGCGAAATTCCATGAGAGCGGTGAAATGGAATGGATTGCATTAGTACACGGGCGCCACGGCCTGACAAAAGAGAACGGGTTTCAGGATCAAGCCGATGTGCTGATTGAAGCGCGCCGTGCAGGAGATGTCGTGGGGGCGACGAAAATGGATCGGCCTGAGGGTATAGCGGTTCATCCTCACACGGGTGATGTTTATGTCTCGCTCACCAAAAACCCGAAACGCGAGGAAATCGATGCGCCTAACCCCCGCCCAGCTAACCGGGCCGGGCATATTCTGCGTATGCATCCGCCTGCCGGAGATCATGGAGCGAAACACTATCGCTGGGATATTTTTGTGCTGGCCGGCGATCCGGATCAGGACAGGCCGCGTTATGGCCGCAGACCTGGTCAGAACGACTGGTTCGGCTGTCCCGATAATCTTGCTTTTGATAAGCAGGGGCGCCTCTGGGTGGCGACGGATGGCATGGCCGAGGCGATGCATCTGGCCGATGGATTATACGCTGTGGCAACAGAAGGCAGTGACCGTGCAGCGCCGCGCTGTTTTTTCCGCGCACCCAAAGGTGCGGAAGTGACAGGCCCCAGTTTTACGCCGGATGGAGAAACCTTGTTCCTTTCAGTGCAGCATCCGGGGGAGGACCCGGGTTCGAGCTTTGATCACCCCTCTACCCGCTGGCCTGATTTTGCAGAAAATACGCCCCCAAGGCCGGCTGTGCTGGCATTTACCCGCAAAGGCGGGGGTAAAATCGGAGGGTAGCCTTGAAAAAAACGCATGGTTACTTTATATAATAGTCGCAAGACTTAGTTCTTAAGTAAGCTATCTTAAAGGGCAGAGAGAATAGAATCACATGACTCATTCCAATTTACCCGTTTTATCGCCTGAAAGTGGTCTGCGCCGCTATCTTCAGGATATTCAGAAATTTCCGGTTCTTGAAGCGGAAGAAGAATATATGCTGGCTAAGCGCTGGCGGGAACATGGCGACAAGGAAGCAGCGGAAAAGCTGGTGACCAGCCATTTACGGCTCGTGGCCAAGATGGCTATGGGTTATCGCGGCTATGGCCTGTCGCTGGCGGAAATGATTTCCGAGGGCAATATCGGCCTTATGCATGCCGTGAAGAAATTCGAACCGGAGAAAGGCTTTCGCCTGGCAACTTATGCAATGTGGTGGATTAAAGCCTCGATACAGGAATATGTGCTGCGTTCGTGGTCGCTGGTAAAAATGGGTTCCAGCCTGGCGCAGAAGCGTCTATTCTTTAATCTTCGCCGCCTTAAAAGCCGGCTTGGCGCTTATGATGAAAATGCTCTTTCTCCCGAGCAGTTGAAAGAAATTGCCAGTGAGCTGGATGTTGATCCTGAAGAAGTGGAAGCGATGCATGCCCGCATGGTGGGCGGAGATCACTCGCTCAACGCCCATGTGGGTGCAGAAGGCGATGAAGAGTGGATCAACCTGCTTGCCTCAGGCGAGGAGAGCCATGAGAACCTTCTGGCGGAGAATCAGGAGTACCGTCAACGAGCCGCATCGCTGGCTTTGGCGTTGGAATCCCTGAATGAACGCGAGCGTGATATCGTGCAGCAGCGCCGCTTGCAGGAAGAACCGGCAACGCTGGAAGATCTAAGCCAGCAATACGGAATCTCGCGCGAGCGCGTGCGGCAGATCGAGGTTCGGGCGATGGAAAAATTACAGAACGCAATGTTGCCTGCAGCGGATGCGAATGCTGCGGCATAAAAAGGAATCGTTTCTGCGGGTGCAAAAACGATTCCTTCTCAGTTAAGCGACTTTCATCGCCGTACGGAACCGCTTCCTGACTTGTCGTGGGGCGGATCGCTTTATTTTCTTTATTTGCCCTTCAGAGATCTTTTGAGGATCCCTTTTGTTGATTCTTACCAGCCGCTCCACGATCGTTTGATCGTCGCCATGGATCAGAGCGGGATTGATCGAGAGCAAGACTTTTTCGGCATTTGCACGCCATGTGGCTTGCGCAGTGCAGGTGGTAATAAATGCAATAACAAATAAGGCTGAAAGCAATAAAGTTCTCATGTGAGATTGGATTAAAGTGAAATGTTTTTTGATTTGCCAGTCTGCAAGCAGACGCAACAACGCCTTTAACCAATCAGTAGATAGAGTCAGAGGGAGCTGTAGCGTCTGCTTAACAGGGTAAACAAATGCAAGAAAACAGCTCTATTCTAGGGTTTCACGAAGGGCCTCACAAGCAAGGCTCTGTGAAGTTTTAATGACAGGATGGTAATGTGCATGTATGTCGCTCAGAGTTAAGCTTTATTCTGCGATTTTCTTTATCGGCTTTCTGTGCTAGCCTATTGGCGCAAATGAAGGAGGCTTTATATGAAGCAGCACTTCCTGACCCGGTCAGATAAAAGCATCCCCTGGTATTTTCTGTTGTTTGTACTGGGGCTGGCGCTGGCTAACGCCGCGTTGCTTTTTAAGCTTTAAGATAACTGCGAGCAGCTTTTAGCGTATTCGCCAGCAGGCAGGCAATGGTCATAGGGCCAACGCCGCCCGGCACAGGCGTGATCGCGCCTGCGACCAGCAATGCCGCGGGATAATCCACATCGCCTTTCAGTACGGCTTTGCCGTCCGGCAGGGTTACGCGGTTGATGCCCACATCGATGACCGTTGCGCCCTTTTTAATCCAGTCGCCCTTAATGAGGCCGGGCTTGCCTACCGCGACCACTAAAATATCCGCCTGTTTTACCATGTCAGGCAGGTTGCGGGTTTTTGAGTGGCACAGGGAAACGGTGCAGCCTGCTTTCAGCAGCAACTGTGCCATGGGTTTGCCGACGATGTTGGAACATCCCACCACCACTGCATGCATGCCGGCCATGTCCTGATGAATGGATTCAAGCAGCAGCAGGCAGCCCTGAGGCGTGCAGGGAACGAGAGAATCCTGACCCGTCGAAAGTTTGCCTGCATTCACCACATGGAAGCCATCCACATCCTTGCGCGGATCGATAGCATCAAGCACCGCATTGGTATCGATCTGTTTCGGCAATGGCAGCTGAACCAGAATACCGTGAACCTTTGGGTCGCTGTTGAGATCGTGGATGCGTTTGAGCAGATATTCCTGTGTTGTATCGTTTGGCAGTCGCTCGGTAATGCTATGAATGCCGCATGCTTCAGCTGATTTGCCTTTGTTACGCACATATACAGCGCTGGCGGGATCTTCGCCTACCAATATCACGGCAAGGCCAGGCGTTATGCCGTGAGAGGCTTTAAGCGCAGCTACTTCTGCGGCGATGGTTTCTTTGTAAGTATCGGCGAATGCTTTGCCGTCGATAATAGTTGCAGGCATAGTTTATCTGGAATCTTTCACAATGATATTACTGGTGACATCCTGAGGTGTATGATCAATCACCAGTAATTCTACTGGTTGCTGGCCGTGATTGGTACCGAAATGCCAACCGTCAATCACTTCGGGAATGAATTCCCCTGCATGATACAGGTGCGGTTTGCGACCTTCGATGGTGACCTCGATCTCGCCTTTGAGGATATAAGCATAACGCGGATAGGGATGTTTATGCACGGGCAAGCCAGCACCGGGGTCGATGGTCAGCCTTGTTACCTGCAGGCGCGGCTGCGCAGGCATTGCAATGGGCTGTCCTGTGACGGTCTGCGTGGTGTCCAGCAGAAGTTCTTTCTGTACTGCCGGGTCTTTGGCAGTTGCCGAAAGAGGCAGCATGCATAAGGCAGTGTAAAGAAGCGTTCTGCGCATGGTTCAGCTCGCCGCCAGCAGATTCAGTCTTGGCTCCGCCTGTGCCTTAACCAGGTGATTCAGCGCGTTCAGGTAAGCTTTGGCCGAGGCGGTCAGCGTATCGGAATCGACGCCGTGGCCATTTGCCAGCTGACCGTTTTCGGTCATCAGCCGTACTGTTACCTGCGCCTGCGCGTCGATACCCTGTGTGACCGCGTGTACCTGATACAGCTTCAGACGCGCCTGGTGCGGAACAAGACTGCGGATGGCGGTGAAAATCGCATCTACTCCGCCGGTACCGACTGCGCGCATGTGCTTTTCAGTGCCGTTGATGTAAAGGGTGATATCTGCCGCCTGTTCACCTTCAGAGCCGCAGGAAACGCGCATGGATTTAAGCTTAATTGCGTCCTCTGCGGTATGTGCTTCCACATCCGCAAGGGCGATCAGGTCAGCGTCGAAAATTTCTTTTTTCTTATCGGCAAGCGCTTTGAATTTTTCAAACACTTCTTCCATTGCATTGTCGCCGAGGTTAATGCCCAGCTCCTGCAGGCGGCTATGCAGTGCATGGCGGCCGGAATGTTTGCCGAGGACAAGGCTGGTTTTTTCCAGCCCTACCGATTCCGGCGTCATGATCTCGTAGGTGTTAGCATGCTTGAGCATGCCGTCCTGATGAATGCCGGATTCATGCGCGAAAGCATTCGCTCCGACAATGGCCTTATTCGGCTGTACCGCATGGCCAGTGATAGATTGAATCAGTCGCGAAGCGCGGGTGATGTAGGTGGTGTCGATATTGCAGGTGACGTTGTAGGATTCGGGATGCGTCTTGAGCGTCATGATCACTTCCTCAAGCGCAGTATTGCCAGCACGTTCACCAATACCGTTGATGGTGAGCTCTGCCTGGCGGGCGCCTGCGCGGATAGCTGCAAGCGTATTCGCGGTGGCAAGGCCAAGGTCGTTCTGGCCATGGAAGGAGAAGATGGCCTTGTCGGCATTCGGCACCTTGCCCATCACTGTTGTGAACATCCGGGTGATGTCTTCCGGCGTAGCATAACCTACCGTGTCAGGCAGGTTAATGGTGGTGGCACCTGCGGCGATAGCAGTTTCCACCGCGCGGCAGAGATAATCATATTCTGTACGCGTCGAGTCCATTGCTGACCACTCAACGTTATCGGTATATTTGCGGGCAAGGGAGACTGTGTCGCGGATCATCTCCAGCACTTCTTCCTGCGTTTTATTGAACTGGTATTTGAGGTGAATGTCCGAAGTGGACATAAACGTATGGATGCGCGGACGCTTTGCAGGCTTGACCGCGGCAGCGGCCCGTTCAATATCAGCTTTCTTGGCGCGGGCCAGCGAGCAGACCGCGGCATTCTTCGTGCGTTCGGCGATGGCCTTGACCGATTCAAAATCGCCCTGGCTGGCCATGGCAAAACCGGCTTCAATGACGTCGACTCCCATTTTATCCAGCAGTTCGGCCACCAGCAGTTTCTCTTCCAGGTTCATGGAAAAGCCGGGCGATTGCTCGCCGTCGCGCAGGGTGGTGTCGAAAATGATAATTTGGTTCGTGGTCATATAATCTCCAAAAAAGGGGAGACTTTTGTATAAGAATACATCCTTTAAGACAAGGCCTTAGAAGAGATTTTGTTCGGTGGAACTGGCTCTCAGCGCTTTTTCTGCCGCAATTTTAACAGCCCAGCGGTCTTTTGACGCTTCCAGGGCCTTTCGCGGCTGCATTCTGCTTGCGCCTTGTCGAATATTTTCGTCAAGCCTGGCATAATGCCGGCCCATTTCCCGATGTGCATAGCGGGTTTCTGGTTCCAGCCCGATACGGCATTTTTTAAAGACATCAACCACTTCGAGATTATCCATCCAGACTTCTGTGCCCGTTTTTCTGCTCTGCATCAGGTTGCGGCGATCGGTATGGATATCGATATAGAGGGGCTGCAGCGGCTTTTCGGGCTGGGAATAACCGGCGGCGCAATGAAAGGGCAGGCGCTCTAAATTACTGGCTTCGGCAGTGACGTATTCCATTACCTTTTGAGGGCTGGCAAGCTGAATACGCTGGAGTGCTTCCTCAACTGACGGCAGAGCCATCGCTTTGGGGCCGGTTAACGGCTTCTTGAGATCTTTATCTGCCGGGGAGATAACCCGAAATAACCGGTGCGCATAAATTTCGGTCAGATAGGTGGCTACATTGAGTGCTTCTTCCTGTTGCTGGGGAGTTTTGGCAGAGGCCAGCATTTGCTGCTGAATTGATGCGATTTTGCTAAAATCCCTGCTGGCCCAGCGCAAAACCGCGTCTTTGCGCCGTGAATTTCCTTCGCTGTCAGCTTCGCGCTGAAAGAGTTCTTCCACAATCTCGGCATGCATTGAAAGAGCGTGTTTTTCCAGGCCTTCAAGGTAAGGCGTTTCGATGTATGCGAATTTATGGTCTGCTTCTTCGCGTAAAGGAAGGATAGCCGCATGCAGGTAATCATGCTCGGCCATCGACGCCATTTGCATGAAGCCCTGAAAGAAAGCGGAGATGGTTTCCTGCTTTACGCCGGCAGTTTCCATGGCTGTAAGCGCGTCGTTATCCAGGAGAAAAAGCGGCTGCGCTACCTGGCTTTTAGTAATATCCGCTCTTACATTGATGTCTGAGATGAACCCAAAGCGAAAATGATAGGGGGTCGTCGTTTCCGATCCGCCGACACCCAAATCATAGCGATCAAGATTCTCAGGTGTGATAGAAGTAAAATCATGCCGGATCAGAATGGACTGAGAACCGATAACTGGTTGGTCTTTAGGTTTAAGCATCAGCAGATCGGGATCTAAATTGATACCTTTGCGTTTTGCAAGAATGCCCAGGGTTTCAAGGAAAAGCTTCTTATAAGCAATCTCGCTTTGCTCCTTTTCCTCTGCGCGTATCAGATGGAAACCGGAGGAGAGTTCGTCAAGCTGGCGATCTTTAAGTGCCTGAATATGAGATTGAAGGGCTTGATCTTTTAAGTCGCCATTTTCCAGCCGCTGCGACATATTTTCGCGCAGCAGATGCATGATTGTCTCGGGCTGTTCCCTGTTACGAATGAACTGGTCTGCCATATAGTCAAAGGTCTGCAGGGCAGTGGCGTGTTCTTCCGCCATAGCGGGCAAGGGATGGGTGTTTATCAATTGTTCTATGAATGAAGCCAGATCGGATTTTGCATTTCCCAGCGACTGTGTGTAATCGTGATCAAGGATATCCTCTTTCGCATTCGGGTAGGCATATTTTACAAATTCGCTTGCCTGATCCGAAGTGAATTCGCTTTTTTTATGCAGCGTCAGCTTAAGCAAATTGCCTGCAAGGTTATTGCGAAAGTAATTACTGAAGTAGGTGAGTTTACCTTCTTCTTGATATGCTCGATCGATGATAGGATAGCGGTTTTCGTGGCTTTCACCTGCTTTCGCCAGTTCAGTCTCTTTCCACTCATCGATCTGTTTTTTTAAAACTTCAACTGCGTGGTCATGCTTTTCCAGAATGGCTGTATGGAGGTGATGCAATGATTCAAGATAATCAGTGTAAGCAGCACCTGCCTCGTGATAGAAGGCATCTTGATTCAGGGTTTCTTTGCTGCGTATGGTGTCTGCGGGCGTAATTGCGATGCGATCCCGCATGCCGTAGTAAAGGGGTAAATCATGCTGCGGCTTAAACTCAGTCTGCTGATCTTTCCATCTTGACCAGGCGCGTTCGCGGGCTTCATGAATTGAAGCAGGGAGAATCATGCTGGTCGGACGATTTGTCATAACATCCTATTATAAACAGAGACTGTTACACTGTGATGACGGCTAGCATGCACAAAAAGAAAGAGACACCGGTTGGGGTGTCCGATGTCTCTGTTCTTTCCTGATGGGTTACAGCCTAAGGCCTACAGTTGCCAGTAGAGCTGCTTCTCCCATTTTTCGGCGCCTTCGACGAAATGTACGGAGAAGTTTCCTTCGTCATCCTGTTTCCAGCGGAAGTTGCCCAGGCCATTGGCCGGGTAGGCGACGACGCCGCGCCCTTTACTGGTGGTGAAGAAAAATACTTCCACCGGAAGCGACATTTTGCGCAGCGGCGTGGCGTTTTCTGCCGTGGGGCTTTTGCGCAGCAGCAGGTAGGCATCCACGTTGCGCACCAGCGGCTGGGCGTCCTGCATCTCGAGGGGGGCGGTGTTTTCCCCCAGCGAATCGGTGCTGGCGACAACCACCGTGTTCAGCGTTACGGGGGTCTGTTTGTGGCTGCGGCAATCCATGGCGGTTTTGGTGAAATCTTCGAGATCACCCCGGCGGCCAGTGGGATCGCCGGTGACCATGCAGCCCGGGGCTACGAGCAATTCGATCTGGTTGCCGGCGCTGTCCTGCCCGAGGACGTAGATGACGAAATTGCCTTCTTTGACCCAGGAGGGCGGCTGGGCTTCGTTAGGTTGTTGGGCGTGCAGAGAGAGGCACGCAAAAAGGCCCGGAAGGGCAAATGCAAATAGTTTCATAAAATGATCTATTATTGAAATGAAAGAAAAAGCTTTGGATAAGCGATAATCCGAAGGCAAGCCATCGAATCTGCTTGCTTACGAAGCATGAAAAAAAGCCAGTATAGTGTAGGATTTTGTGCTGTGTATGAAGATTCAGTGACAATTATAGCGGTTAAATTATGCGCACAATCTTCCAGACATCGAGAATCAGGACGACTGCCATTAACGCTATCACGGCCTGCGCCACCCATTTCATATTCGAATTCAGAAAAGGCGCGGAATCAATCACCCTTCCCAGGATTGAAAGGCAGACAAGCACTACGACAGTTAGAATCAGAGAAGTAAGCATAAGTGTTTTATAAGAGCAGCGTAGAGCCTTTTGCTGAAACCGCCAGTTTAAAATGAGATTCAGGCGCGTGCGCGCCAGCCGGCGGAATTAGATTTTCCACCCATCATTGCGCGCATAGCATGACCGCCAGTCATCGCGTCGACCGCCATCGCTACGCCGGTGACAACCGCAAAGCATAAGGCACCTTTTCTCACGCGATCACGCCAGGTGGTTTCTTCGCCGTTCTGCTTTTTCTGTTCGAGTTCTTTGTTGATCGCTTTTAATCCGTTCATGCCGATGGTGATAGCGCCCAGGCCAATGCCTGCTTCGGCCAATCGCCCGGATGGGCCGGCGGTTTTTGTCTCTGTGCTAGATGACTGCTGTGCGGCTTCTTCGGAAAGGTTGCGGCGCCTCGAGGATGAAGGTATGGATGGATTGGGAGGATTGGATTCCCTGCTTGTCGAGCCAGGTATTTCAGCTTCGGCCTGGGGTTCTTCCGGCTCATCGATATCGATTTCTTCCTCGATCTCAAATTCCTCCTGCTTGCGGGTTTCCATCTCATAGACCGGAAGATCATATTTCGTTTTTGCCGGTGCGGGGGGAAGAGGCTCGGTGGGAATTTCGGCAATATCCCAGTCGATTTTATCATTCTTATGCTGCTCGCGCTTTTTCATCAGCGCGCTTACATTATTGAGTTCCTGCCAGCGTTCCGGATTCGGATGTTGCAGGAGGATGTCTACGCTGTCAGGGGTTGGCAGTGCTTGCGTGCTGATCCATTCCTTTGCCTTTGGACTGAGGTTATCCATTAGGCCTGCACTGATATGTTCATCAATATTGCCGGAAAAGAAGACGGCACCTAAAGCCTTGAGTTGCTCAGCGGGTTCCAGCTCGCGGCGCAGATCTCCCATATTATGCTGGCCCCGTGACATTGCTGCCAAGTAGTTATTAATCTGCCCCGTTGCTTTGTCTGCCGTAGCATCCACTGCATCGGTGAAGGCTTTTTCGAAGCTCAGCTTATTGCCCAGCGTGCCATCTTTTTTAAGGTTTTGCTTAACATAATTATTGAAAGCATCCGCCAGTGTTTTGCCAAAGAGCTGCCTATCCTGGACCGAGGGCGGATCAATCGCCATTCCGCCGCGATCGATCAGATAGATGGTGTCGCCGTTGATTATTGCCTGTGCGCCGTGGCGATCCCAATCCATCTGAAACCCTGAGAGTGCAACGTAGTTTTCTGCGGCGAACAAAGCCTGGGCGACTGCTTTTTTATCTTCGGCGGCCAGTTCGTTAAAGAGCTTGCCGGGCGCCCAGACCATCTCATGCGAGGTTTTATTATCTTTCATGATGGGCACTTCGCGGAAGGTGAAAGTGCGTTCACCAATCGTTACTTTCATGCCATCAGTGAGCGTTGTGGCAATCTCAGTCTGCTTGGGGGCATTGGTGAATTCAGTTTCAACTTTCGCAGCATTAACAGCATGCTGGATAATCGGCTTGGCGCTGGCGAGTTCCGGAAAGGCTGCCGCAGATTTATTAACCATGCTGATGACACGGTGTTCGTGCAGCGCTACTTTCTGACGGGCACCGCCCCGAACAATTTTAAACACAGTGCGTGGTGAAGCGATTGGGTAATTAAACTGCTCCAGCTTGTTGATGTCTTTATCAAGCGTTAGCGCAAGACCGATAGCGCCTGCCCGCACAGCGCCGATGCGTTTGGTCGTTTGCTTAACTTCTGGCGATGCATTTTTCTGAAACATTTCATGAATGACCCAACGCGGCGGAATATTCTCACTGTTTTTACTGGCCGGATTACGCAGCCAATCCGGAATGCCTGGAGTGCTGTCGATAGCCTGGCTGGTTTTTGCGGCAAGAGGATTGTCCATGCTGCGAAGAAGGGTGTGAATCGCCATACCCGTGCGTTTCTGGGGATCTGTTTCCTCCAAGCCCGGATCTTCCGCGACCATAATAGCAGCGGTGTACATTTGCTTGGTGAATTTTTCTGCTTTATCAATTGATTCAAGGTAATTGCCAATCAGCGACCGCCCATATTTAATATATTCATCACCTTTACGCAGCGGCATGGCTGTATCGAAAACATATTTCTGGATATCGATGGGTTTGCCCTTATGCATAATGGGCCGTGCATTAGGATGCGAAGGAAAGAGCACCTCGCGCATGGCTGCGGTGCGGTATTCCATCGGTGCGCTGTTGAAATTGCGATGAAGAATCTGCGCGGCAAAAGTCGCTACGACATCATTCTCGTCGTATAACTGCGCCTTTTTGTTTTTCCACATATTTTGAAGGTTTCGGATAACCTGGTGTGGAACGCCTTCCTCCTTAGCAATTCTGTAAGTCTGGTTCTCAAACTCATGCATCATTTTTTCCATGGAGGATTTTGCCTGCTGCGCGTAGAGTTTGGCGGTTTTTTTATTGCAGGGTTCTCTCAGGAATTTGATGGTTTGCTCGCGGAATTCAGGATCAAAAGCCAGGTTGTCCAGAAAGGCTTCGCCGGCGGAAGCTTCCAGATGGAGCTTGGCAACTTTTTCATCGGAAACTTCTTTAAGCTGATCTCTTACATGATAACTGAGACGTTCCTGTGCTTCGATGCGGTTAAGCCAGGAAGTGAGCAGCTAATGACGGGTGATGCCTTCCGTGCGGGCCATGACGTCTTCGACAACACTTTTCGCTTCCTTAAAATATGGATCGGTATCTTCATCCACAAAAGCGGGTGCCTTTGCCTCCTTCATTGTTAAGGCTGTGCACTCAACCCAGGCGGCTATGGCCCAATTGCGAAAATTAGGCTCGACAATGAATTTAAAATCGTTTTTGCCGGAGAAAGGCTTTTTTTCTGCCAAGATTATCGAATCGAGCAACTGCTTACGAAGTGCAATATCTGTCGTTTCATTAACCTTCTGGACAATTGCGCTTTCATAACGCGAACGCAACTCAGTGTCGTCTTTAAAGAGAGACGTGTCCTGGTGCATATTGTACAGACGTATTAAATCTACAGGGTCTGATTGCAGCTCCTGTTCGGCATGATTTTTAATATAGCGGCTTAAGATATTGTCGTAAGGGCTGCGCAGAATATAGCTATCAGTGCGTTTACCCTGCCTATATAATATCGCCAGCTCATCAAGAGATAAGGTGACCTCCTGGTGCTGCCGGAAAAAAAGATCCGCCTCTTGTGCAGCGAGAAGGCTCATAAACTGATTGTTGGGCGTTTTGGCTATGAGTGAGAATATTTCATTAGGGGTAGCCGGTGCTGAATAGCCATAAATTTCCCGGTAATGGGACAGGTTCTGCCTTTCACCTATGTATTTACGTTTTTCTGAGTTTTTCCCCAAGGTTGGATCAATCGTAAGCATGCAGATGCGGCTTACGGAGTCTGGCTGCATAATTTGCGCCGGATTGCTTTTAACGAGAGAAATATAGGGATGATCAAATTGGAGAGCTTGCTTTGAGGAAGCTAATTTTTTTGTCATCACATTGCTAAAGTTATAGTCAAAGAAGCTGTTTAAAGTATTTTTGTAATCCCGGTTTATCGGATTTTGTGCGTTTGCAGCTAAGCTATCATTTACTTCCTGGAAGAAGCGTTTCTGAAACGCATTGCCATGCGGATTACGAGTATCCAGGAAAAGCGAGTGATATTTTTTGAGGAAAGTTTCAAGATTTCTATCGTTTGACCAGTTCTGGACATTCCTGACCATTTCCCAGTCTGCTTCATCTACCGTGAGGTTATCAGCCTTACGTTCTGCGACCAGCTCATTCCAGGCTTTGACTGCGGGTTTTAAGTCTGCATCCAACCATAAGCTGTCTTCAGAAATATTCATCCCAATGATATTTCCGTTTTCCGCATATATGGTCTGTAAGGAGTTAATCTTACTTAAGTCCTGAAAATGACTTTTCTTCTGCCCCTCAGAAAGAGCTGGGAGCAGAGGTGCAGAGGATTGATCAATTCCGAGCTGGTATAGCATGAGGGTAATCTCATTAGCGGGTGCCGGGTCCTGTAATGCCCACCGAACGTGATTACCCCATTGCGGTTTGATGCCATGACGGGATGCGATATTGCTATCTATTTTATCTACGCCCGCAACAAGGTTTGTTTCTTTATAGATTTGCTGCTGTGCTCTCAGAATGTCTGCCTTAGAAGGTAATTTGAAAGATGGCAGATCTATTACTATACCGGAAGGTGATTTCTTATTTAAACCCAATGCTTTAATTTTTTGAATGGCCTTTAAGGCCGATACCTTATCTGTCGCTTCTGTGAAAGCAACGATATGTTGGGCAAGCTTTTCATAAGTTCCCATTGGCTTGGTAAAGAGGCGGCTAAGGTGCCAGGATTCTGAGATATCCAGATAAAGTGATTCGCTGTACCATTTCTTTTCCTGCGAGGGAGGGGATACGCCCAGAATGCAATCAGAAATTCGATCAAGCTCACGCTTTTCCTGGCTATCTGGTTGTGTATTGTAGCTATGCACTTCGAGCTTTTTGATCAAGCTGCCAATCACTGCCACGCGAGGGGCGTGATCCCGCTCATTCCATTTCGGCAACTCATTTTCAATGATGTCACCTAATATCCGCAGCTTTGCTACATTTGTGCGAGCGTTTGGATAACCATAATCCTGCAGGATTTTATCCAATCCAATCTCATAGCGAACATTGCTCGCGGTGATGAGTGAAGGTGTTAAGCTTTCTAATTTCGGCGGGAGAATATTGCCCGTGGGATCCAGATGCAACTTACCCTCGCCTTCATGCCTTTTGAAAGCCTGGTTGCGCATATGGGCGGTGCGGTAATGGCCGACGGGATGTACATCAAGATAGTCGCGGATATCCTGAAGACCGATACTGTTATCTTTAGTGGGATTATTCAGTACATATTCAAGCGCGTCGATGAGCGATTCTTTGGGGTAGTTCAGCTCAATCAGCTTGCTTACGGCAAACTCATCGCAGGCAAGCTCTATGCCTTCAGAATTTCTATTGCCGCGTTCGATGTGATGTAATTCATGTGCCAGAATTCCCAGCAGCATGCCTTTGCCGTTATTTTCAAAGCCAGCCGGAAGCTCGACGTTTTTGCTGCGCAACTCACGCGCACGCTGGCGGAGGTTTTCGGGAGAAAATGCCTCAATGAGCGCGCGTGTGAAAATAATAATGGGAGGGTTGGCATAGCGCAGTTTTGCTGCGTTCAAATAATTCTCATCCTGCACGAAGAAGCGGACGCCAAGTTTTCTGGCTTCCTGCACGCCGAGAAGCTCCTCGGTCATTTCTGTCATGATACGCTGGAATTCAGCGGCCTTCGCCTTGTCAACCGTTGCCAGCCGAAGCCCTTCATGGATAGCGGGAGGGATATTCCCTCTCTCAAGCTCTGTCTTTATGTAATCATCCATTGGCGCTTTTGCTCAAGGATTCAGCAATCCTGTTCGGTTAATATACTTTAGTATATCACGGGACTATTACGCTTTCATGACAGGGGAGGGGTAAACAATCTGCTTATGGCAGCTTTATTTATTGTTATAATTCAAATGGTAAGAAAGGTGGTGGAGGGAGCTGGATTCGAACCAGCGTAGACATAAGTCGGCAGATTTACAGTCTGCTGCCATTGACCGCTCGGCCATCCCTCCACACGGCAAGGGTGGGGATATTTAGCGGCTGAGGAAGGCGAACGCAATCCTAAAGTGACAATGGCCGCCAGGACGTGGTAAGCGAAGGCATGACAAAACTTCCTCCAGGCTATTACTGGCTTTTTGGGCTGCATCCCGTGCAAATGGCTCTGGCCAACCCTAAACGTGCGAAAAATGAGCTGCTGGCAACCCCTAACGCGCTTTCAAAGCTGCCAAAAGGAGCCAAAGCCAGGCAGGTTACCCCGGAGGAGCTGAATAGGTTATTGCCTGCCGGGAGTAATCACCAGGGGGTTGCACTGGCGGTGCAGCCGCTGAAAAGCCCGCCTTTGGCAGAAATACTATCTACTGGTAAGCCCCTGGTGATATTGGATCAGGTGACTGACCCGCAGAATATTGGCGCTATTCTTCGCTCAGCGGCTGCATTCGGCGCAGGCGCGGTGATTGTGCAAGATAAAAACTCGCCTCCTGAGAATGCGACAATCGCTAAAATTGCTGCCGGCGCGCTTGAGCTGGTGCCCTATGTTAACGTGACCAATCTCTCCCGCTGTATCGAAGAAGGCCAGAAGGCGGGTTATTGGGCGGTGGGGCTGGACGGAGAGGCCGAGCAAACGCTCGTGCAATGTAAGCTGTCTTCCAAAACCATCCTGGTAATGGGTGCGGAAGGGGCGGGCATGCGCCGCCTGGTGGCCGAACATTGCGATATGCTGGCGAAGCTGCCTATCGATTCCCGCATGGAAAGCCTGAATGTAAGTGTGGCTGCGGGAATCGCGCTTTACGAGATAATGCGGGCATAGCGTTATTGCTGTCACAGAAAGTTCATCAAGCGGTCATCATTCAGTAACAAAGCGGGCGTAGGATTTTATTAATAAACCGCGCAACGCGAAGGTACGAAAATGGCTACTGTTAAAATTGCTGATTCTCTGGGTGATATTCATACCGCTTTTGATCGGGCAAAAGCTGATCCAAAGGCTTTGGAAATAGGCGGCTATATCGACGACCAGTTTGTTGCCTATAATCAGCATGCCGGATTTCTTCCCCTTACGAAGAAGGCAGAACTGCAGCAGGACCCCAAAGTATTCGATGAAATTGCAAAAGCGCTCGTGGCAGCGGATATAAAAGATGTACCCGACACGAAGAAAAAAGAAATCTATGGCGCGCTTTATTTTGCCAAAGCGGCCAGCATGGCCACAGGCCTTAATGAGACTGAAAAAGCGGAGGCTGTTACTAAGATTAAAAAGAAAGCCTGTGCTGGCGTAAAAGATCAAAAAGTGAGCGATGCGATTAATGCCGCCGTTGATAATTTTATCAAAGCGCCTGCGGCTTCAAAAGAAAAGGAAGGCAAGAAAACCGATGTCATGAAAACGCTGACCGAAAGCGTGAAAGACCTCATGATGGCGAATAAGAAAGACGGTAAGAATCGTTTCACCGATGATGACGTCAAGGCAATCAATGATAAGCTTCAGGCCTATTATAAAGCCGGCGGGAAAGATATGGGTGTGTTAACCACCACTCAGATCAATGCAATTGCCAGTTATGTTGAAAAGGCAGTGAAGGAGAAAGAGAAGTTCTCTGATATCGATGTGGAGCTGGTGACTGCCAGCGCGATTATCGGCCTGGCTAAAAAGGGCCAGCAAGCAAAAACCATCAGCCAGTCAGATGTAGAAGCAATTACTGCCGAGGTTATCCTTGCAAAAGAGCCGACATTACGTTCACAGGTTGCCGGTAAGAATGAAAAAGAAAAATTTGAGATTGTTGAAAAAGCTGCAAAGCCGGTCATGGAAGCGGCAGGAAAGGCCGCAGGCAGCGTTGAACGCGCCGGCACTGGCATGCGCGTAGGCGCTTCGCTGATTGGCGCAATCGCCGCATTCATCGGCTTCAAATGGCTGTTCACTTCCAAGGAAGAAGTAAACCAGGAAACCGGACAGCCGGAAAAGAAATCCCGCTCCTTCTTCAGCAAGGCCATGGGCGCGTTAATGGTCGCCGCAGGTATTACTGCGGTAGTCGCGGTGGGTATGCGTGGCGGCAGTGCCTCGCAGCTTGGTGAAGATATCAGCCATAAGTGGCGTAATATTGTAAACAAAAGCCGAGAAATCAAGCCACTGCAGGGCTTTCAACTGAGCTGATTAACCATTACCCGCTAGCAGATTTTGCCAGCCATTCTTGTTGCTGACGCGGGGCGATCCACGCTCCTTTTCCTGCTCAGTCAGGTGCATTTTCTGCAGCAGCTTTTCCAGCGGCATATGCTTCATTTCAATGAATTCATCACAATGTGCTACCGGTGTGTGAAGCACCCCTTCATGCAGCATGGATCCACAGGAATAGGAAACATTCGGCACATGGCCGCCTTTGACTCCATCCGGAGAATAAAGCGGTTCCATGGTTTTTGCGATTACCTTAGTGGGATCTTCCTTATCCAGCAGCATGGCGCCGATGCGGTATTGCCGGGCCATGCCCACGCTGTGCGTCATGACCAGCCAAGCGCCGTTAGGATAGGTTTTGCCATCAACCGTTAGTTCATCCTTAAGCTCTATGGGCGCGCCGCAATTGCCGACCTGCATGAGTTCCCAGGATTCACGTTCCATATCGATAGGCTTGGCAACATCCCATTTCAGCAGATCCTTTGACTCAAGCAGGTACTGGTTGGCGCCATCGATGCGGCCCATCATCAGATATTTGCCATCGACCTTGCGTGGGAACAGGCCTAGGCCTTTGTCTTTCAGCGCTGCGCCGCGCATGGTTTTAACATCAAAGGTGCGGAAATCTTTTGTTTCGATTAAATGCGTGCCAGGGTTTTTACCATCATAAGCCACGTAGACGCCGTAATAAGTGATTTCACCGTTATTATGTTCAAATCGCGTAAAGCGCACATCTTCAAGTCCGCGGTCTTCCTGTGGAAGCTGAGGCACCAGCACCCTTTCATCTAATCTCGATTTTTCCGGGTAACTAATGATCGCCTCGTCGTTAAGAGGTCCCTTTGTCACGTCTGAAGGCGGATGAATAATTCCGGAATCCGGTAAGATATTAAGCGTTCCGTCTTTTTCAATTACCCCTTCACGGAAGCCGATAGTTGAGAAATGGCCTTCGCCCACGCAACGCAGACTCATCAGTATTTTTTGTCTTCCTTCTTCATCTTTGCCCTCAGGATGCGGAAGGATGCAGGGATTAAACAAAGCTGAACCCTCAATCGTATATTCCTTGCAAAGATAAGCGGCGGCTATTTCACGGCGCTTACCCTCCAGCTTCAGATAAAGAAGCTTTTCTTTATCCAGGACTGCTTCTGCATTCTGCAGGTAAGCTTCGATTCTTCTCGCGAAGTCCGGGTGACGGTCATGTAAATCAAGTTTTTTATATTCAGCATAAGTTTGCTCAAGTTGTTCATCGGACATTGTCGCAATGCGCTCAAATAGCTTTACATAATCCCGCGGAGATTTTTCAAAGGGCTGCAATATTGCTCTTGTTGGATCTTTACGCAACACAGAGTGCGATGTGCCATTAGAGTGTGGCTTTCCGTTCCCATTCGCCTCATCTATGAAAAGCGTTGATGGGGAAGTTCCGTTTTGTGCGCCACCTTCAGTCATATGCCCCTCCCTTATTTAGATAAAATTACTTAAATACTCTTAAGTTTTTGCTAACCCTGATGGAATTGCAAAATTGAGCATAAGCCGGGGAAGTTATCCTCTAAAGTCAGCGTTCCCTGGTGAAGTTTGGCAACCGCTTCCACAAGACTTAAACCCAGCCCTGTACCAGGTGTGTGGCGGCTTTTATCCAGACGGAAAAAGCGCTCCTTGGCTTTGTCACGAAGTTCTCCTGGGTATATTTCACCGCATTATCGACCAGGTTCAGAATGGCCTGGCCGAGCAGTTGCTTATCTCCGGTCAGCCAGACTTCATATTCAGGAAGTTCAAGTTGAAGCTGCTGGTTACGTTGCTCCAGCAGCGGCGCATAAAATTCAGCAATATCGGAGGTCAGGGAGGTCAGGTCAACGGGTGCAAAAAGTTCTGTACCCGAGCGTGATTCCGCACGGGCAATGTTGAGAATATTATCGAACATTTCCGTCAGTGTATCGACTCTTTCGATAGCGCCGTTCAGCGACTCGCGCAATTCCGCCGGCAATTTCGGATGGCTGATGAGCGCACGCAGTTCAAGCCGATGTCGGCTTAAGGGAGTACGCATATCGTGCGCGATGGCATTGCTTGATTCTTTAACGGTGCTGATGAGGATTTCAATCCAGTCGAGCATACGATTCAGATTAAGCCCCAGCTGGTCGAATTGGTCTACCGGCTTGCGGATGGGAAGACGGTAATGCAGGTTTCCAGCCATGATTTTACGGAAGCTCAGATTGATATGGTGAAGGTGCCTGTTAAGCAGCCAGATGATAGATGCACTGAGCAAAAGCGAGAGAATGAGTGATAGTGCGAGATTCTCGGCCAAGACACGAAGCAAGGTGTGACGAAGCTGATCGATACGATGGAGGTCATATCCCACAATCAGTTGTGCATGATGGGGGTAGGTTACCTGTTTTACGTAGAGGTGAAGGGGCTCACTGCCTTTACTGTGATGAATTTTGATTTCACCCCATTTCCCGTTGCCGGGAGTTCGATGCAGGTTCAGATTCCCTGTTTTCTGGGCCTGATAGGAGAAACTCATATAGAGGTTGCGATCGTGATTCTCACGCATAAGCGCTTCGACCAGCGACATAACTTCACCCGGCCCGTCACGCTCCATCTCTTCGTCGATTTCAACAATATGTGCATTCAGGATGGAGCGTATGTCCTCATAGCTTGAAGAGATGGACTGCTGGAAGGCGGTGATGCGCAAAAGAATAAGTGTTATTCCTAAGCCGAGAAAAAGAATCAGCCCGGCGCGAAAAGAGAAGCTGCGAAGAAAGTCAGTCATAAAACAATGTTAGCAGCTATCTGGTGGCTGCGCTATTCATCGGCGGCGCTCAGGCGGTAACCTGCGCCTTTGAGGGTTTTAAGCAAGGGCTTGCGGAAAGGCTTATCTATCTTCTGCCGTAATTTGCTGATCTGGGCATCGATCAGGTTGGTATTGGGACTGAAGTGAAAATCCCATACGCCTTCGAGCAGCATGGTGCGCGTGACAACCTGATCCGGTCTGCGCATAAAGAATTCCAGCAGCTGGAATTCTTTATTCTGCAGCTCGATTGGTTGCGATCCCCTGCGCACTTCACGCGTAATCAGATTCATTTCCAAATCGCCCACCCGCAATACAACGCGCTCGGCTTCTTCCGGAAGCACACGGCGTGCCAGCGCTTCTACCCTGGCCAATAATTCACCGAATTCAAAAGGCTTCGCCAGGTAATCATCTGCGCCAGCTTTAAGGCCCTTAATACGCTCCTCGACTTTGCTAAGCGAGCTTAAGATAAGGACAGGCGTTTTATTGCCGGCGCTACGCAAGGCTTGCAAAATGGCCAGCCCATCCAGCTTGGGAATCATGCGATCGAAAATCAGCACATCGTATTTTTCTTCGGTGGCGTAAAATAAACCCTCCATGCCGTCGCGTGCACGATCGACATTATGTCCGGCCTGTTTAAGCCCATCGGTGATAAACTGGGCGTGGCCATCATCATCTTCAATTACCAGGAGTCGCATGGCTGTTCTTTCGGCTATCTTACAAAAGAAAAACCGTGCATGGGAAGCCCCATGCACGGTTTTTCAGTACAAGGGTAGAAGAACTACTTCTTCATGCATTCTTTAGCGTCTTTGTTTGCAGGATCTTTGCAATCAACAGTTTTGTCAGCAGCAAATGCGGTAACGCTGGAAGCGAGAACGATAGCAGCGATAGCAGCGGGAAGTACTTTTTTCATAATAAGCTCCTTGTTGTTAATATGACCCCTCGGTCACGGCGCTATTCATCGCATGGCTGTCCTTGTGGGGGATTCAAGCCAATCTCAATTTTTTGCAATGTTGGGAGGTGTTTTTTGTTTCGTTCCGGGAATCGCAGGATGGACCCGGTGTGCATTACGCCGCAGGCGCATCAACACAAAGCCTGTCAGCACCAGAAGCGGCATAGTGACGAGCTGCACAATAGGCAGACCGAATGGCCAATCATGCAGCGGTGTGTACACGAAAGTAAGATTGAAGAGGGCAGCGCACCAATGAACAGTCCGCAACCCTAATGGAAATGAAATCTTTATGCTTTTCATAATAATGCGACTCACTTGCATGAGGTGTATTATAAATGAACAGACCGTCTCTTGATGCGTATCAATTCCGCAGCGGCTTGTTGTTCTCCAGCATGTATTGAATGCGATCCAGCGTGGGTTTAAGCTTCACGAGCTGCATGAAGTGATCATGCTCCAGGTTCAGAATGTCCTGTTCAGTAAATTCGTGATTACTGGAATGATCTCCCCCGGTGAGCACCTGCGTCAGATGACCTACGACCACCTGATCATGCGGGGTAACCTTACCCATCGCGGCGAGGCCCTTTACAGCCATATCAAGCGCAATACGGCCGGATTTGCCGGGCAGTTTAATGGTTTGTGCAGCGGGCGGAGCGTAATTTACAGCAAGCTGCAGGCAAAGTTCTTTCGCATCGTTCAGCAGGCGGTCGCGATTCATGCTGATGCGGGATTTTTCATTCAGGATACCTAAATCACGCGCAAGCTCCGCTGATTCAGCAACCTTAGCCAGCGCGATGGTTTCGAATACGGTTTTGACCGCGGGCATGGCTCCGCCGAAGCCCAGCTTTTTAGTGGTGAGATGGCGGAACAGCATCTCCTTACAGCCTCCCCAGCCAGGAATTACGCCGACGCCAACTTCAACAAGGCCGGGATAAGATTCCAGATGAGCCTGTACAGCGTCGCAATGCAGGATAGTTTCGCAGCCACCGCCCAGCGCCATGCCATTAAGCGCAGCGACGACAGGGAAGGGCGCATGTTTGAGGCCCATGACTGCGTTCTGACCTTGTTTAATTACGTCTGAAAGCATGCTCCAGCTTGCGGTGTTGGCGGCGAAAAGGAAGAAGCCAAGGTTCGCACCGTAAGAAAAATTATCAGCATCAGTAGCAATGACCAGGCCTTTAAAACCTTCTTTGACGATGGGGATAGAAGATTCCATCATGCTCAGGATGTCAGGGTCCATAGAGTTCATTTTGGAGGTGAATTCGAGGCCCAGTACGCCGTCTCCCAAATCCCAGAGCGAGGCAGAGCCATTTTTCTTCACAGGCTTCGTTCCTGCTTTTTTATCAGTGAGGAAAAATACGCCGGCAGGTTTAGGCAGGGATTCGCGCTGACCTTGCAGCGTCAGGTATTGGCCGCTTTCATAGAGGGGCTTGCCCGCGGATTTGCGAATAATTTCGGGAACAGGCTTGCCCGCTTTTTCGCACCAGGCGGCAAAGAAATCAGTGCCGAGTTTGTCGATGAGTTCGAATGGTCCGAATTTCCAGTTATAGCCCCAGCGCATGGCGCGATCGACGGCGACGATATCGCCAGCAATTTCCGGAATCAGCGAAGCGGCATAGTATAGTGTCGGCAGTAGGACGGCTGCCGCATATTGGCCGCCAATATCCGGGTGTTCCACAAGCGCGCGTAAGCCAGCCTTAGCGCCTGCGACACTTGCAAGCGTGGATTTCTGCTCAGCACGATAAGTGCCGCTGGCCAGATCAATCGCTTCCTTTTTTTTGCCGCCCCCTTCGGTGTTCAGGCGATAAAACCCGCCTTTGCCTTTACGACCGGTATAGCCTTCAGCGATCATGTTTTTCACTCGTTCCGGCTCCTGATACATCTGGCAGAAGGGATCGGAAGCGGGAAGAGTGTCCTTGAGCTCCTTGGCGATCAGCGGCATCAGATCGATCCCGATCAGGTCGAACAGTCCGAATACGCCGGTTTTGGGAATGCCCACCGGTTTGCCCATGACAGCGTCAGCATCTTCCACATTGATGTTGAGGCGGATACCTTCCAGCAGTCCCAGCGTGAGCCAGTAGACGCCGATACGGTTGGCGATGAAGCCAGGGGTGTCGTTGCAGGCAACATAGCCTTTGCCGAGATTGACATGTGCGAATTGCTTGATGCGCGCATAGGCTTTCGCGTCGGTCTCCTTACCCTTCACCAGCTCCAGCAGGCGCATGTAACGCGGCGGGTTGAAGAAGTGAGTGATCATGAAATGCTGGCGGAAGCCTTCATCGCGGCCTTCAATCAGCTCATGCAGAGGGATCGTAGAGGTATTGGAAGAAATGACTGCATCCGCTTTGCGATAGGATGCGATTGTGCCGTATACCTTATGCTTGATTTCAAGTTTTTCCAGCACGGCCTCGATAATCCAGTCGCATTCGCGGAGTTTTTCAAGATCGTCTTCGAGGTTGCAGGGGGTTATGCGCTTTAAGTTATCCGGGTGGCTCACCGCCGCGGGCTTCTGTTTGCTCAAACGCTCAATCGCCGCTTTGGCGATAGCGGTACGATCCTTGCCTTCTTTCGGCACGATATCGAACAGCAGCACCTCTACTCCCGCATTGGCTAAATGGGCTGCGATGCCGCTGCCCATTACGCCGGAACCGATAACTGCTGCTTTTTTGATGGTCATGATGATAGCTTTCCAGGTTATTGCCTGCAGGAAATGTAAGGGGAAGCGGGTAGAATGCCAAGTCGGTAAATTGCCAGCTTCATTATTTTGTAATTATCTCGCGCTAAAATCAGGAAGATTGAGCAGCTTTTCCTCAAAAAGCGGTACTGGAAGTAACCAGTAGAGCAGAGAGAAAGCTATCTATAAAACATTGCAGAGCCAGCCGCCCCGATTCACCTAAGTATCCTAAGAACGAATCCTGGACGTCCCGTGCTAAGCCGGCACATAATTATCACCGGCCGCGAGACGTATTATAATTATATTTTTTCCAATACTGTGGCGATGCCCATGCCGCCGCCAATACACATTGCGGCCAGTGCATATTGCTTACCGTGCCTGTGCAGCAGCTGTGCCGCTTTGCCTGTGATGCGGGCGCCGGAAGCGCCAAGGGGATGTCCCAGTGCAATTGCGCCACCTTCAATGTTGAGCTTTTCAGCAGGAATGCCGAGTTCGCGGCCTACCGGAATGGCCTGTGCCGCGAAAGCTTCGTTAATTTCAAAGAGATCGATGTCGCTGATTTTCAGACCGGCACGCGCAAGTGCCTTGCGGCTGGCTTCTACAGGGCCCATGCCCATGATTTCCGGCTCCAATCCGGAAGTGGCGAAGGATTTAATGCGTGCCAGTTTTGGCAGCTTCAGACGATCTGCGGCGGCCTCAGAAGCAACAATCACCGCAGAGGCTCCATCGGTAAGCGGGGAAGAAGTGGCGGCAGTGACCCGGCCATCGGCACGGAAAGCGGGTTGCAGCGTTGCCATTTTTTCGAGGTTTGCATCTGCGCGGACGCAGCCATCCTGAGCGACGCTCTCGCCGGTTTCAGTGGTAATGGAGATAATTTCTGCCGAAAGATCCGCTTTTGCTGCCTTCTGATGACTGGCAAGTGCGAATTCCTCCATCTCTTTACGCGAAATGTTATGCAGTTTTGCCACTTCTTCTGCTGTTTCGCCCATATTCATATAAGCGTTTGGCAGCACCTCATACAAAACCGGATTAGGCATGGGATTGAAGCCGCCGATGGGGATGCGTGTCATAGATTCGACGCCCGCGGCAATAAAAACCTCCCCTGCGCCGGTTGCGATTTTGCCCGCGGCAATATGAATTGCTTCCATGGAGGAGCCGCACCAGCGATTGACTGTCATACCTGCGGCGGTGTGGGGTAATTCGCTTAAGAAAACCAGCATACGACCGATATTGAAGCCCTGTTCACCTTCGGGGAATGCGCAGCCACAGATTAGATCTTCCACCGCATCCGGCGTGAGCCCGTTTTTACTCAGCAGGCCTTTGATAACCTGTGCGGCCATATCATCGGGCCGGACTTCGGCCAGGGCGCCTTTATTGGCAAGGGTGAAAGGCGAGCGGGCATAGCCGCAGATGACTGTATTCATGGTTTTCCTCCGTAATTCCTCAGCTCTAAAGCGAAAGGGTTAAGGATTCGTTTGTAACTATTTCTTTATATTCCGATTGTAGAATGACTTCATGAAATTTCTGCATTTTATTGCTGTTCCCGTTCTTCTGCTGGCACCATTGCCTGCCATAGCGCTGGGGGTGACTATTTCTTCCGGAACTGGGTTTTTTGTCAGTAAATATGGCGATATCGTTACAAATGCGCATGTGGTGGAGGGGTGTGATACGGTCACTGTACGCGGTGCGATTCCGGCCAATGAAGCTGAAGTGATAGCAGTTGATAAAAACATCGATCTGGCCTTGCTGCGCACCTCGGCAATTCCGCCACGTATTGCCTCCTTCCGCGGGTACGGCGATAAGATTGATAAAAATGATGGGGTGTTGCTGATAGGATATCCGGAAGAGCGGGGCATCACAGGCGAATATAAAGTGGTGCCTTCGGTGGTGCTGGCTTCGAGCGGCCCGCTGGGGAATAAGCAATGGCTGCAATTCCAGGATGCGGCGCGCCATGGCAACAGCGGCGGTCCTTTACTGGATCAGAGCGGCAATGTGGTTGGTGTTATTACCGGCAAAAGCACATTGACCCGTCAAAATCCGCAAACAGGGCAGGATGAGATTATCCAGCAATCGGATGTTGCTATTACGCTGGATTATGTGGAGGAATTCCTCAAGCAGAACAATGTCTATTACTCGATGCTGTATTCCGAGCAGGATAGCGGTGCTGGCAATGTGGAAACGGCTGCCAGAGATTACATCGTTAATATTCACTGCCAGCGCTGAGCGTGGAAAAAATCGCTCCAGATAAACCTAACGCCCAGCGAAAGCCTGAAGTTGGCCGTCTGCAGAAAATTTTTTACGGATTATTTCTTCTCACAGCTGCAATCGCAGTGTTTGTTTTCCTCGTGATCGCGGCAGTTATAATCTGGCAGGGAGTCTATATCCGCACCTGCGAGATGCTGGGAAATATGATGGCCTGGCTGCAGGGTCCCATAGGAAAAAGTTTGATAATACTAAGTGTGACTTGCCTGGCATTTGGCATACTGGCGAAAAAAATAAGCTGGGAAAAAAATATTCCGATTTTCCTGATTCTTCTGGTGCTGGGAATTGCTGCAGTCGGTGTGAATCCCCTGAAGAGTGTTATAGTTATTATTTTATGGACACTCTGGGTGCTGCTTGAAGCCGCAAAGTGGGAAAGTTACTGGTCGCGCCCTGTTTGCATTCTGCTTGGATATGTTCTGGTAGCGATGGTGGTGACTGCTTTAGTGCCATTGCCGCTCATAGCTAATATCACAAACTGGTATGCTGGTACGCTGGGCATTGGTTTGCTGACTCTCTGGACAGTCTTTAAATTACGAAGGGAGATCTCGAGTAAAGAGTCTTCGCCTGCAGTGATCATGATTGCAGGATTTTTGCTTCTTTCAGTGTTTATCTATGTGGCTGATATTTTTACTGCGTCGATTGGTATAAGCTGCAGTGAGATGCGGGCCGGGTATTTAAGTTAGCTTAAGAAGGACTTATGGAAGCAGATGACAAAAAACCAAAGAGCATGAGCCGGATTTTTCGGCAGGCCATTGCTTTCATAGCGATTACGGGATTCTTTTTTCTTTTCGGCAGATATTTGCATGACAGCAAGCTGCTAATTGATCAAAGCCTGTGTAATTTTATTCTCTGGATGGATGGGCCGATTGGGAAGCTTTTCATGCTGGTGCTGGTTGTGTTGTCTGTTCCCCTGGGAATAAGACTGGCGCGCAGAAGAGAAAAAGCCCGGCCTTATGCACTGATAGCGGGCTGTGCTGCATTAGCTGTGACAGTGTTGCTGCTTCTGGGAGTGAGTGCAAATCTTCTGGGTAGTGAGCAGAGTATTGAATGTGTGCGGCAGGTCCGCGCGGGCTATATCAGCTAGAAATATTCCTTGAGTTTAACCAGGAATGCTGGGAATTTGCGGCATGTCCGTGATTCGTATTCTTCCGCCTACCACCGTTAATCGTATTGCCGCGGGTGAAGTGGTTGAAAGACCGGCTTCCGTGGTGAAAGAGCTGGTGGAAAACGCCATTGATGCTGGGGCCTCAAAAATTGAGGTGACGCTGCGTGGCGGCGGCAAACAGGAAATTATTGTTGCCGATAATGGCAAGGGCATGGATGCGCAGAGCCTGAAGCTCGCTGTGCAGAGACACGCCACATCGAAACTGCCCGATGATGATCTGCTGCAGGTGAAATTCATGGGCTTCCGCGGGGAGGCGTTGCCTTCGATCGGTTCGGTCAGTCGATTAACAATAACCAGCCGCGCACAAGACTCCAGCGATGCCTGGATGGTGCATATCGAGGGAGGGGAAGAGCGCGAGCCACTTCCAGCGGCGCTTAACGGCGGTACCAGGGTGGAGGTGCGGGATTTATTTTATGCGACGCCGGCGCGTCTGAAATTCTTGAAAACGGATAGCGCCGAAACACAGGCCGCAGGCGATATTCTCAAGCGTATTGCCATGGCACATCCCGAAATTGCTTTTTCGTTCCAGCATGAGGGTAAAGGCTGGAGAGTGGAATCCCGGGATCGGAATCCGGAATCGAGGAAAGATAGACTGCGGGAAATCATCGGGCAGGATTTTAGTGCCAATGCCCTGCCGGTGGATCTGGAGCGCGAAGGGGTGAAGCTTACAGGCTTTGCCGGATTGCCTACTTTTAACCGCGGCAACGCGCTGGCCCAGTATTTATTCGTCAATGGCAGGCCCGTGCGTGATAGGCTGCTGTTGGGCGTAGTGCGGGCCGCGTATCAGGATTATCTGGCACGGGACCGTCACCCGGTGCTGGCGCTTTTTCTGGAGGTGCCGGCAGAAAAAGTGGATGTGAATGTGCATCCGCAGAAAGCCGAGGTGCGCTTCCGTGACAATCAGCTTATTCGAGGCCTGATTCTGCGGGCGTTAAAAGACTCCCTTGCGCAAGCCGGGTTCAAGGCCAGTACCACTGTCGCGGCAGAGACGCTGAGCGCTTTTGTACCGCTAGCTTCGCCTGTTACGACTGCGCATGCGGGATATAGCTGGGCACCCATGACTTCAGGTTCCGCGCAGATGGCCATGCAGATGCAGGAGCCGCTCACCGGCCAGCTTGCGCCGGCTATCGCGCCAGTGCAGACGCCATCGCTCGCGGCTGAAGCGATGCCGCCTTTGGGGTATTCTCGGGCGCAGCTGCACGGCACGTATATTGTTGCGCAGACCGCCAATGGAATTGTTATTGTCGATCAGCATGCGGCCCATGAGCGGCTGGTTTATGAGTGCATGAAAGAATCACTGGCCGCGGGCGGGGTGAAAACGCAGCCGCTCTTATTGCCGGAAGTGGTGGAATTAGAAGAAGATGCGGCGGAGCGCCTACTGGAGAGGCGAGAGGAGCTGGCGGAACTTGGACTGACGATTGAAGGTTTCGGAGGCAATGCGGTGGTTGTGCGTGAAGTGCCGGCGCTGATGGGACAGGGCGACGTGCAGGGCCTTATTCGTGATATGGCTGATGAACTGGCGGAACTGGGCGAGGCATTGAAGCTGCGTGATCGACTTGAGCATATCTGCGGTACGATTGCGTGCCATGGTTCGGTACGCGCAGGGCGCAGGTTGAATGAAATGGAAATGAACGCGCTGCTCAGGCAGATGGAACAAACACCTTATTCCGGCCAGTGTAACCACGGCCGCCCGACCTATGTGGAACTGAAGCTGGCGGATATTGAGAAACTTTTTGGGCGGCGGTGAGGCACCTTTTAGTTGCAGTAATTTAATGAAATTTAAGCGCCCAGTTTCATTTCTGCAGTATGCCATGCACGCAAGGTGCTGCGGTGGCCCACGCTGATAAGCGCCGATTGCGGAAGGGTCTTTCGCAGCAGATTGTAGAAATAGGCTTCCGAGGCTTCATCCAGCGCGGAAGTGGCTTCATCCATAAAAATGAAATCGGGTTTGAGCAATAACACGCGGGCAAAAGCAATCCGCTGCTGTTCGCCCAGTGAAAAGATATGCGACCAGTTTTCAACTTCTTCGAGCCGATCTGCAAGAGGGCTCAGCTGACATGTTTCGAGAATGCGGCGCAGTTCCTCTTCTGTTGCGTCGGGGGCGTTAGGATAGCAAAGCGCATCCTTTAATGTACCCAGCGGCAGATAGGGTTTTTGTGGAAGGAAAAGCATGGTTGCATCCGCCGGCATGATCAGTGTGCCCTCAACATAAGGCCATAGGCCGGCTAAGGCCCGCAACAAGGTGCTTTTGCCGCTGCCGGAAGGACCGGAGATAAGCAGGGTATCGCCCGGTTTAATGTGCAGGCTTATATTCTCGATCAGCACACGGCCATCCGGCAGGTGTAAAGAGAGATTATTGGCTTCAATCGCTGCTTTTGCATCCTGAAGGCGGCCCGCATGATGCATCGTTTCCGCCTGCTGCAGGCCATGATGAAAGCCGTTGAGACGATCGATCACGGCTTTCCATGCCGCGATGCTACCGTAAGCGTCTATAATATAGGAAAGCGCACCCTGCACCTGGCCGAAAGCCGAGGCGGTCTGGGTTAGGCCCCCCAGCTGGATTTCCTTAGCGAAGAAGCGTGGTGAGGCAACCAGAATGGGAAAGATAATCGCGATTTGGTTGTAACCAGAGGTGAAAAAGTTGAGCAGCTTCTGGCGCTTCATGATTTGCCAGAAATTGCCTACAACCGCACCAAAACGATTCATGAAGTTCTGCTGTTCCTGCGCTTCGCCTTTATAAAAAGCAATGCTCTCGCTATTTTCCCGCAGGCGAATCAGGCTGAAACGAAAATCCGCCTCGTAACGCTGCTGATCGAAATTGAGGTTAACCAGCGGGCGCCCGATTTTTACCGTGATCCAGGTGCCGATTATGGAGTATATGAGTGCAACCCATACCATGTAACCTGGGATGGCAAAGTTGAAGCCCTGGAAACTGAATTCCAGCGTTCCGGACAGGCCCCAGAGAATGGTAAGGAAAGAAAACAGCGTGACGACCGAACTTAGCAGCCCCAGAGAGAGGCCGAGCGTGAGCTGAATGAATTGCTCGATATCTTCTGCAATACGCTGATCAGGGTTATCGGTTTTGCCGCCAAGCAGTTGCAGGCGATAATATTTTTGCCGGCCCAGCCAGTCGGATAGATATTGTGCTGTCATCCAGCGCCGCCAGTTAATACGCAACATCTGGTTGAGGTAGGTTTTGTAAACGCCCATGGTGATGGCGATCGCGGCGAGGTAGGAGAAACGGATTAACGCATCAATAAAGGCCTTCTTATTGACTTCCTGCAGGGCATTGTAAAAGTCGTTGTTCCATTTGTTGAGCAGGACAGAAAGATATACTTCTCCAAGGCTTAGAGCCACGATTACTGCCAGGAGAAAGCGAGCGCGCCAGCGTTCCTCCGATTTCCAGTAGGGGCGTACAAGCTGCCAGAGGTTGCGAAAAGAGAAGGGGGCTTTTTCCTGCATATAATCTGCTTATAGAGCGGTTTTTAGAAAGTTCGAGGGTTTTAATCGGCTGACATCAAACCGTAACATAGTTTTGGTACACTAAAGGCGCTGGAACAGAACCAATGACCGAAAACGACAAAAAAGATCAAGAGACGAAGGAAGCCTACGCTCGCAGAAAGAGCGAGGAAATGGCGCGCCTTGATCGTATCGAGGCAAAGGTCAAAGAAATCCACGAAATTGTGGATCGTGAGCGTAAAAAAGAAGATCTGCTCAAGAAGAAAAACTCCCGCGCTACTGTGACCCTGGCCTTCGGTTTTATCGGTATGAAGGTGGGTGCGCTGCTGGCGACCAAGGTATTCGCCGGGCAGGAGCTGATTAAATGGTTCAAGAATAACAAGCCAGAGAAAATGGCCGAGGAATATGAGAGGGAAACGGCGGGTCTTAAAGGTGATGATCTCACACGAAAGTCGTTCCTGCATACCATTACCATGACGGCGAAGAATGAAAACTTCCTCAAGCGTGCATTGGTGAACAGCGTGATCGGCAGTCTTATCGGTCTTGCGGTGGGTGGTATTATCGGCTGGGTGCGCGGCGATCGCTTGAGCCACCCCGATGAATTGTTCAAACATCCCATCGAGTCCCTGAAAAAAATGTTCGGGCCCAAGCCGCCACCGGAGCCGGAATCTACAGAAATTTCCGATGCGCTGGCGGCAAAACACGGAGTGACTCCGCCCACTGCAATTGTGGAACGTGAGCGTCAGGTGACCTCTGCAGAAACCACACCTGAATGGCGAGGCAAGATTGCGGAAAGCAAGGAAATGGCAGCGGCCGCATTTCAGCCGGGAATGTAATTAATCGCTTTTGTGGACGAAGCCGTATTCTTCCTGCATTTTGCGGCGGAAGTAATTAGGTGAACGTTCCCCAAATCCCGAAGCAAGGATTTCTCCCCAGTCTGCCAAATCGCTAATTTTTTGCAGTGATTTTTCGAATATTGCTAATTTTAGTGCGTTTACCCGGAGATAATACCATACGGGTTTGCCATCGGTATCCTTGGCGCAGAGATAGTAAATTCCCTTGCCGTTGGATTTTTGTGTGACTGCGCTCAGGAACGACATGGTCAGCGTGTTCTCAGCATTTCCAGCGCGGCACTGGTTTCAATAAAGCCAATTGTTTCATTGCCGATAGTTGTAGCCGGGGTGGTTTGGACTATTGTAGCGACTTCCCCCGCGATACGCTGTTTAAAGCCCCTATTACGATCTTCATTAAACTGCATGGTGTTAAGCGCAATGGTCTGAATATATGTTTCTTTGTCTGGCAAACTGGTGAGGCTTGGGTGGGCAGCCAGATCAGCCTGAAGCGTGGGATATTTTTCATCCAGTTTTTTTAGCATTTCTTCTCTTTTATCCGGCGTGATGTTGGGGTGTAGCTGAATCTCACCAGCCATCGCGATCGAGCCGATAACGTTTTGCTGAATGGAATCACTATCCTTAAAAATGTGAGGGTACTTTTCATGTGTTTGGGCCAGATATTTATCCCGGGCTTTATAGGAAATAAGTTGTTTCTCTGCAGCCTGCTTAATGCTCTCTTCCATCAGCAGGGCGGTAGGAATCATATTCTGACCGTAAATTGAATGAATGTCAGGTGCTAGCCCGAATTCACTCTCCAGCGCAGCAGGATAAACATTGTTGAACTTTCCGATATTTGCGTAACCATCAGATTCTAAGTTCCTTAGAAAATCAGGATTTTCAGCAATTGCTTTTGCAGCAGTAATAAAATAATCGCTCGAACGTTCTTCGGCCTCGAGAAATTTTATTGCTAAACTCTCCTTAATCTGTGCCGTTGCCTCGGGAGATAAATTTGTCAGTAAATTAGTAGATTCGAAATTTCTTGTAGCGTTGAGATAGCCTCTTTTTTCTACCTCTGAAATCTGTCCCCTGTTTACTGCCTGATTTAGCGCTTCTGTCAGCAGTAAGCGAATACCTGTCCTTTTTTCATTCAAGATAGAAGAAGTAATCTCATTTGTATCACCAAATCGGTCATGGAGCTGAGGGAGATTACCAAATTCCTGGCGGAGGATATAAGGGATTATCGGATACACTTCCTCAAAGCGAATGTACCCTTGTTTTTTCATAACACTCAAAAAGCCCGGGTCACAACCGATCGCGGCCGCAGCTCTGATAAACATATGGTCAACAATCTGCTCTTTATCCATCGCTGTCTCCGAGTTGTTAATTTAATTATTACAGTAATGCTTTTTAAGCTGGGGTGGTGCCTTTCATGACAGCCAGCGCAGCACTGGTTTCAATAAAGCCAATTGTTTCATTACCAATTTTAGAGCCGGGGGCGGTTCTTTGCACGACGTTAAGTATTTCTTCTGCAAGCCCTTGCCTGAATCCCTGATTGCGATCGACCGTGAATTGCATGATATTCAGGGCAATAGTTTCAACATATTTTTCTTTGTCTGGCACGTTTGCCAGTGCCGGATGGGCAATCAGTGCGTTTCTAATTTCAGGATATTCTTTATCCAGTCTTTCCAACATCGCCTCTTTTTGGGGTGGCGTGATGGCGGGATTTAACTGAATATTTTTTGCATTTGGAATTCCGCTAAGCACATTCTCTCTAATAATATTACCTTCATGAAAAATGTGGGGGTAAATTTCTGCGGTTTTTGCCAGATACTGGTCTCGCTCCTCACCAGTAATATGCCCCTGCGCCGCTGCTTGTTTGACTGCTTCTTCCATCAACAGCACTAAGGGAACCATATTATTGCCATATTTATAATCGAAAGATGGCATAGCCCCAAACTCTTCCGACATGGCTTGCGGCAAGATCTGGTTAAATTTTCCAAAATTCGCGTAACCATCAGATTCCAGATTTTCGATAAAGCTATCATTGTTTGCAACAGCAATGGCTGCCGTTTTAAAAAGATGGTCTGCAAGCTGGGCTTTATCCATGGAATATCCTCTAATATTAATACATATTAGCAGTTTTGGGTTAAGGTATTATTACAACAGTGCATTTTAAGCCAGAATAGTGCCTTTCATGGTAGCCAGCGCGGCGCTGGGTTCTATGAATCCAATGCCTGCATTGCCCAGTTTACTGGTGGGCTTGCGGAGATTTACTTCGTTAAGAATAGCCGTCACGATTCCCTCCCTGCAGCTGCGATTGCGGGCTTCAAAGGCGCTGAAATCCTGATTCTCGGGGTTAAAAACTTTGGGATATTTATCATAAGTCTTACATAGGAAGCTGGTTTTCTGTTCGTCAGAAATCAGGCCCTGTGCGGCTGCCTGCTTAATTGCTTCTTCCATCAGCAAAGTTCTGCCAACCAGGAGGGTGTCCTTATGTTCAAAAAAACCAGGCAAGCCGCCAAATTCGAAAGTCATCGTTTCTTCCAGAATATCCAGGAACTTTGTGCGAGCGGCATAGCCATCAGCTACCAGATTAGCGATAAAGGTTTTATTTCGCGCAATGGCTGCGGCTGCGGTTTTAAATATATAATCGGTAAGCTGCGCCCTATCCATAACACCCCTAATATGCCTCCATATTAGTTGATGGCTGTTAAGGTATTATTACGGTTTTGAATTAAGCGGCCTTATTTGCCTTCTTTTCAAACCCGTAAAGCTTCTGTGCGTTGCTGTAAAGCAACTGCATTTCCAGCATTTCTGCAGATTTTTTCTGTGTTTCGGCCACGCGCGCGATAAGATCTTTCAGCCAGGGCAGAATTTTCGCGTAGCTGATGAAATCGGTGTTGTTTTTACCGGTGTAAGGGGCATTGGATTCCATCACCGGACCGGCGAAAGGAGCGTCGCTGGCGCCGAGCATCAGTTGCGAATCACCCAGTTTCTCAATGATAAGCTGTACGAAGGGGGCAGTGCGGGAAATATCAAAACTGCTGCGGTAGCCAGGCCCCTTGAAGAAAACAGCGCCGCCTGATTTGTTGCGCGCCGCGCAATCGGCCAGTAGTTGTGCATAGTCGTTCTGGTTCGTTCCCTGCGAGGTATCAGGCATACCAAGATGGTCAATCAGCAAAGTAATATCTTCGGGGAGCTGCTTGATCAGCTGGCGCAGATTACCGGGTTTGCCAAACAGGCACAGATGCTGGTCACGCTGGCGCAGTTGGGTGAAAAGCTTATCGTAAGCTGTTTTATTGCCCGTAATATCCGGCACATCTGCCAGCGCGTAAAGCCTTGCACCTGCGACCATGGGGTGCTTCAGCCATTCCCAGGTGTTATCATCAGCCAGGTTTGCCTTGATAATGCCCTTGGCAGGGATATTACGCGCTGCCAGCTCCTCCAGCGTCGCTATTACATGCGCGGAATTGGGGGCTTTGCTGTAATCAACCACCACAACGCCCGCCGGTTGACTGGAAGCAAAGGAGCGAAGGTAAAAATCGGTGCTGTTGATGTTGCCATCAATAAGGGCAGGCGCTTCGCCTTTTGTAGCTTCAGTGAACAGGTGTACGTGAGTGTCGATCCATTGCATGGCGGGTCCTTGGTTTATTGCTTGTTGTTTTTTGAGAAAATCATATTGGCGATATGTTCCGACTGCGAGAAAAGGAAAGCGGCGACGAGGATTACCACATAAGTGCCAATGGCCTTGATTACGATGTCCCAGTTATCCCACATCTCAAACCAGATTTGCATGATGATGAGCACTGTCAGCACGCTGATGACGAGGAAATTGAGCAGAAGAAAACCTTTGCGGAAATTTTCAGCGTTCATGGAGTGCTCCAAAATTTAATTAGACTGCATAGTCACGGTCGTGACTGAGGCTGGGCATAATCTGGCGTGTTTCAGCCACTTGCGCAAGATCGATTTCAGCGGAGATAATGCAGGGCTCCTGTCCCGCCTCCGCCAGAATGTCACCCCAGGGGTTGATGATCAGCGAATGGCCATAGGTGTTACGCCCGCCGGCATGATGGCCGCATTGCGCCGGTGCGATGACGAAGCAGCCGGTTTCCATGGCCCGGGCACGGTTGAGCACATGCCAGCCTCCCTTTTCACCCGTGAAGCGGGTGAAAGCGGCGGGAACGGTAATCATTTCTGCGCCTGCTTTGGCAAGGGCGCGATAAAGGTGGGGAAACCGAACGTCATAGCAGATGCTCATGCCCAGCTTACCCCAGGGCGTGTCAGCAACCACGGCTTGTGCGCCGGGTGAAAAGCGATCCGATTCCCGGTGGGTCTCGCCGCCGGGTACGCTGACATCAAAGAGATGTATTTTATCGTAATGCGCGGCAATGCCCTGCGGCGAAAGCAGATAAGAGCGGTTGAGATATTTTGCGGCAGAAGTTTTAACGGCCAGGGATCCGATCAGCATCCATATATTAAGTTCTTTTGCCCAGGCCTGCGCCGCTGCGAGGCCGGGGTGTTCATGCGGGGAGTAGACCTGGGAGTGAAAGCGTTCGCCTATAGCCATGAGGAAGGCATTTTCCGGCAGGGCAATGAATTGCGCTCCGCCTGCCGCGGCGCTGTGAACCTGCTCACCTATTGTAGCTATATTTTGCGCCATATCGTCGGCGGTATTGGTCTGAATGCAAGAAACTTTAAGTTTTTTCATTGATTTTCCACTCTTTCTCCTTGCGCTGCCATGGCTTCTGAGCCAAAGTGCGCGGTCCCCTGGCTTAGGGCCAGCGCAATCCCGCGCTGTCTCTGGGGGAAAATGACTAACCCGAAGGAGATTAACATGGTCATCGCAGCAAATCTAGGCTTTCCCCGAATTGGCGCTCATCGTGAGCTGAAAAAAGCAGTTGAAGCATATTGGAAAGGCCAGATGCGTAGACCAGAACTGGAACAGGTGGCTGCTGACCTGCGACGCGAGCACTGGACTATCCAGCACCGCGCAGGCATCAAGCACATCCCCAGCAATGATTTCTCCTATTATGATCAGGTGCTGGACACTATCGCCATGACCGGCGCGGTGCCAGACCGTTATAAATTCACCGGCGAACAGGTCGATCTCGACACTTATTTTGCCATGGCTCGCGGGGCACAGAAAGACGGCCTTGATGTGCCAGCGATGGAAATGGTGAAATGGTTCGATACCAATTACCATTATCTCGTGCCGGAATTCCATGCCGGGCAAAGCTTCGCACTTAAATCGCTCAAGGCCGTGGAGCATTTCACAGAAGCTAAAGCACAGGGACTGCATACCCGCCCGGTTATTATCGGCCCGGTGACCTTCCTGCTGCTGGGTAAAATGAAAGACGGCAAAGGCGATGCGCTGGACCTGCTACCCGCATTGCTGCCGGTTTACACGCAATTGCTGCAGAAACTGGCGGAGGCCGGGGCAGACTGGGTTCAGATTGACGAACCCTGTCTTGTCACCGACCTGTCCGACAAAGCAAAAGCAGCATACAAAACCGCTTACGACACACTGGGTAAAGCGTCGAAAAAACTCCATATCATGCTGGCCACTTATTTCGGCGGCCTTGAGGACAACCTTGATACCGCGCTGGCCTTGGACGTCGGCGGCCTGCATATCGATCTTGTGCGGGCGCCTGAGCAGCTGGATGCTGTGCTGGCTAAATGGCCTGGCAAGCGCGCTTTGTCGCTCGGCGTTATTAATGGACGCAACATCTGGCGCGGAGATTTGAATAAGGCGCTGGCGACAGTTGAGGAAGCCGCGCAGAAGGTGGGCACTGAATGGGTTCAGGTGGCGCCGAGCTGTTCTCTGCTGCATGTGCCTGTGGATCTCGATAACGAGCCTGCACTTGATAACGAGCTGAGATCCTGGCTGAGCTTTGCCAAGCAGAAGCTTGCAGAAGTTTCCATTATTGCCAAAGGCGCAAGCGAAACCCGCGGCGCCATTAAGGCGGAGCTTGAGGAAAATGCTGTTATTATCGCGCAGCATGCTGCTTCGCCGCGCCGTAATAATAAAGCGGTGCAACAGCGCGTGAAAGATGCAACCGCACAAATGGCTAAACGGAAATCGCCTTATGCCGAGCGGGCGCCTAAGCAGGCGACGGCCCTTAACCTGCCGCTTTTGCCGACGACGACCATCGGTTCTTTCCCCCAAACTGCAGAAGTGCGCAAGGCACGTGCCGATTTCAAGAAAGGCGCGATTTCCGAGAAAGAATATAATGATTACCTCAAGCGCGAGACTGCCAATTGCGTGAAGATCCAGGAAGAGCTTGATATCGACATGCTCGTTCATGGCGAATTTGAGCGCAATGACATGGTGGAATATTTCGGAGAGCAATTGAGCGGTTTCGCTTTTACCGCTAACGGCTGGGTGCAAAGCTATGGCTCGCGCTGTGTGAAGCCGCCGGTGATTTATGGCGATGTTGAGCGACCCACCCCGATGACGGTGGAATGGGCGGAATATGCGCAATCGCTTACGAAGCGGCCCATGAAAGGTATGCTTACCGGTCCGGTGACGATTCTCGCCTGGAGCTTCGCTCGGGATGATCAGCCGGATGAAATCACCTGTCGCCAGATTGCTTTCGCGATTCGGGATGAAGTGCAGGACCTGGAAGCTGCCGGTATTAAAGCCATCCAGGTAGATGAGCCGGCTTATCGTGAGATTATGCCTATCCGCAAAAGCGGCTGGAATGATTATCTCAACTGGGCAAGCGAGTGCTTCCGCCTCTCCACTTCCGGTGTGAAGGACGAGACACAGATTCACACCCATATGTGCTATTCCGAATTCAATGTAATTATCGGTTCAATCGCCAGCATGGATGCGGATGTGATCACCATTGAAACCTCGCGCAGCCAGATGAAGTTGCTGGATGCCTTCGTAGACTTTAAATATCCGAACCAGATTGGGCCGGGTGTCTATGATATTCACAGCCCGCGCGTACCCGCGGAAGCGGAGATGACCGCATTGCTGCGCAAGGCTTGCGACGTACTGAAGCCTGATCAGCTCTGGGTGAATCCCGATTGCGGCCTGAAAACCCGCGGCTGGAAAGAAGTGAAGGACGCGCTGGGCCATATGGTGCATGCGGCTAAAACTATTCGCTCGGAACTGGCGCAGCAACGCAAGGCGGGATAAAGATTGCCCGAATGATTAATGTGTGTTAACTATTCTCTTTCGCAGAGGAGGTTGGCATGCGTCGATTAGTCGTTTCATTGGGGGTGTTCGCGCTGGGTTGCAGCACGGCCTATGCCTATGGTGATTTCCAGATCAGCCAGGTCGGGAACATGCAACCTTCTGGGCTTGTGAGTGTAGCTTTTTTACCGCAAGTAAAAGCAGCTGCCTTACCGCCAGGGCCCGAACCCTCCTTTGAAGCTGCCCAGATTGGTTCTGTTTTTATCGATCAAATCGGTGGGGCTGATCCTCTGTCTTTCCAAGGGATAGTTAATGCTGCGCGGCTTGAGCAGACCGGCAGTATGGCTATGACTTATGATAGCCCCGGACCTGCATTAGCGGCAGTGGTTCCAAATGATAAAGGTGGAATGAATCCGCAAGTGGCTGCCGTGCAGCAGGCAATCAGCGAGAAGCTTATGGATTCACGGGATGCTTTAGTGCCTGCATTCAAGGCATTGCAGGCTGCATCTCTGCCCCAAGTGGAAATGGCGCAATATAGCGGCAATCAAATTGGTTCTTTCGATTCCCATACGGCCACGGCTTATGAGCAGGCAAGTATGGCACAGCTGGAAAAAGCCAGCAGTGTGGCCCCTATCCAGTCTTCGGCGGCCAGCAGCTATAACGTTGATTACAACGTGACCGCTAAAGCGGGTGCCGAAAGTTATTCTCAGATAGTGCAGTGGGGAGCTACGGCGGTGGCGGCAACGGCCGTTCAGCAAGAGACCGCCAGCCTGGCAAATATTCAGAAATCAGGTGTAACCTATGGCAGCGATGCGCAGGTAATGCAACTAGGTGCAGCGACGACAATCAGCGGGAGCACAGGTCTTACCCAAGGTGCTCAAGCGGGTTACGGAACAAGCTATGACAGTTTAAAAAGCACTGACACCAGCAAGATCGATATAACCCAGTCGGGAAGCAATACCGATGCGGTGGTAGTGCAAACCCGTGACAGCGTTGCCAGTATACCGGTTGTTATTAATCAGAAGAATTAGTGCTCAAGCACCGTCCGCGCAATCGTGACGGCATAAACTTTCTCTGCGCCTGCACGCTTCAATGTGCGGGCGCAGGCGTTTAAAGTGGCGCCTGTTGTCATCACATCATCGACCAGCAGAATGGTGGCCCCCTTGATGCTATCTCTGCGTTTGGCATTCACGGCAAAAGCGCCACGCATATTCTTGAGGCGCTTTTCCCGACTTAAGCCCGCCTGCGGCGGGCGGCGGCGGACGCGCTTTAACCCATCCGGCAACAGGGGGATGCCGGAGCGCTTTGCAAGCGCCTGGGCCAGTAAGCCTGCCTGGTTATAGCGACGCTTGAGCAAACGGAGGAAATGCAGCGGTACGGGTATAATAAGAAGTTTTTGCTCCGCATCCATCCACTCGCTGCCAGCTTGCATCAGCCATTCGCCGAACAGGGGAAGCAGTAGCGGCTTGTCGTGATATTTCAGATTATGCACAAGCTTTTTGCTGTGTTCGTCGTAGCAAAGCAAAGCCCGGTGCCCGTCAAAGGCGGGTTTATGCTGCATGCAGGCGATGCATAGGGCGTTCTCCTCCGCCAGATCATAAGGGAAGGGGTAGCCGCATGCAGCGCACCAGGGCCTGTGCAAGAAAGTGATTTTCGACCAGCAATCGGCGCAAAGGCGGCCGTGCGAGCCGGTCAGCGCACCACAGCTGCCGCAGCGTGGCGGGAACACCACATCGAGCCAGTGTTGTGCTTTTATGCAAATTGCCTGTTTCATGTTAATCAAAATTTTAGAAATATGAGTATAAGGTTAAAGGTGAATTGAGGCGATGACCAGTCTGGCATGATGATGAGCGAACAACCTGTATTCGGCAAAAAACCGGCACCTATCCCCGCCGGGGCCGATGAGGCTCCTCTGGGACCCAGCCTGCGTCAGTCTTTTGCAGAAGAATATGAAGGGTTTGCCGATGCAGAAGACATGCCGCCCGAAATGCCGGCGCCGGTGGAAGGGCTCTGGGGCGAACCCGTTCTGATGGCATCAGAGCCGCCGCGGACGGTCATTCCCGATAATCCCTGGCAGGAACCATCAATTTACCAGTCATATATGCCCGCCGAAGCGGCGCCAGTGCAGCCTGCACCAGTTCAGCCTGCGCCGCTGCGTACGGATCACGCGCCGTGGGAGCAGGATGCGGAAATTGAAGTAGGACCTGTCGGCCCAAGACTTTCACTTCCTGAAATTGAACCTGTTGAGAAAGAGCCTGAAACTGAGTTACAGCAGGAAAATGATGATCCTGTTCCACAGGCGGTAGCGCCTGCAGAGGAATCTTTTGAAGAACCCATGGGTATTCAGGATGAAGTGCGCGCGATGGCCGCACAGCATCAGCTCTGGCTGGAATCAGGCGGCAAAGAGGGGCGTCGTGCCGCTTTTCGCGGTGATCGTTTCCGCCGGGCAGATTTCAGCGGCCTGTTCCTGCCAGAAGCCAGTTTCCGCGGAGCCGATTTAAGAGGGGTGCGATTCCGCGCTGCAAATTTAAGCCGTGTGGATTTCGCCGAAGCGGATCTGACCTCGGTAGATTTTTCGCAGGCATTGTTAGATGGTGCCAGCTTTCAGCGCGCGCAGCTCTCGCATGCCAATTTTTCAAATATCGGCGGGCAGGAAGCAGATTTCAGCCAGTGCGAGGGTGTAGGCACCAATTTTAATGCAGCGCGACTCGAATGGGCGGTCTTGCGGGAAGCCCAGCTGAGCGAGGCAGATTTCCGCCAGGCAAACCTCACTAAAGCAAATCTTCGTGGCGCATCGCTCTTTCGGGCGCAATGCGAAAATGCGAACCTGACCCAGGCTGATTGCCGCGATGTGAATTTTGAGCATGCCAAGCTCAATGATGCATTGCTGCTGCAGACGCATCTGCGCATGGCGAATCTCGAAGGCGTGAATATGCAGGCCGCCGACTTCAGCCAGGCGCTTGAAGTTCCTGCGGCCGCGGCTGCGCAATCGGCACAGCAGGAGCGTGAGTGGCTGTTGCAGGAATCGCAGCGCCTAGAAATTTTAAAGGCCGAGCTGGCAGCGCGCGAGCGCCAGCTTGAGAATGCATCCGCTTCTTCGGAAGCGATTGTTCCCCGCGGCAGAATATTAAATGGTGCGGCAGATGTCGCAGAATTCAACGACAGGCTGAAGGCTTTCAGTAAAAGCTATACCAAGATGGGCGCAACCTGGCTGGTGCTGGTGCTGGCCGTGGTTACGCTGATTATGAATGTGATGGACAGCGTGGAGATGATTCAGCTCAGCTTCCTTGAAATACTTATTCTGCTGGCGATGCTGGTCACGCCGCTGGCTGTTTGCCTGATGGGAGTGGTGAAATCGATGAACCTCTCCCGCTACCTGACGGACTTCACCCGAGACCATGATTGACACCTATAGAAAGACTCCCTACCAATTCAAAGAAATAAGGAAAAAGAAAATATTATGGCATACCCCAAAGCGGTTTGCGTCTTCTGTGGCGCTTCCAACGACGCTCCAAAAATCCATCTCGATCTGGGCCGTGATTTCGGCAAGTTGATGGCCGAGAATAATATACGCCTTGTTTATGGTGGCGGCGACTGCGGCATTATGGGTGCGGTGGCAAATTCAGTGATGAAAAATGGCGGCAAAGTGACCGGCGTTTTTCCCGAAAGCCTTAAGAATATTGAGAACGAACACCAGTCGCTCACTGAAATTGTAATGGTGGAAACCATGCACCAGCGCAAGGAGCTGATGTATCAGCGCTCCGGTGCATTCGTGATTCTGCCTGGCGGGTTCGGCACGATGGACGAAATGTTCGAAATTCTTACCTGGAAGCAGCTTAAGCTGCATGACAAACCCATCATCATCATGAATAACGCGGGGTACTGGACACATCTGGTAGCCCTGATGGACGAGATTATCGCGAAGGGTTTTGCTAAGCAGGAAGTCTCGACTTATTATCAGGTGGTGGACGATCTGGAATCGCTGATGGAAGCGTTGGAAGTCGCTGAAGCTCGCAGCCACGAATAGTTGATCCTTTTAATATAAATTAAGTCTCTTGCGCTAAGCTGGGGTTACAAAACGTAATCCGAAGGAGAATAGCGATGCAACCAGCGGCCAAGCGTGAGCCTTTAAAGTCCCTAGCCGACAGGCAGGAAGAGATCAATGAAGCCTGGCAGGCGGCGTATGCGGCAGCAGGCGAGAATCCGCAGAGCGCTGTTCTGGGTATTGATCTGGGCGGTACGGGCATGAAATGGTCCGTTTATCCCGTTGAAAACGGTGTCGTCCAGGAGCAGGAAATTGCGCAAAGTAGTATTGTTACTCCCAAGGGTATCCTGCCGCTTGCAGATGGTTATGAGAAAGTGCTGAATGCAGCCATGCAGGAGGCGGCCCAAAAAGGTTATGTCATTTCCGGCATCGGGATCGGCTCACCCGGCCGTTTTATCACCTCTAAAGGATATGAAGATGCAGGCTACCAGAGAGAAAGGCAGGATCCTTTTGTACCGATGGCCGTAGGGAATCTTGCACAATCTTATACGCCGCACAAAGGCGTGAGCTGGAAGCCCGGCGCCGCAACGGTTATTGCGAATGGATCGGCAGAAAATCTGTCTGCAACTCCAGGTGAGTTTAATGGCCTGATGCTGGAGCCGATGCTGCAGCGGCTTTCACCGCTTGGCGTGCAGGTGGTAGTAAAGAATGATGCCGCAATTCAGCTGGTAGGCCTGGTCGAGGATTTGAAAAAAGATTCATCCACGCGCGAAGCCGTTACC
>WBZO01000847.1_pt1 | contig 47871 bp, 52 predicted proteins | sample 5204261 | NCBI WGS metagenome assembly WBZO01 (sample SAMN12412400, study PRJNA552823) | activated sludge metagenome | isolation source: activated sludge from anammox sidestream of wastewater treatment plant... | place: USA: North Carolina | collected 2017-09
GGGCAGGTTCGGCTGCTCCGCCGCGCCGGACGAGAGCAGGGCCTCGCGCAGGCGCGACGACTCGCTCAGGGGCACACGCAGCACGCCGCCCTCCATCAACTGGTGCAGCCACGGCGTGGCGGCTCCTGGCGTCGCCGGGACCACACGCGACTGTGTCAGTGCCACGCCTTCATCCAGCAGCAGGAGCACGTCGGCCAGCGGCACCGTGCTGCCGTCGCGCATCAGCCCGCCATCGACCACGTACACGCCCGCGCCATCGTCCCTCGTAATCAGCAGCACCGGCGTGAACGCCCCACCCTCCTGCCACGTGAGCGGCACGAGCGGTGAATCCTGCGGACGCGCGTTGGGGATGCGGGTGAGCGCCAGGCGGCAGCGACCGGTTTCGCAGATCAGGGGCAGCACGTCGGAGACGGTCACGCCCTTGAGGTGGTACGAGGTGGGCACCTCGGTGCCGGGGCTGCCCCAGGACAGTTCGTGTGCGGGCCTGGCACCGGCAAGCCTGCCGAGAATCACGCGGTCGGCTTCGTCGAGCGCCTTGAGTTGTGACGAGTGGATGCGGGCGGTCTTCGGTACGCCCCATTCCCCGCTCTGCTTCTGTTCCTGGCGCAGCAGGTGCACCACCAGCGCCATCGACTGTCGCGAACCCGCAAGGTCGATGGCGTAGAGGAGGCGGCCGTCGGGCGCCTCTGCCTCGGGCTGTGCGGACTGTGCCTGGGCGGCAATGGACGCCAGCGCCTGCCGCCAGCCACCGGCCCGGGCTCCTGGCCGACGCGGGTCGGCGGTCCGTGCCCGCGGGACGTGAAACTCCGGGTCGTCCGACGACCAGTCCTCACCATCCTCGTCCGCATCGAGTGGCAGGGCCACGAACTGCACGTCTTCCGGGCGGATGGTGTCGGGCAACTGCAGCACCCGCTCGGCATCGCAGTTCTGTGCGACAGCCCAGACGTGCTTGCAGGGCTCGAGCCGGTCGTTGAAGAAGGGGCAGGTGCAGGTGGCGCGAACCTCGCGATCGGCAAGGTCGAGCCGGACGACGTAGTCTTCGCCGCCGCGGACGACGGCATAGACGAAGCTGCCGGCCGGATCGAAGTGCACGACGGCGCCGGACGCGTAGTAGGCTGCTCCCCGCGCGCGGGATCTGGGGTCTGTGACGGGCGCCAGCGCGCGCGTGAGCTGCATCGGGGAATCCCCATCATGGCGCTACACGCGTGCCCTCCGTCAAGCCCGGCGTTGTCCGGCCACTCGAATGGGTGCGCGCGTGCCGGAGCCTGCCATGATGGGGTGATGCAGTACTCCGCAATCGTGCTTGGGGCAACCGGGAACGTCGGCGGCCGCATCGTGCAGCTCCTGGTGGGCAACCCTCGCTGTTCCCGCGTCATCGCGGTGACGCGGCGTCGGACCGGCGCCTTCGTGGACCCGAAGGTCACGGAGCTCGTGGTGCACATGGACCGCATGGAGGCGGAACTCGCTTCGCACGTGCACGGCGTCGACGTCGCGTTGGCGGCGTTCGGTGTCGGCCGCGGCAGCGCGAAGATGTCGGACGAGGAGGTGCGACGGATCGAGGTGGAATACCCCGCCGCGTTCTGCCGCGCCGCCAGGGCTGGGGGCGCCCGCGTGGGGGCCGTGATGACCGCCGCCGGTGCGGACCCGAAGGCTCGGTCGCGCTACCTGCGGATCATCGGCGAGAAGGAGGAGGCGGCAAGAGCCGCAGGGTTCGATATCCTCGGGCTCTACCGCCCTGGTGTCATCCTCGGCAATTCCAACACCCCAGGTTACCTGGGCACCCTCATGCCGCTGGTGCACTGGGCGTTGCCGTCGCGGTTCCACTCCATCCACGTGCACGACCTCGCGCGTGCCATGGTCGCGCGGTCCGAGCAGGCGCTGCGTGCGCTCGGGCAGGCCGCGCCTGGCGCCGCGCCACTGGTCCAGGTGCTGGAGTTCAGGGAGATGGCGCCGTTCTTCGTTGCTGGCGAAGCTTCAGCCTCGCAGGGACACTGACACATGGCCAGGGCGAACGTGTTGAAGGCGAAAGAGCGGACCGCCCTGCTGGAGGTACTGCGGGCGCGTTTCGAGGCGAACATGTCGCGGCATCCCGACCTGGCGTGGGTCGACGTGGAGGCGAGGCTCGGGCAGCGCCCTGAGGTGCTGTGGACGCTGAGCCAGATGGAGCAGTCGGGTGGCGAACTCGATGTGGTGGCCAGGGACCCCGCGACCGGTGTCTACCACTTCGTCGACTGCTCGGCCGAGAGCCCGAGCGGACGCCGCAGCCTGTGTTACGACCGCGCCGCGCTCGACGCCCGGAAGGAGGCCAAGCCGCGCTCGAGCGCGATGGAGATGGCGGCCTCCCTCGGCGTCGAGATTCTGACCGAGGAGCAGTACCGGCACCTGCAGACGCTCGGGAGGTTCGACCAGAAGACATCGAGCTGGGTGCAGACGCCGGCCCGGATCAGGGCCCTCGGTGGGGCGATCTTCTGCGATCGCCGCTACGACACGGTCTTCACGTATCACAACGGGGCCGAGTCGTACTACGCGGCGCGTGGCTTTCGCGGCCTGCTGAAGGTCTGACGCGCTCCCATGCGGTCGCGGGTGCTATTCGCGGCCCGCGCCACGCACCGGCTCGATCGCCTTGCGTGGAAGCTTCTCTGCGGTGTTCGCCGCGTACCACGTGAAGACGGCAGCGACCGTGGCCTGCTGCACGAGGTCGTCCCGCTGCACCCGGTCCAGGAAGTCCATCGTCGAATGGTGGGTGCGTGAGTTGTAGTCCAGCCGCTCCTGCATGAACTGGAAGCCGGGCAGGCCAGCCGCGTCGAAGGGGACGTGATCGGTCGACGTCACGGAGCGTGGACCGACGTAGTCGACGCCGAGGTCGCGGACCGATTCCATCCACTGGCGGAATTGCGCCATTGCCCCGAGGTTCCCCTGGCCCCAGATGCCGCGGATGCGCCCGGTGCCGTTGTCGAGATTGAAGTAGGCCGCGAGCGTGGCGTGCGCCGGCTTGGCCGTGTCGTCTGCCGGGTTGCCGAAGTGTTCGGTGACATACGCACGCGAGCCGAGCAGTCCCTGCTCCTCACCGCCCCAGAGGGCGATGCGGATCGTGCGGCGCGGCTTCAGCCCGAGCGTCCTGATCACGCGCATCGTCTCCATCATGGCGGCCACACCGGTGGCGTTGTCGGTGGCACCGGTGGCATAGGCGTGCGAGTCGAGGTGTGCGCCGATGAGCACCACCTCGTCGGCGAGGTCGGTGCCCGGAATCTCGGCAATGGTGTTGATGCCGTTCGGCGTCGCCGCACTTTCCGGATGAAAGACCGTCTGGATCTGCAGCTCGATCCGCACGGCGATCCCCTTGTCGAGGATGCGGAGGATGCGGTTGTAGTGCTCGACGGCGATGGTGGCCGATGGGACCTGGGCAGCCACCTTGGGGTCGCGGCTGCCGCCTGTCGTCGGGAACACCGTGCCACCATCCACGCGCTGGGTGAGCCAGGTGAGATCGCTGCCGCCGGCGGTCGCGTCCGAGTCCGAGCCCCGCTCCAGCAGCGCCACGACGCCCTCGGCGACGTAGAACCGGGCGAGCCGCTCGGCGAACGTAGGCTGTCCCGGACGTGCAGCCGGCCGGTTTGGCGGGGTGGGTGCGGGAATGGGCGTGGCCAGCGCCTCCTTCACGTCGGCGTCGCCCATGCGCAGGGTGACCCGGCCATCGAGCAGGCGCACCGCGCGCGGACCCTGCGGCAGCACGATCCTGCCGCGCAGCTTCCCGGCATAGCGGCTGAAGTCGGCGTCGCTCCGGATGTCGACCCGCACCACCTCCGCTGTCACCGGTCCAGTCGTGCCGGGGGAATAGAGCCGCGGGAAGCCGACGATCGGCTGCGCCTGCGGTTCGACCATGTGCGCGGAGAACCGCTCGACGCGCCAGCCCTGGCCGAAGCCGAAGCGCTCCTGGTGCACATTGGCGAGCCCCCACTCCTGGAAGCGGCGCATCGCCCAGTCGCTCGCCTGCTGGAACTGCGGCGTGCCGGTGACCCGCGGCCCGTAGACGTCCGCCAGCCACGACACATGGTCCATGGCCTGCGACGTCGACAGCGCCTGCTGCTTGATACGCGCCACCGTCGCAAGGTCGACCGGTGCCTGGGCAAACGTGACGGTGGTGCAGGTGAACGCGACCGCGAGCACGAGCATGCGCTTCATCGAGCTGGACTCCTGGAAAGAAGCCCCGAGGATATCAGGCTCCGGGCTCCGGCCCGACGCCAGAGGCCTCCGGATTGGCCCCGCCCGGAACCAGTGCCATGCGCCGGTCGTCTATGATGGAGACCGATATGGCCCTCATCGAAACCGTCGACCTGTGGAAGACCTACCAGATGGGCGAGGAAGAGATTCACGCCCTGCGCGGTGTCTCGATTCAAATCGAGCGCGGTGAGTATGTGGCCATCATGGGGCCGTCGGGGTCGGGCAAGTCAACGCTGATGAACCTGATCGGGTGCCTCGACACCCCGAGCAAGGGTTCCTACCTGCTGAATGACAAGCAGGTCAGCAAGATGGACGACAACGAACTGGCCCGCATCCGGAACGAGGAAATCGGCTTCGTCTTCCAGACGTTCAACCTGCTGCCCAGGGCCACGGCCCTGCGGAACGTCGAACTGCCGCTGGTCTACGCCGGCATCCCGGCCAAGGAGCGCGAACAGCGGGCTCGCACTGCCCTCGAGAAGGTCGAGCTGTCCACCCGCATGAACCACCGGCCGAACGAACTCTCCGGCGGTCAGCGGCAGCGCGTGGCCATTGCCCGTGCCCTCGTGAACAACCCCTCGATTCTCCTGGCCGACGAACCGACCGGCAACCTCGACTCGAAGACCGGCGTGGAGATCATGGGGCTCTTCGAGCGCCTCCACAAGGCCGGCAACACCATCGTCCTGGTCACGCACGAACCGGACGTGGCGGCGTACGCCTACCGCACCATTCACATCCGCGACGGCCAGGTCGAACAGGACGTCCGCCGGGCCGCCTAGCACGTCTCGTGTCCTCCTCCTCGTCAGACCGCGGCCACGTGACCGTGACCCACCTCACGTAACGGGGCTTCCGTCTCGAACGAGGTCGTGTCGGGCACCGTACGGACCCGCGGGGCATCCGGATCCAGCCGGGGCACCGCCGAGAGCAGCGCCTGAGTGTACGGGTGCCGCGGTGTCGTGAAGATCGATTCCACCCCTCCCATCTCCACGATTCGGCCGCGGTACATCACCGCCACACGCCGGCAGATGTGTTCGACCAGCCTGAGGTCGTGCGCGATGAACAGGTAGGTCAGCGTCAGGCGTGCCTGCAGGTCCAGCAGCAGGTTCACGATCTGCGCCTGTACGGACACATCGAGGGCTGACACCGGCTCGTCCAGCACCACGAACTGCGGATGCAGGGCGAGCGCGCGCGCAAGCCCGATACGCTGGCGCTGCCCACCGCTGAACTCGTGCGGGAATCGCTCGAGGTGGGCGGCGTCGAGCCCGACGAGCGACAGCAGCTCGGACACCCGCTCGCGCCGTTCACTGGCACGACCAACCCGGTGGATGATCAGCGGTTCCTCCACGATGGCACCCACGCGCATGCGCGGGTTCAGGGAACCGAAAGGATCCTGGAAGACAATCTGCATCTCGCGCCGGGCGTCGCGCAGGCGCGCAGGCGGGAAGCCGAGCAGGTCCTCACCCCTGAACCGCACCGAGCCACTCGTGGGTTCCACGAGGCGGAGCAGGCAGCGTCCGGTCGTCGTCTTACCGCTGCCCGATTCCCCAACCAGGCCGAACGTTTCACCGGCCTCGATCTGGAAGCTCACCCCGTTCACTGCCGTGACGGTCGTTCCCCGGCTGAAGAGCCCGCCGCGGCGGGTGAACGTCTTCGTGAGATCGACGACGTCAACGAGCGGCATGGGGGTCGTGCAGGAAACAGCGCACCGTGCGTTCGGGTGACGTGTGAAGAGGGCCGGGGACCGCCTGGTCGCAGGGGGCAAACCGGTCGGGGCAGCGCGGGTGGAACGTGCAACCACGCGGGAACGCGCCGAGGGTGGGCACCCCACCGGCAATCGGCCGGAGCGCCGCACCGCGTGCCGCGCCCGGCAGCGACGCGAGCAGGCCGCGCGTGTACGGGTGGTCTGGCGCGCGCAGCACGTCGCGCACGGGACCATGCTCCACGATCCGACCGGCGTACATCACGGCGACACGGTCGGCTGTCTCTGCAACCACACCGAGATCGTGGGTGATGAGCAGCATGGCGAGGCCGAGTGTCTGCCGCATCTCACGAAGCAGGTCGAGGATCTCGGCCTGGATCGTCACGTCGAGTGCCGTCGTCGGTTCGTCGGCAATGAGCAGCGTGGGACGGCAGGCCATCGCAATGGCGATGCAGACCCGCTGGCGCATGCCGCCCGAAAGCTGGTGCGGATAGTCGTTCAGGCGGCTGGCGGCGTTGGGGATGCGGACGGCATCGAGCAGTTCGAGCGCGCGTGCCCTGGCCTGGGCGCGGGAGGTGCCGTGGATGCGGAGCGCCTCGCCGATCTGGTCGCCGATCGTGTAGACCGGATCGAGGGCCGTCATCGGTTCCTGGAACACGAAGCCGATGGCTGCGCCGCGCACCGCCCGCATCCCTCGTTCGTCCAGTCTGAGGAGGTCGCGTCCGCCGAACATCACGTGTCCGCCGGCCACCCGACCTGGCGGACGCAGGAGGCCGACGAGCGAGAGGGCGGTGACCGACTTGCCGCTGCCCGACTCCCCCACGAGCCCGAGCGTCTGTCCGGCAGCGAGGTCGAAGCTCACCCTGTCCACCGCCACGGCCGGTCCGGTGGGCAGGTCGAAGACCACCGACAGGTCCTTCGCCGAGAGGACGCTCACGTACTCACCAACTCACCAACTCACCATTCAGATCGTGGTGGTTTCCTGGTGTTCGCCGAAGACCTGCCGCATGGCATCCGAGATCTCGCCCACGGTCGCCCTGGCTTCCACGGCGGCAATGATGGCGGGCATGAGATTGCTGCCGTCGCGGGCGGCGGCGCCGACGGCGTCGATGCCGGCTTTCCAGGCGGCCGTGTCCCGGCTCGCGCGCACCGCACGGGTCCGTTCCACCTGCTGTCGTTCGATGGCCGGGTCGACCTGGAAGACGTCGACGGCGAGCGACTCCTCGGCCTGGAAGCGATTCACGCCGACGACCACGGTGTCGCCGGCATCGATGGCCTGCTGTGCCCGGTACGCCGACTCCTGGATTTCGCGCTGGATCATGCCCGACTCGATCGCGGCCAGCGTGCCGCCGGTCTCGTCGATGCGACGGATGATGGCGGCCGCCTCGCGCTCGATCGTGTCGGTCAGTTCTTCTATCACGTACGAGCCGCCCACCGGGTCGACCGTATTGGCCACGCCGGTCTCGGCCGCGATGATCTGCTGCGTGCGGAGGGCGAGCCGCGCGGCGTCCTCGGTGGGCAGGCCGAGGGCCTCGTCCAGCCCGTTGCAGTGCAGCGATTGCGTGCCGCCGAGCACCGCGGCCATCGCCTGCACGGCCACGCGGACGATGTTGTTGTTCGGTTGCTGGGCCGCGAGCGTGCTGCCGGCGGTCTGCGTGTGGAAGCGCAGTTGCTGGGCGCGCGGGTTGGTGGCGCCGAAACGGTCGCGCATGATGGTGGCCCACAGGCGACGCGCCGCCCGGAACTTGGCGATCTCCTCGAGGAAGTTGTTGTGGGCGTTGAAGAAGAACGAGAGCCGCTGGCCGAACTGGTTCACGTCCAGCCCCGTGTCGATGGCGGCCTGCACGTACGCGATGCCGTCGGCGAGCGTGAACGCCACCTCCTGTACCGCGGTCGCCCCGGCCTCGCGGATGTGGTAGCCGCTGATCGAGATCGTGTTCCAGTTGGGGAGTTCGCGCTCGCAGAACGCGAAGATGTCCGTGATGATGCGCAGCGAGGCTCGCGGCGGGTAGATGTAGGTGCCGCGCGACACGTACTCCTTGAGCACGTCGTTCTGGATCGTGCCCGATACCTTGCGGAGCGGCACGCCCTGGCGCTTCGCGACGGCGATATAGAGCGACAGGAGGATCGACGCCGTCGCATTGATCGTCATCGAGGTCGAGACGGTGCCGAGCGGGATGTCGTCGAAGAGCACCGCCATGTCCTCGACCGAGTCGATCGCCACGCCCACCCGACCTACCTCGCCGGCCGCCATCGGGTGGTCCGAGTCGTATCCCATCTGTGTAGGGAGGTCGAAGGCCACGCTCAGGCCGGATACACCCTGGCCGAGCAGGTACTTGTAGCGGGCGTTGGACTCGGCGGCGGTGCCGAAACCGGCATACTGCCGCATGGTCCACAGCCGGCCGCGGTACATGGTCGGCTGGATGCCTCGGGTGAAGGGGAATTCGCCGGGGAAGCTGAGGTCAGCCATGGACGTGCGGTCGATTGTACCTGCACGTCGTGGCGCGGTCGGTGTCCGCCGCCGCCCTGCCCGAATTCGCAATCTTCATCCAGATCGCACGAAGGGCCAGGTCCGCCGCGCGTCTGGCCCCTGCCGCCGTGTGCAATCGTGTTGACTGCCGCCATGCCCGTAACTCCTTGACAGGTCAGGTATTCGGTCCTAGACTCGACTTACCGAATCCGACTCGACCAGCGGACGACACTGTCAGCCGACCCCGATGCGCCGTGGTCGCTGCAGGGAGTCCGGTGAGGCGCCCCCGCAGGTGAGCGGTGGCGTAGGAGGAAGCACATGGAAGACGTCGTCAACCGGTTCGCCCGGGAACTTGCCGACGCAATCGCCGCCGCCGTTGCCGAGAGCCCGCAGGTGGAAGCCTGCCGTGAACGGGCGCGCGCGGCTGGCTTCGACATGAAGGTGACGCTCGAGGCGGTCGTCGGGTTCGCGACCCGAGGCCAGCAGTCGCAGGCGCTCACCCGGATCTCCGCTCCGTCGCGCATGGTTCCGGTGCGGAAGAACACCTTCGAGGTCACCGCGAACGATCGCCGCTTCCTGCGGTCGCTGCGGATTGCGGCCGACGAGACGACCGAACCGGTCGAGTAGACGACCAGCACCGACATCCGCTGATGCAGGCCGGCGTGGAGCCATCCGCGCCGGCTTGTGCTGTTTATGGACCTGTTGCGGACGGGTCAGCGATGGCGGACGGCTTCGATCGCCGCCGCAGCAATCACCGAGATGAGCAGCAGCGCCGCGCCACCCGTGGTGAGCGCGATGAGGGGCGAACGCGTGAGGGCAGGGAGGTACTCCCAGGCGCCGGCCGCAAGGGCCACGGCGCCAAGCACCGCAGCGCCCAGGTGTATCCGGTCGCCCACCTCGAGCGGCGCCACCGCTTCCCGCTCCGCATCCAGCCGGCGCATCAGCTGTGCCTTCCACCAGATGAACGACGGGTCGAGTCGCGACGGGGGCATGTCCCCTGATGCGACCGAACGCATCGCCGTGGTCACCACCTGTTCGTCATCCGCGGGCCGTCGGCGGAGCATCAGCGTCCCTCCGAAGTGGTGTGTCCATGTTCGCGCAGCATCCGGGCGAAGCGCTGGCGTGCGCGCGACAGCAGCACGCGGATGCTGCCGGTGCGCAGGCCGGTTGCCGCCGCGATCTCCCGGTGATCCGCGCCTTCGACATGGGCGAGCCAGACCAGCTGCCGTTCACGCGGCTTCAGCCGGGCGAAGAGCCGGCCGACGTCCAGCCGCAGCGCCTCGTCTGGCGCCGGTGTGCCACGCTCCGGTGGCACGTCCTGCGACTCGTGGCGCCGTGCGCGATAGTGATCCACGACGAGGTTGCTCGCGATGCGGAAGGCATAGGCGCGGAGTTCACCCGGGTCGCGCGTCGGGATTGGTGTGCGCAGGAGGCGCAGGTAGGTCTCCTGCACGATGTCGTCGGCAGACGCCGCATTGCCCAGGATGCGCGCCACGTACGCCCGAAGCGCGCCAGCCGTGCTCGCGTAGAGCGCATGGAACTCACGCTCGTCGAGCAGCGCCCGACCCTCGGCGCGCTCGCCGAGCGCTGCGTCCGTCCCTGGGACAGCCATGGCGTTGGTGCGGGACGACATCAGGCTCGGGTGGTGGCGATGTCGGTGCTGGGATTGGGCGTGCGATTCAGCAGCCCGAGCATGCCGGCCAGTCGGTACGACGCGGCCGCCGACACGGTGAATCCGACACCCAGCGAGAGGGCAATGGTACCGATGGCGGTGAAGCCCTGCCCGCCGACGCCAGGAGTCAGGAAGACGTACACCAGCAGTCCACCGCCGAGGCAGAAGAGCACCACGCCGATCTGTGCCGCCCTGAGGATCCGCTCCTGTGGTCCGCCCGTGGGCGCCGGCTCGGCCGCAAAACCGGCCATGAGCCTGGCGCCACCCTCGGTCTGCATGAACTCTCCGAAGTCCTTCGCTGAGCCGAGCTTGTCCAGGAGCCGCGCGTGGAACTCCGTGAGCAGCTTCACGCGCTGCCTGCGCTGGGATGCGTTCCCCAACACCCAGGCGATGTAGGCGAGGGTGGCAAAGAACGCCGGGAAGACGATGATCTCGGAATTGTTCACGTGGAGCTCCTCTGGTGTCTTGTGGATAAAGACGGAGGAGCGGGGGGAAATGTTAACAATCGGGCCCCGGGCTCAGGCTCCAGGAAACGCCGGCCCGGTTCTACTTGCGCGCACGCGGCGCCTGTGGCGCGCCGAACAGCGCATTGAACAGGAACCGGAAGGTGGCGTACGACTGCGCTCGGTGCTGTACCGGGAAGCCGAACAGGACCACCCGGCCCGTTCCGATCGGCGCCTCGACGATGGCCGCCCGTCCTGCGAGTTGGGCCTCGCCTTCGAGCCAGCCGCTGACCAGCAGGTCGCGCTCGCCGTACCGTGCGATGGTCTTCATGCCGGCCGCGAGGGACGGATCCGAGTAGGGCGCGTTGCGTCCGGCGGCGGACAGTGAGCCGTACGCGGAGCTGAAGAGGAAGAAGGCCGACGTGTCCTGCGGCATGCCGAACGACAGCGGCTGGGCGGGGTCCATGCGCAGCCGCACCAGCGAGCCCGGCACGAAGAGCTGCTCCTCGGCGTCCTGCGCCACGTCCCGGATCGGCAGGTCGAAGGCGCCGATGGCGAAGCCGCCCGCCTGGCCGAGGCACACGAGCGTTCCGCCCGCCCGTACGAAGGCCCGCAGCGCATCCACGCCCGCGGGAGACAGGCCGCCCGCGTACTCGGGCGGCAGGACATCCTCCGCGAGCCCCGACGAGATCCGGTCGCCCGGGATGTTGGGCAGGACGATGGCGTCGTACTGCGCACGGAGATTGCCGGCGCGCACCTGCTGATCGGTCAGGCTCGCGAACCTGAACTCGAAACGCTCCAGCAGGAACCGGGTCCAGCCTTCGTCGATGCTGGCGGTCCACGGCTTGTAAACCGCGACCCTCGCCCGTCCGATCGGCTGCAGCCCCTGGGGCACCTTCCCCTTCAGCCCGTCTGCGCGCAGGCCAAGGTCGCGTGCGATCGCGGCCACCGTTGGCTCCACGTTCCTCGCATAGGGCACGACGATCGACCCCGGTGCATAGCGGAACGCGGGGGTGTCGATGCCCGCGGTCGTCCACGACGGGGCCGCGCCAGCGGCGACGAGCCGGTTCACCGCGAGTGCCGCACCGGTGCCGCGCCCCTCGATCACCCAGAACGACGGCTTGCGCTCACCCCACACGGTGCCTGGCGCGATCGTCGCCGTGGCCAGGCGGGTGAGCGATGGTGGCTCGAAGCGGCGCTCCACCGTGATGGTCCGTACACCCATCTGCGCGGGCAGCGTCCAACCGGCCACGTCGTAGGGACGCTCGGCGGCGGCGCCTGCGCCGCGTCGGCCTGGGTATCGCTGCCGCTCGAGCAGCGTCTTCACATACGCGCGGTAGGGCTGCGTCATGAAGATGATGTCGGTCCCTTCCGGATAGGGCTCGCCGTCCGCCCTGAACGGTTCCATGGCGCGCTGGATCTCGACACCGCCGGCCAGCAGCAGTTCCTCGAGGCGCGCGGCGGCGGTGGGGTCGTGCTGATCGGTCGGGACGATCACGGCGAAGGGCGCCTCGTCGCGCCCCTTCTGCACCGCATGCCGTCCCATCTCGTAGAAGTTGTGGACCAGCTGCTCGCGGTAGGCGCTCGCGGCGATGAGCAGGCCGCGGACCGCGCTGAGGTCGTACTCGACGATGTCGCGCAGCGTCCAGCGGCCTCCAGGCCAGGGATCGGGGAAGTTGATCTGCGGACGATAGGACGCGAGCCCCTTGAAGCCGGCCCGCAGCTCGGTGGCTGGCACGTTCACCGGCGACGCGACGTCGACGCTCGCCACCTCGGTCAGCAGGCACACGGTGTTGTGGCCGATCGGCGCCGAGTCCTCGAAGCCGGGCCAGTAGTAGTCGTACTTGGCGCTCGTCACCACGCCGGACTTCCGATCCTGCTGGAGCTGGAGCGCCATCGCGCCGCCGAGCAGCGCGGCCGACCGCCAGATGAGCGGATCGGAGTTCGGGTCGATGGGGTCGGTGTTCGGCGGGGCGAAGAAGCGCGGCCCGTTGTCCTCCATCTGGTGCATGGTCAGGAAGACCTGGGGGTGCCAGTCGCCGTACATGAAGCGCGCGAAGTTGCGGCTCTCCGCGAGGTTCAGCATGAACAGGTCGCGGTTGACGTCGTGGCCGGCGTACTTGTGATACAGCCACGGCATCGGTCCGCCTTCCCACGCGGTGCCGAGGTACTTCGAGTACCAGTCTGTCACGAGCCGATGACCGTCCGGATTCATCGTCGGGATGACGACGAGCACCACGTTCTGGAGCATCGCCAGCGTGGCTGGATCCGTGGCCGTCGCCAGGTCGTGCAGCAGCTGGGTTGCGGCCTGGGTGCCGCCCACCTCCGACGAGTGGATGCTCGCGCCGACGGCGACGATCACCTTCTGGGTTGCTGCGAGACGCCGGGCCTCCTCCGGCTCGAGGCCGCGCGGGTCGGCGAGCCGCTGGTTCGCGGCGCGGATCTGGTCCAGGTTGCGGATGTTGTCCGGGGCGCTGACGACAGCCGCGAGTGTGCGGTGTCCCTCGGTGGTCGGTCCGAGATCCAGCAGGTGCACACGGTCCGACTGCCTGCTGATCAGCGTGACGTACTGCTCGATGGCGTCGGCGGTGGCGAGCCTCCGATCGGTGCCGATGGGAAACCCGAAGTGTGCCTCTGGAGTGGGAACCTGGGTGGCTGCCGGAGCCGCGGCGCCGAGGAGCAGCGCGCCCAGCAGCAGGGCGCGTGCCCCATGGAGCGTCACGCGCGCATCATAGCAGACCGGCCCGACGGTCCTCAGCGGCTCCGCACGAGCTGCACGATCGTGGCGCCGAGGTGCGAGGCGGGGTCGTCGTCGAACGCCTGCACCAGCGGATGCGCCTCGAGCCGCGCCTGCACGATGGCACGCTGGACGCCGCGCCCGCGTCCGTGCACGAGCCGTACGGTCGCCATGCCGGCGCGTGCGGCCTCGTGGAGGTACTCGTCCACCACCGATGGAATGTCGCGTGGGGCGAAGCTGTGGAGATCGAGTTCCGGCTCGATCGGCAGCGTGACCGCCTCGGCATCGTCATCCGTCTGGTCGTGCGGCGGCGTCCGCTCGTCTGCCATCGCGGCGGGCCGGTCAGGGCTTGCGGTAGTCGTGCGTCGCGGTCACCGTGGTGGTGATGCCGCCCCGTGCGGAGAAGTTGCCCACCACCGTCATGCGGCGCGGGCTGATGGCGGCGACGAGGTCGTCCAGGATCTGGTTCGTCACCGCTTCGTAGAAGATGCCGCGGTTACGGAACTCCAGCATGTAGTACTTGAGTGACTTCAGTTCGACGCAGGTGGCGTCGGGTACGTAAGAAATCCGTATCTCGCCGAAGTCGGGCAGTCCGGTCTTCGGACACACGGATGTGAACTCCGGACAGCTGATCGTGATCTCGAAATCGCGTTCGGGTCTGGGGTTCGGAAACGTTTCAAGGGTCGAGCTTGACATGACATCGAAATTCTAACATTCACTCAGGAAATTCGCCTTTTTTGGCCGATCTGCGTTTGACACTGGCGGAAATTGCGCGTTAGCATACGGCCAACTTCACGAATTACGCCGCGATCTCACGCCGCGCGCGCGGTGATCGACGGGTCAACTCACTGACGCGCACAATCACACAGAGGAGAGACAACATGGCTGACGCCCGTCGCATGGGCAAGTCCGAGCTGTTCTCGCATTTCGCGGAACGGTTCGAGGTCAAGCGCACGCAGGCTCGCGAGTTCTTCGACGAGCTGGCGCAGCTCGCGGAGAAGGAACTGAAGAAGTCCGGCGAGTTCGTCCTGCCGGGCATGGTGAAGCTGGTCGTGCAGAAGCGCAAGGCGCGCATGGGCCGCAACCCGGCCACTGGTGAGGCCATCAAGATCCCGGCCAAGACGGTGGTGAAGGCGCGCATCACGAAGCAGCTGAAGGACGCCGTCCTCCCGCGCAAGTAGCTCGTCTCCGCAAGACGCGCTCCCCACACAACGTTCTGTGTGCACCGCGGTGGAGAGCAGCGCGGCGGTCGTGGTCGTCGTCCACGCCGCTGCGCTCCCTCACCGTCGGCCTCCTCAGGTTCGCATCCGGCTGAGCAAAACCATGGGCGCCATCTGCGCCACCTTGCACTCCAGCTCCGCGAGCGAGTCGTCATCGAAGACCACGCGGTCCCGGTCGGCCAGCCGCACCTCCACGCTGTAGCGTTCCGCTCGACGCGGTGTGTGCAGCTGGTAGTAGTGCACCTGGAAGCGGTGGTCGTCCACGGCAATCGTGCCGCTCTTCAGCAGGGTGCGGAACATGGCGTCTGCCGTTCAGGCCGCGGTGTCGCTCGTGGACGTGCCGGGCACCGGGAGCCGGACGGTGAAGGTGCTGCCCACCCCGACCGCGCTTGTCACGGCGAGCGTGCCGCCGAACTGCTCCACGAGGTGACGCGACGTGGCGAGCCCGAGCCCGTGCGGTTTCGTGGTGCCGGGCGCATCGAAGAGTGACGGCAGGCGGTGGGACTCGATGCCGCTGCCGGTGTCGCGCACGCTCACCTCGACGTGCAGCCCAAGGGTGCGTGCCTGCACCACGACCCGACCGCCCGGCGCCGTTGCCTGAATCGCGTTCAGGATCAGATTGCGGTGGACGCGGTCGAGGCCGAAGGGGTCGGCGGTCACTCGCGGCAGATTCGCGTCGGCCATGAGTGCGATGGAGACGCCCGCTGCGCTCGCCTCGTCCCGGAGGGTGCCCACGACCGCGGTGAGCGCGCCGTGGATGTCGACCGGCACGTGTGCGCCTGGCTCGGACTTCGCCGCGTCGCGCAGTTCGTCCATGAAGCCGCGGACGGCAGCCAGCTCGCGCGCGAGGGTGCGACGCAGGTCGTCCCGTGCGGCGGCATCGAGATCGTCGCGCAGCAGCAGCGTCGCCGCGTTCCCGAGGCTCTGCACCGGGTGGTTGAGATCGTGGAAGAGTCCCCCGAGGACCCGCCCGAGCCTGGCCTGCCGCTCGCGCTGCCTGCACGCGTCCTGCGCGAGGGTGAGCCTGTCCGTCAGGCTCTGTATCGTCTCCTCGTGGTCGCGCCAGCGTCGCTGCCGTCGTCCCACCCAGATGGCGAGGCCGGCCGTGCCGCCAAGGACCACGAGTGCCGACTGGAGCCCGGCTGCCCTGGACGGCGCTCCGGATGCCTCCCGCCAGCCGCCGTTGGCCACCTGCGGCGCCTCCATCGCTTCGCGCTCGGCACGCGCGCTGAGGCGCACGGGACCACCGTCGAACGACAGCGATGCCAGGGCCAGAAGTGAGGCCGAGAATGCGCCGGCGAAGAAGGCGGTTTTGCCCTGCACGTCCTACAGGAACGCACGAGAGCCCGAGATCGAACAGGGATCCGGAATTCTTTCTCGACCGGGAGCTACATGCCGCGTATGCGCCGGGCGAGCTGGCGCACGTCGAGCCGGTCCATCTTGTACTTGAGCGTGCTGAGGGGAACCCCGAGGTACTCGGACGTGGCGGTGACGCTCCAGCCGCACTTCTCGAGCGCCCGCAGGATGAAGTTGCGCTCGAACGTGTTGGTGGCGTCCTCGAACAGGCTGTCGCTCCGCTGTCCTTGGGGCTCGAGCTGCGCGAAGTGGAACTCGAGCGGCAGGTCCTCCTCGCCGATGTAATCCTTGTCGCTCACCGCGACGAGACGCTCGATGAGGTTCTCCAGCTCGCGGATGTTCCCGGGCCACCAGTGCTTCTTCAGCATCGACATGGTGGAATCGGTGACGGCGGTGATGCGCTTCCGGAAACGCGTGTTGTAGCGCCTCAGGAAGAACTCGACGAGCTGGGGAATGTCCTCGGCGCGCTCGCGCAGCGGCGGGAGCCGCAGCGGGATGACATTGATCCGGTAGAACAGGTCCTCGCGGAAGCGGCCTTCCTTCACGGCCTTCTCGAGGTCGATGTTGGTGGCGGCAATCAGCCGGAAGCTGGTCCTGATCGGCTTCTGGCCGCCCACCCGCTCGATCTCGCCCTCCTGGATGGCGCGCAGGAGCTTGGACTGGAGTTCCAGCCGCAGGTCGCCGATCTCGTCGAGGAACAGCGTGCCGTTCGCCGCCAGCTCGAACTTGCCGAGCTGCTGCCGCAGGGCGCCGGTGAACGCGCCCTTCTCGTGCCCGAACAGCGTGCTCTCGACCAGCTCCTTCGGGATCGCCGCGAGGTTCACCGCGATGAACGGTGCCTCAGGGTTCTCCGACTCGCGGTGGATCAGGCGGGCCAGCAGCTCCTTGCCGGTGCCGCTCTCCCCGAGAATCAGCACCGTCGCAGGCAGCTTCGCCACCTTGTGCACCATGTCCACCACGTCGCGCGTCACGCGGCTCGGCCCGACGATGAACTCGCGGGTCGACTCGTCGGCGACCTGTGCGGACAGCGACTGCACCTGCCGGTTCAGGTCCTGGTGTTCGCTCGCATGGCGGACCAGCGCCTTCAGTTGCTCGTCGTCCACCTCACGGGTGACGTAATGGTAGGCACCCAGCTTGATCGCCCGCACGGCCGCCTCGATGTCCGATGTCGAGGCGAGCATCAGGACCTCACAGAGGGGATAGTTCTCCTTGATGATCTGGAGCACCTCGAATCCCGAGACGCCAGGCAACTCGACGCCGAGCACCACCAGGTCCACGTCGTCGCGGTTGAGGACCGCAAGCGCAGCCTCACCCGACGCGACCCTGAGGACGCGGAAATCCCGCTTGAGGGCTGAGGTCAGCGTGTCCCGCGTACCCTCGTCGTCATCGACAACCAGGAGGGTCTTCGGCTTGAGGTTCATCGGAGGTACACGTGGGGGAGCCGGTATTGTCTCAGGCGGTTGACACTGTTGCAAGCCGTTCGTTAACGTACTGTGTTTGTTGACCTTCGCGCTGATCATCGCCGTGCTTGCCGCGGTCGTCGCCGTGGTGGCCCTGGTGCGCGCCAGGAATGCCACCCGTCGCGCCGAGCGCCTGTCGGAGTCGTACTGGGAACTTCGCTACGAGATCGGGCAGCTCAAGGTCAGGGCCAGCCGGCTCGAGACATCCACCGGCCTCACCGAGGCCGAAGCCGGGACGGCGGTGGAGGCACCGCGTCCCGCGTCGTCGACTACCTCGTTCATTCCCCTGTCATCCCTGAAGAAATGACCAACGAATACGACGTCATCGTGATCGGCGCCGGCACCGGCGGCTACGTGGCTGCCATCCGTGCAGCGCAACTCGGGCTGAAGGTGGCCTGTGTCGAGAAGCAGAAGTCGCTCGGCGGCACCTGCCTGATCTGGGGCTGCATCCCGACCAAGGCGCTCCTCGAGCACGCGCATGCACTCAAGATCGTCCAGGGGGCGAAGGAGTGGGGGGTGACGATCGGCGACGGCGGCGGCCTGCCGGTCTCGATCGACATGAAGCAGGTCCATGCCCGCAAGGACAAGATCATCACCGGACTGACCAAGGGGGTCGAGTTCCTCTTCAAGAAGAACAAGATCACCTGGGTGAAGGGGACTGCCCGCCTCGCCGGCAACGGCGTGGTGGAGGTGTTCGAGGGGGAGACCCAGACGCTGAAGGCGACCCGCGAGATCATCGTCGCTACCGGGTCGACACCCCGGAGCGTGCCCGGCATCGCATTCGACTACGAGCGCATCATCACGAGCGATCAGGCCATCCACATGAAGGCCGTGCCGAAGTCGATCGCCATCATGGGCAGTGGTGCGGTCGGCGTCGAGTTCGCCTCGATCTTCCGGAGCTTCGGCGCCGAGGTCACGATCATCGAACTGCTGCCGCGCCTGGTGCCGGTCGAGGATGAGGCCGTGTCGGCCGAGCTGCAGAAGTCGTTCAAGAAGAAGGGCATCACGGTCTACACCGGGACGAAGGTGACCAGCGCGAAGGCGACGGCCGACGGCGTCGACGTGCAGGCCGCCCTGCCCGACGGTTCGACGAAGGCGATCCACGCCGAGTACCTGCTCGTCGCCACCGGCCGCGGACCGGTGACGGCCGGGCTCGACATCGAGAAGCTGGGTGTCGAGATGGACCGTGGTTACATCAAGGTGGACGCACTGTTCCGGACCACGGTGCCGGGCATCTCCGCCATCGGCGATGTCATCACCCTGGGCAACGGTCCGCACCCGCAGCTCGCCCACGTCTCGTCCGCCGAAGGGATCGTCGCCGCCGAGCGGATTGCCGGGCATGAGGTGCAGCCGATCAACTACGGCCACGTGCCCGGCTGCACGTACTGCGACCCCGAGATCGGCAGCGTCGGGCTGACCGAGAAGGCCGCCATCGAGAAGGGTTTCGACGTCCGGGTCGGCACGTTCCCCTTCGGTGTGCTCGGTCGCGCCAAGATGGCGGGCGAGACCGAAGGTTTCGTCAAGATCGTCGCCGAGAAGAAGTACGACGAGATCCTGGGCGTGCACATGATCGGGCCGCGGGCCACCGAGCTGGTGGCTGAAGCCACGCTCGCGCTGCGGCTCGAGTCGACGGTCGAGGAGCTGATCCGCACCATCCACGCACATCCGACGATGGCGGAGGCGGTGGGTGAGGCGGCGCACGCGACGCACGGCGCCGCGATCCATATGTGAAGCGGGCGTTCAGGACTCTGAAGTCAGACGTCAGAACTTGTGCGGTTGCGGCACGTCAGCAATCAGCGAACAGCAATCAGCGATCACCGATTGAATATGGCCAGCGACGTTTTGATGCCGCAGATGGGCGAGTCGATCGCCGAGGGGACGATCGTTCGCTGGATCAAGAAGGTGGGCGACACGGTCGATCGTGACGAACCGCTCTTCGAGATCTCGACCGACAAGGTGGACGCGGAGATTCCGTCGCCGGCCGCCGGTGTCCTGACCGAGATCCGTGCCCGCGAAGGTGAGACGGTGCCGGTGAACTCGGTGGTGGCCGTCATTGCACCAGCCGGCACGCAGCCGGCCGCGGTGCCTGCGGCGACGGCTGAGGCGCCCCCCGCGCCACGCGCCCAGGCAGACGGGGCACCGACCAGCGCGGCGCCTCCGGCTCCGGCAGCACCGGTGCCCGCACCTCCCGCGGCCCCACAGGCGGCCGCCGGCACGGTCGAGGAGCGGCTGCGGCAGAAGTCATCGCCGCTCGTGCGACGGATCGCCCAGGAGCACCACGTCGACATCACCCAGGTCCATGGCACCGGCGTGAGCGGACGAGTGACCAAGCAGGACATCCTCGGGTACATCGCCGCACCCCGGCCGGCCGCGCCTTCCCAGGCGCTACCGACGCAGGCGCACACGTCGGGTCACACGCCGGCCACCGGCGCCGGCCTGGCCGGCCAGACGGTACCGCTCTCGGTGATGCGCCGCAAGATCGCCGAGCACATGGTGCTCAGCAAGCGCACGTCGGCCCACGTTCACACGGTGTTCGAGGTGAACTACAGCCGGATCGACCAGATCCGCAAGGCGAGGAAGGCCGAGTACGAGGCGCACGGGGCGAAGCTCACCTATCTCGCGTTCATCGTGAAGGCCACGGTGGACGCGCTGCGCCAGATTCCCATCCTGAATGCGTCCCTCGACGCGAACGGCAATGTCACCTATCACCGGGCCATCAACATCGGCATCGCGGTGGCGCTCGACTGGGGCCTGATCGTCCCCGTCATCAAGTCCGCCGACGAGAAGAACCTGCTTGGCATCGCGAAGGCCATTGCCGACCTGGCCGACCGCGCCAGGGCCAAGCAGCTCAGGCCGGACGAGGTGCAGGGCGGTACCTTCACGGTGACCAACCCAGGCGGCATCGGTGCCCAGTTCGGCCTCCCGATCATCAACCAGCCGCAGGTCGGGATCCTCGCCGTGGGCGCCATCGAGAAGCGCGCCGTGGTCATCGACGATGCGATCGGCATCCGGTTGATGGGATACCAGGCGATGGCCTTCGACCACCGCCTCGTCGATGGGGCGGTCGGCGACCAGTTCATGGCGCTCATCAAGCACCAGCTGGAACACTGGGACCCGGCCAACGCCTGACCGAGCCGGGCACCCACGAAGTGCCCGCGATCGTCCGATAGTCGGGGATACGGACATGCGCACCCTCGAGGTCCGACAGCTCGGCCTGATGGCCTACGGCGACGCGCTCGACCTGCAGAAGCGCCTGGTCGAGCAGCGCCGTGCAGGCACGACCACCGACGTGCTGCTGCTCGTCGAGCATCCCTCGGTGCTGACCCTGGGCGTGCGCGGCGATGGCGGGCGGTCGCATATCCTGGCGTCTGATGAGGAACTGGCGGCGCGGCAGATCGGGGTGTTCGAAACCGGGCGCGGCGGCGACATCACCTACCACGGTCCAGGACAGATCGTCGGGTACCCGATCGTCGACCTCAACCCCGACCGTCGTGACGTGCACAAGTACGTGCGCGACATCGAGGAGGTGCTCATCCGGGTGGCGGCCGACTACGGCATCACCGCGGGGCGGGTGCCCGGCCTCACCGGGGTCTGGGTGGGGGACGAGAAGCTGGCTGCGATTGGCGTGCGGATCCAGCGATGGGTCACCAGCCACGGGTTCGCGCTGAACCATACGACCGACCTGTCGCACTTCAACCTGATTGTGCCGTGCGGCATCTCGGACAAGGGGGTCACGTCGCTGTCGACGCTGGGCTGCACGGCATCCAGGCGTGAGGTGGAGCAGCGGATTGCCCTTCGCTTCGGCGAGGTGTTCGGGCGCGAGGTTGTCGAGGCCGCCGCCGAGGTGGATCGGTGATGCGAAGGGCGCGCCTGGTGTCGCCGACACCCCTGACACGGGCAGCGGCGCTGACCATCGGACTGGTGACACTCGCCACCGCGCTGTACCTGCTCATCGAGTATCCGGCGCTGCCGGACCTGCTGCCGGTGCACTTCGGTCCGAACGGCGCTCCCAACGGCTGGCAATATCGCACGCTCCCGCGGGTCCTGATTCCCGTGGGTGTGCAGGCCCTGCTGGCCGTGACCTTCGGGGCGGTGGCGGCGTTGCTGCTCTCGCGCGCGCACGGCGATCACGATCACGATGCCCCGGACGTGAAGGCGGCGGCGACGGCGGCCGAGGCGGTGGTGCTGCTGGCGGCCACCTGGATCACCTTCCAGGGTTACGCGGCCGTGACGCTGGCGCGATTGTGGATGAGCCAGCAGGCGACGCTGCCCTTCTACAACCTCGGCGAGATGGCCGGCGGTCTGCTGTCGATCGCCATCGCGGTCCGGGCACATCGTCGGCTTGGACGCCCTGAGCCGCGTCCGTTCATGCCGGAGCACTGGCGCCTGGGACAGCTCTACAAGAACGCCGACGATCCGGCGCTCTTCGTCCCCACCCGCGACGGCCGACGGTGGACCCTCAATTTCGGTCGACCGGTCGCCGGTGCGCTGCTCGGGCTGGTCCTCGCCGTGGGGATTCTCGCGCCAACCGTGCTGATTGCCCTCGCCCTGCGGTAACCCTCCACATCCAGGGCCTGCGGCCCGATTTCGCCTGCTGGTCACACAGATGGGTAAGTCGATGCCCATCAGGAGCTTATCCAGTCCCGGCGTGCCTCCGGAATATTTTCGGCGCGCCCGGTGTTTTCAATGCCAGCGAGGGACGAATGAGAGACACGAAGGATGAGCTTCTGCTCGCCCGGTTACAGGCCGGAGACGAATCGGCACTCCGCGACCTGGCCGAGGCGTATGGGTCCAAGATTTACCAGCTTGCGTTCCGCTACCTCCGCAACAAGGAAGACGCCGAGGAGGTGATGCAGGACGTTCTCTATAAGGTGTACCGGAAGGTCGGGGCGTTCCGCGGAGACGCGGCCCTTTCGTCCTGGATCTACCGGATCACGTTCAACGCGTCGATGTCGCGCCTCCGGACGGCGAAGTACCAGCGGACGCAGAACGACGAGCTGTCGATCACCGCGGCTGAAGGCGATGAGATGGGCGGCGCGCGTCACGAGATTGCCGACTGGTCCGATATGGCCGACGAGCAGGTCTTCCGGTCACAGTTGCGCCGCAAGGTGTTCAGCGCCATCCTGTCGCTGCCCGCCATCTACCGCGCGCCGGTGATGCTCCGCGACATCCAGGGGATGTCGACCGAGGAGGCGAGCGAGATCCTGCGCGTGAAGGATCAGACGCTGAAGTCGAGGCTGCACCGCGGCCGGCTCATCCTGCGCAAGCAGCTGGCCGACTTCGCCGGCGGGCTCACGCTGCATCACGCGACCGCATGATGCGCGGGCCCGCTTCTTGCTTCGATTCTTTCCGGAATTGATCGACGGTCGAGGGTAGCCACAAGGTCTGCAGGCCGGCATACGGCCGCGGCGTGGTTATCCCGACCCGATCAATCCGGACAGACCGCTTCCCTCACCTCTTCCCCGCTCCCGTACAGACGTACAGCATCCACGCGTTGAACCGTGTGGCGGGAAGACCTGTGTCGCTGGCGATGGGGAATGGGTGAGGTCGGGCGCGCCCGCTAGAGCAGCATGGCGTTGTCGAGCGCGACGCGCGTGGCGACGCTGAGTGTCGGCAGGTCGACGCTGGCGACGCCGGACGGTCCGAGCCGGACCGGCTGGGCGATGGCGCGCGCGCGTCGCCCCGCCCGGTCGTCCGGGGCGACGAAGCAGCTGAGCGAGCGCCGTGAGATGCCGCAGATCGCGGACACCGCGTCGGCCGCCGCATGGGCCAGCGCGTGCGGGCCGGGCGGCCAGAGCGCCGATACCTGTGCGCTGAGCCGCCGACGCAGTGGTTCGTCGAGTACCCGGATCGCCGCGAACCCGCCCACCGCCGCATCGTCCCAGTTGACCACGACCTGGCCGGGTGGAACGCCAAGCACCGAGAGCGCGATGTCGCGTACGGAGGTGTCGGTCTGCAGGGCGACGAGCGCCCGGATCGAGGCGGCCAGCGCCTCGGGCGCCGAACCGACGAGACGCGCGTGTCCGTAGCGCAGGTCGCGGACGCCCCTTTCCACGAGCGTGCGGCCGTCCACTCCCGCGCAGAGGACGAGCGCGCGGGCCGCCAGTTGCGAGATCTGGCGCAGGACCAGCAGGTCGTCGCCGCCGTCCCTGGGTTTCGCCGGATCGGCGATGACCACGAGGGAGGCACCGGCCACGCGGGTGAGGTCGGTCGTGCCCGCGACCGGGGTCGTGAAGCCTTCCACCGGCCCGGTCTGCATGATGTCCAGCGCCTTGCCCGCTGCGACCTGGCCAGCAGGATCGATGAGCTGGATGCGCCTGACGATCTCGCGTCGCGCGAGCACGTGGGCGACGGATCCGCCCAGCTCGCCGGCCCCGATGATGGCGACGTCAATCATGCGTGTGGGCTATTGTAATGGAGCCATGAAAAAGGAACTGCGTGGGCAGGTTGCGCTCGTCACGGGCGGGTCGAAGGGGATCGGGTACGGCATCGCGCATGCCCTGGTATCACATGGCGTGAACGTGGTGATCACCGGGCGTGATGGTGCGAGTCTCGTGGACGCGCGCATGCGGCTGCAGGCGTTGGATGGCGGCGCCGCCGAGGGGTATGTCATCGACGTCCGCGACTACGCCGCGGTGCACCAGGGGATCGAGGAGGCGGTCGCCCGCTTCGGGGGCCTCGACATCGTCGTCAACAACGCCGGCCTGGGCCGCTTCGTGAACATCGCCGAGATGACGCGCGAGCAGTGGTCGGAGACGATCGACACGAACGTGACGGGCGTCTTCAATGTCTGCCACGCCGCGATTCCCGCGCTGCGCACGCGGGGCGGGGGCTACATCCTGAACATCAGCAGCCTCGCCGGCAAGAATGCGTTCGTCGGCGCTGGTGCCTACTGCGCGTCGAAGGCTGCGCTCAACCAGTTCGGCGAGGTGCTGAACCAGGAAGTGCGCCACGACAACATCAAGGTGACGACGATTGCACCCGGATCGGTGGCCACCGGCTTTGGCGGCGGACCGGCCGATGCGGGCGCCGAGTGGAAGATCGGTGCGTCCGACCTCGGCGATCTCGTGATCGACCTGCTCTCGCTCGACAGCCGCACGCTGCCGAGCTACATCGAAGTCCGGCCCTCGAAGCCCCCGAAGAAGTAGGCCCGCGGATGTCGTCGCCCTTCCAGAAGCACCAGGACGCGCTCGAGCACCACGAGACGATGATGGGACCGGCCCGCGGCCGGCTTGCCGTGGCGCTCGACCTGCTCACTGATTCGCTGGCCCTGGTGGGCCAGCACGGCGTCTACTGCCGGAGCGAGCGGTTCCCAGGACGGCCGAAGATGGACATCGCCCTCGTTCTCGAGCAGTTGAGCGACGCGAAGGAACTGGTGCAGAGCGCCATGGGGGAAATCAAGAACAAGGCTGGTTGATTACCCGATCCGTCCCTCCAGCATTTCTTCCTCGCCCGACTGGGTGGTGCTCGGCGTCTCCAGCCGCTCCGCGGCCTTCCAGCGTGCGTTCATCACCAGCCAGAGCCCGCCCGGCACGGCAAAGCCGGATCCCAGCCAGAAGGCCAGCGTGCGCGGTGACCAGCCGAGGTCGTCGAGCGCGTACCCGGTCGCGTAGCTCGAAATCGAGGACGTGAGCGTGACCAGCGCGAGTTCGGCGGCGAACACGCGGCCGCGGAACTCGTCGGGCACCTCCATCTGCAGCAGCACGGTGCTGAAGACCCACAGGATCGATCCACCGAAGTGGGCCAGCAGTACGCAGACGGCTGCCAGCGGAAGTCCCTGCGCGGCGGCGAGCGCGATGTAGAACCCGCCGACCATGAAGTACGCCGGTCCAATGGACCGGCGCATGGTGGTCGGCGTCTGCCCGAGCAGCCACCGCAGCGCCATGGGGCCCAGGCCGGCGCCGATGCCGCGCGCGCCGTAGAGCACGCCGATACCGGCCGCCGTGCTGCCGGCGATCGGGAACACACGCTGGCCGAAGACGGTCAGCAGCAGCAGCACGCCGCCCGCCAGCCCCCAGCCTGCCTTCACGAACATGATGGCCGAGATGTGCGCGCGTCGCCGGACGTAGTCGAACCCCTCGAGCATGTCGGGGAGGCCGGAGAGGGCATACCACCCCTGCAGCGGTGCCTTTGGCGTGGGCGTCGAGTCGTAGGTCGTCCGGCTGATGAACCAGGCCGAGGTGAAGAAGGAGGCCCCGTTGATCACGAAGGCGATCTCGCGGCCGGCGATCGCGGTTACCAGCCCGCCGATCGACGCGCCAATGGCCAGCATGGCCGCCCACGTGGCGCTGGCCAGCGCGTTGGCCGGCATCAGTTCGTCCTTGCTGGTGACGTTCGGGATGGTCGCCGTCCGGGCCGGCTCGAAGAAGGCGGTCCCGGTCACGGTCAGGGCCATCACGACGTAGGCAAGCCAGACCTGCTCGCGCGTCCGCACCAGCAGGAGCCCGAGCACCAGGACGCCCCGGACGAGATCGGTCCCGATCATCAGCCGCCGACGGTCGACCCGGTCGACCACCACGCCGGCGATCGGCCCGACGATCGCCATCGGGAGGAACTGGACGATCATCATCCAGGCCACCGCCGTGGCCGAGCCGGTCAGGTCCAGCAGCAGTGCGAACACCGCCACCGAATTGAACCAGTCACCGAGCTGGGAGACTGTTTGTCCGAAGAACAGCAGCCGAAAATTACGATTGGTGCGGAGGATCGCGGTTTGACTGCTCACGTAGGAGAGCCCAGTATAGTTCCGGGCAACGGTGTGTCCGAGACGGTCGGCCGGTACCAGCTGCTGGAGCCGATCGGGACCGGTACGCTGGGCGCGCTGCATCGCGCCCGCGACCTCGAACGGGGCCGCACCGTGGCGCTGCGCATTCTTGCACCCGATCTCGTTGCCGATGCCACGCGCCTGACGGCCCTGCTGAAGGACGTCGACCGCGCCACGGCCGCGTCACATCCGGTCCTGCCGGCGCTCTACGAAGACGGCCAGGACCACGGCGTCACCTTCCTGGCCTCGGAGTTCGTCTCGGGCGAACGCCTGTCGGAGTTGGTGCACGGCACTCCGCTCAACCCGAAGCGCGCCTTGGATCTCGCCGTGCAGATTGCCGACGGCCTGGCCGCGGCGCACGCCGAGGGGCTCGAACACGGAGCACTGTCTTCCCGCCGCATCCTGGTGACGATGAAAGGGGCGGTGAAGATCCTGGACGTGGGCATGCTGGCCTGGACCTCGGCGGCCGAGAGCGAGCGCTGCGACGACTATGTGGGGCTCGGCGAGGTGGTCTTCGAGATGCTGGTGGGCCGCCCGATCCGGCGTGGCTGGCCGGCCGAACTCCGCAACGACCACCTGCCGGAGGCGGTGCGCCCGATCCTCAAGCGGCTGCTCGCCGAGACAGGGACGGAAGTGTTCCCGTCGATGGCGCTTGCGTCGGCTGCCCTGAGGGATGCGATGCTGCGCCTGACTGCGGTCCCCGCGCCGACTGTCCCCATGCCCGCTGCCACCGAACCCCTGCTGACGGCCGAAGCGAAGGTGCGGCCTGGCCTCTGGGTGGCCCTCGCGCTGGCGGCGATCGCGGCGATCGCCTGGGTGGCCCTGGCCTAGGCTGGCGGCTCGGACGGTGCGTGCGCGGCGAGCAGGCCGGGCAGCGCCGCCGCAAATCCCGATCGCGCCATCACGTCCGACACGCCCGCGTCGCGTGCCGCGGCAATCGTGGCGGTATCGACGTGTGAGACGTAACCCATCGTGGGCACTGACGCGAGCGTGGGGTCGGCCTTCATCGCCGCCACGATGCCGAGCGGATTGGTGCGCGGATTGTTCAGGTCGAGGATGACCAGCGCCGGCGTCTGTGCGCGCATCTGGTCCAGCGCCCCCTGCGCCGAGCGCACGAACGCCACCGTGGCGCCGGTGTGCGCGGCCGCCGAGCGGATCTTCGACGTGAACATCAGGTCGTCGAGGATTGCTAGAATCACGACGTGATCATAATCGAGTCGCAGGCGGTCGCCCCGTTCCACAAGAACGGCTTCGTCGTGGCGTGTCCGAGGACACGGCAGGGCGTGCTGATCGACCCAGGTGACGAGGTGGACGGCCTGCTGGAGTTCGTCGAGCAGGAGGACCTGCGCATTCTCCACATCCTGCTGACGCACGCGCATGTCGACCACGTGACCGGCGTGGGGCCCGCGAAGCGGGCGCTCGACGTGCCGGTACACCTCCACCACGACGACCTCTTCCTCTACGAGCGCGCGGCCGAGCAGGCGGCGTACTTCGGGCTTGCCATGGACGGGCCCCCGCCACCCATCGACCGGTTCTACACGGCCGGTGATGCGATCACGTTCGGCGACTTCGAGGCCCGACCGCATCACACGCCCGGCCACTGCCCGGGAGGCGTCTGCCTCGAGGTGGCGCGCACGGGTGAACGCGGGCTCGACCTGTTCGTTGGCGACACGCTGTTCGCCGGCTCGATCGGCCGCACCGACCTTCCGGGTGGCGACTACGCCACGCTCATCGGGTCGATCCGCTCGGTGCTGTTCCCGTTCGGCGACGAGGCCCGCGTGTACCCGGGCCATGGACCCGACACGACGATCGGGCGCGAACGGAAGACCAATCCGTTCTTGCAGAACCTCTAGAATCGCGAATCGCTAATTGCGAACCGCTAATTGCGAATTGCGAATCGCTAGGGTGGGGACCTGAGGTTTCCAATCAGCAATTGGCAGTCCGCAATCCGCAATGTGTCTCACTCCGTGCGTCCCACCTGCAGCTCGACCCTTCCCACCTTGAGGCGATCGCCCGGAATGAGGTGGGCGCGATTCACCCGCTCGCCATTGACGTAGACCCCGTTCGTGCTTTCGAGGTCGACCACCTCGAGGGTTTCGTCGTTGGCCTCGAGCCGGCAATGGATGCGCGAGACGAGCGCGGCGTCGAGGATCAGCTCCGCGCCAGCTGAGCGGCCGATGGTCTTGATGGAGCCGGGGGAGAGTCGGAACGTCAGGGGCTCGGTCTCGGCGCCGAAGGCCTGCAGGATCCACATCGGTGCCTTGATATTACCGCGCAGGTGGTGAACTTCGGCCGGGCCGCCTCCGTAAATGCAGGTATGCCGGCCACACCTCCCCGCACCCGTCTGTATCTGGCGCTCGGCGTGCTCGCCGTCGTGGGTATCGGCGCCGCAGGCTACGTCACCCTGAAGGGCGCCTCCGTGGACATCGACGACTCGAAGGTCGTCACCGTCGAGCGGGGCACGATGGTCCGTTCGGTGGTCGCGACCGGCAAGGTCGAGCCGATCACGAAGATCGAGATCAAGTCGAAGGCGAACGGGATCATCAAGGCGCTCAGCGTGAACGTCGACAGCGTCGTGAGCGAAGGCGACATCCTGGCCGAGCTGGACAAGGATCAACTGCTCGCCCAGGTGCGCGGTGCCGAGGCCAACCTGCTGGCGGCCCGGGCCGCCCTCGAAGGGGCCGAGGCGCAACTGAAGAAGAACACCGTCGAGGCCGAAGGGCCCGACGTGGCGTTCGCCCGCCGCGCCTACGAGCGCGCGAAGTCGCTGTTCGATCAGCACCTGGTCTCGCAGTCGGCGCTGGACGACGCGCAGAGCGCCGTGGAAGTGGCCGAGAACCGACGCCGTGCCGCGCAGTCACAGCTCTTCGTCAGCCAGGCGCGCGTCTCCGAGGCCCGTGCGCAGGTGGCCCAAGCCAAGGCCGCCGCCGACCGGGCCGCCGAGGACCTCGCCAACGCCACCATCCGCGCGCCGATCAGGGCCACCGTCCTCACGCGTGACGTGGAGATCGGCAGCCCGGTCTCCTCCATCCTCAACCTGGGCGCGAACGCTTCACTCGTCATGACCCTGGGCGACATCGACCAGGTCTTCGTCCGCGGCAAGGTGGATGAAGCCGACATCGGCCGCGTGCAGCTCGGGCAGCCCGCGCGCATCCGGGTCGAGACGTTCCGCGACAAGATCTTCGAGGGGCGCGTCACCCAGATCTCCCCGATGGGCGTGGAGAAGGACAACGTCACGAACTTCGAGGTGCGCGTCTCGATTGACAACCCGGGCAAGGAACTCAAGGCCAACATGACGGCCAACGCCGAGATCGTGCTGGACGAGCACCCCGGCTCGCTGCTCGTCTCCGAGGCCGCGATCATCTACGACGCCCAGAAGAACGCCTTTGTCGACCTGCTCGATCCCTCGGCCAGGACCGGCCGCCGCCGCATCCCGGTGAAGCTCGGCATCGGCAACGGCACGCGCATCCAGGTGCTCGAGGGCGTGAAGGAAAGCGACCGGATCGTGCTGCCCTCGTAGTCCCCGGACCACGCCGATGCGCGAGACGTTCGTCCAGTCCATCGACAACCTGCGCGCCAACCGCCTGCGCAGCTTCCTCACGATGTTCGGCATCCTGTGGGGCATGATCTCGGTGGTCATCCTCTCGGCCACCGGCGAGGGCTTCAGGCGCGGCAACGATCAGGTGCTGCGCGAACTCGGCCAGAACATCGGCATCGTCTGGGGCGGACGGACCAGCCTGCAGGCTGGCGGCGAGCGGGCAGGCTCGCAGGTGTTCCTCACCGTCGACGACGCACGGGCGATCGCGGAAGAGGCCTCCATGGTGGCGGTGGTCAGCCCTGAGCTCGAACGGGGTGGCGCCCGCGCCAAGAGCCTCTACAACGCCGCGTCAGCCCGTGTCACCGGCGTCGAGCCGCCCTACCAGAAGATCCGCACCATCGAACTCGAGTACGGCCGTCACTTCACCTGGACCGACGAGCAGCAGGTCTCCCGCGTTGCCATCGTCGGGCACGACATGGCCGACCAGCTGTTCGGCAAGCGGAACATCCTCGGCGAGACGCTCATGCTCGAGGGCATCCCGTACACCGTGGTCGGCAAGATCCGGAAGAAGGATCAGGACTCCAACTACAACGGACCGGACAACGGGAAGATCTTCGTGCCGTTCGCGGCCATGCTGCAGGACATGCCGCGGAAGGACGCCCCTCCAGGCACCCTCTCCGACATCGTCGTCGCGCCGAAGCCGTTCGTGGTGGCCGACCTGCCACGCGTGCTGAACGAGCGCACTGGTCGCATCGAGGACATCCGCTGGCCGCTCGAGACCAACGTGCGGGCCGTGCTGGCGCGCCGCCACGGCTTCGACCCCCAGGACACCCAGGCGGTGACCATGTGGGACACCTCGCTCGAGACGCTGATGTTCGGCCGCATGATCGACCGCATGCGCGACTTCTTTTCGATCGTCGGCATCGTCACGCTGGCCCTGGGCGGCATCGGCGTGATGAACATCATGCTGATTGCCGTGAAGGAGCGCACCCGCGAGATCGGCGTCCGCAAGGCGCTCGGGGCGACCACGCGCAGCATCCAGCAGCAGTTCTTCATGGAAGGGTTCTTCCTGACGATCCTGAGCGGCGGCGCCGGGCTCGGCATGGCGCTCGGCCTCTGCAAGCTGATCAACCTCGCACCCATGCCCAACCGCTTCGCCGGGATGATCCTCCCCTGGGAGGCGGCGGTCGGCTCGCTGGTGGTGCTGGTGCTGATCGGCATCGCCACGTCCACCTATCCGGCACGGCGCGCCGCGGAGCTTCCGCCCGTGGACGCCCTGCGCTTCGAGATGTAGGCATGAGCGTCTCGCGGACGGCTGCAGACCCCATTCCGGCCCCCCGGCCCCATCCGCACTCGCGCAGCATGCTCTCACCAGGCATGCTGCGCGAGGTGGCGGTCCAGGCGGTCACCGGCCTCTACCACCACTGGTTCCGGGCCGCGCTCTCCATGCTCGGCATCTCGTGGGGCATCGTGTCCGTGGTCGTGCTCCTGGCCTACGGCGACGGCTTCCGCGCAGCGATCGAGGCCGGCTTCGCCGGCGCCTTTGGCGACGGGGTGGCCGTGACGATGATGGGACAGACGAGCAAGCAGGCCGGAGGTGAACGCGCCGGCAAGCGCGTGCGCCTCACGGTGGCCGACGTCGAGGCGATCGAGGCCCTGCCGCTCGTGTCCACGGCGAGCCCGGAGTTCATGAAGGAGTTCCCGGTCACCTTCGGGAACAAGGTGTCCAGCCACATGATCCGCGCGGTCGCGGCCAGCTACGGCGAGATGCGCAGCGAGCGTCCACTGCCAGGCGGCCGGTTCCTCGACGAGGAGGATGTGCGGTTGCACCGGCGCGTGGCCTTCATCGGCAGCGAGGTGCAGCGGAAACTGTTCGGCGGCCTCCCGGCGGTCGGCGAGTCCATTCGCATCGCCGGTGTGCCGTTCGACGTGGTCGGTGTGATGCAGGACAAGGTGCAGATGTCCAACTACAACAGGCCGGACAAGTACTGCATCTTCATTCCGTGGACCACCGCCAGTGGGTTGATGGACACCAAGCAGGTCGGCATCGTCGTCTGGCGGTCGGTGTCAGCGGCGCAGTACTTCAAGGCCGAGAAGCAGGTGCGTGAGTACATCGCGGGGCGCTATCGCTACGACCCGACCGACGAGCGTGCCGCCAACATGTTCGGCGCGGCGATGGCGCAGCAGATTGTGGGTGGCATCATCACGGGGCTCAAGCTGGTGCTGACCTTCATCGGCGTGCTGACGCTGGCCATCGGCGGCGTCGGCATCATGAACATCATGTTCGTCAACGTCCAGGAGCGGACGCGCGAGATCGGCGTACGCATGGCGCTCGGCGCGAGCCGTCGCCAGATCCTGCTGCAGTTCCTGCTCGAGGGGCTGGTCACCACGTTCGCCGGAGGCGCCATCGGCATCGGCTTCTCCTACTTCCTGGTCTGGCTCCTGAGCCCCCGTCCCTTCCTCTCCGAACTCATGGACGACGCGAGCCGCATCTCGGACATCCACCTGGTGATGTCGGCGCCGCTGGTCGGCACGTGCGCCGCGATCCTGATGGCCGTGGGGCTGGTGGCGGGCCTCCTACCCGCGCTGAAGGCATCGAGGCTCGACCCGATCGACGCCTTGCGCTACGAGTAGGACGGCGGCGTCAGCGGCCGCGCGGCCAGCGGTCGCGGTCCCAGTCCAGTGTGCGGATGCGCGGGTCTGCCCCGAACGCCTCGCGGTCGAACTGCAGCCGGCGGCGTGGACGCTCGCAGACCGCCCGCGCACCCTGCGGCCCGAGCAGCAGGCGCCAGGTCTGGCGCGCAGCGGGACGCCGCGCGGCGAACACCCCGCAGGTGAGCAGCGCCAGGTTCACCGCGGTGCCGCTCCCCACCCGGGCCGAGGCGTAGCGCAGCACCTCCATGCCCGCCTCCCTCGCCGCGCCGGCCAGCGCCTGACATGGGCCATAGCTGGTCGGATGGGTCCAGGTGGCCGCGTCCTTCGCCAGCGGCGGAGCGGTCAGGTCGAGGGTGGCCGCGGTGCGGAACGGCACCGAGAACACCGTGTACTCACCCGCGTTCCGTGGCCACGGCACACCCGGCGCATCCGCGAAGAAGAGCAGCCGGTGAAACGTCATCTCTGCGACGGCCGTGTCCGCCGACTCCGACCCGTAGAAGACCCCGGGGGTGAACCCGGCCGCCCTGAACCGCGACCCCTTCGGGTACGGCGCGTCGTACCGGAACGGGGTGAAGAGCAGGAAGTCCAGGTGCCGGCACTCGGCTGGGACCGGCGGCTTTGTCGGTTCCAGGAGCTCCTCGAGCAGGGCCTGGTCCTCGAGCGTGTCCACCAGCTTCATCGTCGACACGCGGTTCTGTGACTCGACGATGCGCCAGCAGGTGCCCTCGAGGGCGCGCCGCTCACGCGAGAGAGCGGCGGGTGTCCAGGTAGCCGAGGACATGCACGAGCCCCGCGATGGTCTGCACGAGTGCCAGCGGCGGCTGGCCGAGCGCGCGGTTCTCCGCTCGCAGCCAGGCGGCGGCGACCGCCTCGTCTCCGTCGGTGATCGCGTCGAGTGATCGGAACAGCCGGATGAAGAGGAGCGCCAGCTCGAACGCCTTGTCTCCCGGCGTGAGGTGCCAGGTGCCGGACCCCATGCGGGACACGGTGGCCTCAGAGACGCCGATGATGCCGGCCAGTGCCTTGTTGGAGACGCCGAGCCGTACTGCGGCCCTCAACACGGCCCTGGTGGTGACCAGGCCCGGGTCGGCACGCGGGGCACGGCGTGGTGCGCGAGGGAGCACGCTCATTTCCTGTGAAATATTACCTCATGATGATTTCAGACGGTGCGTGGATGACCGGCGGTCGCCGAGGGTGGCGCCGGTGGGGCCGTGGCGGCAGGTACAATACCGAGCTGCCGTGACCATTGCCCCCCTGACGCCGGACACGTTCACTGCGGACGAGGTCCGCGCGCTCGAGCCCTACTTCACCAATACCGACCGCCCGGTCTTCGCGCTGCGCAACCTGCCCGAGACCGTGAAGGGCGCGCTCTTCTCGCGATATTCGCGGTCGGCGAAGTCGTTGCGCCGTCTCTTCCTGGACGAGTTCCTCGGGGAGATCGGGGCGTCTGGTGGGCCGTCGGTCGCGGGCGCGGCAGGGTCGGAGCGGGCCGACCGGCTGTATGCCAAGGTGTTCAACGAGTACGGCGACGACTCGGTCGCGCAGCTCGGCGGGGCGCATGTGGCGTGCGAGGGGGTGTCGAACATCCTCACCAAGGTGCTGGAGTGGGGGCGGCTCATGGCTTACCTCGAGCAGTCCACCCGCTATGTGCCGTATACCGCGAAGCCGCACGGCCGCTGGAAGTATCACGTGCCGGCTGAAGTGCGGCGGTCCCCGCTGGCCGGGCGCTTCGAGTCGACGCTGGACTTCGCGTTCGAGACCTACGCGAAGTGGATCCCGGCGATGGAGGCGCACTTCCGTGCGCGGTATCCCAAGGCGCCGGAGGATTCGGACGGTGTCTACCGATCGGTGATCCGTGCGAAGGCGCTGGATACCCTCCGGGGATTGCTGCCGGCTGCCACCACCTCGAACCTGGGGCTCTACGGCACGGGGCAGGCGTATGAGGCGCTGATCCTCCGGATGCGGGCCAACCCGCTCGAGGAGGTCCGTGCCTACGGGGACATGCTGCTGGCCGAGCTGCAGCAGGTGATGCCGGCGTTCGTCGCGCGCATTCCGCAGCCCGATCGTGGTGGGCGCTGGGTGCAGTACTTCGAACAGGTGCGTGAGGCCACACTGGCGGCCGTGGCCGGTCGTGTCGGCGATCGCCAGCCGGAACGCCGCGACGAGGTCACGCTGAGCGAGTTCGACCCGGAGGGCGAGCTCAAGGTGGTGGCCTCGGCGCTGTACGCGGTCACCAACCTCCCGGACGATCAGCTGCTGGGCGTGGCCCGTGGGATGTCCGCAGACGATCGCGCCGCCGTGCTGCGGGCATACGTCGGCGACCGGACGAACCGGCGGCACAAGCCGGGGCGTGCCTTCGAGCGCACGCGCTACCGCTTCGACGTGCTGGCCGACTACGGGGCCTTCCGCGACCTGCAGCGGCATCGCCTGCTGACCCTCGAGTGGCAGCCGCTGTCCCCGGACCATGGCTACATCGAGCCGGCGGCGCTCGAGGAGGCCGGTGCGCAGGCCGAGTGGCGCGACGTGATGTCGCGGTCTGCCGACCTGTACGGCGAGCTGGCGGAGCACGGGCTGGCCGCCGTGGCACCCTACGCCGTGTCGATGGCCTACCGCGTGCGGTTCTACATGGACATGAACGCGCGCGAGGCGATGCACGTCATCGAGCTGCGGACGGCGCCTCAGGGGCACCCGTCCTATCGGCGCGTCTGCCAGGCCATGCATCGCGCCATTGCCGATGTGGCGGGACACCGCGCCATCGCGGACGCGATGCGGTTCGCGGATCACTCCGAGGTGGAACTCGAGCGGCTGCAGCAGGAGCGGGCGATGGAGCAGAAGCGGGCGGCGAGGTCGCAGGGGTGAGCCGCGCCGGGCACCGGGACGGGGTCGACCGCGCGAAGGGCGATCTCGAGGTCAGCTGGTGGACCCGACGCTCCACCGGCACGCCATCCCATGGGGCGCGGGCCAGTCGTTCCAGATCGCTCGCGTCAGGCGTCTGTCGGCGGCTCAGGCCACCGCGATGTCACTGGTGCCGTCTGTGGGGCTGTCGACGACCGGCACGTCGACCGTGTCGGCGCTCCGCAGGATCTTGCGCGCCGCCACTTCCATGAGTGCAGTGGTGGTCTTCTTGTGATTGCCGGGTTCGACCAGCGGGATGCACCCGCGGACCAGCTGGGCCGCACGGAGCGACGACAGCACCGCGAACTCGAGACGGCCGATACCTGTGGGACGCTGGACCATGACAGACCTCACGGGGTGACGCTTAGGTGAGGGTTCTGGTCGGGATGACCGATCGCTCAAACAAGCAGGAGTGATCGAGTATACGCCAGGCGGGCGGGGCTCACTCCTCGTCTTCGTTCTTGGTCCAGTATCGGGAGTACTCGTCGAGGTAGGTGAGCGTGTCGAAGCTGCGCATCCGGTCGAAGAAGAGGATGCCGTCGAGGTGATCGGTCTCGTGCTGGATGATACGCGCCGAGAAACCGCGCGCCCGCAGCTCGATGCGCTCACCGTCGCGGTCGAGGGCCTTCACCCGGATCTCGAAGTGGCGGGGCACCTTCCCGCGGATATCCGGGATGCTCAGGCACCCCTCCCAGTCCTCCCGCATCTCGGTCCCGACCGGCGTGATCTCGGGGTTGATGAGCGCGATGGGCGGGCTGGGCTCGTCGCCCCGCTCCATGTCGAGCGCCGCCACGAACAGGCGCAACCCCTCGTGCACCTGCGGAGCGGCCAGACCCACCCCGTTGTACTCCTGCATCGTCTCCATCATGTCGTCGATGAGCTTCTGCATCATCGGCGTCCGGATGACCGACTTGTCGAGCGTCTTGGCCTTCTCGCGCAGCACCGGGTGCCCCATGCGGGCGACTTTCAGAATCGACATACCTGCCGAATTATACTTGGCCGCGCACCCGCTCCCGATCCGTGACCGTCCAGCATCCCCACGACGACCCGCACGGCTATCGCTTCTGTCCGCGCTGCGGCCAGCCGCTCGCCTCGCGCCTGCTGAAGGCCGGCGATCCGGCACGCCTGGTCTGCACCGGCTGCGGCTTCGTCTTCTACCTGGACCCGAAGATTGCCGTCGGCACCATCATCCGCACCGAGGACCATCGGCTCGTGCTGGTGCGCCGCGCCATCGAGCCGGGGTACGGCAAGTGGGTGTTCCCGGGCGGCTACGTCGACCGGGGCGAGCCGCTGACCGTGGCCGCCGTCCGGGAGGCGCGGGAGGAGAGCGGCCTCGACGTGCGCCTGGACGGCCTGGTCAACATCTACTCGTACCCGGGGCGTGCGCCGGTCATCATCGTGTATGCCGCCACGGCCGTGGGCGGTCAGCTGCAGATCGACGACGAGAGCCTCGAGTCGGCGATGGTGGATGCGGCCGCCATTCCCTGGACCGACCTCGCGTTTCGCAGTACGCACGACGCCCTGCAGGACTATCTGGCCGGACTCCTGCATCCGCTGTCCAGGTAGCACGTCCGACTCCGGGAATTCGCGGTCTGGCACTGCGAGCGATCACGAAACCGGCATCGGCGTGTCCGGATCTGTAATCACCTTTACACGGCTCGCGTCGGCAATGGCGACGGGCCAGGTCACGGCCATGACACGCGTCTCGATTCCAGCGATTCTCCTCGGCGCCGCCCTTGCCAGTGCCTGCACCGGGTTCGAGCGGACCTCGTCGAACGTCCTCGCTCCGAGTCCCGCATCGACCACCAGCACCACCACGGCGTCCCCGGCCCCGGCCCCCGCGCCAGCGCCGTCCGGTGCGCCCTCGATGCTCGGCACCTGGTCGTCCAATCCGCTGGCCGACATCTCGGCCACGGCGTGCACCGGCCTCTCCTGGCAGGTCACGAGCCAGACGACGACCTCGATCGCCGGCACCTTCTCGGCCACCTGCGCGAACGGGATCTCTGCCAGCGGGACGGCGTCGGGGCAGATCAACGGCAGCGACGTGCCGTACACGGTCAGCGGCACCGGCACACTGCCCGGCTTCCCGTCGTGTGCCTTCTCGATCAGCGGCACCGCGCACATCGTCGACAACAACACGCTGGAGATTCCCTACAGCGGGACGACCTGCCTGGGGCCGGTCAGCGGGTCGGAGACCCTGCGTCGTCCGACAGCGCCGGCGCCCAGCGAGCCGGCACCGCCGGCCGACCCCGGGACGCCCCCGCCGCCACCTCCGCCGCCGTCGGAGAGCACGTACCACGTGCAGCCCGGGCCGAAGACGCTGCCGATGGCCGAGCAGGTCGTGAATGCCACGGCAGATGAGTTCAGGCACCTGGTGGCGCCGCGCAACACCTCGGGTGAGGCACAGGATGCCGCCGAGGAACTGCTCCGGCGCGTCATCTGGCACCTGCGGCACTACGGGTTCGATGCGGGACGCCAGAAGAATCCGTCCGGCGCGATTTCGGGGGACAAGCTGACGGTGTTCGCCGAGGGCGGCTGGCACGCCATCGACATCTTCTACGACTACGGATCGCCGGGAAAACCGATCAGGATGATCTTCCTGGAGGTCTTCCCGGCGAGTCCGGTGGCTGACGGCGGGATTCCCGACTAGCTAGTCGGCCAGCCCTTCGGCCTTGCGCTCGTCGGCGGTGATGATGCCGGCGGCGGCCTTGATCTCGGAGTCGAGCTTCAGCGGCACCTGCGGCACGGTGACGAACTGCTTCACCGCGGCCGCGGTGCCGTTGATCTTCAGGAGCGTCATCAGCCGGGTGAAGCGCTCCTCGAGCGAGGCGCCGATCGCCGCGCGCCGCGCCGCGTCCATCCCCCAGAGCTGCGGCTTGAACGGCCCGATGGCCTTCTTGCGGGCCTTGTAGAGGAACTGCTCCTCGGTATCCTTCGGCTTCCGTTCTTCCTTCGCGTTCTCCTGCAGCCACGCGTACATCTCGGCCTTCAGTGCAGCCGGGAACTCCGGGTGGTCGTAGACCATGTTCTGGAAGTCGGTGGCCAGGTGGATCTCGCAGGCGCCCACGCGCGGGAACGCATCGAACGCCTCGAGCGGCAGCGTGGACGCGCCGTGCTGCACCGCGCCGCCCATGCCGTAGGTCCGCGCGGCGGTCGAGAGTTCCTCGAGCGCCACGAGGTCGATCGCCACGTCCTTGCGCACCGTGCCGTCGGCGTTGATGAAGCCACCGTGCGCGGTGCCGGTCTGTACGCTGATCTTGCTGATGCCGACCTGGACGCCGCGCTCCTTCAGCTTCGCGTTCAGGCCGTCCATGTAGCAGTGCAGCTCGTGGATGTCCGAGTTCTTGCCGCCCACCTCGCCGATCTCGCCGCCGATCGACACGGTGACGCCGGCCGGTTCGACGCTCCTGATGAACGCGGCGAAGTCGGCGGCGAGGGTGACGTTCACCTCCTGCTGCTCGGCCAGCGTCGGCTTGTCGAGGTCGACGAGCGTGGAGGTGTCGATGTCGATGTTGTAGAAGCCGGCCGCGATCTCCTCGCGGATGAGGCCGCGCAGCGTCTCGAGCTCCTTGTCGCGCTCGGGGCTGTTGTACTTCTTCGCGTTGGTCTGCACGTGGTCGCCCTGGATGAAGAGCGGTCCGGCGAACCCCTCACGCAGGGCCGCCGCGAACAGGATGGCCGCGTACTCGTGCGGTCGCTGTTCGGTATAGCCGATCTCGGAACGGGCGATCTCGAAGATGAACGCGCCGGCATCCAGCTTCCGTGCGGCCCGGATGACTGCGCGCGCCGTGTCGTACCCCATCGCGCGCACGTTGATCGCCGGCACCGTGAACCCACCGGCCTTGCCCTGGCCCATCGCGACATAGAGGTCGTGGATGGAGGCGGGGCGGATGCCCGCCGCCGCGGCCAGCGACCGGATCACCCAGCGGGCCGTGCCCTTCACCTCCGGCGACGCCCCGAAGGCGGCCGTCCACGCGAGCCTGTCGATCGTCTCCGGCGCAAGCGCCTGGACGTTCCCGATGGTGATGCGATCGCCCTCAATGGTGGCGGCCGCCGCGACCGCCCCGGATATTTCCTGCACAGTTTCGAACATAAGCGCCTTTTCCTCTAAGAGTCGCAGCTCCTCCGGCCAGCTGAATATCTTAGCGTTCAGAAGTTGGAACTTAGAAGTCAGAAGTCGGAATTTACGGGGCCGCACTCGGTCGTGCCGCGGGGGCTGGCCAGGTGAAGTCTTCGATGGTGGCACCGGCTGTCGCACCGGCCACCATCTCCTCGATCGGGAGCGCCTGCTCGGCCGCGAGCACCTCGGACAGCCGCGCGCGGGTGGCCGGGTTGCGTGGCGTGAAGAGCGTGCAGCAGTCCTGGTCCGGGATGTTCGAGATCGGCAGCGTGCCGATGCGCGCCGCTTCATCCGCGATCTCATCCTTGTCCATGCCGACCAGCGGCCGGAGGATCTGCAACGGCGTCACCTCCGCGATGGTCGTCATGTTCTCCAGCGTCTGCGACGCGACCTGGCCCACCACGTCGCCCGTGACCAGCGCCCGTGCCTTGAACCGCTTTGCGAGTCGCTCGGCGATGCGGAGCATGAGGCGGCGGTAGATCACCACCCGGAACTCGGGCGGTACCGCCAGCACGACCTGCTGCTGCAGCTCGCCGAAGGCCACCATCGCCAGCCGCGAGTGCTGCTGGTAGGTGGTGAGCAGCGTGACGATCTCCCGCACCTTCTCCTGCGAGGCGCGCGAGAGGATCGGGTAGCTGTGGAAGTGCACGAACGACACCGTGCAGCCGCGCCGCATCATCCGGTAGGCGGCCACCGGCGAGTCGATGCCACCCGAGAGCAGGCAGGTCAGCCGGCCGCTGCTGCCGGTCGGCAGCCCGCCTGCGCCCGGCTCCTTGCCGAAGAAGTAGAACGCATGCCCGGGCAGGAACTCGAGGTGGATCGTCAGGTCGGCGGCATCCAGGTTCACCGGCCAGCCTGTCGCGACCTTGATGAGCCCGCCCACCTCACGTTCCAGCTGCGGAGAGGTGAACGGAATCCGCTTGTCGGCCCGTCGCGCGCTGACCCTGAACGATCGGGCCTGTCGATCGCCCAGGTCGGCCAGGATGGCGTCGGCGAGCGCCTGGAAGTCGTGCGGTCCGGTGCCGGCGTGCGAGAAGTTCGCGATGCCGAAGACGCGTCGCACGCGATCCCTGGCCTCGTCGAACGACGCGGTCGGCCCCAGGTCGATCTCGATGCGCCCCATCACCGACCGTACGCTGGTCACGTGGATGCCTCGCAGCGCCTGTTTCAGGTTGCGGACGAGCAACTGCACGAACCAGGGACGGTTGCGGCCCTTGAGCGCAAGCTCCTTGTAGTGAACGACTATCGAACGCATGTGGGAAGGGCCGCCTCCGCGGCACGATGGCCGCTCCGGACGGCGCTCTCGATCGTAGCGGGCAGTCCGGTCTCGATCCAGTCGCCGGCCAGGAACAGCCCGCGCACGGCCGTGCTGGTCGTCGGCCGCGCCGGCTGCCCGGGTGCAATCGAGAATGTGGCGCGCGGCTCGCGGATCACCGTGGCCCGCACCAGGCGCGCGTCGCGCGCGCGCGGCAGCGCGCCGCGCACCTCGTCGAGCGCCGCCTCGATCAGCTGCGGGTTGCTCCAGCCGAGCACGTCGGCCGCTCCGCTGGACACCAGCGACAGGTGCGACGCCGATTCCCCGAACACCGACCGCTTGTCGAACACCCACTGCATCATCCGGCCGGGCAGGCCGACGAACGGCTCGTACATCACGATCCGGTCGAACCAGAGGTTCACCGTCACGATCGGCGATGGTGCCGTGCCCCGTGCCGCCGCCAGCACGGGTTCCAGCGGGTCCAGCGCACCCTCCAGCGTGGTTGCCAGGGCGAACCACGGCACCGCGCAGATGACCGCGGGGGCGGACCACTCGATCTCGCCGCTCGTGACGCGCGCCACCGCGCCGGCCCGCACCTCGATCCGGGCGGTCGACCCCGTGATGACCTGGCCGCCCCGCTGCTCGATGTACACCCGCGCGGGCTCGGCGTACATCCGGTGCAGCGGGACCGTGGGCAGCACGATGGCCGCCGCGGCCGGGTCGGGCCCGAACATCTCGGCGAGTACCCGCGCAAAAGTCGGGGCCGCGGCCTCCTCCGGCGGCTGGTTCAGCGCCGCGAGCGCGAGCGGGTCCCACAGCAGCTCACGCAGCCGCGGTGTCTGCCCGTGGCGATCCAGCCACGTGGCGACGGTCTCCGTGCCCGGCGTCGGCGTCCCGGAGACCGGCGCGCGCCGCAGTTCACGCTGCGCGGCGCGCAGCGGGGCAGCCATGCGCAGCACGGCAAGGCGGTCGCGCCAGCCAAGCGCCGGCCAGCGGAACACGCCGGCCACCAGGTGCAGGGGCGGTGGCAGCGTCGGGCAGCGCAGCCGCGACACCCGGCCGTCGCGCTCCACCATCGTGACCGCCAGTTCGGACTCGCGGCGCACGTGCCCGCCTGCACCGATGTCGCGCAGGAACGCGAACGTCTCGTGATAGCAGCCCATCAGGACGTGCTGGCCGTTGTCCACCAGCTCGCCCGTCTCGCGATCCGGAAAGGCCGTGGCCCGTCCGCCCAGCCGGGCGCGCGCCTCCAGCACGACCACGCGTGCCCCGCCACGCGCGAGGCGTGTCGCCGCGCTCAGCCCCGCGAACCCCGCGCCGACGACGATGGCGTCGACGCCGGTCACGTCGGGAACAGCCACTGGCGCACCGCGAGCAGTGCCTGCACCGGCTTCGGCGTGCGCACCCGTTCCCCGAAGACGTCGTACCCCCGCCGCTCGATGCGCGACAGCGTGGCCGAGTAGACCGCCCGCATGATCTCGGCCGCCACGAGCCGGCGACGGTCCTGTGCCGGCCGCACCGCCACGGCGCGTGCGTAGTACTCACGCGCCCGCGCACACTCGAATGCCAGCAGCCGCCGCACCGGCTCGGTCACCCGGCCGGCGGCGAGGTCGTCCACCGTGCAGCCATGCGCGCGCAGGTCGGCCATCGGCAGGTACACGCGCCCGCGCTCGAGGTCGCCCCGGACGTCGCGCACGATGTTGGTGAGCTGCAGCGCCACCCCCAGGGCCAGCGCGTAGTCCACCGCCTTCGGGTCGCGGCAACGGAAGATCCGGATGCAGATCATCCCCACGGCCGACGCCACGCGGTGGCAGTACTCGATGAGGTCGTCGAAGGTCTCGTAGCGCGCGTGGTCGATGTCCATCGCCACGCCGTCGATCACGTCCTCGAATGCCTGCCGCGGGAGGTCGAACTCCCGGATGAACGGCTGCAGCTTGCGGCCCTGCAGCGTCTCTGGACGTTCGCCGCTGAAGCAGCGCGCCAGCTCCGCACGCCAGTAGGCCACCGCCTCGCGCGGCGGCATGGCGCCCGGAGCCTCGCACTCATCCACCGCATCGTCCACGGCGCGGCAGAACTCCCAGACTGCGATGATTGCGCGGCGCTGATCGGCCGGCAGGACGAGGAACGAGTAGTAGAAGCTGGTCTTCGGGGCAGCCATCAGGCGGCCACCCGTTCCCAGCGTGCCGCCCGCCAGAGGATGGCAGGCACGTCGCGCGGACCGAGCGACGGCCGATCGGTCAGCAGTCTGGCGCGGCCGGCCTCCGCCCGGTCCAGGATGCGTGCACCACCCAGCCACGTGAGGCGCAGTTCCAGGCGCAGGCGCCCGCGCACGCCGTCGCACACGAGCCGCCCCTGCTCGAAGCAGGCACGTGTGCGGGCCACGCAGTCGCCGAGCGCCGCGTGCCACGCCGGCGTCAGCTGGCCTGCCTCGAGGTCGGTCAGCGAGGCCCCGGAGGCCGCCTGCACGTCGCGCGGCACGTACAGCCGGCCGGCGCGCCAGTCTCGCCCGAAGTCCTGCCAGAAGTTGGCGAGCTGCAGCGCGGTGCAGAGCGCGTCCGACGAACGCTCGAGCGCCTCATCGCGGTATCCGCCGATGCGCAGCACGAGACGGCCCACGGGATTCGCCGATCGGCGGCAGTAGTCGAGCACGTCCGCCCACGTGTCGTAGTGATGCGTCGTGGTATCCTGCGCGAACGCGCTCAGCAGGTCGTCGAACAGCTGCAGCGGCAGGTCCAGCTCCCGCATCGAATGGCCCAGCGCCACGAAGATGAGGTCGTCGCGGCTGGCGCTGGACGCGTCCGTCGTGCCGCGCGCCGCCTCGTGCAGCCGCCGCTGCCAGGCCCGCAGCCGGGTCTGCCGTACTCCGGGCGGGTCGCCGCCCTCGTCTGCGATGTCGTCCGCCACGCGCGCGAACGCGTACACGGCGGCCACGTGCGGCCGCATGGCGGCCGGCAAGAGGCGCGACGCAACAGGGAAGTTCTCGTAATGGTCGGCTGCGAGCGACGCGCACGCCGCGTAGGCCCGCGCGAGCGACGGACTCACCACTCCGTTTCCGGTTCGCCGGCGCGGTGGTTCACGGCGCGCGCGAGCACGAAGAGCAGGTCCGACAGCCGGTTCATGTACCGGATCAGCAGCGGATCGGGCTGGGGCGCCAGGCCGACAATGCGTCGCTCGGCCCGGCGGCAGACGGTGCGTGCCACGTGCAGCGCCGAGCCCGCATGGGATCCGCCGGCGAGGATGAAGCGGGTGAGCGGCGGCAGTTCCTGCTCGAGCCGGTCGATCAGCTGTTCGAGCCGGCTGACGTGCGCGTCCTCGATGAACGCCTTCGTCACCCGGTCGGCGAGCTTCTCGGCCGGGTCGGCGAGCTGTGCGCCGACCGCGAAGAGGTCGCGCTGGATGTGGACGATCGCGTCAGCCAGGTCGGGATCGATCGGGTGCGCGCGGACGAGCCCGAGCCACGCGTTCAGCTCGTCGACCTCGCCGTAGGCGTCTACGCGAGGGTCGGCCTTGCTGACGCGGCTGTTGTCGAACAGGGCGGTGTCGCCGGTATCGCCCGTACGCGTGTAGATCTTCACAACTCTGGACCGTTCGCGATTATACGAGATGACGAAGAAGGCCCGAGCCGGACGCCGCTCCACCCCCATGCCGCAGATGCCCGCGCCGCCGGCACGGCGCCGGTTCCGCCAGCGGCTGCTCACGTGGTACGGCCGGCATGGACGCGACCTGCCGTGGCGCCGCACCGACGACCCGTATCACATCCTGGTCTCGGAGATCATGCTGCAGCAGACGCAGGTCGACCGCGTGCTGCCGAAGTACCACGAGTGGCTCGGCAAGTTCCCGTCGCTGGCGGCGCTCGCCGTCGCCGACGAGTCGCACGTCACCGACACCTGGCGTCCCCTCGGATACAACATCCGCCCGAAGCGGCTCCAGGCCATTGCGCGGGAGGCGGTGGCGCGGCACGACGGCCGGCTCCCCTCGGACGAGGCGACGCTGCTCTCCTTCAAGGGCATCGGCCAGTACACCGCGGGTGCCATCCGCAGCTTCGCGTTCCGCCAGCGCGCGGCCATCCTCGACACCAACGTGGCGCGCGTGCTCTTCCGGGTCTTCGTCGGCGAGGGGGATCAGAAGAGCCATGCGATGAAGAAGCACCTGTGGGCGGTGTCCGAGGCGATGGTGCCCCGCAAGGAGGTGTTCGACTTCAACCAGGCGCTGATGGACTTCGGCGCGATGGTCTGCGTGGCGCGCAAGCCCAAATGCCTGGTCTGCCCGATGGCGAAGGACTGCGCCTCGGTCAGCCGTGAGGGCCACCGCTGACGAGCCGCCGGATCAGGTCATCGTCGGCAGGCGGGAACTCGAGGTCGCGCAACCGGGTGCGCGCAACCCACTGCATGGCCTGGCCGAGCTGCGGCACCGGCTCCCCCTCGAGCGTGCACGCGAAGAAGTGCAGCTCGACCCGGCGATCCGCGTAGTCGTGCGCGATCGCGAAGATCTCGTCGCCCACGCGGCACCCGACCGCCAGTTCCTCGCGCATCTCGCGCGCGAGGCACGCGGCGAGGCTCTCGCCGGGCTCGCACTTGCCGCCGGGGAACTCCCACGTCCCGGCGAGGTGCGTGCCGGTCAGCCGGCGCGTGACGAGGAATGTGTCGTTGCGCTCGACCACGGCGGCGGTGACGACGATCGTGGTCACGCGCGGATCACGAAAGGCAGCGGAACGATCTGAGCCGTGCGATCGCCGGCGACCGTCACCGGCTGTCCAGCCTCAACGGCGTCGCGCTTGAGGTACGCCAGCGCGATCCCACGCGCCAGCGTCGGCGAGACGGCGCTGCTCGTGATGGTTCCCACCTCGCGCTCGGCCGCGTGCACGGCCGATCCGGGCGGTGGCACGTCACCCGTGGGATCGAAGGTCAGTCCCACGAGCTTCCTCGCCACGCGGCCGTGGCCCCGGTGCAGCACGCGGATGATGATTTCCTGTCCGACGTAGCAGCCCTTGGTGAAGCTGATGGCACGCGGCTCGATGCCGGCCTCGAGCGGGATGGTCTCCTCGTCCATGTCGCGGCCGAACAGCGGCACGCCGGCCTCGATGCGCAGCAGATCGGCGGTTGGGTCGTCCGCCTCCGGGGCTCCCGCCTGCCTGAGCGCCTCGGCGGCCGCTGCGATCCGGTCACGCTGGCCGATCAGTTCGAACCCTGGAACCCCGGGATCGGTGACCTGCCTCACGATGAGCGTGTCCCCGCCGATCTCGCGGCGCACGGCACCATGCTCCGGTAGTGCCGTCAGCTCGTCCGGGCTCATGCCGGTGACGCCCGCGACGAGCGTGCCGGCTGCCGGTCCAACCACGGCGAGGGCCGCAAACGTGTCGGTCACGTCGCCCAGCTGCACGTCCTCCGAGAAGATGAACTGATCGAGCCGGGTCAGCACCGTCTCGCGTGTCGAGAGCGGCAGCACGAGGAGCATCACGTCGCCGAGCTCGTGCACGTGCAGGTCGGAGATCATCCGCCCCTGTGCCGTGAGATAGGCGGCATAGCACCCCTGGCCCGCCTGCAGCGCGACGATGTCGTTGGTGAGCAGGCCCTGGAGGTACGACGCACGGTCGCGGCCCGACACGACGATGAGGCCGTGGGTGCGGCGGATGAGTGCCGCCTGCTCGCGTGCGGCGCGGTATGCCTGAGAAAGTGCGGCCGGTGACATGGTGTTATGGTGAAATATGCGCGTGTTCGATTGTACCCGTGCCTGTCTCGCCGCGCTGCTGGTCGCGCTCACGCTGACCGCCTCGGCCGATCCCGTCTTCGCGCAGTCTCCCCAGGAGTCGGCGTTCACCATCTTCGTCCGGGGCGCCGCCGTCGGCAATGAACTGGTGAGCGTGCAGCAGACGCCCGACGGCTGGGTCATTGCCAGCACGGGGCGGCTTGGCCCGCCGATCGACCTGCTGATCCGGCAGTTCAGGGTGCGCTACGACCGCGAGTGGCGACCGCTCGAGCTGAGCATCGACACGAGCCTGCGCGGCCAGCCGTCATCGCTCACGACACTGGTCACCGGGACGACCGCGTCGAGCGAAATCAGCGGGGCGCCGGGCACGGAACGGGTGCGCAGGGCGGACACGATCGATGCCTCGGCGATCCTGCTGCCGAATCCCTTCATTGCGCCGTACGAGGCCGTGGCCGCACGGCTGCGCACGGCGGAGCCGGGCACCACGCTGTTCTTCTACCAGCCCGGGCAGGGCCAGGTCACCGCCATCGTGGGGGTGTCCACGACCGAGCGCATCCAGACGGTGGACCGGATCATCGAGGCGAAGCGCACGCCCCTCACGTTCCAGAGCGCGAGCCAGCCGCCCGTGGACACCGAGATCTGGGGGGACGCGAGTGGACGCCTGCTGCGCCTGCGCATCCCGGCACAGGGGCTCGAAGTGGCGCGTGAAGACATGGCGGCCGTGTCGACGCGGCGACTGACGATGAGCCGCGACACCGACGAGAACGTGCGCATCCAGGCGAACGGCTTCTCGCTGGCCGGAACGCTCTCGAAGCCCGCCGGCGCACAGGGTCCGCTGCCTGCGGTGATTCTCGTCGCCGGATCGGGGCCGACCGACCGCGACGAGACGGTGGCCGGCATCCCGATCTTCGGCCACATCGCGCATGCCCTGGCCGACGCGGGCTTCCTGGTGCTGCGCTACGACAAGCGCGGCGTGGGCCAGAGTGGCGGGCGCGTGGAGTCCGCATCGCTCGTCGATTATGCGGAGGACGTGCGGGCGGCCGTGCGCACGCTGGCCGAGCGCAAGGACGTCGACCGGCGGCGCATCGCCCTGGTGGGCCACAGCGAAGGCGGGTCGCTGGCGCTGATGGTGGCCGCCAGGGAGAAGCGTGTGGCGGCGGTGGCGCTCATCGCCACGATCGGCATCACCGGGGCCGAGCTGAACATGTACCAGGTGAACCACGCGATGGACCTCGCCAAGCGCCCGGAGTCGGAGCGCCAGACGACCATCGATCTGCAGAGGAAGATCCAGCAGGCGGTGCTCACCGGCAAGGGCTGGGACGCGCTCGCCGTGCCGGATGCGGTGCGCCGCCAGGCCGACACGCCCTACTTCCAGAGTGTCCTGGCGTACGACCCCGCGAAGGTCGTGAAGGATGTCGACCAGCCGCTGCTCATCGTGCAGGGCAGCCTCGACACGCAGGTGACGCCGGACAACGCCGACAAGCTGGAGGCGCTCGCGACCGCCCGCAAGAAGAACCCGGGTGTCGAGGTGGTGAAGGTGGCCGGCATCAACCACCTGCTGGTGCCCGCGAAGACCGGCGAGGTGGACGAATACGCCGCGCTCGGCACCGCCACCGTGAGCCCTGAGGTGACGGGCGCGCTCGTCACCTGGCTGAAGAAGACGCTCGCC
>WBZO01001050.1_pt1 | contig 47866 bp, 46 predicted proteins | sample 5204261 | NCBI WGS metagenome assembly WBZO01 (sample SAMN12412400, study PRJNA552823) | activated sludge metagenome | isolation source: activated sludge from anammox sidestream of wastewater treatment plant... | place: USA: North Carolina | collected 2017-09
CAACGGTTGCCAGTGCTGCTCAAGTTCATCGAGGGTGGGCATCGGAATGTCCTTTCAGAGAAGGGGATGTCCAATCTTGCGCTAAAACCGTTCAAATGTCATCTATCCAAAAACTTTACGCACACCCGCCGATACAATTTTTTTGATGCAGAACTGCGCGCTTGATTTTCGAGCCGAAACGCATTATCTTGGCACAACGCAAATTTCGCTCAACGCTTGAATCCGCGCTAAAGCGGGCAGCGGATGAACACACAAAGGCGATGTGAAACATGGGCGGCAATTCAACGGCGCGCGCGGCGAGCGCGTCGCAAAACGGCGCGGTCTTGCGCATGCCGAGCGCGATGGGCGACACGGGCAGTTTCGGTTTCACCGCGATTGCGGACGATCATCGCGGCGCGATAGTATCCGTTCTTATTTCGCTTTCCCCTGATTCGCCACCGCTTGCGCCGCTTGGGCAATCGCTTCCGCGTCGCCGAGATAATAATGCTGCAGCGGATTGAGCGTATCGTCCAATTCATAGACGAGCGGCACGCCCGTCGGGATATTCAGCGCGACGATTTCTTGGTCGCCGATATTGTCCAGATATTTCACCAGCGCGCGCAAACTGTTGCCGTGCGCGACGAGAATGACGCGCTGTCCGGCTTGGAGCGCGGGTACAATCGCGTCTTGCCAGTACGGCAGAAAACGTTCGACGGTATCCTTTAGACATTCCGTCGTCGGCAGCGTGCGCGGGTCGAGGTTCGCGTAACGGCGATCGTGTCCGGGAAAACGTTCGTCGCCGCGTTCGAGCGCGGGCGGCGGAATGTCGTAACTGCGCCGCCAAACCAAAACCTGCGCGTCGCCGAATTTTTGCGCGGTCTCGGCTTTGTTCAATCCTTGCAGCGCGCCGTAATGGCGTTCGTTCAATCGCCACGATTTTTGCACGGGCAGCCAGAGCAAATCCAATTCGTCCAACGCAAATTGAAGCGTGCGAATGGCGCGTTTCAAAACGGACGTGAACGCGACGTCAAACGTATAACCCTCTTGTTTGAGCGTTTGCCCCGCCGCACGCGCTTCGGCGATGCCTTTTTCCGACAAATCCACATCGGTCCAACCGGTGAAACGATTTTCCTTGTTCCAAACGCTTTCGCCGTGCCGTAACAGAACGAGTTTATGCATGATTCCTCCATGACGCGCGGCGGTGGCGGCGCATTGTATCATTGTGCCTTGCAGCCCGTCGCGCCTTGCCGCGCTGCGTCGCCAAATACGCGCCGACGCCCAAGACAGCGACGGCGGCGACGCTGGCGCCGATCAACAACGCCAAGCGCGTTCGGTCCGCCGCGCCCGGATTGAACGGCAGCCCTTCGCTGTATTGCAGATATTTTTTGCCCCACGCCGTATCCAACGCCAATTCCGCGCGCCGCGCGCCGACGAATGGATACCAATACAAATTGTGGTACGCTCTCGATGCGGCGTGCCGCCGCGCGCCGAACGGCGAACGCAGCAACGGCTGCCAACGTTCGCGCTCAAACTGTTTTTCGCTCCACGACGCGAACGTATCGCCGTCGTGTTCGAAATGCCAATTCTCATTCGCCAGCTCTACGTCGCCGATAATTTTGATTTCTTTCGGATTGCCCACGCCGAGCCCGCGTTCGTGCGCGTGTCGAATGAAACGGACGCGCAAAGGATCAATGCCCATAATTTTCGCGCTCACGGCGTCCAGCGCCACCGGGTCGGACGACGCCAGAATGGTATTTTTGACGTGCGGACGCAGCGCGCGGGGTCCAGGGCCTTCGCCCGCGAACGTGCCGTCCATGACGCAAAAAATGCCGCTGTGAACGTCTTGTTGAATTTGCAAAAGATCAACGAGCGCATCGTGACGATTGGCGCGCGTCCAATGGCGCGGCGCGTTCCATAAACCGTCGTACGCGTTTTGCATCGCGCCGGCGACAAGCGTGAACGCGTCCGTTTTCATGGTCGGCAGATGCAAAACGTTCTTGTCGTAAAACGCTTTGGGAATATACACGCCTTGCGGATACATTTGGTCCAGCGCGGCGAACGGTTGTGTGGGTTCATAGCGCGTCCATTCGACGCCCGCTTGATTCGTCTGCAATTCGTGAATGCCGTAATGGTCTTGAATCAACGCATGACGATTATTGCGCGCGCCTTGTCGGCTGCCCGCGTCGTCTGTATCGGCGTGGAGCGCAATCAATTTTTCGCGCGCATAACCGTCGCGCAGCAGCGCGCGAATTACGCCGTCCAATTGCCATGGCGCGGTGGAACACGCGGGAAACCAAATATGCCACGCGACGCTGCTTTTTAGCAAAGTGTCGTTCGCTTGGGGTAAATTTTGTTCATACTGACACAGCTGCATCAAACGATCGTAATCGTCCAAAACGGTTTCGGGACGCGTGCGTAAAATCGCCACTTGGCCCCGTCCGGGAAAACTTTTCGCGTCAATCATAAATGCCCTTTCGCGCACGAGTATAATGCAATTGAAAGGGCATGTCTATTTTTTGCGTCCATTGTCCCATTGCGCGCGCGTCGCGCCTAGTGTAAAATCGCGGGCGAGGTTTTATGATGAATCAAATGGAATTGCAGCGGCATGTGGCGGACGGCACGCTGGCGCAAGCGGCGGAACAATTGCGAAATGAATTTGCGGCGGCGCAAACCGCTCAGGACGCGCAAAAGAGCGCGGAGGCGGCGAACGATTTGGGCATCGTGCTTTGGATGCAGGGCGATAACGCGGCGGCGCGCGCGCAGCTGCATCAGGCGCAGCGCTTGTTCATTCAAGCCAACGACGCGGCGGGGCAGGGGCGCGCGACGGGCAATCTCGCGCAATTGGAAGAGCGCGACGGCAACGGCGACGCGGCGGGCGCGTTATATATGCAAGCGGCGGATTTACTGCACGAAGGCGGTTCGTTTCAGGACGAATATACGACGCGCAAACGTTTGAGCAAATACTATATGACGCGCGGCGCGACGATGCTGGCGCTCGGCGAAACGGTTCGCGCGCTGCGCGTCAAACCGAACGCAAACGCGTGGGATCAATTTCAAATCTGGTTTTTTTCCATTCCTTTGAATTTGATGGGGGTAAAAATGTAGAGGCGTTCAATTGAACGCCTCTACATTTTTATTGCACCGTGAACGTTTTTGTATCCACCAATTTTTGATTGACGTAAATTTCGACTTTGTATGCGCCGGCGGGAAATCCATCCGGCGGCGGCGTCAGACGAAAATCGAGCCAGCGCGTGCCGTCCACCGGCGGCAAATTGAATTCCAGCGGTTCTTGCGTGGGCGGAAACCATTTCGCGCTCAAGCTGGTATTGGCGGGCGCGTCCTGAATCTTGACGACCGCGTGAATCGCTTCCGCGTTCTTGGCGAATGTGTCGGTTGGATTGACCGGCTCAAAGGTATTCGGTTTGACGCTCTCTGCCAGCACGATGTCGGCGACCGCTTCCGCACCCGCGTTCGAGCCGCTTGCCGCCACCGTAAAAGGTTTGGACCGCGCGAGAACGCCGTTGGCGTAAATCTCGACGCAGTACTCGCCGGGGGGCCACGCCGGCTGCGCGCCCTTGAGCGTAAAGTCCACATTGCGCGAACCGCCGTCTGCGACTGCCAACTCGGTGGCGTCAATTTTTTGCGGTTTATAACCGGGCGCTTGGACCAGATGCCATGTCGCGCCGAGCTGCAAATTTTTTGGCGCATTTTCAAGCGTCACGACGGCGTGCAGCGTGGCTTGCGACGGGTCAAACGTTTCCGTCACATTCACCGGTTCGTAATTCGCGCCTTGCGTGTCTTGAGCCAAAACGACATCGGAAATGAACGCGGGTTGGCTGCCCGGCGCGCAAACGTCGGTTGTCTGCGCGGTGGGTTCGCCCAGAACAATCGTCGTTGCCGTTGGCGCGACGGTAGGGGCTGACGTGGGCGCAGCTGTGGGCGCGGGCGTCGCGTCGCCGCCGCACGCCGCGAGCAGAAAAATAAATACGCTCGTCAAGACGAGCGCGAGAATTGTTTTTTTCATCGGATCGAGTTGGCGCCAAGAATTTTCCATACCGAAAATTCTTGGCGCCAAAATAATTTATTCTTCGTCCTCTTCTTCCAAGCCCGCGCGTTCCTTTTTTGCCTTTTCGATAATGACCGACGCAATGTGCGACGGGACAATATCATAATGATCGAACGCCATCGTAAAGTAACCGCGTCCTTGCGTCATGGAACGCAAGTCGGTGGCGTAACGCGCGATTTCGGCGAGCGGCGCTTGCGCGGTAATGACCGACCACGAACCTTTTTGGTCCATACCTTGCACGCGCGCGCGTTTCGTATTCAGGTCGCCGATAATGTCGCCCATGAAATTGTCGGGAATGGTGATTTCCATATTCATCACGGGTTCGAGCAAAACGGGCCCCGCCGCCGGAATGCCTTGCTTGAACGCTTTATGCGCCGCGAGTTTGAACGCCATTTCGCTGGAATCTACGGGATGATACGACCCGTCGTACAGCACGGCGCGAAAATCGGTTGTCGGGAAACCGGCGAGGGCGCCGCGCGCGATAACTTCGCGCATTCCTTTTTCGACGGCGGGGATATATTGATTGGGTACCGAGCCGCCAAAAATTTCTTCGGCAAATTCAAAGCCCGAGCCGCGCGGCAGCGGTTCAAAACGCACCCACGTATCGCCAAATTGGCCGCGCCCGCCGGTTTGCTTTTTGTGCCGCCCTTGCACTTCGGCTTTTTTCGTAATCGTTTCTTTGTACGGAATTTTCGGTTCGCTGGTCAATAGCTCGACGCCGAATTTTTGTTTCAATCTTTGCACCGCGACGCTGACGTGCGAATCGCCCATGCCCGCCATGATGCTTTCGCCCGTGTCGGGTTCGCGATAGACGCGCAAGGTCGGGTCTTCGTCCGTCAATTTTTGCAGCGCGGCGCTCATCTTGTCCAAATCGGTTTTGGTCTTGGGCGTGAGCGCGACGGAATAGACCGGATTGGGATACGAAATTTTGGCGAGTTCGAGCGGATGTGCCTTGTCGCACAACGTGTCGTTGGTGGAGGTGTCGCCCAGTTTTGCCACCGCGCCCAAATCGCCCGCGTAAATGTGTTTGATGGGCAGTTGTTCTTTGCCGCGCAAGACATAGAGCTGTCCGATGCGCTCTTCGCCATTCGTCCGGGAATTGTTGACGCGCGAATCGGATTGCATCGTTCCCGAATAGACGCGAAAATACGTCAACTTGCCGACGTACGGGTCGGCTTGGGTTTTCCACACAAACGCGGCGAGAGGACCTGTATCGCTGCTGGGCAATTTTTCTTGTTTTTGCGTCGCGTTGTTGACGGCGACTTGCGCGGGCATTTCGACGGGCGACGGCGTATAATCGGCGAAAAATTTCAATAAATAATCCACGCCGATATTTTGCGCGGCGGAACCGCACAAGACTGGTACGAGCGTTCCGCCCGCGACGCCGTGTTCCAAGCCGGCGCGAATTTCTTCTTCGCTCAATTCGCCGGTTTCGAAATACTTTTCAATCAGCGCGTCGCTGCTTTCGGCGGCGATTTCGACCAGTTGCGCGCGCCGCGCTTCCACCGCGTCTTGTAATTCTGGCGGAATCGCGCCTTCGCTTTTGCCGAGAAACGCTTTGCGGCTCACGACGTTGACTTCGCCTTTGAACGCCGCTTCTTTGCCGATGGGCACCTGGAGCGCGGCGATGCTTTTGCCGTAATGCTCGCGCAGCTGGTCGAGCGCTTTGTCAAAGTCCGCGTTTTCGCGGTCCATCTTGTTGATGTAAATGACGCGCGGCAAATTCAATTCGTCGCAATACTGCCAGACGAGTTCGGTGCCGACTTCGATGCCCGCCACCGCGTCCACCATAATCACGGCGACATCGGCGACGCGCAGCGCGCCTTTCATTTCGCCGGCGAAATCAATATAGCCGGGCGTATCAATGAGATTGATTTTGTAGCCGTTCCATTCGCAGGGCACGATGGAAGCGCTAATGGAGATTTTGCGGCGCTGTTCTTCGGGGTCGAAATCTGAAACCGTGTTGGCGTCGTCAACTTTGCCGAGACGGGTCGTGGCGCCCGTGTTAAAGAGGAGCGCTTCGGCGAGGGAAGTTTTGCCGGAGCTCGAATGACCAATCAACGCGACATTGCGTATTTTATCTGATTTATACTCATTCATAAGGCAAACTGGTTGCCCCTTTCGCGGAAAAAGAGTCAAGCGCGCGAGGACATTCTTGGTTCATAATGCGAACCCAAACGCGCGTTTGCTTAACGAGAGGGGATTATACCATAAAGGGGAAGAGGGGATGAAAAAAGCGACTGGGAATTTTCCAGTCGCTGGAATTGTCATGTTTTGTTGCGGACACTAGAAATAGGTCATGTCTTGTGGAACAGGCGTCGGGGTTCGCTGTCCCGAGTTTGCGGCAGGGGCTGCCGGGCGTATTTCAAGTGTTATCACTTTTCCATCCCGGAGGATAACCAATTTGGATTTCTGGGACGAGTTGATCGAATAAAATGCTTCGCGTGCAGCATTGGGTTGCGTTACATTTTTCGAGTTGACCTCTTTTAGAATATCGCCTTTTTTGATTCCACCTTTTTCTGCAGCGCCTCCTTTTTCGACATGTACAACTTGCATCTTACGATCTACCACGATTCCTAGTACTGGGGCAGGTTCGAGAGCAAACACGGTCACTCCTGGTGTTGGCTGATTCGGCTCACCATTGGAGGCATTCTGGCTGCTAAATGAGGGAGCAGGTCGAGCGCTGCAGAAGGAAAGAAGCGCCAATGCCGCCAACGCGAGTATGGCTGCCTCGATCCTTTTGACTGGATTTGTTAGATGTTTTGTATCCATTAGTAGAAACATGCTCCTTCCGGCGGTGGCCCCGAGTACTTGCGTTTGTAAAGGAAACGATTGCCTCGCATGGCATCAATGTCAATTGCTCTAGCCAGTCCCGGTGGTTGGGCTGCTTGCATTAGAATACCACACCCTAGCATATTAGCATATTTCCCGATTAGGTAATATCCGCAGCTCGTGTTACACTAACCAGCGTTAGAGACAAGTTTGCATGTAGAGTCACGTCGCCGTGTTCTATGCACGCGCGGCGTTTTTTATTCTACGAGAGTCATCTCCTCGCTATTTCAGTGAGCCGTTATGGCTCCAATCTTTTCCTTCTGACCCGCCTGTGTTCCTGCGGTAGTTCACATCGGAATTTTTCACCGCCATTCAATAGACGCTTCTCGCTTGACGCATCTCGAATTTTCGTCGTCCGTCTTGTGTCGTTCGTCTCGTAACAGGAGTTTATGGATTTCAATCAATTCAATCTTGACGCGCGCCTGCAAAAAAGCATCGCCGCGCTCGGCTTTCAAGAACCCACGCCGATTCAAACCGCGACGATTCCCGTCGCGCTGCAAGGTCAAGACATTTTAGGTTCCGCCGAAACCGGCACGGGCAAAACCGCCGCGTTCCTGATTCCGGCGATTCAAAAATTATTGTCGCAAGCCAACCCCGCGCACGCGCTGCGCGTGTTGGTTTTGGTGCCGACGCGCGAACTCGCGCTCCAAGTCACCGAGCAAGCGGAGGCATTGCGCAAGCACACCGATTTGCGCGTTGCGCCGATTTATGGCGGCGTCGGCATGACGAATCAAGAACAAGCGCTCAAACGCCGCACCGACATTATCATTGCCACGCCCGGACGTTTGCAAGACCACATGCAGCGCGGTTACGTCTCGTTCCAAGATTTACAAATCTTGGTGTTGGACGAAGCCGACCGCATGTTGGACGTGGGTTTCTTGCCCGCGATTCGGCGCATCGTGCGCGAACTGCCGCGCGAACGCCAGACGATGTTGTTCTCGGCGACTTTGCCCGCGCCCGTGCTTTCGCTCGCGTCCGAAGTGACGTTCAAGCCCGCGCGCATTGCCGTCGAGCAAACCGCGACGCCGCAGACCATCGAACAAATGCTGTTTGTGGTGCCCGAACACCAAAAGGTAGAGGCGCTGCATAAATTGCTGGCGGATGAAACGATGGACAGCGTGTTGGTCTTTGCGCGCACCAAACACCGCGCGGACAAAATCGTCAAACATCTGAAAAAAGCAAACGTGCGCGCGGACGTCATTCACGGCAACCGTTCGCAAGGACAGCGCGTCGCCGCGCTCAACGCGTTCCGCAATGGCAAAGCGCGCGTCTTGGTCGCCACCGACATTGCCGCGCGCGGCATTGATGTCGAAGGCGTCTCGCATGTCGTCAATTACGATGTGCCGATGCAAGCCGAAGATTACGTGCATCGCATCGGCCGCACGGGCCGCGCGCAGGCGACGGGCAGCGCGTACACCTTGATCACGCCCTTGGACGAACCGATGGTGAAAAAAATCGAACGCGCGGTCAATCAAAAATTGCCGCGCAAACGTTTGGACGGCATTGACCCCAACGCGTCCATGTTCAATCAACCGGACGCCGAAGCGATTCGGCGTTATGTCGAAGCGCAGCGCCGCAACAAAACCAATGCCGCGACCGCATAATAAAAAAACTCGCTCGAATTTTCGGGCGAGTTTTTTTATGCCGCAATCAGCGCGATCGCAATCAACGCGGCGACGACGCCCAACTGCTGCAAGCGCGTGGTGCGTTCGCCCAAAACGAGGCGCGATAAAATGACAGTGGACGCGGGATACAACGAAGACAAAATGGTCGCGACGTCGAGCCGTCCGAACTGGGTCGCGAGCAGAAAAAAGATATTGCCGCCCGCGTCAAACATGCCCGAAACGAGCGCGAGCGGCATGACTCGTTTGGACGGCAGCGGCGCGCGCCGCCAAAGCAGCAGCGCCAACACGAGCGGAATGGAAACGCCGCGCGAAAACACCAGCGGGAAAAAAGTACTGCCCGCGCTGCCTTGATGAATGAAAATGAAAAACAAGCCAAAGCCAACGCCGGCGATAAACGCCAAACCCAACGCGTGCAGTTCGCCGATGCCTTGATTGGAATAACTGACCAACACGATGGCGCCCAGCGCGATGAAAAATCCAACTTGCTGATTCGGGCTGGGCAAACCGATAGTCATGGCGCTGTACGCGGCGGGCAGCAGCGCGGCAATGACGGCAGAGACCGGCGCGACGATGCTGGCGCGCGCGCTCGCCAAACCCCAATACAGCGCGCCCAAACCAATAACGCCGACGAGCCCCGCCGCAACGCTCCAAGCGATTTGAGCGAAAGAAGGAAGCGGTTCCTGAAAGCCGAACGCGCACGCCAATAAAACCATAAAGCCGCTGCTTTCGTTCACCAACAGCGCGCCCAGAACCGAAGAACGCCGCGAGCTCAAGCCGCCCAAAAAATCGCCCGCGCCCCAGACGAGCGCGGACGTTAATCCTAAAACGGGAGTGAGCCAAGCGCCATTCAAACGCTTTCTCCGCGTTTCAATTTCTCGATGCGCCGCGCGAGGTACGGCGAAAAATAACCGGCGTACCGTTCCCACAATTCCGGTTTGCGCCAATCGCGTCCGGTCACGTGATGACGACAATTGGGCGCGCCGCAGCGACATTCAAACTCGTCGTAATCGCTGCCGTCAGTCATGGCGTAATCAAAACAAATCTGTTCGCCCGCCGCAATCGCGCGTATGGCGACGACGACGATTTGCCCGTCCATGCCCGCGTTCGGATTGCACGAATGATTGATGTAATCGGCGGGCCCCTCGTGCTGCGCGACGAGAAACAAACCCTCTTCGATTTGTACGCTCAAACGGCGCAAGCGGTCGGGCAGCGCGTCAAAATTTTCGCGCGTCAACACTTCGCCGCCCCAAACCGCGATGCGTTCGTCTTTATCCAACGGTTCGCGCGCAAAGACGCCATACAGCATGTGCCCAATCGCGCGCGCTTGGCATTTGGGCGAAAGATAACAGGTCGGATAATTCAACATATTTCCACCTTGAATTCAAATGCGCCAAGCTTAATCGCATTTGCGCGCTTGTCAAAAGCCGCCGCTTTGCCCCAAATGCCTTGTCCATTGTGCCTTGACCATCCACCCCTTGCCATTTTAGGGACGCGTATGCTAAACTTGGTACGCTTATGAATCAAGTCGCGCCGTCGCTCGTTTTATTTTTCCTCCTCGTGGGATTGTCGCTCGCGCCCGCGCGTGCCGCGCCTTCGACGACCGTCCTGCTCACGGGCGTCTATTTCGATCCCTTTATGACCGGCGAAAATTCCGAAGCGGTGCAATTGCAAAATATCGGCGCCGCGCCCCTTTCGATTGCGAATTGGCAATTGAGCGACGGCGCCAACGTCGTCGCGTTTCCCAACGGCGCGAGCTTGGACGCGAGCGAAAAAATTTGGGCGGCAAAATCCGCGTCCGCTTTTTTCAGCGAATTTGGTTTTTTGCCCGCTTACGAATACGGCGCGGATTCCGACCCGAACGTGCCAAACATGGCCGGCAGCGCGCTGTCGTTCGCCAACGCGGGCGGCGCGGTTTTTTTGAAAAACGACGCGGCGGAAATTGTGGACGCGCTGCCATACGGCGCCGCGACATTGGGCGCGCCCGATTGGAATGGCGCGGCGGTGCAAATTTATAAATTTGGCAGCGCGAGCTCTGAGGGGCAGATTCTCTATCGCAAACGCCAAGAAGCGAACGGCATGCCCGTTCCCGACACCGACACGCGCGCCGATTGGGCGCAAGATACGGCGGACAATGTGTTGGGGAAAAAAGTATTGTATCCGGGTTGGGACACGGACGAATTTTTTCAAACTGTAAAATCCAACGCGCCCGCGACAATCAAGTATTGCGTCGCGCCGGATCATTTGTTTGAATGTGTGCGCGGGGAAATTGTGAACGCCACCGCGACGATTTCGATGGAGATGTACGCGTTCAACAACGCGAAACTGGTGGACGCGATTACGACGACGCTGGACGCGGGCGTACAATTTTCCGTCATGCTGGACGGCAGCGCGTTGGACGCACAGGGCAAATGGGCGTGCCAAACGATTGAAGCGCACGGTGGACAGTGTTGGATTTTCGCTGGCAAACCGCAAGCCAACGTTCACAAACGGTACGACAATCAGCACGGCAAATGGTTTGTGATTGACCGCGCGCGCGTTCTCATCGGGTCCGAAAATTTGGGCGACGACGCGATGCCGTCCGACAATATGCGGAATGGCACGCTCGGTACGCGCGGCGGTTATTTGATTACGGACAATCCCGATATTGTGAACGCGGCGCAGACGATTCTCGACCGCGATTTCGACCCGACGCATCATGCGGACGTGCGGCGCTGGGGGACCAACACGGACGATTTTCCGCCGTTCGGTTTTACGCCCGATTATGAAAATGGCGGCAAAGGATACGCGGCGCCATTTTCCGCGCCTTTGACGCTGCATGGCGCGTATCCGATTGAACTGGTGCAGTGCCCCGATAACTGTTTGCGTACCACCGACGCGCTATTGGGCCTGGCCGCGCAAGCGGGCGCGGGCGATACGCTGCTGGTCGAACAATTGTATGAATACACGTATTGGGGCGCGGGCGACAGCAATCCATCCGCCGACCCGAACTTGCGTTTGCAAGCGTACCTCGCGGCGGCGCAGCGCGGCGCGCGCGTGCGAATTTTGCTCGATTCGTTTTACGATAGTTTCGGCGACGCGCGCAGCAATTGGGCGACGTGCGCGTACGTCAACGCTTTAGCCGCGCAATACGATATTCAATGTCGGCTCGGCAATCCGACGGGGTTGGGAATTCACATGAAAATGGTTTTGCTCCAGCGCGGCGCGACCGGTTTCGTCCATCTCGGCAGCATTAACGGTTCGGAAACGTCCAATAAATTGAACCGCGAATTGGCGACCCAAGTCCAAGCGCTCGACGCGTACAATTACTGGGCGAACGTTTTCAAAGCCGATTGGGCGACGACGACGTTCGCGCCGCATCGCGTGTGGCTGCCGTTTTTATTCCGCAAAGGCAAACCCTGACTTTTGCTGCGTCAGGGCTGGCACATTGTCCGCAAGACCCCAAGTGTTTTTGCCGCGCCGCGCGACGCGATGGGCATTCGCGTCGCAAAACACTTGGGGTCTTGGCCCGACACGCGACTTTGTCAGCCCTATTTGCCGCGTTAAATTTACTTGACCAAACTTTTTTTTGAGATACACTAAACCCACTTGTCCCCGTAGCTCAGTGGATAGAGCAGCGGCCTCCGGAGCCGTGCGCGCGAGTTCGAGTCTCGCCGGGGACGTTCACGCATCGCCGATTCAAGCAGGGAAACAGGACGCCGCGCGGGATTCCTGTTTCCCTGTTTTACGCTACCACGCTTTTTTACGATGCAGTACACCGTATGGCGACTTTATTTTGAACGCGTGATTGAAGCGCCGGACGCGCAAATCAATCTCGCGGAAGGCGCGTTGATTCTCGCGGCGGACGAATATCCAGACCTCGATGTCGCGCACTATTTGGCGGAACTGGACGCGCTGGCGCAAACTTTTGCGCCGCGTCTCGCCGCGTTGGATACGCCGCACGCCGTGATTGCGGCATTGAACGCGTATCTGTTCACGGAACTCGGTTTTTCCGGCAATCGCCGCGATTATTACGACCCGCGCAACAGTTACCTGAACGAGGTCTTGGAACGGCGCACCGGCATCCCGATTAGTTTGTCCGTATTGGTCATTGACCTCGCGCAGCGTTTAGGGCTGCCGATTGTGGGCGTCGGTTTGCCCGGACATTTTTGCGTCAAATGGCAGGACGCCGCGCACGAAATTGTATTTGACCCCTTTAACGACGGCGAAATTTTGGACATTTCCGCGATTCAAGCGCGCGTGCGCGAGACCGCGCTGCCGCAGGCGACCTTTGACCCCGATTGGCTCGATGCGGTCGGCGGCAAATATATTTTGTATCGCATGTTGAACAATCTGAAAGCCGTGTTCATTCAGCGCGGTCAAATTCGCCGCGCACAGCAGGCGGTGGACAAGCTGCTGCTGCTCGACCCGCGCGCGGGCGCGGAAATTCGCGACATGGGCTTGCTCTCGCTGCGCTTGGGCGAACATCGTCAAGCCGTGATTTATTTGGAACAATATCTGTTGGCGCATCCCGACGCGTTTGACGCGGACGATTTGCGCGCCTTGCTGCAGAGCGCGCTCGCGCAGGTCGAGCGTTTGAATTGACGCCATGACTTTGTACGAAACTGTGATTACCCAAGTCGCCTGGACGGAAACGACGCGCGGCGTTTTGCGCGTCGAAGGCGCGGACGCGCCCAAGTGGCTGCACAAAATTGTCACCGCCAACGTGGAACAATTAGAGACGGGGCGCGGCGCGCACAGCGCGCTGCTCGACGCCAAGGGCCATTTCGTCGCGGATTTTATTTTGCTGCGCGACGGCGCGGTCTATGGTTTGTTGTGCGAATCTGACGTGCGCGCGGTTTTGCTGCAAACGCTCCAACGCTATATTTTTCGCGAAAAGGTAACGCTCGCGGATGTGAGCGCGCAATGGCAGCGTTTTGTGTTGGTCGGCGCCCAAGCGCCCGCGTGGGTCGAACGTCTTTTGGAAACGCGCGCGCCGGACGCGCTGTTCGCCTGGACGTGGGGGCGCGTGAATGAAACGGCGGCGCGCGTGATTCGAACCGCGTGCGCACGCGTCCCGTCGTTTGAGGTGATGGTCCCGGTCGGCGCGGCGGAAACGCTGCGCGCGGCATTGCAAACGATTCCGCGGCTAACGGATGAATTGTCGGAAACGCTGCGGATCGAAGCGGGCGCGCCGAAATGGGGCGTTGATTTTGACGCCGCGACGCTCGCGCTGGAAATTCCCGATGTGATGCAAATTCGCGTGGATCAGGGCTGCTATATCGGGCAAGAAGTCGTCGCGCGCATTGTCCATCGCGGACATGTGAATCGTCATTTGCGCGGTTTGCTTGTCGAAAGCGATACGGCGCCGTCGCGCGGCGACCCGATTTGGTTTGAAGGCAAAGCGGTCGGACAGGTGACCTCTGCCGCGCGTTCGCCTGTGCGCGGCACAATCGCGCTGGGTTATGTGCGCCGCCACGTTGAAATCGGCGCGCGCGTCCAAATCAAGGACGCGGACGCGCGGGTGACGGAACTTTCGTTTGTTTGAACGATGTCGCCGTGTAACTGCCGATCAAGGGTGCGAATCAGATGGCGCTTTATTTGTCGGAAAGCGACGTTGAAAAATTATTGACCATGCCCGACGCGTTGGACGCGGTGGAACGCGCGCTGCGCGATTTCGGGAATGGCGCCGCGCAGAATTTGCCGCGTCAACGCGTGCGCGCGCCGCATGGCGTTTTGCATGTCATGCCCGCCGGTTGGTTCACGCGCGGTTATATGGGCTACAAAGCGTACGCTTCGTTTCGCGGCGGCGCGCATTTTTATTTTCATCTGTTTGATTCCAAGACGGGCGAATATCTTGCCGTCATCGCCGCCGATAAATTGGGGCAAATGCGAACCGGCGCGGCGTCGGGCGTGGCGACAAAATTTTTGGCGCGCGCGGACGCGCAGACCGTCGGCATGATCGGCACGGGTTGGCAAGCGGAATCGCAGCTGGAAGCCGTTTGCGCGGTGCGCCGGATTTCGAACGTAAAATGCTTTTCGCGCGACGAGACGCGGCGCAATCAATTTGCCGCAAAAATGTCCGCGCGTTTGGGCGTCAAGGTTCAAGCGGTTTCCAGCGCGGAAGCGGCGATTCGCGAAAGCGCGATTGCGGTTGCGATTACGACGGCGATGCAGCCCGTGATTTTGGGCGCGTGGTTGAGCAAAGGAACGCACGTCAACGGCGCGGGCAGCAATTGGGCCCAGCGGCGCGAAGTGGACGTCGAAGCGCTGCGACGCGCGCATGTGATTGTGGCGGATTCGCGCGCACAGGCGGCGCTGGAAGCGGGCGACTTGATCGCGGCGGTCGCCGAAAACGCTATCGGCTGGCATCAAGTGTACGAACTCGCGGCGCTGGCGAGTGGGCGCGTGAACGGACGAACGAACGCGCAAGAGATTACGCTGTTCAAATCGTGCGGCATTGCTTTGGAAGATGTGTCCGTCGGCGCGTTGGTATATGAACGCGCACGGGAGCAAGCTCTTGGCATAGAACTGCCGTTTTGAAAACGGAATTTGATCAAGCATCGAACGAGAATGACACAATTCGGGTAAAGAATGCGGTGAGCGAACAAAAAATTGTTTCGAGCATTGGCGAAGTGTGGCGGCTGGCGCGCGAGGGCCGCGGCCGGTTGCTTGTGGTAGAGCAAGATTTCCATTATCCCGCGCGCTTGGATGAAACGGGGACGCGCTTGACGCCGGCGGACGACGTAACCGCGCCGGACGTAATGGATGATGCGGTGGACGAAACGATTGAAACGGTGTTGAGCAAGGGCGGCAGCGTGCGCTTTGTAGAGAACGGGACCCTCGACGCGCATCAACGGATTGCGCTGACGTTGCGCTATTAGCGCAAAACGTTTTCTTGCCCATTCCGTCATTCCACAAAGGATTTGTCTTTCATGGCGCTGGAAATCGTTTTCGAGACCCATTCGTTTAGCGAGGACAATGAGCACGGCATCGCGTCGGGATGGAATCAAAGTCGTTTGTCGGAACGCGGAAAATTGTTGGCGCGGGAATTGGGAACGCGACGACGCGACGATAACCTTGACGCGGTGTTTGCTTCGGATTTGATACGCGCGGTGGAAACCGCGCGTATTGCTTTTCAAGATTCGCGCGCGCCGCTTTTTTTAGATTGGCGTTTGCGCGAGTGCAACTATGGCGCGCTGAATGGACAACCCACATCAATCGTACACGGCGAACGGAAAAAATATCTCGACGCTCCGTATCCGAACGGCGAAAGTTGGCAGCAAGCGGTTGCGCGCGTGGGTCATTTTTTTAATGACGTTGAATTGTTACAATCCTATGCGCGTATTTTGATTATCGGGCATGTCGCGACGCGTTGGGCGTGCGAACATTTTTTGAATGGAGTCGCGTTGGAAGAATTGGCGGCGAGGGAGTTTGTGTGGCAAGCGGGATGGGAGTATCGGATGGAGCGACCCTCGACCACACCAAAGTAAGATTCTGTCTGTATTTCTTACGAAATGTTTGGAAAGCCCGCCTAAAGCGAGCTTTTGTTGTTGATCAGAACAAATTCACAAAACTAAGAAGGAGAAAATCATGAAAGTAGTGATTGTTGGCGCAAGCGGATTGATTGGAAATGCAGTTGCGACATTGCTATCAGCCCAAAACTATTCACACAACTCGATCGAAAAGAGAAAACATCATGAACTCTCGTTATGGTAGAAAACTCGAATTTGGATTCTCGATAACTCCAATCAGCGCCCAAGCCGACCTGGCGCGTACACTCGCCATTCGCGCCGACACACTCGGTCTTGATCTGATTGGCATCCAAGACCATCCCTACCAACCGCGCTTTTTTGATACATGGGCGCTCATTGCCGACCTACTCGCGCGCACCAATCGAATTCGATTTTTTCCGAATGTAGCAAATCTTCCGCTGCGCGATCCGGCGATGATGGGGAAACAAGCCGCCTCGCTCGACGTGCTTTCGGGTGGACGCTTTGAGCTGGGTCTCGGCGCGGGCGCTTTTTGGGACGCGATTGGCGCGATGGGCGGTCCGGTTCGCCCCGGCGGTGAAGCGCTGCAGGCGCTTGAGGAAGGGATTCAAATTCTCCGCGCGTCGTGGAGCGGCGAGCGCGCGATTACTCTCAAGGGAAAATACTATACCGTGCGCGGCATGCATCCTGGGCCTTTGCCTGCGCATCCAATCGAAATCTGGCTGGGCGTCATTGGACCGCGCGCAGTGTCGCTGACGGGCCGCATCGGCGATGGTTGGGTGCCCTCGCTTTCCTATGTGCCGCCAGATGCGGTTCCCGAGCTTGGGCAGCGAATTGACAAGGCAGCGGTGGCGGCAGGACGCGACCCCGCCGCGATTCGCCGCGTGTACAACGTCAACGGCTCAATCATAGATGGCTCGACGCGCGGCTTGCTGCAAGGTCCGCCTGAGCATTGGATAAAAACGTTGCAGTACTTTGCATCGGAGCTTGGATTTGATACGTTTATCTTTTGGCCCGATGGCGACCCACTCGCGCAGCTCGAGCGCTTTGCGAATGAGGTCGTCCCAAATCTGCGAGAAGGTTGACGATGAGCAACAAGGAACTTGCCGGAAAGACGCCTAGAATCCATACATGCAGCCCGATGAGAACGCGTCGCTTGGACGCCGATAAAAGCTAGCTGCGGACATGTTCCACTTTCCGTGTATCGCGGAGCGCCTATTTGCGCGCCCCGAACTGAGCGTTTGGAGGTAGAAATCGTGTTGTCTCGAAAAATCAACCAAAAGATCGCGGTCAGCGTCGTCTATGTTGCCGCGTTGTTCATGGCGATCATGGACGCCACGATTGTCAATGTGGCGCTCCCCACGCTCGGCAATCAATTCAACGTCGAAACAGCTGCCGTCAACGGTGTTGTCATCTATTACCTTGTCGCCTTGGCGGCAACCATCCCGATCTCGGGATGGTTGGGTGACAAGTTGGGCGGACGTCGCGTGTTGCTGGGAGCGATTTTGCTCTTTGTGACGGCATCCGCGCTGTGCGGAGCATCGCAGAGTCTGAGCCAATTGGAAATGTTCCGTGTCCTGCAAGGCGTCGCCGCCGGGCTAATGACCCCAGTGGGACTGGCAATGTTGTGGCGGACATTTCCACCTGCGGAACGAGCGCGTGCATCAGCCATTCTGGTCATTCCCACCGCGCTTGCCCCAGCGCTCGGACCTGTGTTGGGGGGGGTCTTTGTCACCTTTGTCTCTTGGCGCTGGGTGTTTTATGTGAACGTCCCAATTGGAGCTGTCGCGTTCATCTTCGGGCTGGTGTACCTAGCCGAACAACGCTTCGGCGATGCCGGACAGTTCGACTTCATCGGTTTCCTCCTGGCAGGCGCCGGGCTAAGTCTGTTGATGTATGGGTTTTCCCAGGGACCCTTCGTCGGCTGGTCACAGCCCAGCATCGTGGCGAGCTGTCTGGTCGGCGCGATTCTGTTGGGCGCGCTCATCGTCATCGAGCTGCGACGAGCCGAACCCCTGTTGAAACTCCGATTGCTGGGAAAGCGGCTGTTCGGTTTGTGCAACGCAGTGATGCTCCTGGGCGGGATCGCCTTTATTGGCACGTTGTACATTGTTTCGTTGTTCTACCAGGACGGCCTCGGACTGACCGCGGCGCAAGCGGGGCTGAGCATTTTGCCCGAGGCGCTAGGTGTGATGGTCGGTTCACAGATCGTCGCCAAGTTACTTTACCCTGTATATGGGCCGCGTCGAATCTTGTGCGGGGCATTACTCCTGAACGCAGCCATGATGACGGCGATGATCGCGGTTGGCCCGGCTACCAGTCTGTGGTGGCCACGGGCGATCCTGTTCATGCTAGGCGTAGGCATGTCTGGGGTGTTCATCCCGATCCAGACAGCCGCGTTTGCGGCGACGTCACATCGGGATATGAGTGGGGCGACGACGCTGCTGAGCACGCAACAGCAACTTGCCGGCGCGCTGGGCGTGGCTATCCTGACCACTGTGTTTGTCGCCGCCGGTTCCATCGCCCTACCGGGCGGCGAGGCGAATCTGGCGCCCTACCGGGTGGCGTTCGCAACCGCGGCAGTGTTCGCGCTGCTCGGCGCAGGGGTTGCGCTGTTCATTCGCGACTCGGACGCCGTGGCAACGATCACCCGTTGGCGTGGGCGGACTGAGGGACCAAAGATGTCTGGCGGTCCAGTCGTACCGGAATGAACACTGTTTAGAGACGGCGCGCTTGGCTTTTGAAAATTCAAGCGCGCCGATTTTTCTGGATTGGCGTTTGCGTGAATGTAATTACGGCGCGTGGAATGGACAGCCCGTCGGCATTGTGCATGGCGCGCGCCGCAAATCTCTCGACGTTCCGTACCCGAACGGCGAGAGTTGGCGGCAAGCCGTCGCGCGCGTGGGTCATTTTTTTAATGACGTTGAATTGTTACAATCCTATGCGCGCATTTTGATTATCGGGCATGTCGCGACGCGTTGGGCGTGCGAACGTTATTTGAATGGCGTCGCGTTACAAGAGTTGGCGGATCAAGAGTTTGTGTGGCAAGCGGGATGGGAGTATCGGCTGGCGCGCTAAATACTTTGACGCGCACGCCGCAAGGGCATCGCAAGCAATGGCAAAGGATAAAGCGGAATGAGTATCGCGCATGAATCATGCGACCATAATTAAACCACCAAAACAATCGTCGTGGGTTTCGCTCACGGCGTTTTTTGCGCTGGCGAGTTTTATCGAAATCGTTTTATTTTCCAACCTGACCGCGTTCACGCCGGTTTATTTGCAAGACATTGGTTTTGACGAAGCGGGCATTAAATTTTGGACGGGCATTCTCGCGTCGAGCGCGATGTTCATCGGCTTTTGGTTTGTGCCGATGTGGGGCGTCTTGGCGGACCGTTACGGGCGCAAACCGTTGATTGTGCGCTCGTTTGCGGTCGAGGTGGCGGCGTGTGTGGTCATGGCGCTCGCGCCAAATATCTGGGTTTTTATGCTGGGCAGAACGTTGACCGGATTTGCGTTGGGCAATACGGGCTTGATGTTTGCTTCCATTTCCGAACATGCGCCGCGCCGCCGCGTCGGTTTTGCCATCGCGCTCGTGTCCGCGACCCAACCGTTGGGCGGCGTATTCGGTTCGCTGTTGGGCGGATTCATCGTTTCCACGTTCGGCATCATTGCGTTATTTTGGTTCAACGCGTTTTCAATTGGAAGCGTATTTTTGATTTTGGCTTTGTTTTATCACGAAGCGTTCGAGCCGCAGCCGACGCCGCGCATTCTCATCATGCTGAGAAATTCGCTGCGCGCGGTGACGCACACGCCGGTTGTGATGCGTTATTTTATTTTCAGTTTCATCGCCACCTGCGGCTATTTTTTTTCGTATCCGTTCCTGTCCACGCGCGTCATACAACTTGCCGTCGGCGCGGACGTTGGCGCGACGATTGGCTTGGTGTTTGGCATTGCGGGCATCGCCACTTTGATCATGACGCCCTTGTGGGGCGCGTTGGCGGATAAATATGGCCACGCGCGTTTATTGCCGCTTGTCACTTTTCTTTCCGCGTGCGCGTACCTTCCCTTGTTCTTTGCGACGACGATTCCGCAGTTCACGCTCTTTTATTTTGTGCTTGCCGCGTTTTCGCCCGCCATCAATAGTTTGACGTTCGCGACGATTGGCGTGGTAACGCCGCCCGAACGCCGCAACGCGGTAATGAGCATGTTGTACATGCCGTTGAACGCCGCCATCGTGGTCGCGCCCACCGCCGCCAGTTTGCTGACCACCTCGGTTCAGCAAGTTTTTGTGTATTCCGCCGCGCTCGTGTTTGGCGCGTTCGCCTGGTTGATGGGCACGCGGCGCGTTTCCGAAACGGCGCCGCAGGCGAAACGTTTATAATCGTCGCGCAACAAAAAAGCGCAGCCCGATCGGGCTGCGCTTTTTTCATCCCAAATTTTCCGCGCGGAACGGTTCCCAATTGTTTTCGCGCAGCGCGCGGCGCGCCCGTTCCATGAAACGCAGCATAAAGTGTAAATTGTGAATCGTCGCGAGACGATAGTAGGACAATTCGCGCGCGCGATGCAAGTGATGCAAATACGCGCGCGAATAATTTTGGCAGGTGAGACACGCGCAGGTTTCGTCGAGCGGCGCGGCGTCCAACGCAAAACGCGCGTTGGCAATCGTCAAGCGGTCGTTCTTGAAATTTTCGCGGCGCGCGATTTCGCGCGACACCATCAGCGAACCGTTGCGCGCCCAACGCGTCGGCGCGGCGCAGTCGAACAAATCAATCCCGCGTTCGACGCCGTTGAGAATGTCCTCAATTTCGCCGATACCCAAAAGATGACGCGGTTTGTCGTCCGGCAAAAGCGGAATCGTCCAATCCAAAATCGCGTGCATGTCGTTTTTGCTTTTGCCGAGTGAGCCGCCGATGGCTAAACCCTGAAACGGCAAACCCCCAATCACGCGCGCCGATTCCTCGCGCAAATCGCGGTACGCGCCGCCTTGAACGATGCCGAATAAATTTTGATAATCGCGTTTGGTTTTGGCGTGCTGCGTCAGACAGCGTTCCGCCCAGCGATGCGTGCGCCCCAGCGCCGCGCGCGTGTATTCGTACGTGTCGAGCGGCGAGGTACATTCGTCGAACGCGAGAATAAAATCCGCGCCGAGTTGATGTTGAATTTGTATCGAGCGTTCGGGATTGAGCCGAATTAGCGCGCCGTCGAGATGCGAATTGAACGTTACGCCGTCGTCGTCAATTTTGCAGAGCGGCGTGCGGTCGCCCTTGATTTCAATTCCCTCGCGCGCTTCGTCGGGAAAAATATCCGCGATTTTGCCGACGCCGTCGCGGATTGCTGCGCCGAGCGAAAAGACCTGAAAACCGCCGCTGTCGGTGGAAATGGGCCGCTGCCATTGCATGAACGCGTGCAAGCCGCCCAATTGCGCGATGACATCCGCGCCGGGGCGCAGCGCGAGATGATACGTGTTGCAAATAATGAGCTGCGCGCCGAGCGTTTCCAAATCTTGCGCGGTGAGGCCTTTTACGCTGGCTTGGGTCGCAACCGCCATAAAGCCCGGCGTATCAATGTCGCCGTGCGCGGTGTGAATGACGCCGACGCGGGCGCGCGTGCGCGAAGCGCGGCGTTGAATATCAAATGCCAGAGCGCTCAAGAGAATTTTTCCGTTATGTCTCAATAATAAATGGTGCGAACGCGATGATAGGGTTTGACGCCTTTGACGCTGCCTTGACTGGTTTCCCACAAGAACCAATCCATTTGCACGCTGTTGAGCGCGCGCCCTTGCGCCGCCAGCGCTTGGCGCAGCAATTCGACGCCCCAAAGCATGCTCGCGCGGATTTCAATTTCTTCGGCGCTATCTTTGGCGAGAACGCTTTTACGGTCCACGCGTCGCGCCAGCGCGGGCGCGTATTTCAAAATGCCCCACGCGCGCAAGAGCTGCGGCAATTTATAATCGGCAAAAGCGGTGAGGTCGTGCAAATTTTTCCAAGCGCCCCATTTCGCGCCGCCAAAAGAGCCGTACAAATCGCCCGCGAGAATTTGCGCGCGTTTGAAAAAATTGACCGCGCGCCCGCGATATAACGTCGTGTCGTTAAACGACGAAAGATTGTGCGCCACCAAACGCGCCAACGTCGTCGCGTTGCCGTTGGCTTGCTCGACCAGACGCGCCGCGCTGCCGCCAAAATGATCGCGCAATACGCGCCCCAATTCCTGCGCGTTACGCCAGCGTTCCACAAACATCGGAATCTCAACGTTGCCGCGCAGAACGCGCGACAATTCATCCGGCGCGAGGTTGGCGAGATGATCGGCGTCGAGGAAATTTTCATCCCGCTGGACGGCTTGTTTCAGCGCGACCGCCAACGCCCAATATCCGTCGAGCGCGCGGTTGATGCTGCGAGTATGCCATTTGGGTTCGCCCCAAAAAGAAAAGTTGAGCGCGTCCAGCAAAAAAATGTACGTGACGGTGCGTTCGGTGTCGTCAAAAAAATGACGTTCATAGTCCCACGTCGGAACCGGCACGGGGCGCAGCGCCAAAACTTGCGCCACCGTCGCGACGCGTTTGAGGTCCAAAGAAACCGTTTGCGCGCGGCGCACGACGTTTGCCGTCGTGGTCAAAACTTGGAGCGGGTCCGCGCGTTCTGCAAGCACAGCTAAAAGAGCCGAGTTGAGCATTTTGAGCGTCATGTTTGAATTATAGCACGAGAAAAAATGCGCGCGCGCATTTTTCAGCGTTGGCAAGCGTTATAGTTGCGTCCCAGATTGATCACAATGTCGGCGTTGGCGGAGCTATCCGTCGCGGTTTGGATGCTGGAAGGGTCCAGGCGCAAGACCGCGGCGAGTTGCTGTGCCGTCGCGGATGTATTGCCGTACACCGTTATCGTACTGGCGGCGACAAGCGGTACGGCAGGCCCCTCCGCGCTCGCGTTGAAACCTTGCCGTTTGAGTACGGTTGCGGCGAGCGCCGCCGCTTGCGGATTGCCGCTTACGATTTGAATCTTGGCGTTTTCTTTGCTTATGGCGTCCGCTTGGTCCGTGACCGGCGCGAAAAATTCGACGAGCAGCGCGTGAATTTTTTCGGCATTGGGCAAAAGCACTTGGGCGCCTTCGGGCGTGACGTATGGAATGGTGGAACGATTGTCAATGGCGCGCGCTTTGATTTTGTCCATTTTGAGCTGCGTGCCGATATAGGCGAGCGCCGCCATTTCGGTCGGACCCAAATCGGTTTGGATCGAATCGCTCAGCTCTTGATACAGTTCGGGCCATTTCGGCAGCAGATTGAGCGAGGTCGCCTTGTCCCACATGGCGAGAATCACTTTGCGCTGGCGGCGTCCGCGGTCGTAATCGTTCGTAGTATAGCGCGAGCGCGCATAACGCAGCGCCGTCACGCCGTCCATCGTCTGCACGCCGGGCTGAAAATTCAAAGTGGCGTGCCCGTAATCGTCATAAAAATCTTGCTCGTACAACGGGCAATCTACGTCCACGTCAATGCCGCCGAGAAGATCAATCGCGCGCCGAAACGCGTCGAAACCGCCGCGCACAAAATAGTGAACGCGGATGCCGAGATTTTGCTCGATGGTTTGTTTGATGAGATTGGGTCCGCCGCCGGGATAATGATAGTAATAACCGTAAAAATCGGCGGTGTTGATGCGCTGTTTGCCGATGTCGGGAATGTTGACGTACAAATCGCGCGGGATGGTCAACATGCCAACGGTTTTGGCTTTTTGATTGATGCTCAAAAGAATGATTGTGTCGGTGCGCCAATTGCTCTGCCCGGCGCGTTGATCGGTGCCGAGCAAAAGGATATTGAGATTGGTCGGCGGAACGAGGCCTTGATCGCGCACGACAGCGGCTTGGGGCGTTGGCGCGGGCGCGGTCATTCGGGGGACGGGTGTAACGGGAATGGGCGTTTCGAGCGGCGCCACCGTCGGCAGCCCGCGCGCGGGCGCGGTCGCAAACGTTCCCACAAACGGCGTCGGCGTTGGCAAAAGAATGGCGATCAAGGGCGCGTCGTTGACATAGCGTTCGGCAGAGACTTGCGTACGAGAGCCGACGGGAAACCAATAGCTATAGCCAATCAACAAGGCGGCGACGCTGTACACCGCCACATTGGCGAGAATCAAAGTGCGAACGAGTTTTGGATTCACAGAAATAAAATGCGCGCGCGAAAACGTTTGCGCGTTACAGGGGCCGCGCTGCCAGCCGTTTGATTTTTTCGCCGGCGTCTTGCCAGGTAATGGTCGAAAGCCCCAATTTTTGGCGCAGCGTGTCGGTACGCATTCCTGCCAGCATATCGCGCACCGCGCTCGTCCACCGCAAAGTTTCAAACGTTACTTTGCCTTCCAAGCCCGCCAGCTGCGCCGCGTCGGTCAAGACATATTCCAAATTGCGCGGCGTACATTCAAAGACGCGTTCGTGCGGCTGATAGTGTTCGAGATATTTTTCATACGTCGCTTCAAAGTCCGCCGGTAATTTCAGTTTGCGTTCTTTGTGCCAACGGCGCGGGTCATCGTAACGAATATACACAAACGGTTGGTCGGGCAGGGCGAGGTCCAGGTCTTGGATTTTGATGGACATGGCTTCGCTCTTTTTGACGCCCGTTGTCAAGACCGTCGAAATCAACAAATGCGGGCGCGGGTCGGGACGCGGCGCGCGCAGCATCGCTTGCGTCGCGTCCAACAGTTTTGCGACTTGGACGGCGTTGAGAATTTCCGGCAGCGGCGTAATCGCGGGTTGATGCGCGATGGGCGCGGCGGGGTCCATCGCGGTGACGTTGCGCTCAAAGAGGAAATTGAAAAAAACTTTGAGCGAAGTCAGACGCCGTTGGTACGATTTCGCGCTGCACGGCGCGCCGCGCTGATACCGCAAATAATTCATGAAATTTTGCAGCTCTTGGGTGGACACTTCGCCGACGGCTTTGTGGGGCCCCAGATAGCGCGCAAACATATTGAGGTCGCCGCCGAACGCCTTGATCGTGTTTTCGGAAAAACCTTGACGGCGCATATGTCCGTGAAAGACCGTGATGGCGGCATTGAGCGACGATGTAAAGTCCAAGCTCTCGACATCGCGCGCGAGCGGCAAGAGTTCGCTTTCGCCGTCGAGCGGCGTATGCGGGCGAAACAATCCCAGTTGTACCGGCGTCATGATGTACCTCGTAGTGATTGGGTAGGCGAAAGCAGGCGCAGCGGCGCCAGCGTTTCCAGATTTTTCGAATAGCTCACCAGCGTCAAGCCGTGATGCAGCGTCGTCGCCGCAATGACCGCTTCGGCATAGGTGAGCGGCGTTTCGGACGCGCCGCGCGCTTGAACGAGCTCTGCCGCGCGTCGCGCAATTTCTTCATTCAAGGGATGCGTAATCAACGGCGTCAAGAAATCCAAAGTCTGTTTGCGATCCTCCGGCAGCGTCCAAAGCCACAACTCGAGCTGCGACCACGCGGAAATATGCAAATCCCCTTCGTCCGTTAGTTCTTGGGTTTGCGCGAGCGTTTCGGGAACGCCGCGCAAGCAGCGCGCCAAAACGTCCGTATCGAGCAAATAATCACTCACGGCGGCCTCGCTTGCGCGGGGCGAACGTTTCCGCGCGCGCGCCCAACGGCGCCGCGTTCGCGCGCAGCGCGGCGAGCGCGCCGTCAATGGCTTCCGGCGTGGCGAGCGCCGGATATTTTTCCGCCGTCCAAATGGCGCGGCGCGCGGCTTGATCGAACTGCGCGGCGAGCTTGATGCGCCGCAGTTCGCGGGCGGTGGCGCGCGCAATCACTTCGCTGCGCCGTTTGGCGGGGACGAGGCGCCGCAAATCTTCCAGCACCGGACTGGGAAAATTGACGTTGATGCGTTCGATGGATGGCGTTCTCATAAAGCTCTTTTTAAAACATCTTTATTTTACACTCAAAAACAAGATAGTCAATAGCACAAACGTTTGTGCTGTTTATTATGTCAAATCATTGGCATCGCGCGCATTGGCTGCGCCCAATCGCTTTGACGGCGCATTTGCGACAAGCGTGATAGAATTTGGACACGGCAGGAGCGACCCGTCCCGAAATAATTTTTGACGCGGCTGGAACGCGCGCGGCAAAGGTTTGACGCGGGGCGGGGCGCCCAAGTCTCTGATGAAGGAGGCAAGAGCGCATGTCCAAAGTGGAACCGCCCAAGCGCACCAACCCGTCGCGCGGCGTGCGGCGCATCCCCGAAAATTCTTTGCTGTACGACCGCCTTGTGCCATTGGCGTTCATTGCGATCGCGGTATTGACGGGGTTGATTATTCTCGTCGCGCTGCTGGTTTTGCTGGGCGTGATATAAATGGGGCGCGCGGTGGCGCGCCAACGACGCGCGAAAAAAAAAAGCGCGCGTCAACGGAAAAACGGCGAGTGGTCTATCATCACAAGCGAGGGTTTATGAATTATCTGAGTGTGGGCGTATCGTTCGTCAGCGCGGGGATTTTGGCGGTTTTGACGTACGATTTATATCGGCGTTATCAGGCGCACAAAGGCACGCACCGTCATCTGCTTTTTTGGGCGGCGGGGCTGGGCATGTTTGGCTTGGCGAGTTTATGCGACGGAATTTTGTACTTGACGTGGAGCGAATTGGCGTTCATCGGCTGGTACCTTTTTGGCGCCGCGCTCAACGCCGCGTGGATTGGCGAAGGCACCGTTTTTTTATTGGTCCGCAAAAAATGGGTGGCTGCGACAGCCGTCGTTCTGGCGTTGGCGAGCATTCTCATGTTGGTCGTTCTGCTCTCGACGCCGTTGAACGCCGCCGCGTACGCGCCGGGGGTTCCCATCGCCGACCAATACCAAGCTATTTTGCCAAAGGACGCCATCGTTCGCCGCTTGACGCCTCTGTTCAATATCTATGGCGCGCTGACGCTCATCGGCGGCGCGGTCTATTCGGGCTTTTTGTTTTATCGCAAACGCATCCTGCCGAATCGCGTGTTGGGCAACGTTTTGATTGCGGCGGGCGCGTTGGCGATTGCGGGCGCCGGCGTTCTGAATCGGTTTGGCATGGGGCATTTTCATTCGTTCGCGCAGCTGACGTTTTCGATTTTGATGTACGCGGGCTTTATCATCGCGAGCAAGCCGGCGGCGGTGCAGGCGAATGAAACGCCGCCCGCGCGTTCCGTCGCCGCAAAATAGAAAAAGCGCAGGCAAATATGCCTGCGCTCGCTTGGCGCGTGCCGCGCGTTTTTTAATCCTGCGCGTTTTTGTGTTGGACGCGCAAGCACATGCCCACAATCGCCAGCATGCCCGCTTGTTCGGCTTGCGCCGCCGCGTCATAATTTTCCGCGCCCGGCTGCATCCAAACGACGCGCACGCTGCGCGCCGCCGCTTGCCGTACGATTTCCGGGACGAATTCGGGGCGCCGGAAAATATCCACAATATCAATGCGCTGCGGCACGCTCAACAAATCGGGATATGCCTTTTCGCCGAGCGCCTCGCTTTCGTGCGGGTTGATGGGAATGATTTGATAGCCGCTGCGCTGCAAATACTGTGCGACCTCGTAAGCGGGGCGCTCGGTGTGATTGGACAAGCCGACGACCGCAATGGTCTTGGCTTGCCGCAGAATTTTTTCAAGAGAATCCATATTATTTTTCGCGTTGGATGAACGCGGTACGATAAAAATGGGCAAGGCGCGGCGGCGGCTTGCCCATCAGATTTTCAAATGCGATTTTCAGCGCGGCGCGCGCAGCAGCGCATCCACCAAATCGGCGGCGGTTTCATGCGTCAACGTTTCCGACGCGTCGCCCTGAACTTTGGCGATACATTCGCGCGCATAACGCTGCGCGACCAAGCCGCTGACGCCGCGCACGGCTTGCTGTACGGCGGCGAGCTGATCCAACACTTCGCGGCACGCGCGCTCTTGTTCGATCATGCGCTGGATGCCGCGCACCTGGCCCTCGATGCGCCGCAAGCGTTTGACAATCTCGTCAGGTCCCGCCGACGGGGTAACAGGCGCAAGGCGACGCGCGACAGGGGACGACGATTTACGCGCCATGTTATTTTGCAACGGGCGCGGCGAGCAGCGCGTCCAATTTCGCGCGCAGCGCTTCGCGCGGTTGACGCGGCACGCCGACCATGCGATCCACTTCTTTGCCGTCTTTGAAAAAGATCAGCGTCGGAATGCCCATGATTTGATAACGCGTCGGCGTCATCGGATTGGCGTCCGTATCCATTTTGGCGACGAGCGCTTTATCGCCGTACTCGTTCGCCAAATCTTCGACGTGCGGCGCAATCATGCGGCACGGACCGCACCACGCCGCCCAAAAATCCACCACGGCCGGTTTGTCCGACCCCAAGACCGTTTGTTCAAAATCAGAATCGCTCACATGCACCGGACCCTTGTCCATACCACGCCTCCTGCGGGATAAATTGATCGTTTGCAACTTGCCGATACCCCAGTGGGGTATGCGCTCATTGTAATCTGTTTCGTCCGCGCGTCAATTCTTACGGGCGCGGGGCGGCGCGTGCGCGCGGCGTAAAAAGAGAGCGCGCCGCGCGGCGCGCTCTCGGTTTGTCTTCAAAACTCGGTCGGTTCAAAAAACGGGTCTTCTAAAACGTCGCTAAAATCGCCGTCGTAGGTTTTCAACGTTCGCGCGATGCGCACGACATCGTCCGCATCGAGACGCGGCGCGCGGCGGTAAAAATTCCATTCTTCCGCGTCGAGTTCGGTGGCGTATGCGCGGATTCGATTGCGCTCGCGCGCGCCGAGTACGAGTCGTTGGGAACGGCACAGCGCGCAGCGCAATTGAAACACGCTCCATTGCGGCGTGGCTTCGACGAGAGAAAAATCTTGGGGGCGAAAACGGCGCTTACATTCTGGACAGCGCAAACGCAGCGCCATCCACTGGGTCATATCGCTGGCATTTCCAAATTCACTCAACAGAATCGCGCTCCCTCCACACGGTCGCCGAGAAAATTAGGCGGCTTCGCGTTCGACCAACACGCGCACGCCGGCGTCCACCTGCGGATGCAATTTGACCGGGACGCTGCGCTCGCCCAAATCTTTGATGGGATGCTCTAACGCGAGTTTGCGTTTGTCGAGATGAATTTGATGCTCTTTTTCCAAACGTTCGACAATATCGGCGGCGGTGATTGCGCCAAACAAACGGTCGTTCGTCCCCGCTTTGACGATGAATTTTAATTGAATCGCGTTCAAGGTATTTGCCAGCAACTGCGCCTCTTGCATAGTTTCGGCGTCGCGTTTTGCCGCCGCGAGTTTCAACGCTTCGGCTTGTTTGACGGCGGAAGGCGAAGCGATGATGGCGAGATTGCGCGGCAAAAGATAATTGCGGGCATATCCGTCGGCAACGTTTTTGGTTTGCCCGGCTTTGCCAACGCCGGGCACATCTTTGATGAACAAAATTTCCATGTATCCTCCTGTAGGGGAGGCATTGTAGCATAGCGCAGTTAAAAATGCCAAGCGCCGCGCGCCTTGACATGCTCTAACACGCGGATAGAATGGAATCGTTCCAACCCTGCGAGGTAACATGAAGCGTTTTCTTTTCTGTCTATCGCTCGTTCTCGCGTTGAGCGCGTGCGCGCAAAATCCCCGCGCGGCGACGCCGCCGACGCTGCCCGCGTTCTCGCCGGTGGCGCTAGCGCAAACGACAAACGCGCCGACGCCAACCGCCGACCCGCGTCATACGCGCACGCCGACCGGCGCGCCGCTGCCAACGCAGTCGCCGCCGACAAAAACGGTTGGCGCGCAGCCGTCGCCGACCTTGAGCGCGCCCGCCGTATTGGGACGCATCGAATTATTGGATTTGCCGGGCGAAGGGCGCGCGCCGGAAGCGCTGGCGCAGCTAAAGGATGCGACGTATGTGGCAAATCGCGGCACGCAGAATCTGGCGGTGATCCAAGGAACGCGCGCCGTGCGTTATCTGGACTTGGGCATCACGCCATGGGCTTTGGCGGCGGACGCCGCGCGCAATCGCATCTATGTCGGCACGTACGAAACGCCGACGCTGGCGCTGCTTGAAAATGAACAAATCGCAAAACAAGTCGCGGCGAATGGGCGCGTCAATGCGTTAGCGGTCCATGACGACGCTTTGTATGTCGCGCGCGACGACGACGCGATCATCGAACGCTATGACGCCAACACGTTGACGAAACAAGCGGAATTGAAATTGCCCGACGCGTTCGCGGTCAACAGTCTGGTTCTGGACGCGCCGCGCAACCGGTTGTACGCCGGCGTCTATGGAAAGATCGTCGCGGTGGATTTAGCCAAGTTTCAAGAAGTGTCTCGCATGGCTGCGCCGGGACTGTACGGACGTTTTGCGGTGAATCCGAACGACGGTTCGCTTTGGATCGGCGCGTATGACGGCGCATCATCGCGCGCGTATATTTTGGGCTATTCGCCGGACGGCCAAGAAATCGCGCAGCTATTTGTCGGTTCGGGCGCCGCCGCGTTGGCGTTTGACGACGCCAATCGGTTGTACGCGCTAGACCGTTATCTCAATCAATTGTTTGTCGTGCAAACGCCCGCCGCGCAATTGGTGGCGACGCTCGCCATGAATCAAGCGCCGAGCGACGCCGTGTTTGACGCGCAAACCAAACGCGTCGTGGTGTCGAACGCGGACAGCAATAATCTTTCCGTCGTGGATGTCGCGACGATGCAAGTGGTCAATACGATTCCGCTCGCGGTGAACCTCAACGCGCTGGCGTCAAATCCCGAACGCAAACGCGTGTACGCGGCGAATGGCTCGACCAACTCGGTTTTTGTCGTCGAAAAGGACAAAGTCATCGGGCAAATCCCGGTCGGCAATAATCCGGTGGACCTCGCGGTGGATCCGGCGACCAATCGGCTCTATGTCGCGTCGGACGCGGACGGCACGCTGACGGCGATTGACGAAGCGTCGCTGCGCGTCGTCGCGCAAAAATTTATTTCCGCCACCTTGTCCACCGTCGCGATGGATCCGCTTCAGCGCAAATTATTCGCGGGCAGTTATGTGCTCGACCCCGCGACGCTGGAATCGCAGGCGACTATTTTTGCGCGCGGCTTGACGCTGGGCTCGAAAACGGTTCCGCAGTTTGCGCGCGCCAATCCCGCGTTATCCAAATTGTACGCGTTGGCAGGCAACGGCGTGCCGGGTTCGAATTCGCGTTTGACCTTGTACCGTTTTTTGTACGACGCGTGGGACGATCCGAAATTGTTGGGCAGCAAAAATGGCGGCAATACGACCGCGCTGGCGATTGACCCGACGACCAATAATTTGTATGCGACGAATACGCATCCGTTAGCGTACACTTATGGTCTGGATGTTTTTGACGCCCAAGACCGGTTGACGCAATCGCTGGTTTTGAATTCGCATACGGCGGATATGCTTGTGAATCCGACGACCCACCATCTGTTTCTCGCGCATCCGCCGACCGCGTTTTCCGCGCGGCGCGAACCGAAACCCGAATTTAATACGGTTGAAATTTTGGATACGCGCACGCTGGGGCGTGTGGCGACGCTCGACGTGCCGAACGCGCCGTGGCGCGTGGCGCGGCTCGACGACAAAATTTATGTGGCGGGGCAACGCGACGGCGTCTTGACGATTCTCGGCGACGCCGCCGCGCCGAAACCGCCCGCGCCGACGCCGACGCTGACGCCGACGCCATTCCCGACCTGGACGCCCGCGCCGAATGTGGCGCCGACGACAACGCTGGAACCCGGCGCGTATGTCGCCTGTAGTTTTGGGCCGCCGCCGCCGTTTGCGGAATTGTGGCTTGCCGAGATTGCGAATTTGGGCTGTCCGACGGACCAAGCCGCAAACGGAAATTTTGCCGTGCAAACGTTCAAGGACGGTTACATGTTTGACGATTTGCGAAATCCGAACGCGCAAAAAATCTATGTGCTGCTGCCCGACAAAACGTTTGCCGTCTATGACGACACTTGGCGCGAGGGCGACCCCGAACGTCCGTGCAATGAGGTTCCCATTCCCGAAGGACGGATTCATCCCAAACGCGGTTTTGGCAAAGTGTGGTGCGAGCATCCCGAAATCCAAAAGCAAATGCCGGGCGCCGTCGCCGACGAGGCGGGCATTCCGCTCACGGTCCAAGATTTTGAGCGCGGGACGATGTGGGCGAATACGCCGCGCGGCGTGATTACGCTCTTTCAAGACGGCACATGGCAATAATCGAACGCGACGGATTCGCGCTGCGCTAAATTGCTTGTATAATTCAAGCATTCATTTTGTACAAGAAACGTTGTCAAAGGAGCGATGTGACTGCACCGTATTTGATTGTTGATGCGCATGAGGATATTGCCTTTAATGCGATTGTCTTGGGACGCGATCCGCGTCGCGCGGTCCAAGAGACGCGCGCGCAAGAACCGCCCAAAGGCGTAGATGGAATTGCGACCAGCGGCTTGCCCGACTTGCTGGCGGGCAACGTGCGAATTGTTTTTGCCACGCTGTACGTTTCGCCGCACACCAATCCGAATCCCGCCAACAAAACCTATCAAACTCCCGAAGAGGCGCAGGCATTGGCGCAAGAACAATTGGCGTTTTATGCGTTGTTGGCGAGCGACCCGCGCGTTTCGTTGATTACCAGTCGCGCGGATTTACAGCGCGTGACGCAAGCGTCCGAGCCGCGCGTGGGTTTGGTAATTTTGATGGAGGGCGCGGACCCGATTGTGAAACCGCAAGATGTCGGCAAATGGCACGAGGGCGGCGTGCGGCTCATTGGCCCCGCGTGGAGTCAAACGCGTTACAGCGGCGGCACCGGCAAACCGGGGCCCTTGACGCCGTTGGGCAAAGAGTTGATGCGCGAAATGACGCGCGCCAAATTGATTCTCGATACGTCGCACATGGCGGAAGAAAGTTTCATGCAGGCGTTGGATTTGTTTGAAGGGACGGTCATAGCGAGTCACTCGAACGTGCGAAAATTTGTGCCGACGGATCGCCAGCTGAGCGACGAGATGATTCGGGCGCTCGTCAAGCGCGACGGCGTCATCGGCGCGGTGTTTTACAATCAATTCTTGCAGCATCAGTGGCGGCAGAACGGCGCGGTTAAAAACGCGGTGACGTTCGCGACGGTCATTGAACACATGAAATATATTTGCGACCTCGCGGGCAGCGCGCGTCATTGCGGCATCGGCACGGATTTTGACGGCGGCTTTGGCATGGAAGCGACGCCGCGTGAAATTGACACGGTGTCCGATTTGCAAAAATACGGCGATGCGTTGGCGGGCGCGGGTTTTTCGGACGCGGATATTCGCGGCATTATGGGCGGCAATTGGCTGCGCGTGTTAGAGCGCGCGCTGCCGGCGTAATTTTCTCATAGAGTTCCCAAATTAAAATCGCAGGATGGAGACCTGACAGGTTTTTGCCGCGTCCGCGCCACCTTACGCGCGCGCGACGAAAACCTGTCGGGTCTTGGTGCGATGTTTATTTGAGCTGTCTATCAGATCATTGGATGTTGGTTTGCGAACGCAGGACGGGATTTGGGCGCGTCACGCGATTGGGGGCGCGCCCTTGTTATTGAATTCGCGCAGGCGAAGCGAAACGAAACGAAACGAAATATGAGCGAGCCACCGATTGCGGCGTCCCATCTAAAAAAATATTATCAAGTGCATCATAAAGAGCCGGGCATTTCCGGCTCTTTGAAATCATTCTTGCGGCGCAAATATCGGGATGTCAAAGCGGTGGACGATATTTCGTTCGAGATTGCCGCCGGCGAGATTGTCGGTTTTCTCGGTCCGAATGGCGCGGGCAAGACCACGACGTTGAAAATGTTGTCGGGTTTGTTGTATCCGTCGGGCGGCGGCGCGCGCGTTTTGGGTTTTACGCCGAACGAACGTCAACCGGAATATCTGCGCCGCATGACGTTGGTGATGGGACAAAAGCAGCAGCTCAATTGGGATTTACCGGCGCTGGAAACTTTTTTGGTGAATCAGGCGATTTATGAAATTCCCGACGCGCTGTACCAAGCTACGTTGGCGGAATTGACGGAACTCCTCGACCTCGCGCCGTTGTTGAAAAAACAGGTGCGAAAACTTTCGTTGGGCGAACGGATGAAATGCGAACTCGCCGCCGCGCTGCTGCATCGCCCCCAAGTTTTATTTTTGGACGAGCCGACGATTGGTCTGGATGTGACGATGCAAACCAAGATTCGGCAATTCATCGCGGAATACAATCGCCGCCATCAAGCGACCGTGATTTTGACGAGTCATTACATGGCGGACGTGACCGCGTTGTGCAAGCGCGTGATTGTGATTGATCACGGCAAGTTGATGTACGACGGCGCGTTGGATGAATTGTCCGCGCGCATTGCGCCGCACAAATTGATGCGCGTCGAATTGGCGGCGGAATTGAACGGTCAAGATTTGGCGCGCTATGGCGAAGTGGTCAAGGCGGAAGGGCAGCGCGTGGAATTGTTGGCGCCGCGCGGCAAAATTTCGGAAACGGCGGCGCGCCTTTTGGCGGAATTGCCGGTGGTGGACGTGACCATCCAAGACCCGCCGATTGAAGACGTGATTGCGCGCGTGTTTGAAGAGGCGGCGCAGGCGCGTCGAGCGGACGCGGCGGACGCGGCGGCGGAGGACGATTGAAACGACGTTTGCGGCGGCGTAAAAAATCTGTCAAGCGAAAATGCGAAACTTATTTTCAAAATACTGGGTCTTGACGCGGCGCGGCATTACCGTGCAGTTGGAATATCGGATGGCGATGGCGATTTGGATTTTGTCCGCGTCGTTTCCGTTGGTCATGATGGCGGTGTGGCTGTCGCTCGCGCAGGACGGCCCGGTGGGCGGCTTTAGCGCGGGCGATTTCATCGGTTATTATTTGTTGAGTTTTTATGTGCGGCAAATGACGGCGGTGTGGGTGGCTTGGGAATTGGATTACGACATTCGGCATGGCGACTTGAATACGAAACTGCTGCATCCGCTGCACCCGATTCACGAATACATTTCGTTCAATCTGGCGGACAAGGTAATTCGCGGCATTCTGTTCACGCCCGTCGTCATTGCGCTCGCGCTGCTGCTGCCGCAAATTCAAATCGCGCCGACGCCGTCGAATCTTGTTTTCTTTGTCCTCGCTTTGAGCGGCGCGTGGATTCTGCGCTTTTTGGCGCAATTCTCGCTCGGCTTGTTCACGTTTTGGTTTTCGCAAGCGTTGGTGTTGACCGACGTTTTTTGGATGTTGTATCTGTTATTTGGCGGCAGCGTCGCGCCGTTGGAACTTTTGCCCGAACCGCTCCAGACGATTGCGTTTTATTTGCCGTTCCGTTTCATGCTGTCGTTTCCGGTTGAAATTTTGATGGGCCGCTTGACCCTGCCGGAAATTTTGAACGGCATGGTCGTCGCCGCGCTGTGGTGTCTGGGCTTGTTCGGCTTGTACCGGTTATTATGGGCGCGCGGGATACGCCGTTTCGGCGCGTTTGGCGCATAGGACGTGAACCGCATGTTCAAGTATTTTAAACTGCTCGCCATCTTTTGGAAGTTTTCGATCTTGCGCGAACTGGAATATCGCGCCAACTTTGTGACGAACGCGTTCATGAGCGTCTTTTGGTTGTTTTGGGGCATTCTCGGCACGACGATTTTTTTCGCGCACAGCGCCACGCTCGGCGGGTGGACGTATGAGCAAGTGTTGATGGTCTTGGGTTTGTACACCATGTTTCTGGGCATCATGGAAGCGTTCTTTCGTCCGAATATTACGGAAATGATCGAGCATGTGCGCGTCGGCACGTTTGATTTTGTTTTGGTGAAACCGGTGAACGCGCAATTTTACGCCAGCTTTCATTCGCTCACGATGTGGCGCTTGGCGGATGTCGCGGCGGGCGCAGGTTTAATTTTGTACGCGCTCCACGCGATGGGCGTGACGCCGACTCTGACGCAATGGTTTTCGTTCGCGCTGCTGTTGACGATTGCGCTGGTTTTGGTGTATTGCATTTGGCTGGGCATGATGACCATGTCGTTTTGGTTCGTCAAGATTGATAATTTTGCGGAATTGTTTTACGCGTTCTATGAAACGGGGCGCTTTCCTATTTCGGTGTACAGCGGCTTGCTGCGCGCGTTCTTGACGTTCATCATTCCCATTGCGTTCATCACCACGTTTCCCGCGTCGGCGTTGATGGATTTCATCGCGCCGACGGAATTGCTCATCGGATTCGGCTTGGCAGTTTTACTATTGTGGTTCACCAATCGTTTATGGCGTTTCGCCGTGCGTTCGTACGCCAGCGCAAGTTCATGACGCCGCCGCCGTTTTAGCGGTCGCGCGTTTTTGCGCCGCGCGCTACCCTTTCAGCATGTCCTATTTTTATCTCATTCTGCTCGGCGCGATTTGGGGCGCGTCGTATCTGTTGATCAAAATCGGCGGCGAATCCATTCCGCCGGTGACGTTTGTGATGGGGCGCGCCAGTTTGGCTGCCATCACCTTGTTTTTGATTGCGCTGCGGCGCCGCGAAAAATTGCCGTCGTGGCGCGCGCCGGTGTGGCGTTGGTTGTGGGGCATGGGTTTGCTCAACAGCGTCATTCCCTACACGCTCATCACGTGGGGCGAAACGCGCGTCTCGTCCGGTTTGGCGGCGATTCTCGTAGGCGCCATGCCAATTTTTACCGTGCTGTTCGCGCACTGGCTGACGCAGGACGAAAAAATTACGCCGCTCAAAGCGCTGGGCATCGCGTCCGGTTTCTTGGGCGTCGTGATTTTATTTTTGCCCGATGTGTTGGAAGGCGCGACGTTTAATCTTGTGGGCGGCGCGGCGATTTTGCTCGCGGCGGTCAGTTACGCGTTTGCCACAATCCAAGCGCGCAAACATCTCAAAGGTTTTCCGCACGCGACGGTCTCGTTGGGGCAAATGCTCACCGCGTCGGCGCTTCTCATTCCGGCGAGTTTGCTGCTCGATCAACCGTGGCATTTGCAGCCGACGCCGGCATCGCTGGTCTCGCTGGTCATTCTTGCCGTCGTCGGCACCGCGCTCGCGTATTTGATGTACTATTGGTTAATCGAGCATGTCGGCGCGACGCGCACTTCGCTCGTCACCTACATCAGTCCCGTGATTGCGATATTTCTCGGCGCGGCGATTTTGAGCGAGCCGCTGCATTGGACGACGTTCGCGGGTTTGTTTTTGATTGTAGCGGGCGTCGGTTTGGTCACGCGCAAACGCGCGCCCGACGCCGTGCCGCTGGTGACGGCGGAAGAGATGTAACGACGCGCTTGCGGTATGAACGAGTACGACATTATTATCGTCGGCGCGGGCCCTGCGGGCTCTGCCGCCGCTCTCCGTTTGGCGCAGCGCGCGCCGCGCTTGGCGGCGCGCGCGTTGTTGTTGGACAAGGCGTTATTCCCGCGCAAAAAATTGTGCGGCGGCGGCGTGACGCAGCACGCGTGGGATTTATTGCGCGCGCTGAACGTTACGCCGGCGGCGCCCGCCTATCCGATTCATCACATGCGGCTGGCGTACCAAGACCTTGCCGCGACATTGCATTGGCGCAATTTATTTCGCGTGGTGCAGCGCGATGAATTTGACGCCGCGCTTTTGGCGGCGGCGCGCGCGCGCGGCGTGCGTGTCGCGCAGGGCGTGACGCTGCGCGCGTTGGCAAACGACGACGCGGGCGTGACGCTGCAAACCGACGCGGGCGAATATCGCGCGCGCGCGGTGATTGGCGCGGACGGCGCCAACAGCGTTGTACGCCAACAATTGGGTCTGACGCGTTCGGACCGCATCGCGCGCTTGGTGGAAATTTTGACGCCGGTGGCGGACGCGACGCAGTCTGACGAATTTGTCACGCATACGGCAACGTTTGATTTTTCGCCGCTCGCGCGCGGCGTGCAAGGATATTATTGGGATTTTCCGTCGTACCGCCAAAACGTTCCACTGATGAATCGCGGCGTGTTTGATTCGCGCGTGCACCCTGAACTGCCGCGCGCGGAATTAAAAGGCGCGCTGGCGGACGCGTTGCATCGGCGCGGTTTAAAAATCGAGGATTGGAAATTGCAGGGGCATCCCGAACGCTGGTTCGACGCGCGTGAAAAACATTCCGCGCCGCGCGTAGTTTTGGCGGGCGACGCGGCAGGCACGGAACCGTGGTTGGGCGAGGGCATTTCGCACGCTTTGGATTTTGGGATGCGCGCGGCGGATTATGTGCGCGCGGCGTTTGCGCGCAATGAATTTTCGTTCGCCGATTATACGCAGGCGATTGCCCGTTCCGCGTTGGGCAGGCGTTTGCGCTGGAAACGCTTCATCGCGTATTTGGTGTACGCCAATCGCGGCGCCTGGTTTTATCGCGGCGGCTGGCGCATGTTGCAAATGGGCTTGGCGTTTGTACGGTGGAATTAAAAAACCTTCGAGTTTGATAACTCGAAGGTTTTTTATTCAGGTCGCGCTGTCCGGTTCGACGCCCAATGCGCGCAGCTGCGCCGCGAGTCGTTCCGCGCGATTGCGTTCGTGTTCCGCGCGATTGCGTTCATGTTCCGCGCGATTGCGTTCGTGTTCCGCGCGATTGCGTTCGTGTTCCGCGCGTTCCGAAATTTCGGCGAACGTTTCAAAGCGCTTGCCGTCGGGATGATACAGAACGAGTTCGCCGTCCCGTAATTCAAAGCGCACTTGCAAGCGCGGACTCACCCAATCGTTCATTTCGTCAATCGCTTCAAGGTAGTACTCATTACGCAGCCAACCGCGCAGTTCGCCGCGATCCGGATCGTACTCGTAATATTCTTCCGCGCCATAGCGCGCGTAAAAAGTATTTTTGCGCGCCATTTCAACCGGCGTGTTGCCCGGCGAAAGAATTTCGAAAACGACTTGCGGCGCAACGTTTTCTTCTTTCCACTGCAAATAACTGCCGCGGTCTCCCTTTGGACGTCCAAACACGACCAACACGTCGGGCGCGACGCGAATGTCCGGGCGACCCTCGACGGGATACCAGAATAAATCGCCCGCGACGAAAACGCTCGGATTATTCGCGTATTGCGCGTCCAAGCCGCCTGCGATGGTAACAATGTAGCGAAATTGTTTGGTATTGTCTGCCATAGGAAGCCCGTCGCTTTCGGGATAAATTATTTCCGGTTTGGTTAATTGAATTTGCGCTATCGCCATTTTGAGACTCGCTTTCTCGGTTCCTCGCATCGCGTTCTACCGACGATTATAACATGAAAGTTTGGGGCGAGACGCCGCCCGAGTAAAAACCGCAAAGAATTTTCTTTGCGGTTTTGGTATGTTAGCGTGTGGCGCGTTGGAAAATCAAAAAGTAGCGCACGTGGGCGTGTCCGCAGTTGGGCGGATTGTATCCGGGCGGCGGATTCGTGGCGCACAATTGCAATTGCGTAATCGTGTCGCTCGGCAAACCGGGTACGGAAATGTCATTGCCTTCGCCGTACATTTCTTTTTCATAATCCTGATTGCAGGCATAGCCGTACGGATTCCACGGAAATTCGATTTTCTTGAGCATGTCGGGCGTCAAGGGATGTTTTGAACCGTCGTTGAGAATATCGTTGACATCGGTAGTGATACAATTGCCGCTTTCGTCCACGACCATAATGTAAATCGAATGACCCATGCCGCCCGCGGGAAATCCGGGACACGTTTCAAAATTATCGTTGGGCGCCCAATCGCAATAGCGCGCGTATTTGAGACGATAGTATTGCTGCCCCGGACTCACCTGCGCGGGAATAAATTTGACGGCGTTCCACCAACCGGCGGGAAAGCCGGGAATAAATTCCGTCGTCACCGGCGCGGCGGCGGGCGGCGGGGTGGCGGTGGGTTCGGCGGTGGGCTTGGGCGCTTTTGTCGCCGGAATTGCGGTCGGTTCGGCGGGCGCGTCAGTGGCTTGCGATTTTGCCGTTGGCGCGACGGTTGGTTTCTTGTTGCGTTTTTTCGTCGGTTCGACGGTTGGCGCTTGCGCTTGTTCCGTCGGCGTTAATTCTTGGTCCGTCGGCGTCGCTTCTGAGGCGCCGGAATCGGCGCGCGCGACTTTGGTCGGCTCAATATCCGTCGGGTTATCGGAAGAATTATTGCCAACTTCAGCCGCCATGACTTGCAAGGCGCTGTCTTCGGAACCGAGCGCGACGGCGAGGTCGGCGACGTTCGCGGCGGACGCGTCTTGGCGCGCGGCGAGAGATTTTGCCAGGCGCTCGACGCGCGTCTTGATATCCTTGTCCTGCAAAAGATTCAAGCGTTGTTTGGCGCGCGGCAAATCTTGGTCATAGGCGTACGTATTGGCGACCAAAACAATGTAATCGCTTTGCGCGGTCGTAGAGAGTCCGGCTACGTTAGAGCCGCCGATATTGGGAAAAACAATCCAGCCGGCGAGCAAGCCAATGGTGAGCCCCATCGCAATGCCGACGAGCGCGATGACCACCAGCCAACGCCAAGTAAAACGCGTTTCAGTCATTCAAACATCCTCTGTCATAATTTCGGGTGAATAGGCGTGCGTACTCTGTGCGGCGCAGGGACGCGAAACGAAGAGCGTACCAACCTTATGCTTGCGAAGCGCCGCCGATTGTAGCATCAATTCCAAGTCAATCCAAATGCGTATTTGCGTTCACTGCCGCGCGGCGGACGCTTGAATTTCGACGGATTCGCCATACGGTTCGATGTCGCCGCTGATATTTTCGTACATGCCGACCAAAAAGCCGGTTGTGCCGGGCGGCGCGGGTTTGAAAACGTCCGCATAAATTTGTCCCGCCTCCCACTCGCTTGTGCGATAACCGTACACCGCTTGACAGCACGCCGCGCGATCGTCCTGCGCGATTTTTTCGCCTTGCGCGTCAAGATAATGGACGTAGGTCGCCAAATCTTTTGCCAACCCTTTTTTCACGCGCCAGTACAGCACAAACGCGTCGGGCGTATTTTGATAACCGACCAATTCCACGCGGTCGCCGACGGCGGCGCGCTGGCGCGTCATTTCAACGGGGACGCGCACGATTTGCGCCAGATCATTGGCCGCTGGTTTCAAGGCATAACCGGCGGGCGCGCGCGACCAATTGACGCCGCGCTCGATAAACGTTGCGCGCCCCGCGTCCGCGTTTTGCAGCGCGCGCCAAAATTCCGCGCGGCTGCCCATTTCAATCAAGCGCGTTTCCAAATCGGGACGCAGCTTTTCCGTCGCTTGCAAGAAACGCAGCGCGGTGGCGGTTTCCCAATCCAATTCCAAAAATGATCCCGGCGGCAAATTCATTGCCGCCAACGCGCGCGCGCGCGCTTCCGGTCCCGCTTCGACGGCGACGGCGGCGTTGATTTCATTCCAACGCGTTACGCCAAACAACGCAATGAGCAGTAACACGCCGGCATAGACCATTTGCATACGCGCCGCGGGCGCGCCGCCGACGCGTTGGGCGAGCCAATCCATCAAGAACCCCGCGCCCGCGGCAATCCACAGCGCGCTCACGACAAAACTCGACGTGAGAAACACTTGGACGTCCGGCACGCTGTACACCAGCGCGAACAAAACGTTCGTGAGATAAATCAGCCATAGCGCGACGTTCAAACGTTTGGCGCGGCGAAACAAGGCGACCGCGCCGAGCAGCGCGAACGCGAGCCCGATGTGAAAATTTTCGAATGGAATTTCAAACAGTACGGGCAGTGGATTGATTTCGCGCAAAAGCGAACCCGCGTACTCGCGCCCCAAAATAATGTCGTTGAAAATAAAGTCGGGCGAAAAACCTTCCGGCGCGAGCCGCAGCGGCACATACGCGTACAAAGCCAAGCCGGGGACGACGAGCAGCGCGCACAGCCCGAGACGCGGGAGCTTGAAAAAAAAGCGGCGGTCAACGGCGAGCAAAAAATAGAGCAGCGCGGGCGCGGTGAGAATGGTCAAGCGATGATGCGCGAGCGCGAGCCCCAAAACAAAAAACGCGAGATACAGCGGCGCGTCCTTTTGCGGCGCGCACGACCAGCGCCACAGCAGATACCACGTCAGCGCGAGCAAAAACGCGTGCAGCGGATACACTTCTAAAATGCTCGCGTTGAACCACATCACCGGCGTCAACGCGAAAAAAATCGCGGCGACCAACGCCGCGCTGGCGCGCGTCGTCACCGCGCGCGCAAAAACAAAAACGACCGTGACGGCGAGCGCGCCAAAAAACGGCGAGAGCAGATTCAATTGCCAGGCGACGTTCGCGTCCACCGGCAGCAAATGCCATCCGTAACCGACGAGCGTAAAGAGCGGATAGCCCGTCGCGTGCGCCACACTCAGCGACGCCATCGCCCACTGAAATTCGCCGCTATCGCCGCGCAACATGCCGGGCGCAAGCGTACTGATATAGAGCGCAAAAGTCGCGAGGAATATCGCCGGCGGAACGAGCCCGCGCGCTGCCGAACCGAGGAATTTCAATACAGGGGAATGAGACAAAAAAATTTCCAACCGCGCTCGAAATTTTTTTGCCTCACTTGATCGCCTTTTGCCAGGTCAATACAAAGTTCACCGCCAAGCCGTTGGGCATGCCGAGTCCGACCACTTTGTCCGAGGGCAAATTGGCGACCCATGCCGAATACGGACCGCCTTCGCCCTTTTCGGGATTGTAGGTTTCCCACATGGGGATTTTCGCGCGTCCGAACGCGTCGGTGAACGAATCGGCTTGAACGTCCGCGAGACCCTGAAAGACGCGCTGGACCAAAATCGGTTTGCCTTTGTCGTCGAGTAAATTGTAGAGCATGTGGTGATTGCCGCTGGCTTGGGTCGTATCTTGATATTCCGCGCGCAGCAGTTTCCAATAACTTTCGCCCGGTTTGACGTCGGCATATTCCACACGCACATTCAGCGCGCTCAAACGCGGGTCGAGCGGCGAGGCGATGGCGGGCGCGCGCGGCGGCGGAACGGGACGCGGCGCGGCATTTGGCGCTGCCGCGCTGACGGGCGGCTGGACGATGCGCGCCGTTTGCGGCGGCGGAACATAGACGGGTTGCGCGGGCGCTTGCGGCGGCGGCGTATAAACGGGCGTCGGCGCCGCGGGCGCGGGCTGTTGCGGCGGATTAAACCATTCGGGGATTGGCGCGGGCGGCGCGTCCGTCGAAATTGTTGCGGGCGTCGGCGGCGCGCTCACAGCTTGCGGCGGCGGAATGACGAGGCGCTGTCCGGCAATGATGCGGTCGTTTTCATTCAGCGCGTTCACTTGCGCCAACGCAAAAGGCGTCACGTCAAACTTTTTCGCCAACGAGCCGAGCGTATCGCCGTGCTGCACAAGATAGATGCTTTCTTCGCTGGACGGCGGCGGCGGCGGCGCGGCAAAGGCGGGCGCGGCGGCAGGCGGCGGCGCGGGCGCGGCTTGCGGCACGGTAACGCGGGGCCCGGCGCGCCATTGGCTCGACATGGCTTTGACGGCGGCGACGACGGGCAAACGTTCGCCGACGCGATAATCGGGCGCCGCCAGCGGCGGGATTTCGCCATTGTGCGGTCCGCCGGAACGAATCGTGCGGTCCCAAAAATCGCTGTACCACGCGCTCGCTTGCGTTTTTTGCGTGCCGGTCAAAAGCCAGGGACACGCCGCGAAAAAATAATCGGGCGCGTCGCGCTGCATAAATTCAAACATGGCTACGGTCAAATCGGCGTGCAGCGCGGGCGTGATGCGCGGATACCGCAAATCGGTGCGTCGTCCGACTTGATAACCGCCTTCGGTCGCCAGAATCGGAATCGAACGCCCCAAATGTTTTTTCGCGAGCGCGTCATAGTATTCATATTCGCGGAACGCGGCATGATCGTGAGCAATGACTTGGCCCGCGTTTTTGCGCGCGGCGCGCCGCGCGTTCACTTCGTCCAACGTATTGGCGCGCTTGAGCGCGGCGTCCCACCACACCCATTGCGTTAGCGCGCCGAAATCGTATTCCTGCGCGGACAGGGGCGCGCCGTTTTGATTCACGCGGTCGTTCGGAAAATTCAATGGGCGGTTGTGTCCAAAATTGTGAAGCGCAATCCAGCCGCCGTCGAGCAAAATATCTTGGCGGCCCAGCGCCGCGAGCGCGCCAACTAAATCCATGCCGCTGCCGCTGCTCACCGCCGGCAGTCCGGGATAACCGCCCGCTTCGAGGATAAAGCGCGCGTCAAACAACCAATTCAGCGCGACGAGTTTCGCGGTCTCTTCGTGATTGCCGGGAATGGCGTGTTGTTTCCATTCGGCGGGATTGTCTGGCTCGTTGTTGGTTTCAAAATACAGCACGCCGAGATCAATCAATTTGCGAATGGTCAATTCTTCGCGCGCGGAAATGTGTCCGGGATTCGGTTCGGGCGTATCGTTCGGCGGCAAATCGCGGCGCAGAATCCGCACAATCGGAAAGATGCCCGCGTTGAGCAATTTGCCGCACAGCGTCAAGGAATCGCCGTTGTCGTCCAACACACGCAGCCATTTGATGCCGAGCTGCTGCAATTCTTCAAGCCACGCGTCAATGCCGTTGGGATCGCCGCGCCAACCGGCGGCGGGATACCCCGCAATGCCGCGCCCATTGTCTTGCGGCGGACGTTTATAATCGGAAAGTGATAATGGCATGTTTTTTTCTATATCGGATTATTCGCGCGCGGTATCAAGCTCATCCACGCGCCAATCGAGCAGCGCGTCCGCCATTGCCGCTTGTGTGTCGGCGGGCAGACGGAGGTACGTGCCTTCGGCTTGCGCGAGTAGAACGTTGTCGGAAACGCGGCGCAATTCGCCGCGTCCGCGCAGGATGCGTTTGTCAATATCCGTAAATTCGCCCATCACGCGCAGCGGTTCGCCGAGCGGAACGGGTTTCTTGTAACGCACGTCGAGCTGCGCCGTCATGCACCAGATATTGCGCGCAATCGCGGCGCGTCCGATGGTCTCGTCGAGCAATGCCGCGACCAAGCCGCCGTGCATTACGCCGGGGTAACTTTGATGTTCTTGGCGCGCGGTAAAATCGGCGAACACGCGATTTTGTTCGTCCGCGAAAAAATGCACGTGCAAGCCGATGGCGTTATCGCGCCCGCACACAAAACACATCGCGCTGTTGGGTTGCCGCTGCATGACCAATTTGGGTTCGCTAAAAAAGCTTACGCCCTGCAATCACCAAGCCGCGTTCCGCTTCGATGCGGCGCGCTTCGGCTTCTTCTTCAAACAATTCGTACAGCGCATTGTAATCTTTTTGCGAAAGCAGCGGCGTGTTTTTGGGACGCTTTAACGCATTCTTGAGCGCGTCGGGACTTTCGGGTAAAAACACAATGGGCAGTTCGACGTTGGAAATTTCGATGACCGCTTTGGGATTTGTAAATAGAATCAAACCATCCATCGGCGGATTGAATTCCGCGCCGAGGCGGTCGTGGATAAAAGCCGCGAGTTTTTCTTGCTGCGTTTCTAGCGCTTGCGTTGGATTGCCCAACTGTTCCGCGCTGAACCAGCGGATGAGCCGCAGGACATCAAACCCGGCGCGCCACCCCTTTTGATTGACCGAAATATGCCCATCCATATTTTTCAGCAGCAGAACGGTGACGCCGTACGGCGTGAGCAGCGCGTTGGGTACCGGCAGCGAATAATTGTACAGCCGATATTTCTTGTCGGTGCCTTTGAGCGCTTTTTCCAATTGTTCGTAATATTTGAAACCCCAGCGGTTCATGAAATAACCGCCGACGTTGGAAAGAATCAGTCCGGCAATCAACGCGCCGTACATCAAGAGCAGACTGTTGCCGGGCATTTCATTCTTGCCCGCAAAGATAAGCGGAAACGTAATCGCCAACGGCGCGAGAATGATAATCAGCGAGGCGGTGGTGAGAATTTTGCCGGTGCGCGCATTGCGGTCCACCAATGCTTTGTTGGTAACGACTTGAGCCATGATTACAGAGTACAGTTTGCAGATTGCGAATTTCAGCAAAGCGTTTTGAAATTGACAACCTGCGACGGATTACGCATCAAATTTTCGCAGAACGAGACAGGCGTTTTGACCGCCCAAGCCGAAGGAATTGGATAAAATGGTTTCGACTCGCGTCGCCCGCGTGCCTTCGGGCACCAGGTCCAGCCCGGCGCACTCGTCGTCGGGTTGAGTCAAATTGATGGTCGGATGAATTTTTTGGTCGCGGAACGAAAGCAGCGCCGCAACCGCTTCGAGCGCGCCGCCCGCGCCGAGCGTATGCCCTACCATAGATTTGTGCGCGCTGATGGGAATCTGGAACGCGCGCGCGTCAAATAATTTTTTGATGGCTTTGGCTTCGATGTTGTCGCCGACGATGGTCGAAGTCGCGTGCGCGCTGATGTAATCAATTTCGTCAATGCCGATGCCCGCGTCGGCAAGCGCAAGTTTCATCACGCGCACTTCGCCGTCGCCGCTCGGGTCGGGCGCGACGACGTCGAACGCGTCGCTCGCCACCGAACTGCCCAGCACTTCGCCATAAATTGGCGCGTCGCGCGCAATCGCATGTTCGAGCGCTTCAAGGACCAAAATCGAACAGCCCTCGCCCATCACAAAACCATCGCGCGTGCGGTCAAACGGGCGTGACGCCGTTTCCGGCGCATCGTTGTAACGGGTGGTAATGGCGCGCATTTGCGAAAAGGCGGTGAGACCGATGGGAAACAAACCCGCCTCTGTCCCGCCGACAAACATAATGTCCGCCGCGCCGCGCCGAATAATTTCCGCGCCATCGCCGATGGTCTGCGTGCCGGACGCGCACGCCGCCGTAATCGTTCCCAAATAACCGTGCGCGCCGGTGGTCATGCTCACATGGAATGCCGGCGCATTAGGCATTGCCGCGCCGAGGGCAAACGGCGAAACGCGCTGCCATCCTTTGCCGAGCATCGTCCGCATCCCCTCTTCGGTCGCGTCAATGCCGCCGACGGCGGTGCCGAGCAAAACGCCCACGCGTTCGCGCGCAGCGACGGGCAATTTCAAACGCGCGTCCGCCGCCGCCATGCGCGCGCACGCAATCGCAAACTGCGAACAGCGCGCCATGCGCCGCGCCTCTTTGGCGTCCATGAAATCGCGCGGCTCGAAATTTTTGATTTCGCCGCCGATGCGCGAGGGATACGCGGACGCGTCAAAACGCGCAATCGCCGCGATGCCGCTTTTACCCGCTAACGTGTTCGACCAAAATTCTTGGACCGAATTGCCGTTGGGCGAGAGCGCGCTAATGCCGGTGACGACGACGCGCGTCCGCCGATGCCGCGCCGCGCGCGCCATTTGCGCGAGCGGTTCCGGCACATACCGCTCTTCAAAGCGTTGGTCGAGCATGACAGGTTCGATCAAAGTAGGGGAAAGGGTTTTAGGCACTCGGCGTAACTCCGCGGCGAATGGTTTCGAGGATCTCGGTTTCCACCGAGCGTTTGGCGACGCGAATGGCGTTTTTGACCGCGACCTCATTCGAGCGTCCGTGTCCGATAATCACCACGCCGTTCACGCCCAACAAAGGCGCGCCGCCATATTCGGTATAATCCAAAATTTTTTTCACTTTATTAAATGCGGGCATTGCCAACGCGCCGCCCACCGCCGTCAACGGATTGCTTTTGATTTCGCTGCGGATCAAATCATTCAACATTTTGGAAATGCCTTCGGCGGTTTTGAGCGCGACGTTGCCCACAAAACCGTCCGCCACAATGACGTCCGCGAGGCGCGCCGGAATATCTTTGCCTTCGACATTGCCGACGAAATTCATACCCGTCGTTTGCGCGCGCTGTTTCAACAACGCGTGCGCGGCTTGACTCGCTTGATTGCCTTTGCTCTCTTCTTCGCCGTTCGCCAAAAGCGCCACGCGCGGCTGCGGCAGTTCCAACACCGCGCGCACATACGATTCGCCCATAATGGCAAATTGTTCCAGCCATTCCGGTTTGCAATCGGTATTGGCGCCGACGTCAATCAACAAACACGGCCCCTGCGGCGTCGGAAAGAGGACGCCCAACGCGGGCCGATGCACGCCCGGAATGCGTTGTAGATACAGTACGGACGCGGCGAGCGCGGCGCCCGTGTTGCCCATCGAAACAAACGCGTCGGCGGCGCCGCGTTTGACCTGTTCAATGCCGACGACCATCGAAGAATCTTTTTTCTCCTTGACCGCCCGCGC
>WBZO01001052.1_pt1 | contig 47737 bp, 43 predicted proteins | sample 5204261 | NCBI WGS metagenome assembly WBZO01 (sample SAMN12412400, study PRJNA552823) | activated sludge metagenome | isolation source: activated sludge from anammox sidestream of wastewater treatment plant... | place: USA: North Carolina | collected 2017-09
TCGTTGGTGTAAGCATTAATCAGCACCATTTCGACCAGAAAACAAACCATAACTTTAGCATCTTCGGTCGAACCAATTTGCGCTAATGACAAAATATCTTATCAAAATCAATTGACTGAGATTTTTTCAGGAGTGACTAGCTACCGACTCCAGGATGATTCATCATTGATTTTATAAGATAGAGTTGTTCTAGCGCATCACGAGGACTTAGCTCATCAGGGTGAATCTGTTCAAGATAATCGAGTACCGGATGTATAGTGGTAGGAGTAGCCTCTTCGTTTTCTTCAATCGCTTTAAACAACGTTTGCTGAGGATTCTTATCTAGCGCTTCTTGTTCTAGTTGCGTGAGAATTTTTCCGGCATTTTTAATTACTTTGTCGGGTACCCCAGCTAATGCAGCAACATGTAATCCATAGCTCCGATTAGCTGGCCCTTCTTTTATTTGGTGGAGTAGCACGATCCGCTTTTTATGCTCTACAGTAGCAACGTGTACGTTAACTACTTGCGGAAATTCTTTTGCTAGTCGGGTCAATTCGAAATAGTGCGTGGCAAATAGCGTATAACTTTGATTTTGAGTGAGTAGGTGACGTGCAATAGCAAAAGCTAATGCCAACCCATCAAAAGTTGAAGTTCCACGGCCAATTTCATCAACTAGTACCAGGCTTTGTGAAGTTGCATTACGTAAAATATTAGCAGCTTCAGTCATTTCTACCATGAAGGTGGAACGCCCTCCTGCCAGATCATCAGCAGCACCAATTCGAGTAAAAATTTGATCAATAGGACCGATACGCGCGCTTTTAGCTGGTATGAAGCTGCCACAATGTGCTAGCAGAGTAATCAATGCTGTCTGCCGCATATAGGTAGATTTTCCACCCATATTGGGACCCGTGATGATTAGCATTTGTTGCCCTTCACGACTAACAGCTCCTAGCCGTGCATCATTAGCAATATATTGTTCCACCTGATTTTCCACAACCGGATGTCGTCCAGCTTCGATCTCCAGAACAGGGTCGTTAGTAAATACTGGTTTGCTGTAACCTAATAAATCTGCACGTTCAGCGAAGGTACATAAAACATCAAGTTCCGCAATGGAGTGAGCAATGGTTTGTAGAGGCGTGATGTAACTTACTAACTGTTCCAATAGTTGTTCGTACAATATTTTTTCTCTAGCTAACGCCTGTTCACGCGCGCTGAGTGTTTTGTGCTCGAAGGTTTGTAGTTCAGGGATACTGTAGCGTTCTACGTTTTTCAGAGTTTGTTTACGATGGTAATCAGGAGGGATTTTTTCACCATGAGAGCGGGTTACTTCAATATAAAAACCATGTACTCGGTTATATTCTATTTTAAGGGTAGGGATACCAGTACGCTCTCGTTCCCGTACTTCTAGTTGTAACAGGAATTCCCCTGTGTTTTTTTGTAAGGCACGAAGTTCATCCAACTCAATATCGTAGCCGTCAGCAATTACACCGCCTTCACGGATTACTGTGCCAGGCTCAGGCTGTAGAGCATGAATGAGTAGTTGCGTAAGCGTAGTGTCTGGTTCTATGGCTGAAACAAAGCGTTGAGAAGTAACGGCTGCCGAGGTTATGATCAGCTTGGCGATTTCTGGAAGTATTACCAAGCTATCGCGTAAGCTGGATAAATCACGTGGCCTGGCTGTGCGTAAAGCAATTCGGCTGGTGATACGTTCAATGTCCGCGATATGTTTGAGTTTTTCCTTAAGGCTTATATAGAGAAGGCCAGATTTTGTATTTTTTAAATCAGAAACGGTATCCAGCCGCTGCTGCAGAATAATCCGATTACGTAATGGATGATGTAGCCAATGACGTAGCATCCGACTACCCATACTGGTCGAGCAAGTATCCAACAAGGAGGATAACGTAGGAGTAGTTTCGCCACGTAAGGTGAGGGTGATTTCTAAATTGCGACGTGTGGCAGCATCCATACGCAGATAGGTTTCTGGGTGTTCTACCTGTAATGCCTGCAAGTGAACAAGCGTATGTTCCGTTGATGTGTCGGCTGCTGTTTGTTGCGTGAGTTTGATATATTCAAATAGTGCACCTGCAGCCATGATCGCAGCGTGCAATGCTTCGCAGCCAAATGCATCTAGATTGTGTGTGCCAAATTGTCGAGTAAGGAGTTGTACAGCATGTTCGTAATCAAATTGCCAATCCGGTAAACGTTTGGGCGAAGCGGAATTGTTAAATGTAATAGATAAATCAAGTGATTCAGGTAATAGAATTTCGGAGGGCTGCAAGCGTTCTAATTCGCTGGTCAAATTGTCTAATGAGGTTTCTAGTACCCTCATGTCTCCAGCAGCCAGATTGAGCCAGGCCAAACCGATTTTTCCATGGTACAGCGTCAATGTGAGTACGATACTGTTACCTCGTTCTTCTAATAATCCAGCATCAGTGAGTGTGCCTGGAGTAATAATACGAACTACCTGGCGTTCTACAGGTCCCTTACTGGTGGCTGGATCTCCGATCTGTTCGCAAATAGCGACGGATTCCCCCAATTTTACTAATCTAACCAGATATTGATCTGCTGCGTGGAAGGGTACGCCTGCCATCTTGATCGGCTCTCCAGCAGAAGAGCCACGATGAGTTAAGGTAATATCGAGTAATTTGGCAGCTTTCTCAGCATCTTCATAAAACAGTTCGTAAAAGTCTCCCATGCGGTAAAACAGCAGCTTATCATTGTGTTGTGCTTTGATACGCAGGTATTGCTGCATCATAGGAGTGTGAGCAGAATAATCTGGCTCATCCATTGGTTTGTCAGGTATTGTCAAGTCTGATCCTCACCTTGATTGAGATTTGACTCTGAGAATTTTGTGTAGTGTGGATTATAGGAGCTCCTGGTAGGAATAAAAAAGCCCACCAACTTGGTGGGCTTTTTTATTTGAAACTTAATGTTTAATTATAACAATGGGATAATCAATAGCGCTACGATATTGATAATCTTAATCAACGGATTAATAGCTGGTCCAGCTGTGTCTTTATAAGGATCGCCAACTGTATCGCCTGTTACCGCAGATTTATGTGCATCACTTCCTTTTCCACCGTAATTTCCATCTTCAATATATTTTTTGGCGTTATCCCAGGCGCCACCACCAGCAGTCATAGAGATAGCGATGAATAAACCTGTAACGATTGAACCCATTAACACCCCTCCCAGAGCTTGAGGACCGAGAAAAACACCAACTAGGACAGGAACAAGAACGGGCAGTAAGGAAGGATTAATCATTTCACGAATAGCAGCCTTGGTTAGCATATCTACTGCACGTGAATAATCCGGTTTATGCGTACCGTCCATGATGCCAGGGATTTCCTTGAACTGACGACGAACCTCCAACACTACGGAACCGGCTGCGCGCCCCACTGCTTCCATTGACATTGCGCCGAATAGGAAAGGGATCATCCCACCGATAAATAATCCAATGATGACCATATGGTTGGATAGATCAAAGGTCAGTAGTTTATCGGCATGCTCAAGACCATGCGTATAGTCTGCAAACAGCACCAGAGCAGCTAGGCCAGCTGAGCCAATTGCATAACCTTTGGTTACCGCTTTGGTGGTATTACCAACTGCATCCAGTGGATCGGTAATAGCTCTTACGGATTCTGGCATACCAGACATTTCGGCTATCCCCCCAGCGTTATCAGTAATTGGACCGTAGGCATCGAGCGCCACAATAATACCGGTCATGGATAACATAGCGGTAGCAGCAATCGCGATTCCATAAAGTCCTGCTAATGAATATGCAATAATAATACTTGCACAAACTGCTAATACAGGAGCGGCCGTTGCGCGCATTCCCACGCCTAAACCAGCAATGATATTAGTAGCGTGCCCGGTAGTAGAAGCGTTGGCAATATGTTGTACTGGAGGATATTCAGTAGAAGTATAGTACTCAGTAATAATGACCATCAGACCAGTTAGTGCCAAGCCAACTGTTGTACAAGCAAACAGACGCATAACCAGCTCACCACCACCGATCTCAACCCCATCCAGCGAAAGCGTTGTACCTCCCATAAACCATACGGTTATCGGCAAATAGGCAAAAAATGCAATTCCTCCGGCGACTGCTAGTCCACGATATAGAGCATTCATAATTTTGCCGCCTTCACGCATCTTGACAAAATAGCAGCCAATAATTGAGGCGATGATAGATGCTGCACCTAGTGCTAATGGGTAGACCGCTGCATTGCCAGTTTCTGTTTGAAATAACAGCGCGCCTAGTAGCATGGTAGCAATAATAGTAACAGCGTAGGTTTCGAATAGATCGGCTGCCATTCCAGCACAATCACCTACGTTATCTCCTACGTTATCTGCAATTACGGCGGGGTTACGTGGATCATCTTCTGGGATTCCAACTTCAACTTTTCCGACTAGGTCAGCGCCCACATCTGCACCTTTAGTGAAAATACCACCACCTAATCGTGCAAAAATCGAAATTAATGAACCACCAAAGGCAAAACCGATCAAGGGATGGATAAGATCACTGATGTTGCTACTTTCATCGGCACCATTGAGTAATAGCGCCGTATAGCCTGCTACGCCGAGCAGTCCCAATCCGACAACTAACATTCCAGTTACAGCACCACCACGAAAGGCAATGGCTAGCGCTTCATTAAGTCCACTACGTGCAGCTTCGGCTGTTCGGACGTTAGATTGAACCGAGACGTTCATGCCCATGAAACCAGCCAAACCAGAAAGTATTGCACCCAATGCGAAGCCAATGGCGGTATTCCAGGTAAGTGTTAATCCGATAATCAGAAATAGAACGATACCTACCATACCGATCGTCAGGTATTGCCGTTTGAGATAAGCCGACGCACCTTCCTGTACGGCGGCTGCAATTTCCTGCATACGTGTGTTGCCAGCAGGTTGTGCGTAGATACGCCGGATCCATAGCCCACTAAAGATCAGGGCGAGTATCGCGCTGCAGATTGCAATCGTTAAACCGTTTGCCATAAAGAACTCCAGTTAAAATCAGACCACCCTAAACATGTACGGAGCTAGGCCTGATAGCTCCGCATCAATCTACAATTAAAACTATTAAATGATTTGAGTATGTAAATAGCCAAAATGCATATTTTATATGTTCTTTCTGTCAAAAAACAAAACAGATTAAATTTTGAATTCAGTTAATTTTTTGGCAACTGCTATATTTTTAAGCCGAATGTAATCAGGTAGCCCATTTTTATATGGTGGATAATCTTCTCCTTCGATCAAAGGGTTGAGATATTCACGACATTTGTCGGTAATACCGAGACCATCTTCACTAATAAAATCTGCTGGCATCATTTTTTCTACATTAGCGACTTTGGAGAGCTCAGCCATTCCTGTTTTCCAGGTGTAGGGTGTATTGGAGATACGCTCAATGGTCGGCATCACTGAATTATGTCCGGCAATTGCATACTCAACAGCTGCCTTGCCCATAGCATAGGCTTGTTCCACATCTGTTCGTGAAGCAATGTGCCGGGCCGCACGCTGAAGATAATCAGCAACCCCCCAATGATATTTTAGTCCCAAACCATTTTTAACCATGTTGGCAATCACTGGCGCTACACCGCCCAGTTGTGCATGACCAAATGCGTCACGCAGTCCTTGATCAGATAAAAACTTGCCATCGGCGCCTTTTACACCTTCTGACACTACCACCGTGCAGTAACCGTATTCTTTGACGTAATAATCTGCTTTGGCTAGGAATTTTTTCTCATCAAACGTTACTTCGGGAAATAAAATGATAATTGGAACTTGGCGTTCCTCGCTAGAAGCCAATCCTCCTGCTGCTGCGATCCATCCTGCATGGCGTCCCATTACTTCTAAGATAAATACTTTTGTTGAAGTCTTAGCCATACTGGCAACATCAAAGCTGGCTTCCAGCGTGGAAACTGCGACATATTTAGCTACCGAACCAAATCCAGGACAGCAATCCGTGATAGGTAAATCATTATCAACAGTCTTAGGTATGTGAATTGCTTGGATGGGATAACCCAGCGTGTTAGCTAGTTGAGAAACTTTCAGGCATGTATCAGCTGAATCGCCTCCGCCATTATAGAAAAAGTAGCCAATATTATGAGCTTTGAAGACTTCTATCAGACGTTCATACTCGCGTCGATTATCTTCTAAACTTTTTAGCTTATAACGACACGAACCAAATGCGCCGGATGGCGTATGGCGTAGTGCTCGAATTGCTTCTGGAGATTCGGCACTTGTATCAATAAGATCTTCGGTAAGTGCACCAATAATACCGTTACGACCGGCATAAACATTACCAATTTTGTCGGGGTGTGCACGTGCCGTTTCTAATAAACCTGCTGCTGAAGCGTTGATAACAGCTGTTACGCCACCTGATTGAGCATAGAATGCATTTTTTATAGTCATACTTTACTCCTGGTTGATCAAAACCTATTTTCCGTCTGCATACTATATAAATAAATGTCACAAAGCCGGGATCTTTGAAAAACCAGCCACCTTGAATTAGGTGGTTACAATCCGACCGATATTTTTTAATTATTTAGCAGCGAATAAGACGCACAAAAAGTAGTTCAAAGTATAAGTATTTCACTTTGCTTGCTTAAGCGCAGCAATGATATTTGCTTGTATAGCTTCTACACTACCGGTTCCGGCAATTTTGACGTAATGAGGTGCCTCAGGATCGCCACTGTTTGACCAGTCAAGGTAGTACCCAACCAGTGGTTGAGTCTGGTCATGGTAAACTTGTAGACGCTTGCGTACGGTTTCTTCCCGGTCATCATCGCGCAGAACCAGTGGCTCACCGGTAACGTCATCTTGATCAGCAACTGCTGGCGGATTAAATTCAATATGGTAAATTCGTCCAGAAGATGGGTGTACACGACGACCAGATAGACGTTTTATGATTTCGTTATCAGGTACATCGATTTCGATAACGTAGTCTATAGGTATATTGGCAGATCTGAGTGCTTCAGCTTGCGGAATGGTGCGTGGGAAGCCGTCAAATAGAAAGCCATTGGCACAATCGGTATCTTCAATTCGTTTGCGAACTAGGTCAATAATGATTTCATCTGGGACTAGACCACCCGCTTCCATTATTTTTTTGGCCATCATGCCTAGTTCAGTACCTGCTTTCACCGCGTTACGAAGTATATCGCCTGTGGAAATTTGTGGAATTGAGAAATGTTCGCGAATAAACCCTGCTTGCGTACCTTTGCCTGCACCGGGCGCGCCTAATAAGATGATACGAATGGCTAACCTCCTTGTTTTATTATCTAGATATCTACTGTGGAGTCGTATGCATGATGAATATTCTTGCAAGTAGCCTAGCAAGAAAATCAGTATTTCTCCTCTAAAAATTATCCTGGATTATATCCTAGGCTGACCAGTGGCTTGAAGTTTTTGGAGGTTTTGAGTGTCTTGGCATAATGGCTGGTGTCAGACAGCATTTTTGTGGATCGGATATGCGATAATTTCAACTATCTTTTGTGGGGATAGTTATGGACGAAAATAAAAGCAAAGCGTTGGCTGCTGCATTGGCGCAGATTGAAAAACAGTATGGTAAAGGCTCGATCATGCGGCTTGGTGATAGCGATGTGGCCAAGGATATTCAAGTAGTATCTACTGGCTCATTGAGTCTAGATATTGCATTAGGTGTGGGCGGGCTTCCTCGTGGACGAATTATCGAGATTTATGGCCCGGAATCTTCAGGTAAAACGACGCTAACACTCCAAGTTATTGCAGAAATGCAAAAACTTGGTGGAACAGCTGCATTTATTGATGCTGAACATGCACTAGACCCACAGTATGCCCAGAAAATCGGCGTCAATGTACAAGAATTACTGATCTCTCAACCGGATAATGGTGAGCAAGCTCTGGAAATTGCGGATATGTTGGTTCGATCGGGATCGGTGGATATCGTAGTGGTTGATTCGGTTGCAGCTCTGACTCCTCGTGCGGAAATAGAAGGTGAGATGGGTGAGCCACAGATGGGGTTGCAGGCAAGATTGATGTCGCAAGCTTTACGTAAACTGACTGCCAATATTAAGCGGACCAACACTATGGTGATTTTCATCAATCAGATACGCATGAAAATAGGTGTCATGTTTGGAAGTCCGGAAACAACTACAGGTGGTAATGCGCTAAAGTTTTATGCTTCTGTACGTCTGGATATTCGTCGTACCGGGTCAATCAAGCGTGGTGACGAGATTATCGGCAATGAAACGCGTGTCAAGATTGTCAAGAACAAAGTTGCTCCTCCTTTCAAGCAGGCAGATTTTGATATTTTGTATGGCGAGGGTATTTCGCGTGAAAGTGAGATTATCGAGTTGGGAGTATTGCATAAGCTAGTAGAAAAATCTGGTGCTTGGTATTCCTATAAAGGGGAGAAAATTGGGCAAGGTAGAGATAATGCTCGTGACTACTTGAAGGAACATAAGGAGCTTGCTCGTGAGATTGAGCAGAAAATCCGTGCTGCAGTCGGACTGGCTGATGCAAGTAATCCGGTTGCCTCGCCTGCTGCTGGTGAAGCGAAATGAATTTGTACGCACGTGCTTTGAGCTATCTTACCCGACGAGAGTACTCACGGCAGGAGCTGGGAAAAAAATTATCATGCGATGAGTCTGTATCTGATGAACTAAAAAATATTCTTGACAAACTTGAACAGCAGAAATTACTTTCGGATGAAAGGGTAGCTGAGCAAGTTTTGCATACCCGAAGCCGTAAATACGGAAGTAGACGGATTCGCTACGAGCTGCAAATGAAGGGGATTGACGATCATCTGATTGAAACTACCGTGAAGGATTTTGAGCAAACAGAATTTGCAGTTGCACAAGCGTTATGGAGCAAAAAATTTGGTCATGCTCCCGCTACACTGGCAGAACGAGGTAAACAAGTCCGTTTTTTGGCAGGAAAAGGATTTCCTTCCAGGGTAATAAATAAGGTGTTATCCGATGCCTGTGAAGTGGAAAGCTAATTCATGTGGTTTTATGGGATAGATTCGATCCGCATAGTGGTTACTACAAGCTATTAATATGAAAAGCAGTGAAATTAGACAGAAATTTCTTGAATTTTTTGAAGCGTATGGTCATGTCATTGTACCGTCCAGTTCATTAGTACCGACGAATGATCCTACCTTGCTATTCACGAATGCAGGTATGGTGCAATTTAAGGATGTGTTTCTGGGGCAGGATAAACGACCTTACGTGCGTGCGGTGAGTGCACAGCGTTGTGTACGTGCTGGAGGTAAGCATAATGATTTGGAAAATGTGGGTTATACCGCACGGCACCATACTTTTTTTGAAATGCTCGGTAATTTTAGCTTTGGAGATTATTTCAAACGTAATGCCATTTTATTTGCCTGGGAATTTTTAACGGGCTCATTAAATATCCCCAAAGAAAAACTATGGGCTACTGTCTATGCGGAAGATGATGAAGCAGCGGATATTTGGCTGAATGAAGTAAAAATAGAACCTTCTAGGCTTGTGCGCATTGCAACATCGGATAATTTTTGGCAGATGGGTGATACTGGGCCTTGTGGACCTTGTTCCGAAATTTTTTATGACCATGGTCCCGAGGTAGCTGGCGGTCCGCCCGGATCAGAAAATGCAGATGGAGATCGATATATCGAAATCTGGAATTTAGTGTTCATGCAATACAATCGTGATGCCAGTGGTGAGTTGCATCCGTTACCTAAACCATCAGTAGATACTGGTATGGGGTTAGAACGTATCTCAGCAGTGATGCAGCGGGTCCATAGCAACTATGAAATTGACTTGTTTCGCAGCCTGATTGAAGCTGCTGCAAGAGTAACCGGTGAGCAAGATCTATCCAATAATTCGCTTAAAGTAATCGCTGACCATATTCGTGCCTGCGCTTTCTTAATTGTTGATGGCGTGATACCTAGCAACGAAGGGCGAGGCTATGTTTTGCGGCGCATTCTACGCCGTGCTATTCGGCATGGATACCGGTTAGGGCAGAAACAGCCATTTTTTCATTTGTTGGTAGATGATCTAGCGGATGTGATGGGGCAAGCCTATCCGGAGCTAATGGCTGCCAGAAAACATGTAACGGAGGTTATCAAGCAAGAAGAGGAGCGCTTTGCTGAAACACTCGATAATGGGATGGGCGTGCTAGAAGCTGCGCTGGTCCGGGAAAGTAGCACACTAGCAGGTGATGTTGTTTTTCGCTTGTATGATACCTTTGGTTTTCCGGTTGATTTAACTGCGGATATTGCGCGTGAACGTGGTATCGGGATCGATCTGGCAGGGTTTGAAGTGTGCATGGCAGAGCAGCGAAATCGTGCGCGTGCAAGTGGAAAATTTGCGATGCAGACAGGGTTGGAATATGTCGGGTTGCCAACTGAATTTCATGGCTATGAGACATTGCAACATGAGGCGCATATTCTAGCGTTGTATAAGGAGGGTAGCCGCACAGATTTTATAGAATCTGGTGAAGAAGCTGTCATTGTGCTAGATAAAACTCCCTTTTACGCGGAATCAGGTGGCCAAACCGGAGATAGTGGAGAACTATTGTCAGGTGGTGGTACTTTTGTTGTGAGAGATACTCAGAAAATACAAGCCAAAGTATTCGGTCATGCGGGGATATTAAGTAGTGGTCGACTAGCAATAGGTGATCGAGTAATTGCTAGAGTTGATCCAGTTGCTCGCATTAATACAGCTTATAATCATTCTGCGACCCACTTGCTGCATGCAGCATTGCGTCAGGTATTGGGCGATCATGTAACCCAAAAGGGATCATTAGTTGATGCTAGCAAGCTGCGCTTTGATTTTTCCCATACGGGTGCCATGCAAACAAATGAGATTCGTCAGGTAGAAAATCTCGTCAATACACAAATCCGCAAGAACCATGAAGTAGCAACGCAATTGATGGCCTATGATGAAGCTGTCAAACGAGGAGCGATGGCATTATTTGGTGAAAAATATGGTGATACCGTGCGGGTGGTATCCATGGGTGATTTTTCAACTGAGCTGTGCGGTGGTACGCATGTACAGCGGAGCGGTGATATCGGTTTTTTCCGGATTGTTGCTGAATCTGGTGTGGCTGCTGGTATTCGTCGAATAGAAGCCTTAACAGGTGATGCTGCATTGGCTTACACGCAACAGCAAGAGCAGCAGTTGCAGCAAGTTTCAGAGACACTTAAAACAACGCCTCAAGAGGCTGTGCTGAAACTTTCCCAAATACAGGATAATGTCCGGCAAATGGAAAAAGAAATTACCGCTTTGCGGTCAAGGCTAGCAGGGATGCAAAGCATTGTGCTACTTGAACAGGTACAGGAAATCAAGGGAATCAAAGTGTTGGCCACCTCATTAGAAAATGCCAATGCCAAGACTCTGCGCGAGACACTGGATAATTTCAAAAATCGGTTGAAATCCTGTGTGGTGGTATTGGCTACTGTTGAGGACGGCAAGGTGATGCTTATAGCCGGTGTGACAGATGATTTGACAGCCAAACTGAAAGCGGGTGAGTTGATTAATTTTGTTGCGCAACAAGTGGGCGGTAAAGGGGGCGGACGAGCAGATATGGCTCAGGCAGGTGGTACAGTGCCGGAGAAACTACCGCAGGCTTTAGCAAGTGTGGCGGATTGGGTGGATCAACGCCTTTAGTCGATTCTGTTATTGGTATCACAGTTTTTTAAAATTTAATCTGAAAGTTTCATTAAATTATGACAACAACCAAACATTGCAAATTACTCATTCTCGGATCCGGTCCCGCTGGTTATACGGCTGCTGTTTATGCTGCACGCGCTAATCTTAAACCTGTGTTGATTACTGGAATGGCGCAAGGAGGTCAACTTACTACGACAACTGATGTAGATAATTGGCCTGCTGATGCAGAAGGTGTACAGGGACCAGAGTTGATGGAGCGCTTTTTGAAGCATGCCGAGCGCTTTCAGACAGAAATTATATTTGATCATATCCACACAGCTAAATTATCTGAAAAGCCGTTTGAATTAATTGGTGATCAAGGAACTTATACCTGTGATGCATTAATTATTGCAACAGGCGCCTCAGCAAAATACCTAGGCTTGCCTTCTGAAGAAGCTTTCATGGGGAAGGGGGTTTCGGCTTGTGCAACCTGTGATGGTTTTTTCTATAGAAACCAGGATGTTGCTGTAATAGGAGGAGGCAATACGGCAGTAGAAGAGGCATTGTACCTGTCGAATATTGCCCGTAAAGTGACTCTAGTACATCGGCGTGACAAGTTTCGTTCAGAAAAAATCATGATTGATAAGCTAATGGAAAAAGTACGCAGTGGCAAAATTGAGCTGGCGCTAGATCATGTGTTAGAAGAAGTCAAAGGGAATGACAGCGGAGTTACCGGAATTCGTATTCGCCACGTACAGAATGATACAACACGCGATCTGGAGTTGCAGGGTGTGTTCATTGCTATCGGCCATCACCCCAACTCTGATTTATTTCAGGGGCAGTTGGAGATGAAAAATGGCTATATTGTGACGCAAGGTGGTAGAGATGGTAATGCGACTGCTACCAGTATTTCTGGTGTATTTGCAGCTGGTGATGTGCAAGATTATATTTACCGTCAGGCAGTGACCAGTGCTGGCACAGGCTGTATGGCAGCGCTAGATGCTGAAAGATATCTTGAGGGAACCTCCTAAGAGTAATGAGTTTTATCCATATATTTACAAATAAGAGAGAAAAATAATTTGTCAGGTGATCGAGAAATTAGTGATGATGATGTTGCTTTATTCCGCGAAGCAATGCAAGGTGTCAGACCACTTGCTAAGAGCGATAAGGTTATCTTCTCGCAATCGAGACATAAATCGATTCAGTTTGACACTCCTTCTTTACCGGCAACCCAAGATCATCTTTTAGATGATTATCAACAACCAGTGATGGAAGGAGATGCATGGTCCTTTGTTCGTCCAGGTGTACAGCGCGATACCTTAAGAAAGCTACGTCGTGGATATTGGTCTGTTCAGGATGAACTGGATCTACATGGACTAAATCGTGATGAAGCTTATCGGGTGTTGGTGACATTTTTGAATGGCGTGCTGCTCCTAAGATATCGTTGTGTGCTGGTCATTCATGGCAGAGGACTGAGTTCAAAAAATCGTAAACCGATACTGAAAAGCCGAATTGGAGGCTGGTTAATACAGCTGGATTTTGTGCTTGCTTTTTGCCAAGCACAACCAGAGCAGGGAGGAAGTGGTGCGGTGTTGGTTTTACTAAGAAATTCAGATAAATAGCTGTTCAGCGTGCCTTTGTAGAGCTGCAGCTTTAAAGTGCCGTTTGAGTAACCTCTGCTACGGTAATCAAATTTTTCCAATTAGAATAAAAAATGAGAACGCTCACAAAAGAAATGCAGGCACACTTATCGCCTGAAAAAGCAGTGCAGCTATTAAAGGATGGAAATCAGCGGTTTGTCGACAATCTCAAGTTGAATCGTAATTTGTTGCAACAGGTGAACGAAACCTCTGATGGACAATACCCTTTTGCCGTCATTCTAAGTTGTATTGATTCGCGTACTTCGGCTGAATTGATATTTGATCAAGGGTTAGGTGATATTTTCAGCTGCAGAATAGCTGGAAATATTTTAAATGAAGATATATTAGGCAGCATGGAATTTGCCTGTCGTATCGCGGGCTCAAAAGTCATTGTGGTACTTGGGCATACTAAGTGTGGAGCTGTCAAAGGTGCTTGTCATAATGTTAAGCTGGGTAACCTCACGGCTTTGTTGGATAAAATACGTCCCGCTATAGATGAAGCTTCTTTAGGTAAAACAAATTGTGATACATCAGATCCGGCATTTATGAAGGATGTCGGGCGCTTTAATGTCTATCATGTCATGGATGAAATACCGAAACGTAGCCAGGTTCTTGCTGAGATGCTAGAGTGCAGTAAAATAGCGCTAATCGGTGGAATGTACGATGTTGATACTGGAAAAGTTAGTTTTTACGAAGATTAGCAAAAGCTGGTAGTACGATTATTACTAATCTGTTGGATACGCTTTTAGAAGCCTAGTTTAGTGAGAAGATCATCAACCTGATCTTGATTCACGTATACGTTACCTTGTTTCTGTGAATTAACAACTGGACCGTTCAGTAAGCTGTTTTTTTGTGACGTCACAATTTCTCTCTTTTCTGAATTTTTTTGAGCGAGTAATAACTGTATTTCCTGTTCAACGGTTTCAATAACCCGAGTAATTTTTTGTAGGACTTGGCCGGTTAGATCATGAAAGTTCTGAGCTACTAAAATCTCGGTAAGACAGGATTGTACAGTGTTTGTTTGTTCAGGTATTTTGTCTAGTAAATCAAATGTCTGCTTAAGCGCATTATTGAGTACCGAGTGATTTTTGATAGCGACAACTGCCGATTGCGGCACTTGCTGCCATAATTCCTGTAAATTGCTGACATTTGTAGCGAGATTTTTTAGGATGGGCTGAGCGTTTTCAATTGCTTGCAAAGAACATTCTGCTGCTTGTGTCGTCTTACTAACCACATAAGCTAGCCCATCCTTACTATCAGATACCTCAATCCCTGCTTGCTGTAAGCGTTGATCGTGCCCAAGCTCAGATAGGCACTCATGTAGCATTTGGGTCAGCTGCCCGAGATGATCGATAACGTTCTTATCAGTATTCAGGTGATGGCTCATCTTGATAGATTAAAGTTGTTTATCGAGAAATGGATGGGAAAAAACAGCTTAGGCGTGTGCAGCCGCCATGTTCTGAAGAATTTTGTTTAATTTTTCATCCAGTGTAGCTGCCGTAAAAGGTTTAACGATGTATCCATTTGCTCCAGCCTGGGCAGCAGCAATAATATTCTCTTTCTTTGCTTCAGCCGTAACCATGAGTACCGGAATATCTTTTAATCCCTCATCTGCACGGACATTCTGTAACATGGTTAATCCATCCATATTAGGCATATTCCAATCTGAAACAATGAAATCAAAGCTGCTATCGCGTAATTTCTTGAGAGCCATCGCGCCATCTTCGGCTTCTTCGACATTATTAAAACCAAGATCTTTGAGCAGATTACGAATAATTCTGCGCATCGTTGAGAAATCATCTACTACTAAAAATCTGAGATTTTTGTCTATCATTGTGTTTTCTCCGTTAGTAACTTTGCCTTAATATATAAATACTTGTAGTTGTCTTTGTAAAAACTGAAGCATCTCTTTTCATTGGGATTAGCGATCTTGCTCTTTCTTTTCACGGATAAAATATGTATTTATCCGTTTTGTTGGCCGAGTCAAAACCTTGCTTGTCCATAAACGGTTGGGTGATGAGATACTTGAGTAAATTTTGGGATATTATTTTTGTTGAAAAGCAGGGCTTATAAAACGCACCTTATTTATCTATTAACTGATAGGGCTAATGCTGGATGATTAGTTACCTAATCAGAGGAGGTAGGGGTATTTCGTTGCGAGTATTCGAGTGCTACCAGATCAGAGGCTTCGTTGAGTAGAAATTGCTTGAAAACACTGGATATCTTGGAAAGACGCTTGTTTTTCTGGTGCACAACATTCCAGTGGCGCATAATTGGAAAACCTTGTATGTCGAGAATTTTTAGGCGTTTGGCTTCAAGTTCCAGCCTAATAGTATGTAGCGACATGATTCCTAGTCCCATTCCTGCTTGAATAGCCTGTTTAATGGCTTCTGCTGTATCAGCTTCCATTCCTTTGCGGATATTGATCTTCTCCCGAGCGAAAAAACGCTCCATTGCGTTCCTGGTGCCAGAACCAGGCTCTCTAACAAGAAAAATTTCCTGTTCAAGTTGCTTGACCGGGATTTGTTTTTGTTTGCAAAGAGGGTGATTGGGTGGCGCCACGATAACCAGTGGATTTTTCATGAACGATTCGGACGTGATATCTAACCCTTCTGGTGGTTGTCCCATGATTGCTAAATCCATCATGTTATCTGCTAACTGCCTCAGTACGTTCTCACGATTAGAAACATGCAAGCTAATAGTGATACCGGGATAGCGTTGGCAAAATTTGGCTAAAAGATTAGGAACAAAATAATTGGCAGTACTGACGACTGAAATGCTTAGTTTTCCTCGTTCCAAACCTTTTAATTCGTCAATGGCTAATTCCATATCAACCAACTGTTGCGTAATGCTACGGCTGTAATGAAAAAGCTCCTTACCCGCTTCTGTTAAATGGATACGCTTACCTATTTGCTCAAATAGCGGGAGGGTGACCATTTCTTCAAGTCGTTTAATTTGAATGGAAACAGCAGGTTGAGTTAAATGCAGCTCCTCTGCTGCATGTGTGAAATTCAGGAGGCGTGCGACTGATTCAAAAATCTTAAGCTGGTGTAATGTGATATGTAGCATGATGTTGAATTAAAGCTAAATCGTGCAATGACTATATATAAACAAAAACATATCATAACAATTACTATTATTAATTTTAACTTATGATTTATGTCGTGCTATAGTTCTTCTCGCAGTTTAGATTAATTTCATTAACGCTGTAATCCATCGCAATGAGGTGATGGATCATTTTACAAGGAGATTGTAGAAATGGCTGTTAAAAAATACGATGCTGGTGTTAAAGAGTATCGATCAACTTACTGGGAACCAGATTACAACGTACAAGATACCGATCTTCTGGCTTGTTTTAAAATTATTCCACAACCAGGTGTAGATAGAGAAGAAGCAGCAGCTGCTGTTGCGGCTGAATCTTCAACAGGTACTTGGACAACAGTCTGGACCGATTTATTGACTGATTTGGATTACTACAAAGGCCGCGCCTATAAAATTGAAGACGTGCCAGGCGATGACAGCAGCTTTTATGCATTTATCGCTTATCCAATTGATCTGTTTGAAGAAGGTTCTGTTGTTAACGTATTGACTTCATTGACCGGTAATGTATTTGGCTTTAAAGCAGTTAGAGCATTACGTCTTGAAGACGTGCGCTTTCCAATTGCCTATGTGAAAACCTGTGGTGGCCCTCCTCATGGTATTCAGGTTGAGCGCGATTTGCTGAATAAATATGGTCGTCCATATCTGGGTTGTACCATCAAACCAAAACTGGGTTTGTCAGCTAAAAACTATGGTCGTGCCGTGTATGAATGTCTGCGTGGCGGCTTGGACTTCACCAAGGACGATGAGAACGTAAATAGCCAGCCTTTCATGAGATGGCGTCAGCGTTTTGACTTTGTGATGGAAGCCATTCACAAAGCTGAACGTGAAACTGGTGAGCGTAAAGGTCACTATTTGAACGTAACCGCGCCTACTCCTGAAGAGATGTACAAACGTGCTGAATATGCCAAGGAACTCGGTGCTCCTATTATCATGCACGACTATATTGCTGGTGGCTTCTGTGCCAATGCTGGTTTGGCTAACTGGTGCCGTAACAATGGCGTATTACTGCATATTCACCGTGCGATGCACGCGGTGATTGACCGTAACCCGCATCATGGTATTCACTTCCGCGTTCTGACCAAGCTGTTGCGTCTGTCCGGCGGTGACCATCTTCACTCCGGTACAGTGGTTGGTAAACTGGAAGGTGACCGTGAAGCAACGTTGGGCTGGATTGATCTCATGCGTGATAAATTCGTTAAAGAAGATCGCAGTCGCGGCATTATGTTTGATCAGGATTGGGGTTCCATGCCAGGGGTAGTGCCGGTTGCTTCCGGTGGTATCCACGTTTGGCACATGCCTGCCCTGGTAACCATCTTTGGTGATGATTCTTGTCTCCAATTTGGTGGTGGTACATTGGGTCACCCCTGGGGTAATGCCGCTGGTGCCGCTGCTAACCGTGTTGCCGTCGAGGCATGCGTGGAAGCACGTAACCGTGGCGTAGCAATTGAAAAAGAAGGTAAAGCCATCTTGACTGAAGCTGCTAAACATAGTCCAGAACTCAAAATCGCCATGGAAACATGGAAGGAAATCAAATTCGAGTTCGATACAGTGGACAAACTGGACGTAGCTCACAAGTAATTTAGTAACCCTCCTCGTGCATCACGTATCAGTGTGCACGAGGGATGCGATCACTCATATGGAGTTAAATGTATGTCAGAAGTAATTGATTATAAGAGCCGTTTGTCTGATCCGGCGAGTCGTAAGTTTGGTACGTTTTCTTATTTGCCTGTACTAGATAAAGATCAAATCAGAAAGCAGGTTGAATATATTGTAAGCAAAGGCTGGAATCCAGCTATTGAACATACCGAACCCGAGTTTTTGATGAGTAACTATTGGTATATGTGGAAATTACCAATGTTTGGAGAAACTGACGTTGATCGTATTCTGGCTGAAGCAGAAGCCTGTCATAAAGCGAATCCAAACAACCATGTGCGTTTAGTTGGTTACAACAACTTTAATCAAAGCCAAGGAACCTCGATGGTAATTTATCGTGGTAAAACGGTTTGATAATCAATCTGAGTACGCAGTAAGGGTTTCTGGATAACAAACCCTCCGTTACTGCAAGGTGACGGAGGGTTTTTTTGTCTAATGACTAAATTACGTTTTTAATGCTGGAGAAGAAATGAGCGAGGTTATCAAGCAGTATCTTGTTAAAAATGAGCCATATTACCGTCCGGTGGCGGATGAAGTGACGCTATACGAAGCGGCCTACTCGGTGCGTATGCCTATGATGCTGAAAGGCCCTACTGGATGTGGAAAAACCCGTTTTGTCGAATATATGGCATGGAAACTAGGTAAACCATTAATTACGGTAGCATGTAATGAAGATATGACGGCTTCAGATCTTGTTGGTCGGTTTCTGCTTGATGCGCAAGGCACTCGTTGGCAGGACGGTCCGCTCACGACTGCTGCACGTTATGGCGCAATTTGCTATCTGGATGAAGTGGTTGAGGCGCGGCAAGATACGACTGTCGTCATTCATCCACTGACAGATAATCGTAGAGTATTGCCATTGGAAAAGAAAGGCGAATTGGTTGGTGCACATCCCGATTTTCAGCTGGTGATTTCATATAACCCTGGTTACCAGAGTTTGATGAAAGACTTGAAGCAATCAACTAAACAGCGTTTTGGTGCGCTGGATTTTAATTATCCTGAGAGCAATATTGAAACCGAAATTGTTTCGCATGAGACTGGGGTGGATCCAGCGATTGCCAGCAAATTAGTTTCCATCGCGGAGCGTGCGCGCAACTTGAAAGGGCATGGGTTGGATGAAGGTATTTCAACTCGTATGTTGATTTACGCGGGGAATTTGATTGCCAAGGGCGTTAACGTACATGCTGCTTGCCGGATGGCGCTGGTTCGTCCGATTACTGATGATCCAGATATGCGTGACGCACTGGATGCTGCGGTTGTAACATTTTTTGACAAGTAATATTTGGGTATTAATTTTCTTTCGGGGTGCATCATGAGTGTAAATCTAACGGACTACAGTGAATTGCTGGAATCTTTGGAGACTGAAACCAGGTCACTGCTTGAAAATACCTGGCATGACGCAGTCAGAATACTTTCTCCACGCGGAATAGATAACTATTTAAAAGGGGCAGCTGCCATACAAGGTCTTGGGCGTGGCCGTACGCTGACGGATGCCTGGGTTAATAGTGTCCCCCAAGTAGCCAAAGAAGTGGGAGAAGACATTATCAGCGATTTAGCAACTGCTTGCTTGAAGTTGGCTTCCAAGACTTCCGGTTCAGTTATCGAAATGATTATTGTGACTTCGGTTACAGCTGCCAATCGGCTGGGAGATCCGGATTTATTCCGCAGTTATCTGCAGTTCCTAAATACGCTCATTGCGCAGGCCCCACGAGGAATTCGCCCAATGTTGGATAACCTGGATGTGCTGTTCAATCAGTTGACATTGGGTGGTTTACGGCGCTGGGCGATGTGGGGTGCGCATGCCCATCGGACTGATTATGAAGCACAGATTCAATATTTTGGTCTGCGTTCTTCAGAATCGCTGGCTGTGTTACAACAGGAACGCAAAGGAACGTTGTTTGTCGACATTCAACGGCGTATCAATATCTATCTGCGTGCCTTATGGGGGCGCGATTTCTATATGCGTCCAACATCAGGGGATTATGAGAGCCGTGAAGGTTATCGTCCGTTTATCGAGGATTACATTATCCATTTACCCGATGCTTATGACGCGCATGGTGATGTCCCTGCCGGCGAGGTTTATCGTGCAGCCGCGGCACATGCAGCAGCGCATCTTGTGGAAACTAAACATCCAATTTCTGCTGAATCATTAAATCCATTACAGATGGCAGTCATTTCTGTCATAGAGGATGCGCGTGTGGAAGCGCTTTCCATCCGCCGTTTTCCAGGATTGCGGCATATCTGGTCGTCACTCCATACAGCCACGCCTGAGCAAGATACCACGATCGGAGATTACTTGAATCGTCTCGCTCACGCGTTGATTGATCCTGGTTATCGAGATACAGATGATTGGGTGATTCAGGGGCGATTATTGTTTTACAGAGTGCAGGATCGCTTGCATGATAATCAGATATCCTGGGATATTGGTGTGCAGCTTGCGCATGAAATTATGGCCAAGAAGATACCGTTTAACCCCAGAACCGATGTGTTGACTGCTCCTTATCTGGATGATAACCGCTACTTCTGGGAGTTTGAGGAGTTTGATTTTGAACGGTCTATTGCTGCAGGTTATGAGCCACCTAAACAGGTACGCAAACACGTTAGTGTTATGGAGTTCATCAACGAGCTGGATGTTGAATTCGCCGGAGATGATGCCCAGGAAATATGGGTACTGGGGACGGAGCTTTTTCCTTACGAAGATTATGGTGTTTCCTACAACACGATGGAAGGAAAAGAGCCGGTAGCTTCTCCTATCCATTATTCAGAATGGGATTACCAAATTCAATTAGAGCGTCCGTTATGGGCGACTATTCAGGAAAAGCGAGCAAAACCAGGGGATATTCAGATTATTGATGATATTGCAGCACAATATAAAAAAGAAATTCATCGTATGAAATTTTTGTTGGATGCAATGCAACCCCAGGGAGTGCAGCGTATCCGTAAACTAGAAGATGGTGATGAAGTTGATATCAACGCAGCTGTTTCTTCGTTTATTGATATCCGTATGGGGTTATATCCAGACCCACGTGTCATGATGCGGGCAGTGCGTAAGGTACGTGATATATCGGTATTGGTATTGTTGGATTTATCGGAATCGACCAATAACAAGGTAAATGGTCATGATTATTCTGTGCTGGATTTGACTCGGCAAGCAACCGTCTTGCTAGCAGATGCTATCAATCGAGTAGGCGATCCTTTTGCGATTCATGGCTTTTGTTCGGATGGACGGCATGATGTTCAGTATTACCGTTTCAAGGATTTTGATCAGCCTTATGATCATATCCCTAAGATGCGAATTGCCGGGATGACCGGTCAGCTTTCTACTCGTATGGGCACTGCGATACGGCATGCGAGCCATTTCCTTAAACAGCAGCATTCTGCTAAGAAATTGCTGCTGGTCATTACTGATGGTGAGCCAGCAGATGTGGATGTGCGTGATCCACAATATCTGCGTTTTGACACCAAGAAGGCGGTAGAAGAAGCAGGACGTGCGGGGATATTAACCTTCTGCATGAGCCTGGACTCACATGCGGATCAGTATGTATCCAGAATATTTGGTGTACGCAATTATATGGTGGTGGATCATGTGATGCGCTTGCCAGAGAGGTTGCCTATGTTGTATGCAGGATTAACTCGTTAATTGGGCAGGGGTTGTGGATGAACGAGCAAAATTATGCAGGGATCGATCAGGATGTGGATGGCGGATTGACGCCTCTTGGACGGATGGTCATTGATGCTTGGGTTTTTGGGATATTACCTGAGAGCGAAACCTGTGCTGGATGGGATATGTCGCGGATGCAAGTACTTTACGAGGAGGTGTATGCAGCATGGGAGCCTTACTCGCATCTTCCTAGTCTTTTGCCACCAGAATTGCGGGAACGGCACTCTGTTTTATATGCACAGCGAATTGCCATTGCTAGAGATAGTGGATGGGATGCTGATCTGAGTGATGAATCTTAATCAGATTGCTGATCGTGTTCTACGGTAGAGAGGGAAGGAGCGTGAAATTTCTAGCAATCACCCATTCTCTCTGTTTTAAATTACCTCAGAAAATATACAATTTTATACCTACTAAGTGCTGATTTTGAATAGATAGCGTGAGTGCTGTGTAACTTTCACTGTTTTAAAACGATTCAATAACTGACCAAATTGTGCAATTTTCTGTTCAATCTGGGCAACCGAAATCTCAGGAAAACGGTGATTATGATAAGCGAGTCGGTTGGGTCCCGGGCGACGCATATAGAGTTGAGTTAATGTTGCTTTTAAATTGGACAGCATCCAGCCTGCTAAATATTTAGTGGCAGGACTTGCTGGTGGCTGGGATTGGTTATAACCATTGGCTTCTAGCACATCCACAATCCGCTCACATGCCAGACGATCTTGTTGTGCAGTTAAATAGTGATCAATCAGCTCTTTGCGTTCTTTTCCACTAGCAGCTCCTAATTCACCACGTAAAATTCTGGATAGCGTATCTTTGAGTTCATCAAAACTGAATGATTGATAGCTGAGCTTAGTGGGTAATCCTTGAAAATCGTAGTCGTAGTATTCATTAAAAGAAGCTAGATAGGAAATGGCTGGTACACCTAATGCATAAGCCTCCAATCCAGTAGTGCAGCCGCTATGGATCATGGTTTTTGAAGCTAGTAACCAGGGAATGACGTTTCCTTCATTTGCGACCTTTACTCGGGAATGTTGCGCAGCAATATCGCGATAAATCTGTAGATTTTCACTTGGATGAGGACGAACAACGATAGTGACGTTTGGGAAAGCTCGCTCCAATGCTGGAATAAGTTGCTTAAAGCTTTCTAATATAGCTTTCTTGTGGTGCCATAATCCTTCAGCAAATTCATCACTCATTCCTATCCCTCCTTGCCCACGACGGTTAGTTTTTTCACCCTCTTTGGTGGGGATGAAGAGACCTACACTTGGGATAAAGGGATTAACATTGGAGAAGTTGGTATTAATCAAGATAAAGTCACCGTAGGTTTTGCGTAAACGCGCCACTTCTTCAGAAAAATAGGCACGCATTTCTGGCCGCAAGATATCTCCACGTGGATTGCCTGTTATATGAATGGGTAGGTTCTCCGGGAGTTGGGGATATTGCTTGATTAGATCAAAATTTTCTTGTCCCCAGACGAAAAAATGAGAAATATTTTTCATCGTAATAGGGGATAGCCGAAGTGAGTAATAGGTATCTGCTGGAGGGTGGACCAGCGCCTCTTCTTCCCACGCGATAATTTCGTGACCAAGCATACGAAGAATTCGGAACATGGAGTTGCTTAATCTGCGCATACTTTTTGCTAGATAGATGCCTCGCGGGAGCGAAGCAGCTTCGAAATGGACATAGGCACGAGAACCGATAACAACTGGAAATCCGCGCTCGGCAGCTACGCAGGATAACAGAAGTTTTGCATCCAACTCACGAACTTGATTTTCAACGGGGATAATAAGCGTTGATGCAGAAGAGGTCATATTCCAAAATTTTTATCGTAAATAGATTTATCATCATACATTAGCTGCATATACTAATGTGTTGGTCAATTGGTACTTTCTTCATTTAGATAGCTGTCCAAGCTGATGTTACGACTTTACGTATGGGTAGTGTATCTAACGAACTGCAATTTCTATACTATTTCTAACCAGTACTCAAGATTCGAGGTTGTATTTTTAAGACACTTTCAGCAGTTAGTTGTACGTGGTGGGTGAATTAATAGAGGTGTTATTAAATAACGAATGGAAACGATGTATTTTATGACTTTGTTTCCGATTCGCTCAACAACTGTTTTTGTCAGGATTTTATCTCTTTTGTGCTTTCTCTGTTCTCATCATTGAGGGTTGTCTGCAGAAGATTTAGGCTGGAATTTAATTACTTTGGCTGGGCTATGTGGCACTTGTTTTGCCGTCATAGCGTATAAGGCCAAGGGAAATTCTCTTTGAAGACGGTGCATAATTGCCTCCAGATCTTCTTTATAATAAACAGCCTCGTATTCAATGGGTTGATCGAGCGATTCGCGTTCGTGGGAATGAAAGTTTTGCCAAGCAATGTCAACCCAACATTTGCGTTCGCCATCAATAAACACGAATTCTTCACGGTCGATGATTGCCAGATATTGCATGCTCCGAATGGGGATAAACAGGCTTTTTGCTCCGCAGCGTGCAAATAATTGGATAGCCATGTTGTAAGTGGTTGCAGGTAGTGTGCGTTTTTCCCGTTTGACTTCTGGATCGCGATAACAAGTGATTTCCATATTTAATATCCTCAATGAATAAACTCGACAATCGTCACCCAGTATAGGCGAGTAGGATGACAGTTATTCAGCGGATATCGTGAAAATCTTAAATATATTAGGCAAAAACAGTTATTGTCTTTAATAAACTTTTTTGTAGATACCCACGTTTGTTTTTCGAGTTTGGCTTTCTATTATCAGTGTGCTTTATGAAGCGCTGTGGGTTGGAAGCCAACCAAAATCTTAACTCTAAATATGTTTAATAATCGTTAATTTTTAATTGAATTGTATCGCGATTTCAAATTCTTTTGGCGAAGACTACCTGTTGTGATATTACCTACTTATGTAAATAATATCTTTGTTATGTATCTTTTACGCTGGAATTTTTTTAACATCAGCATGGTATTGTATTAAATAGATTTTTTGGGCTATCTGGTCGGGGTGAGAGGATTTGAACCTCCGGCTCCTGCGTCCCGAACGCAGTACTCTACCAGGCTGAGCTACACCCCGCATAAAAGAGTTTAGAAAACAGTATTGACGAAAGAATATTTATTCTATGTATTAATGATTCCTTGAGACAGCAAATTCAGCTAATTCTAGCAAACATTGTTTATAGATAGAATCACGGAACGTGGAGATTGCAGAGGTGGCCATATCGGCTTCTTTTTGTGCACATTGCTTAGTGTAATCCAGTGCACCGGTTTGCTGAATGATTTTGAGTACAGGTTCAAATCCATCTTTTCCACCCGATTCAATAGCATGTCGAACGATATTAACTTGATCAGGTGTACCGGTACGCATAGCAAAGATAAGTGGCAGAGTTGGTTTACCTTCAGCTAGATCATCCCCCAAATTTTTGCCGATTTCATGATCATCGCCTGAATAATCTAATACATCATCCACCAGTTGGAATGCGGTGCCTAGATGGGTGCCGTATGTCGCTAATGCTTCTTCTTCAGCTAAGGTAGCTCCTCCTAATATTGCACCTAAGCGACCAGCCGCTTCAAAAAGTTTGGCCGTTTTGAAGCGAATAACTTGTAGATAGTTTTCTTCATCCACATCTGGATCACGGCAATTCAGTAATTGCAACACTTCACCTTCGGCAATGGTGTTGGTTGCATCTGCTAGTACTGTCATAACACGCATATTATTAACTTCGACCATCATCTGGAAGGCGCGTGAATACAGAAAATCACCTACCAGTACACTTGCGGCATTGCCAAATAAAGCGTTAGCGGTAGCTTGATTGCGACGTAACTGAGATTCGTCTACAACGTCATCGTGTAGCAGTGTTGCAGTATGAATAAATTCAACGACAGCAGCGAGATCATAGTGATGCAACCCTTTATAATCGAATAGTCCAGCAGCTAAAATAACCAATGCTGGTCGTAATCTTTTTCCACCACTGTGAATGATGTATTCGCTTATTTGTCGAACGAGGACAACTTGAGAATGAAGTTTCTGCCGGATAACGTTATCAACTTCGTCCATATCTTTGGCGATAACGTTTCTAATTGACTCAATTGACACAATGACTCCCTGAAGAAACTGCTATGGTAGAAATGTCTCCGCCTGGGTGTCAAGGATTCTTGTAAATAGGGCAGTCAAGACACATATTGTGCAGTAGGTAAAGGTGGAACTTCCTTTGAATAAGGCGGTATAACTTCCGCTATAATTGACTAATTTTGAATTGGCGTCATCAGGATATTTTTCATGCAACTTTTTGCCTTTGGTGTCAACCATCATACTGCTCCTCTTGATATACGCGAGCATGTGGCTTTTACAGAAGAGTCAATGCAATATGCGCTTCATGATCTGGTAGATCATCAGCCGGTTAAGGAGGCGGCTATCGTTTCAACATGTAATCGTACTGAAATATATTGCAATACCGATGCTCCCGATAAAGCTGTTGGCTGGTTAGCTAATTTCCATCAGTTGCGCGCAAGTGATCTAGAGCCTTATTTATATAAATTGCCGAAGGAGCAGGCTGTAAAGCATGTATTTCGCGTAGCAAGCGGGCTGGATTCTATGGTACTAGGTGAAACACAGATACTAGGTCAGATAAAAAATGCTGTGAAATCAGCACAGGAGGCAGGAACACTGGGTTTACTATTGCATAAAATGTTCCAGCGAACCTTTTTTGTAGCGAAGGAAGTACGTACTTCTACGGAAATAGGTACCTGTTCTATCTCAATGGCAGCCGCTGCTGCTCGTCTTGCTGAGAGAATTTTCGGTGATATCAGTGAACAAAAAGTGTTGTTTATTGGTGCTGGTGAAATGATTGAGTTATGTGCTGCACATTTTGTTGCTCGGCGTCCCCAACACATAACAGTTGCCAATCGTACGGTAGAGCGTGCGGAAGTGCTATCAAGGCGGTTTAATGCTCGTCCAATTTCTCTGGGTGAGTTGCCAGAACAATTGGCATTACATGATATTGTTGTGACTTCAACTGCAAGTCCGTTACCCATATTGGGTAAAGGGATGCTGGAGCGAGCGATTAAATTACGTAAACATCGCCCAATTTTTATTGTTGATCTAGCTGTGCCGCGGGATGTTGAGCCAGAAGTGGCCGAGTTGGATGATGTATTTCTATATTATGTTGACGATCTAGCTGATATTGTTAGAGAAGGGCTAGATAACCGCCAAGGTGCGGTAACTCAGGCTGAAACGATTATTGAGTCAAATGTAATGGATTTTATGCATTGGGTTGCTACACGGCAGACAGTCCCGACTATTCGTGCTTTACGCGATCAGGCAGAACAGTTTCGTCAGTATGAATTGAATCGTGCGCATAAATTATTGGCGAAGGGGGAAGATCCAGCAAAAGTACTAGAGTGGTTGAGTAATGGGTTAACCAACAAATTTCTTCATTCTCCTTCTTCTGTTCTTAATCAAGCAGCTAATGACGAGCGTGGACAACTTATTGAGCTTGTCAATCGACTATACCAGTTACGTCATCCACAATGAATAAAGGGATTGTCGATCAACTGACTCGGTTGAGTGTTCGCTTAGAAGAATTAGATAAGCTGCTGAGTAATGAAAAGATTACGGCTGATTTAGATAACTATCGTAAGCTTTCGCGTGAACGATCGGAAATCGAGCCGGTAACTGAACTTTATCATACGTATCAACAAATTGAGCGGGATTTGGCTACGGCACGGGAAATGAGTGCAGATCCACAGTTTAAAGATTTTGCTGAAGCTGAAATTGAAGCCGATAAACAAAAGCTGGCGAATATTGAGACTGAGATACTCAAGCTATTGTTACCCAAAGATCCAAATGATGAGCGTAATATTTTCCTGGAAATACGGGCAGGTACAGGAGGGGATGAATCAGCTTTGTTTGCAGGTGATCTATTTCGCATGTATAGCCGTTATGCAGAGCGGGAAGGATGGCGGGTAGAAGTAGTTTCTCAAAATTCTTCCGAAGTGGGAGGGTATAAAGAAATTATTGCACGGATTATTGGACATGGTGCCTATTCCAAACTGAAGTTTGAATCTGGTGCACATCGCGTACAACGTGTTCCGGTAACTGAAACACAAGGGCGCGTGCATACTTCAACCTGTACGGTAGCTGTACTGCCGGAAGCAGATGAAATTTCTGACATCACCCTCAATCCAGCTGATTTGCGAATTGATACATTTCGCGCTTCCGGCGCAGGTGGACAACATATTAACAAAACAGATTCAGCTGTGCGGATTACTCATTTACCGACAGGAATTGTCGCGGAATGTCAGGAGGGGCGTTCCCAACATAAAAATAAAGCTCAGGCAATGAGTGTGTTGATAGCACGTATTCTTGATAAACAAGTGAGCGCGCAACAAGCTGAGCAGGCAGCTACCCGGAAATCGTTAGTAGGTACTGGAGAACGATCTGAGCGAATTCGTACTTATAATTTCCCGCAAGGAAGAATTACCGATCACAGGATTAATCTCACACTCTATAAGATAGAACAAATTATGGATGGTGATCTATATGAATTATGCTCTGCACTGGCAGCTGAGCATCAAGCTGCGCAACTGGCTGCGATGACTGAAAAATGACAGTGGTTGTTCCATTAGTACCGGTACTACAAGGCAATATAGCAACATCCGTTACGATTGATGAGCTTTTACAAAATGCGACAAATATCATAGGACGGGTGGATGCGCGCTGGTTATTACAAAGTGTGCTCAATGTGGATGCGGCTTTTTTAATTACCCATGCGGAACTATCGCTCAATAACGAGCAAGTTGAGTGTTTTCAACAGTTGGTTGCCAGGCGTGCTTTAGGAGAGCCAGTTGCGTATTTAACCGGAGAAAAGGGATTTTATGATCTGGTTCTTGAAGTGACATCAGATGTTTTGATTCCTCGACCTGAAACAGAGTTGCTGGTAGAGGAGGCATTATCTAAAATTCCACTCAAGCAGCGTTGTAATATTCTTGATTTGGGAACAGGAAGTGGTGCGCTTGCAATTACAATCGCTAAGCATCGGTCTGATAGTCAGGTGACGGCTGTAGACTTTTCTTCGCGAGCATTGGCAGTAGCACGTAAAAATGCTGAGAAATACCAGGTGGAGAATGTTACATTCGTTGAAGCAGACTGGTTTTCAGGTTTTACTAATGAGAAGTTTGACGTCATTGTAGCCAATCCACCCTATATAGCCGAGGGAGATCCTCACCTTGAGGCGGATGGTTTACGTTACGAGCCTTATATTGCGCTGGTGGCCCCAAATAATGGCTTGGATAGTATTCATCAAATAATCGTTCAGGCGCCCAATTATTTGATGCATTCTGGGTGGTTAATATTTGAACATGGGTATGATCAAGCGGTTATTAGTCGTAAATTGTTAGATAGCGCCGGTTTTTCTTATGTATTCACTCGATCAGATCTTTCCGGAATAGATAGGGTAACAGGTGGGCAATACAATTAACGCTGGTAGCATAAAAATTTTTATCGTAATTTCTGAAGTTATTCTAAATATCAAAATCTAAAGAAATAAACATCTATCAAATTTTTATATAAATTTGTTTTAGTGGATGTACTTATTAAAGGAACGAGTAACTACTTTGTAAATTTATAGGGGAAATAAGATATGGATATCACTGATTCTATTGAACAACAGATATCAACACATCCAGTAGTTTTATACATGAAGGGCACGCCACAGCAACCGCAATGTGGTTTTTCTGCTAATGCTGTACAGATATTGAATGCTTGTGGTGTGGAAGATTTTTTTGCTGTGAATGTGTTGGCTGATCCAGAAGTACGGCAGGGAATCAAGGATTATTCTAATTGGCCTACTATTCCTCAGCTGTATGTCAATGGAGAGTTTATTGGTGGATCAGATATCATGACTGAAATGTTTCAGAATGGCGAACTGAAAAAGTTACTGGAAAAATAAATTGGCTTGTATCGAGTTCTCAGCTAATTGCTGAGGCGATTACCCAATAACGTGCAAATTTTCCTGCTGCAATGAAAAATGTAGCAGAAATCCAGTTGATCCGTAGCCATCCGGCTGCCACACATAATATGTCGCCAATGAGTGGTAGCCAAGAAAGAAATAATATAGGTGCACCATGGCGACGTGTCCATTCCAGCCCATGAACGTGGCGACCAATCTTTTTTGATAAAGCCTGTTCATCGGGCAATAACCGTCCAATTACATAAGAACTCAATCCACCTAATGTATTGCCAAGAGTGGCAACATTCAGGGCTGGCCAGAATAAATCCGGGTAGGCGATGAGTACTCCAATCAGTACTGCTTCAGATCCTCCGGGTAATAATGTCGCTGCGAGGAAACTGCTAGTAAAAAGTGTTAATAAGCTAGTATTTTCATCCATGAAAATAATGGCGTAGTTTTCTTAAATGATAGGTAAAAATGGAGGTATTACAGGAAATATTTGCTTATTACCTATTTATTATTGCGCCAGTTTAACATTGCTATGATTATTATGCTCACGGCAGGGTGGAGAAATGTGGTGATAAAAAAAATTTTGACGATAGTCTGATCAATATGCTCAGTTTCCGTGGATTCTGGCATCTAATATCACTTTGCATGATGATGTGAATGGTTTTCCAGTGTGCTAAAAATAAACAGCTTTTGGTAGTGCGAATAACTTAGTGATCATTAATCCACGGTATTTTGGGTAGCCCTTCCATACTGTGTATTCTAGTTGCATAATTGCATATACTGATATTTAAAACCGAACGAGCTGCAAATCAATGGGTGTCTAGTAAAAGTAACTATATAAAATTGATATTTGATAAGTATTTTGTTGAAAGAACATTTTAAATAAATTAGGCAGAATAGGTGTTCACTAGGATGGATATTGCAGCGTTCTCAATAATAATGGAGTTGAATCATGTTAGTTTATGATGCGCATAGTCCTGCACCACGTTGCTTGAGGATGTTTCTTCTGGAAAAACAGCTACAGTTACCTGCAGTAACAGTTGATGTGATGACTGGTGAAAATCGGCAGTCAGCGTATCTGGCAGTGAATCCTGCAGGACAAACCCCTGCATTGCGCTTGGATAACAATAATATTTTGACTGAAGCTGTTGCAATCGCGGAATACCTTGAAGAGCTTTATCCTGCTCCTGTTTTGATTGGCAGTACGCCTGAACAGCGCGCACAGACTCGTCAATGGTGGCGGCGGGTGGAGCTGAATATTACTGAATTTATACATAACGCATACCATTATGCTGAAGGACTGACGCGATTTGAATCGCGTATTCCCGTCGTGCCCGAGGCGGCTGAAGGTTTAAAACGGGTAGCGCAAGATCGTTTGCGTTGGTTGGATAATATGTTTGGGACTGGCCCGTATCTATGTGGGGAACGTTTTACAGCAGCTGATATTTGGCTTTATGTGTGGTTAGATTTTGGTCAATCGGTCAATCAGCCGTTTGATCAAAGCTTACCAAATATAAATCCATGGTTTGATCGTGTTGCAGCGCGACCTAGCGCTGAACAGAGTAAAACACTATTAAAGACATAAATTAATGTACCGTATTTCTCAAGTTTGGAGGATGATCGGTGTCAAGCGAAGCTAGACAATTGGGGGTAAGTAACTCAGATAAAGTGTCATAGATGTAAAAAGCTGTAAAACTGGTTGAGGCGCTAATTTGTATTACATCTAATTTGTTGCATGGTGTAATCCAAATTGGATTGATTACTCACTAAGTCGAAAGAAATGGTGAGTAAAAGTGTGTGGTAGTGGTATGTGTTTATTTTTTAATTAAGGAGATAAATAGTATGGATAAGAAAAAAATAGTATCAACGTTGGTATTGGTTGGTGCGTGCATAGGTTTGTCAGCCTGTGCGACAACGGGTGAATTTGATGCACTTAAATCGCGTGTGGATGCACTGGAATCCAATGTTTCGGCAGTGCAATCAGATGCAGCTGCTGCTAGAGCAACAGCTAACGATGCAGTGAATATTGCCAATCAAGCATTGGATAAGGCCAATGAAGCCAATGCTCGTTCAATTGATACCGAAACAAAGATTGATCGTATGTTTAAACGTGCAATGCATAAATAAAATAGTTGTTTCATAGTTACCTTGGGTTTTGCGCATTCACATGAATAATGATTTTTGAACCTATTTCTGAGAACTGCGCAGGCCCAAGGTAATTTAGATATTTGTATTAGATTTTTTGGCTCTTGCGGTATGGCTGATTATTATAGGAGTTTGTAACGATCTTTATGGTTTTCTATAGCTCACAATAATACCGTCCACGTTCAGGTAGCGTTCAGGTGCTTCCCGTAGAATTAACCCTAGTGTTCAAAATCAGTCTGTATCTATCTACAGGATAAATGTTCAGGGGTGAAAAGGTGAATGGGCGGGAGCAATATGAAGCACACAAAAGTTATATTCAGTCAAATGAACTGGATAAGGTGATAGATTTTCAGGAAAACATTGATTACGAAAGTAGAGTATTTGATGCTGTTTCTGGGAAGCTAAAGATTCCATTTCCACCCAAAGCGGATGATCTGGTTCGTCTGCATAAGATCATCAGATATAGAAGACCTTTTACAATCATTGAGTTTGGGATTGGGTATTCAACTGTGGTGATGGCAGATGCCTTGGAGAAAAATCAGAAAGAATGGGAAGCACTCTATGAAAAACCAGAAATACGAAACAGATTTATGTTTCAGCTATTTGTGGTAGATGCTTCTAATGAATGGATTCAAAACGTCAAAAATAGATTCCCGCCACATTTGCTTTCACGAGTACATTTCCAGCATAGTCATGTTGAAATCGGTACTTTCAATGGTCAGCTTTGTCATTACTACAAAAATCTACCAGATGTTGTCGCTGAATTTATTTACCTGGATGGCCCTTCTCCCAAGGATGTGCAAGGGAGCATCAATGGGCTGAGCTTTGGCTGTGATGAACGTACGGTGATGTCTGGTGATCTATTATTGATGGAATCTACGTTTCTTCCTGGTACATTTATTCTGGTGGATGGGCGTGTCAATAACGCGCGATTTCTCCAGCGGAATTTTTCAAGAAGTTATGATGTGCAGTATGATAAGGAAGGCGATGTCACTACGTTCGAGTTACTAGAAGAAAGACTGGGTAAACACAATTGGTTAGGCTCAGATTTTTTTAATAATTTGTCGGATCCGCTATCGGCCTGATGCTTCTGTTTTTCAATCTGTCCCAGCAACTTGTCAAAGACTCGAAAATAACTGGATGACTAGAAATGGCAGCAACTTCATGATTTAACCAGAATGAGGGTCTGGTCCAGTTAAAACTTCCAAAAATCGACCAGCTACAGTTGGCTTCTTCAATTAATACAAATTTGAGATGCATGGGTAGAGCATCGGGGTGCTGAATACGCCTGAATTGGATTCCAGCATTGATAAATCGCTGTGCTACTTTGGGCGTGACACGTCTGAAAGTTGATTCCGCCAATATCTCTAATGCAACACCTCGGTTGGCAAGATTGATCATGAGATCAACTGCAGCTTGCGTCCGAATATGTGAAGCAGCAACTCGAATACGAGCGTGATTACTAACGTTGTGCAGAAACTGAATAATAGGATGCGCTCCCAGCCTGGGCCAGAAATAAATATCAGTATCTGTGCCATGAATATCGTTACTTGCGTTTGCAGAGAAACGGTAAAGTAGCCCTGGTGGTAACTGGTGTAATTGTTTTGCATGTTCTGCCAGTTTTTCAACCAATATAGGATCTTTTAACCCAATTAAGGCATTATAGCCACGATCCTGATCACCAATTTCCCGGATAATAGCTGGATCATCTTCTGGTCCGTTGCCTGATGGGTTGAAGGAACCAATAAAAGCAACTGGTTCAGGGTGTGAAAAATAATAGAGTTTCTCGTGCAGTTGAGGTTTCCATGATTTTGATGAAGGTGACGGTAGGCCAGAAATAGTAATCGTACGCAGTGCATCACCCATCCCGGCTGATCCGCTGAGAAGAGCAATAACGGCATCATTAGCATAGGGAATACGTGGTCTGCCTTCAAGGCTCAGGGTGACATGAACACCACGCCGATGCGCCCGGATTAATGCTTCTGCCAGACGGATATCACGAAAATAGTAAGTTACCCAATGAATAGATCCCCCAGCAGGCACAGCGGCAATCCGTTCTTCCAGCAGATTGCGTAAATTCCCATCGGGATAATCAGGGCCTCCAAAGTGGATTTCAGGCGAGAAAGCAGTAGCAGTTTGCGGAGTTAGTGTTTGGTTGCGTGAAACCCGCATAATGTCTGGATTCGTTCCCATATTGATTGAGTTTTGTTCTGGCTGGCTGCTTTGCTGGTAGCTTCTGGTTGTTTTGCTTGCTCTTCCAGTAAAGCCACATAACGAGACAGGACATCGACCCCACCGCCTGCGTGCAACATTTCGTTAATAAAGCGTTGCCGATGTTCTTCTATATAAAAGTTGTCACAACCTGTAGTTAGAAACCTGTTAATTAATATATATATGTCATCACGACATTTTAACTCTGTTTCTGGCATGTAATGCGCGAGTGCTGAGCGTCCAGCATGTAGATAATCAGCAGCCAGTACCGGTTTCTTAGCTTTGACTGCTTCAAATACCACTGAAGTAGCAAGATCAATGATGACATCCGCCCAATTCATCAGAGAAATAGAATGGACACTATCTTCTGCTATGCTGACATTTGGAAGTTTACGCAAGGAAGTATTGCTCGTTAATGGCTGGCGCCAGCCACCGCGTGTATGCGGCTTGATTACCAACTCTACTCCAGGAAATGCTGCAATCATGCTGACGATGATATTGACTTCTTCCCAAAAGGTAGTGAATTCACGTTTTCTAAGGAAGATGACGATCCGAAGTTGGACGTTGGGATTTGTGCTCAACCGAGGAGGTGGCGATAGTGTGGTCAATTTGTTTAGCCATTCATCGCAATAGCGTGGAGAGCCGAGTACAGCGATAGCCGCATCATTCAGGAAAGGTCGGAAACGAATCGCGCATAACTCGTTGGGTACCACAAGTTTGTCAAATATCTTTGCATCTGCATATTGTGTATTCGGTTTTATTACTCGCTCGTGATTACGTATTAGCTGGTTAGCGTGAGGGCTATCGCCATGTGGTAACGATACAGCTCCTAGCCTCTGTTTTTTTGCCATGGCGATAATGATTTCGATCCATTCGATTGGGATAGGAGAGGCACTGGTCACCCAGTCAAAGGTAATTACACCTTCATCCGTATCAGTAAAGCTGCGTTGTAATAAGCGTTTGGCCGTACTTTGCCAGATTGGATTGCGTTTACGTGCGTCATAGAGGTTTGCCAGTATTTTGGCAAGTTTGCCAATTAGAAAAATGCGTCTGACTCCTCTAATTAACAAAAAGGATTGTAGGCGCCACTGAAAGAATTCCCACGGAGGTAGTAATTCTCGAATATGTGCGACACGAACACGATCAAGACTACCTAGATATTGAATACGATAATCATTAAGAAATTTGGGACTGCCCAGCAGAACCACATCGCCGTAATGACCAGATTCAGACCATTTTGAAACAACCGGAGTAATGTGATCGATATCGTTGTAGTGACGGAGAAAAAACAGGGCTTTCATAATAAAAATGGTTGTAATTACTGATGTGGAGTAACTTGCTTCCCTTCCAGCGGGTAAGGTTGTTTAGCAAGTGAACAAGATTGGGAAAATGATGTTTAATATTTATCATGTCAGGTTATGTGTAATGCTAAGCATACAGGAAAGCTGGCCTTAATGAGTTGCGGATTCTACTGCTTATATTGATATTGCTAATGTGAGTAACAGACACTACAAGGATGCAAACTTCTGGGTTTCTTAACTCTTGTGTAACGCATCGGGGGTGAGTGGAATCAGATCTGTAAACACGAAACCATCTCGGTGCACAGTTTCCCCCGGGATAAACTCAACCGTTTTCTCAAACATGGGACCATCGAATACAAAGGTATGAAATTCACCATATTCTCCACAAGGATCGACATCATTCGGAATAGCTTTCAAAAAGGATTCGTTGTACATCCTTCCTGCAAATTTATCTGAGATACGTTTAGGGTCAATGCAGATAGTAATTGCTTGTAGTCCGCTGGTGATCATTTCTCTGGAGAGAATTTTGGTTGGAATACCCCAAAGAGGGAAGATGGGTGTAATTCCTGTTTCTTTCAGATGATCTTCACGATATTTTCGTACTTCCTCAAGAAAGAGGTCGCCGAATGCAACATACTCGATGTTTTGCTTTTTGATGGAATCAAGAAATGTTGTCATAGCAGATGCATACACATGATTGCTACAAGGGTGGGGAATCTTGATGAGATACAGTGGAAGACCAATATTTTTTGCTTGTTGCTGTAGCAGTGTAACGCTAATGCCGTGCATGATGACACGTTCGGATGCTTGGTTGATCGTGCAAAATACTCCAACTACCTCGATACACGGATCTTGTCGCAGGATGTGCAGCGCCCATGCACTGTCTTTGCCACTACTCCAGGAAAGAAGGGTTTTTCTACGCATGTATGTATTTGTTCACTACTGATTACTGGTAGATCTGCAGATGATTTATCTCGTGTGTGAAGAAGGTGTTTTCGTGCTGATAACCTTGTGCTGTGTAAGAATTATTGTAATTGAGAGTTGAAATAGTTGATTGATTTTCTAGTGGTTGATCTTACTGGTTATTTGGCAAATTTTTGTGGAACAGCGTGCTTGACTCATATCTTGTAGAGATTTTCTGGGTTTGTGCTAGCGGCGGGTATAAAACTTCTCGATCTTAGCCTGATAGTGTTCATAAATCTTTTTACGTCTGAGTTTGAGGGTGGGGGTAAGCATTTCATTTTCCACTGACCAGGGTTCAGGAATCAGTAATGCTCGATGAACCTTGGCATAACCAGGAAAACTACTGATTTGACGAGCGATCTTTTCCAGAACAATTTCTTCAGCGTACTCATCACAGGCTAACGCACGTGGATCATTTTTGGCGTTGCAGTGCGTGGCGACCACTTCCCAGCCGCGTTTACTCAATACTACCAGCGCACTTAAATAAGAACGTCCTTCACCGACGATCATAACCTGCTCGAAAATCGGATCACGCAAAATGGCAGCTTCCATATCCGCAGGTGGAATTTTTTCACCGGTAGAGGTTACGATGATATCTTTTAACCGACCCGTGATAGTAACTCTTCCTTGCGCATCAATATGAGCAGTATCTCCGGAATTGAGCCAACCATCTTCAGACAAAATTGCACGAGTTGCTTCTGGATTGTTCCAGTAACCCAGCATTACATTAGGTCCTCGAATCAGCAGCGCATCCTGTTCTCCTAGTTTGACCTCTACGCCGGGAACGGGGCGTCCAACGCTGGCTGGAAGATTGTCATCCAATCGGTTGGCGCATACAACCGGGCTAGTTTCTGTTAAACCGTAGCCTTGCAGGATAGGGAGCCCCAAGCCGATGAAAACACGCGACACATCCGGCGATAATGCTGCCCCACCACTCATGACTTGCCATAAACGCCCCCCTAGCTTGTCCATTATCTTGCGGGCAACCAGTCGATTAAGTAATGGCCATAATAAGTACGTTATTTTCCAGTGAGTGCGTTTCTGGCTATATTCAAAGCGGCTATAACCTATGTTTACCGCCAGTCTGAATAAGAGGCGAGCAACAGCAGGACCTTCAGCCAGTTTTGCCTCTATACCCGCATAGATTCTTTCATAAATCCTGGGTACTGAAATCAGGATAGTGGGACGGATAATCAGCAAGTCATCTGCAAGCTGTCGCGTGGAGCGTGCATAGGCAATAGTGGCGCCACATAGCATCGGCGTGTAATAACCCGCGGTACGTTCAAAGGTATGGGATAACGGCAAAAATGATAGTAATAAATCATCTGGAGTGACGGTAACAATCTGTGCGCAAGCGTATGCGTTGGACAAAATATTATGCTGGCTCAACATCACACCTTTCGGACGTCCTGTTGTCCCTGAAGTGTAAATAATGGTCGCTAATGTGTGAGGATCGTTTTGTGGTAACGATATGTTTTCAGGTGCTTTCGGTAACCAATCGGATGCTGCAATGGTGCGTTGATCACCGGTTTGATGAATATCTTGTGAAGTAGCATTCAAAATAACAATGCGTTTTAATTGAGTAAGTTGATCAACCTCATCTCTCAATGCTTCCCAGCGCACCATATTTTCTAGCAGTAATAAACTGGCACCAGCGTTATCCAGGCACCAGGCGGCGTTTTCTGCCCGATCTTCAGTATAGAGCGGAACAACGACCAGACCCAAGCCCAGCGCTGCCTGCTCAAACATCACCCATTGCGGGCAGTTACGTACCATAATAGCTACCCGCTCACCGGGAACAAGGTTTTCTCGAGAAAGCGCGGTTTGCCATAGTTTGACCGCATTACCCATATCAGCCCAGGTGTAATCCAGCCAGGTTTTTTGGCTGACATCGTAATCGCGATAAGCAATGGATTGAGGAGAGCGCTTGACGCGCTCCCGAAACAGTCCGTCAAGTGTCTTGGTAGTGTCAATTGAGATGATGTCCATACGTACAGTTTTTAGTTAAACCTTGAAGCTGGTTTTATGACTCATACAACAGCTTTTTCACTTGGATGATTTGCCTGCTGCAGATCAGGAGAAAAATCGTCCACCATAATGACGCGACGGCGCAGCACTTTCATTTGTGCAAGCGAGGCGGCTTCCCCCTCGCTGATAATACCTTGTGCCAATGCCTGATCGATCTGTTCATCTTCCTGGGTTGTCAACGTCTTGTCTTTAACTGCCTGCCGTAATCTAGCTTCAATTGGCTCACAAGCAATAGCACTAGCCATCGCTTCTTGCAGTAATGCTAGTGGATCATCTTTATCCGTTGGCAGATACATGCCTGCTGTTAAGCGATCACGTGCTTCTCCTGGCGCTAAAATCAGGCGAGCAACTTGATGGGAGAGCGTATCGGATGGCGGTTGACAGCGCAGTCCACGTGGAAAGACGATAAAACGTAACAGACAGCGCGTAATTTTACCTGTCGGGAAATTAAGTAGAAATTCGTGGAGTGCTTGTTGGGTGCGATATAACGCATCCTGTAAAGACCAATGTAGGAATGGCAAATCAGCCGTTGGACGACCATCATCTTCAAACCGTTTGAGCGTGGCTGAGCACAGATACAGTTGGCTGAGCACGTCACCCAGGCGAGCCGATAGCCGTTCACGTCGTTTGAGCGTGCCACCCAACTTCATCATGGCAACATCAGCTAATAATGCAAAGGCTGTGGAAAATCGTGTCAGCTGCCGGTAATAATCTACTGTTTCACTAGTAACATTTTCTGGAATGGTTTTAATCAGACGCTGGCTGATACCAAAGGCCAGGCTGCAAAAAGTATTGCGTAATGCAAACAGTGCGTGTCCAGTCAGCGCTGCATCAAATGCTTGTAAGCTACGTTTTTTATTTTCATCCCAGGTGGCAGTGATTTCCCGCAGAGTGAAAGGATGTGCGCGGATCGCTCCCTGCCCAAAGATAATCATGTTACGCGTTAGGATATTGGCACCTTCCACAGTAATGCCTACGGGCGTTTGTTGATAAGTACGTGCCAGATAGTTGGAGGGTCCCAGGCAGATTCCTTTACCACCATGAATATCCATAGCATCGTTAATTGCTTGGCGACTACGCTCGGTTAGGTGATACTTAACGATTGCCGAGATCACGGATGGTTCTTCGCCTAAATCAACCGCTCCGGCTGTCATTACGCGTGCAGCATCCATCATGTAGGTGTTGCCGGCAATGCGAGCCAAGGCTTCTTCTACGCCCTCAAAATAACCAACTGGTAATTTGAATTGCACGCGTACCCGACCATAGGCACCGCTGCTCCAAGCGGATAGCTTGGCAGCGCCAACGCTGGTGGCTGGTAGCGAGATTGATCGACCGACGGATAAACTGTTCATTAACATTCGCCAGCCTTGTCCTACCTTGTCCTGTCCACCGATGATCCAATCCATGGGAATGAAAACATCCTTGCCACTATTGGGTCCATTCTGGAAAACGCCATTCAGCGGAAAATGCCGGCGACCAATATTAATTCCGGGGGTATTGGTTGGAATCAATGCTAACGTAATACCGATATCTTTTTCGTTGCCGAGTAATCTGTCTGGATCGTATAACCTGAATGCTAATCCTAGCAGCGTGGCAACTGGTCCCAGCGTGATGTAGCGTTTTTCCCAGTTGATACGTATTCCCAGAACATCGGGTTGCCCGTTGAATTCAGCGCGACACACAATGCCTGTGTCTGGAATCGACCCAGCATCTGAACCAGCTTCTGGGCCAGTTAATGCAAAACAGGGGATTTCAGTGCCATTAGCCAAACGCGGAAGGTAGTAATTCTTTTGTTCTGCTGTTCCGTAGCGTAATAACAGCTCGGCTGGTCCAAGTGAGTTGGGTACCATGACAGTGACTGCCGCGGTGTTGCTACGAGAGCTGATTTTCATCACTATTTCAGAATGTGCCAGAGCTGAGAATCCCAACCCACCATATTCTTTGGGAATAATGAGTGAGAAAAAACGGTTTTCGCGAATAAATTGCCAAACTTCTGGTGGAAGATCATGTCGCTCGTGTGTGATATGCCACTCATTCAACATAGCGCATAATTGTTCAACCGGACCATCAAGAAAGGCTTGCTCTTCTGCTGTTAACGTCGGTTTGGGGTAAGCGAGTAACTTGTTCCAGTCTGGCTTGCCACTGAATAATTCACCTTCCCACCAGACCGATCCAGCATCCAACGCTTCTTGTTCAGTTTGTGAAATTTTCGGCAGCAGTTTGCGAAAAACTCGCAAAGCAAGCTTGGAAACGATGTTACGTCGTAGAAATGGTACCGTGAATAACGCTACGATGAGAGCGAGCAGCGCGACGAAGAGGAGCAAAACTAACTCGGACATGGCTTTCTCCATGAATTTTTAGTAATCATTTGTTATTACACTACTCGAGAATAAAACGCTGTCAAGATTTTGTTGGTTCAAAATATTATTTTTCTATAAATAACCCTTAGGTAAGGTAGTTTTGATGTAGCAAATGAGCAAACAAAAACCCGGTTATTGGCACCGGGTTTTCAATCAACAGCCAGAGATTAGGTGGTTATTTTAGGATAGGGTGTGGCGATTATCCAAGCTATAGCCGCCAGCGCCATGAGCAACCAGTAAAATGAGACCACCCGCAATTGCGAGGTTTTTCATGAACATGATCGTTTGCATTTGATCAGCCAAGTTATTATGGAAAATTACAGCTGCTGCTAGGGAGAATAATGCTAGCGTGGCTGCCACTAGGCGTGTTTGCCAACCGAGGATAATCGCCAATCCCCCACCAGCTTCTAATAAAATGACTAATGGCAACAGTGCACCTGGTATGCCCATGGCTTCCATGTAGCCTTGTGTATCAGCATAACCAGTTATTTTAGTAAGACCAGCTATTAGGAATACTTGCGCTAACAATAAACGGGCGGTGAATTCGCTAATTTTTTTCATTTAGATCTCCTTGTTATTGAGTAATTCATTTACGGTTTGCGCTTCACCCAGGCGCGATCTCGCACAAATTGATTGGCGTGATAATCCTGCAATGCCTGATCAATTTCTTCACGTGTGTTCATGACAAAAGGGCCATGCTGGACGATTGGTTCATGAATCGGTTTACCACTAACTACGATAAAACGCGCCCCTTCTTTTCCAGCAACAAAATCAAAAACACTGTTATCTGTATCCGTTGTTACCAATGAATGCCGGGCAACGTTTTGTCCATTAAACTGCCCATTACCTTCAAATACATAAATGAAACTGGTGTTTTGTGCCGGTAATGGATACTGAAAACTCCGGTTAGGCTGTAGCTTGACATCGAGATAAATTGCTTGTGTCAAAGTATCTTGGATTGGCGCAACGACCTCGTTGAAATGGCCAATCAGCACTTTCAAACGATAATTAGCTGTTTCCACTACCGGAAAAGCTTCCGCAGGAAATTCCTGGTATTCTGGATGATCCATTTTGTTAGCAGCAGGTAGGTTAATCCACAGCTGAAAGCCACGTAATAAACCGTTTTCCTGTTTCGGCATTTCAGAGTGAATGACGCCACTGGCTGCTTTCATCCATTGCGCTGCGCCTGGTCCAAGATTGCCGGTATTACCCATGCTGTCCTGATGTTGCATGTATCCATCCAGCATGTAAGTGAACGTGACAAATCCCCGATGCGGATGTGAGGGAAAGCCAGCAATGTAATCATTAGGATTATCGCTACTGATATGATCCAGTAACAGAAAAGGATCGTAATTGCGCAATGCTGCTGTGCCAATTGTGCGGTGTACGATTACGCCAGCACCTTCACGTACAGCAGTTGCGGGAATAACTTGTACTGCAGTTGCTAATGTATTCATCATTACCCTCCAGATGAGGTGTTGTTTAATTTATTTACTTACGCTAAACATTATCCTGGTTGTCGTAACAAGAATAAAGATTACTTCTGTGAAATAATTGTTGCTTTAAAAGCAATAATTGGGGGGTGTATGGATCGATTGGAAAACATGAATACCTTTGTGCATATTGTAGAGACAGGTGGGATTAGTGCAGCTGCACAACGTATGGATGTTGCAAAATCTGTTATCAGCCGACGACTAAAGGAATTAGAAGCACATCTGGGCGTACAGCTGTTTCATCGTACTACTCGCCAAATGAATCTCACAGACAGCGGGCGTGCCTTTTATGAACAATCGGTTCGTATCCTGGCTGATGTACAGGAAGCAGAACATGCGGTTTCACAATCTCACAGCGCGCTGAAAGGTAATTTGCGTGTGGCAGTACCGCTTAGCTTCGGTTTGCTGCATCTAGGGTCGGCCATAACTGAATTTTTGCAGATACATCCAGCAATTAAATTTGATCTCGACTTTGATGATCGTCAGGTTGATTTGTTGGCAGAAGGTTTTGATCTGGCCATTCGTATAGCTAGCTTGCCTGATTCCAGTCTAATTGCTCGTCGTTTGGCACCGATTCAGGTGGTGATGTGTGCTAGCCCTGCATATTTACAACAAATGGGCACACCGCACACGCCAGGAGAACTCATCAAACATCGCTGCCTTGCTTATAACCTGATCAGCAATAGCGATCACTGGCATGTTTATGATGCTGCCGGACAATTAATCAAAACCAGAATTACGCCTTATCTAAAAGCCAGTAATGGCGAATTTTTGCGCGATGTTGCAATTGCTGGGCTAGGGATTGTGTTGTTACCGGTTTTTATCATTTACCAGGCGATTGAGCGTGGTGCGCTACTACCGATATTGACTGAATATCACTACCCTCAAGTGGCTGTTTATGCCGTGTATCCACAAACCCGCCATCTTTCACGACGGGTTCGGGTATTTATTGATTTTTTAAGCAAACGTTTTGCCGAGCAACCTTACTGGGATGCTTGTTTGCACAATATCAAAAAAATATCGTAAGAAATTAAGGGATAAGAAACCAGGCGTAGCTTGATGCGGTATGATGAATGCTTATTCAAAATGAATTAAGAAACGTAATCAAATTATTTCAATAAGACCGACAGACAGAAAAATAATGATGAAAAAAAAGCATTTACAAATTGGGATAAGTACTGCATTTGCAGCTACGCTGTTTTTCGGACAAGTAGCACAAGCTGATCCGGTAATAATCCCTGAACTGATCCTCGACGGGAATCAGGTAATCAATCAGGATACGGATACGGGTGTCGTTATCGTGGGTAATTCGGATAGTGGTAGTGGAGCGCTGACAGTTCAAGATGGCGCAACACTTACCAATGTTGGTTCACCTGACACTGTTACAGGGACAATTGACGGCGAATCGTATTCAGGTGGTAACGGTTATTTAGGGTTTAACAAAAACTCGACAGGTACAGCAATCGTTACAGGTGAAGATAGTCTTTGGGATAACTCAGATGGTGATTTATTCGTTGGCTACCAAGGACAAGGAACGCTGACAGTAGAAAAGGGTGGGGCGGTTTCCAGTGAAAATGGTTTTGTTGGCGCGCAGAGTGATTCAAATGGCGTAGCTACCGTAACCGGAGCAGGTTCCCAATGGGATAATGTGAATTTGTATGTGGGAGGAGTTGCGACAGGTGCAGCGGGCCAAGGCGAGCTGACTATCAATGATAAGGGTACTGTGTCGGTTTTTGAAAACGCTACCATCTGGTCTACTGGCAAGCTTTCAGGTAACGGCGGTACGTTGGATGGTGATGTGATTAACTATGGGGTGATTAGTCCAGGTAACGCTGTGGACTCAGTAGGCGCGCTAACGATCAGCGGTAATCTTGAGCTAGAAGATACGGGTATATTGGATTTAGGCATTTCAAGTCCAACGCTGTATGATCAGCTAGTTATTGACAGTGGTTTTACTATAGCGGGCTCACTGGTATTGGATTTTACTAATTTTAGCCAGCCAACATTTGCTACTACTTATGACCTGATACAGGTTAATGACACTCCCTGGGGAAGCTGGAGTGATTTTAATATCCAATACCGCAATCCTTTTAGCGGTTTTAATTCCAGCTTACTGAGCTACAGCATGGAAGAGACTGCCGATGGGCATATCTTTCGCCTGACGATTGCAGGTGCTGAAAATACCGGCCATCCTATTCCTGAGCCAGTTAGCATATTGCTAGTTGGATTGGGAGGTGCAATTATGCTGTTATCGCGACGCCGTTTGGGATCAGTCAGATAATCCGTGATGGACTTATCCCACGTTAAATAATTAAATAGATTTTTAAATTTTAAAAGGAGCTTAGTTCAGCCATGCCAACCAGTTACGATGTCAGACTGTTACGGAAGAAAGAAATAGCCGAAGGAACCCTGGAATTTACCCTGGAGAAGCCGGCGGGGTTTGAATATCGTGCCGGTCAGTATGGTGATTTGGTGTTGCCGCCGTCTACCGGACTAGATGATAGCAACAATAAACATGGTTTTTCATTTGTCAGTGCACCGTTTGAGGATACGCTGCGGATGGCTACACGCATGCGTGATTCGCGTTATAAAAAAGCTGCTGCTCTGGTTCCTGAAGGAACCATGGTGCAATTGCTCGCGCTGTGGGGAGATTTTACGTTACAGAAAAATGAAACGATTCCGGCAGTATTCCTTACAGGCGGTATCGGTATTACTCCGGTGCGCAGCATCATTGCTCAGGCTACACATGACAGGACAAATCATAAAATCACACTGATTTATGCTAACCGTACCCCGGCACAGGCAGCATACACGGATGAATTGAAACAGCTTGCCGAAGAAAATAAAAACTTCACTTTCGTGCCGGTGTATACATCAACCCAGGGACGCGTCAACGCCGAACTCATCAAACAGCATGTGGCCGATGTTATTGTGCCACGCTATTATCTGTCGGGGCCGGAAGGTATGGTCAAAGCCATGCGCACGATATTGATTGAGATTGGCGCGGATGAAGATAACATCAAAACAGAAGAATTTGATGGTTATTAATTTAACTATGATGCGATAACAGTTTTATAGATGCTGGTTATATCCGCTGGTTTGTCACTTCGTAGCGATGAATTTTCATCGATCTGTTTTTTGTATTCAAAAACAAAGGTTTTTTGCTATTTCACCAACCAGCGCGTAGACATTCCGGCCATCATGTGATCATTAACGTGACAATGAAATAACCAATTTCCTGGTGAACGAGGAATCATGTCAACAGAACGCATACTGGCTGGCATGATTTCAATTACATCAGTTCTACGGCCATGATCCAGTACAGTCTGGCCATGCCAATGGACAGTGTGGTTATCCACTTCATTACCCAAGGCAATGAGATGCCAGCGAACACGCTGACCGAGTGTGGTTTCAAAGCCTGACAGATTACCAAAAATACGGCCATTGATCGTATGTTTCAGGCCACTTTCTTCATCATTTTCTTCATTAAATACCATGTATAGCGCGATAAACTCCTGATCCACATCACGTGGGACAGGACCCATGCTTGGTCGTGCCTTGTGGGCAGCAGTAATAATAATGGTTCCAATTAATCCAAGATTGATTTCTTGCTCCGGCATAACATGTGAGTGGTAGAGCCAGGCAATGGATGAAGGATCATCCGGGCCGGGGCCGGCGTCCTTATCTACGGTCCAGGTATAGGTATAGCGCCCTCCTGGAGGAACATTGCCACCTGCGCCACCATCTGCTCCTTCATTATCTTTATCGTATTTCAAGCCATGTGGGTGGATGGAAAGTGGCAGATCGGTATTGTTCAGAAAATGAACTTTGATGGTATCGCCGACTACAGCGCGAATGGTTGGCCCCAGAATTCCCATCCATTCAGGGTGAGGGATGGGTTGTGAGTAACTGCTATCGGTATAGCCAACATAGCGATATTTAGGATAAGTTAAAGTGTATCCATAAACACCCAGGCCATCTTCCGGCTTGATCTGATTGATGCCGGATGGTGCATAATTCCAGTCTGTTTTTTCTGCGGCTATCCAATATTCTTGTGTACCTCTGGCGTGTACTGAACAAGCTATTGTTAGCAGGATCAAAAAAATGAATAGTGTTGGGTATAACTGTAAAAGCAGGTAGCTGTTTCTTGTATACATACATGGCTTCCTTACTAATTTATTTTTAATGACTAAGATTGATAAAAAGTTTTGTGGCTAAGTTGCTGATAAGCTAGATGATGCTGATTGGTCTGGCTGACTGTAATAATCCTTAACAAGTATTTCCACTGCTTTGCGAAAGGTAGCCAGATCCGATCGTTCCAGAATTACACAGTTTTTGCGAGTGCGCTGACAATAGCGCCTGACAGTAAAAAAATCTTCGTGGTTGATGCAATCAGCTGGACAAATCACGATGCTGACGTAATCCAGTAGGGCGATCAAACAGTTTGTATTAGCCTGTGCTCCACTGCGAAATGCCATAAATTTACCACCAGCAGCTTCAATCAAGCGATGGTAATCCGGATAGAGCGCTGCTCGTCCACCTATGCACAAAACAGATTGCTCTGCGAGAGGCTGGCAACCATCTTTTAGATGATTAATAGCGGAACTGACGAAATATCGGTGTGATTGTCCTGTTTTGACCCAGCGCAAACTCGTATCGTTTTGTATCTCGGATATATCAGGATCGGTAGAGCGATTAACTGGAATTCTAGTACGTACGAAATTCTTAGGAGCGATGCGAGGTGAAATCGAGCAGATCAAGTGATATAGCTGGTGTAACACTTGTTTTAATCCAGCAATGGGAGATTTGTGCTGATGAGCAAATGTCTCGTGGGTTGCAGTGCCTTGATGGAATTCCGGCAATTTACCTGAAGTGGATTGTATTCCGAGGCAGACCGGCGCCAGCATTGTTTTTTCCAGAAATTTCATAGTCAATCCTGTTTCAGAAAAAAAGGCTGGCTTGCCCCGGGAGGAAGGGGCTGGCTTGCCATTGCAGATCACTGGGAGAGGAGAGAGAACTTCCAGTGATTACCAGGAAAACGGTACTTTCGATTTTAAAAATAGAATCAGTCGAAAGGTGGTAGCAAATTATTTTGTCAGGATGAGTTTGTTGTTGCGTGTCAAACTCAAGAGATACTGTTCACCTCGGTGTTGAATAAGTATCCTGTTGCTGTTTCCAAACAAATCTTCACTACTGAATAATTTAACCGGAAAAGACTCCAGCTGTGAAACCAGCTCGTCACTTAATTCGTATTCTGTATGATCCTTAATCATAGTCGCGTTCATATCAAGCTCCAACAAGTATTCTTTAATGAGAATAATTATCATTATATACATTAAAATGGTTTGTGCAAATATTTTTATTGGAAAATTCAAATTGTAGAGGGAGGCAGTCTAAAGCGAGATTCGAGCTGCGAGTTGTGAGAGGATGTTATAAATAATCCAAGAAGTGCTTGTAATGCTGTTTTTATAGATACTAAGGGTGTGAAGTTACCTGGTTAATAACGTACTGAACCGCCCCGGGAATTGAGGAGGCAGATTAGTCAAAGTAAAATGGTTTTATTTTTGGACACTTCGAGTTGCTGATAATAGCGTTGTTCAGCCTCAACGGGTGGGATATTGCCAATTGAGCTGA
>WBZO01001053.1_pt1 | contig 47731 bp, 46 predicted proteins | sample 5204261 | NCBI WGS metagenome assembly WBZO01 (sample SAMN12412400, study PRJNA552823) | activated sludge metagenome | isolation source: activated sludge from anammox sidestream of wastewater treatment plant... | place: USA: North Carolina | collected 2017-09
CCCGGTGCCATCATCCGGTCCTTCACTCTCGGTCAGGATGAACGTGGTCAGCACGACCGTCTTGTCCGCCTTCACTTCGAAGGTCGTCGAGAGGTTCTGATACCCGGCCTTCACCAGCGTCAGGTTCCGTGTCCCGGCCGTCAGGTTCGTCACATACCGGTCGGTAAGGCCTTTGTCCACACCGTCGATGTAGATCGTTGCATTGGTCGGGATCGACCCGATCCAGACTGTCCCGGTGCCATCATCCGGTCCTTCACTCTCAATCAGGATGAACGTGGTCAGCACGACCGTCTTGTCCGCCTCCAATTCGAAGGTCGTCGAGAGGTTCTGGTACCCGGCCTTCACCAGTGTCAGGTTCTTTGTCCCGGCGGTGAGGTTCGACACATACCGGTCGGTAAGGCCTTTATCCACACCGTCAATGTAGATCGTTGCATTGGTCGGGATCGACCCGATCCAGACTGTCCCGTTCCCATCATCCGGTCCTTCACTCTCGGTCAGGATGAACGTGGTCAGCACGACCGTCTTGTCTGCTTCCACTTCGAAGGTCGTCGAGAGGTTCTGGTACCCTGCCTTCACCAGTGTCAGGTTCTTTGTCCCGGCGGTGAGGTTCGACACATACCGGTCGGTAAGGCCTTTATCCACACCGTCAATGTAGATCGTTGCATTGGTCGGGATCGACCCGATCCACACGGTTCCGGTCCCTGCTTCGGATTCATCATCAATCGGGAGGGTGAACAGGGGAAGCACCAGCAGGTCCCCGGGGCTCAGTACCAGGGTTGAAGAGAGGTTCTGGTACCCCGCCTTCGCCAGGGTGAGGGTATGGGTCCCGGCACTCACATTGGTCACATACTGGTTTGTCAGCCCGCGGTCGACATCATCAATATAAATCGTTGCACTGGCCGGGATCGACCCGATCCAGACCGTCCCATTTTCAGGAGAGGAGAGAAGGAACAGCCCTTCCTGATCCCCTGCATCGTCCCCTGCCACCGCAGAGGGAACCATGCCGATGAGAAAGAGGAGAAAAATACCTGCCACTACGCTGGTTTTCACTACTACCACCTTGCCATATACAGATCACAACCCGGAGTGCCTGATCAGAGCTCCCGGGAGAGCATGCCCTTGGAACGTTCCGCCCCTGCCCTCCCGTATCTCTTTGTATTTTCTCTGTCATGCACCTGGTAATCTGATAAGAGGATCCTCGTTTATCAACTATATAAATGTAATCTGTATTATTCTCGCTATTTTATAGACCGGTGCATATGCGAATTTCCTGGCATACGGCTTCCCGGACCTGATCATTGGGGAGGGCTCCTCCCGGCACTGTTCCAGGGCTGGCATTGGGGGAGCAAGCCCCGGCCGGGCTTATTTTGTCCCGACCTCCATCTCCCACCGCAGGTCCTTCTCACTCCCCTTCATGCAAAAATCCTTCTTCATCATCCCATGCTCTATATAGATAGGACAGCCCGGGCAGATGCAGCCCCGGTCATCACGGATACAGCCAAAGCTCATCCCGAGCAGGCAATACAGGGTCTCCCCGTTCTTCTCCGCAGATCCCGTGAAACTCGGGCAGGAAGAGCATAGACAGGCCTCTTTTATGCTGTCATACTGCTTCCACCGCTCTTCCTTCTTCAGCGGGAGGAGCGCTCGTGTTCTCTGCTCAAAGGTATCCATGGAAATGACTCACGAAAGAAGATAGGAGGATAAGGTTATCAAACCATCAGGTCACACACAACCCCCCTGCCCCTGCAGGGTATTCCTGCCAACGGGGCGAGAGGATCTCATAGAATCGCAGGGGGAGTACTCTCCCGGAAGAATCGACCGAAGGTACAGAATTTTTCTGAAATATACCAGGGCGATCCCTCTGATCTGAGTGAGAGCCCACAGCCTCATCATACCTGATAGGTCGTCCAGGGATGGTATCGTATCCCTGCGAGAAGCAGTCCTGGGAGAGCCATCGGCTTTAATATACCTGCCTTTGCCGTCTCGTTCCTGTAAGGCTGGCCAGGAACTGCCTCCAGGATCAGCAGCAGGGAGTATCCACATGTGGTGTCAGCGATGAGGAGCAGGTATTTGCCGGATCATGTCTGAGATAGTGTAGTGATTGCATCGGAGGATCCGATTGCTCCCGGGCGATCTGTCTGCTGCCTTTCAGCATGATCCCCACGCGTCAATCCTTCCGCTGGAGCGGGATCATACGGCCCCTGCCTGCGAGGGAAGAGGAGATTCCCACAGTCTTATATAGCAATCGGTTTAAATAATACTGGTATCTGCTATCCGGTAGCATGAGGAAAATATCATGAAAATGCCAGTAAAATTCACAACCTACTGCCCATTCTGCAGGAATCACCAGACCCATGAGGTGGAGAAGGTCAAGAAGGCCAAGACCACCGGTCTCCACTGGATCGACCGACAGAAAGCACGGCGGGGGACCATCGGAAACATGGGCAAGTTCTCGAAAGTCCCTGGCGGGGACAAGCCCACCAAGAAGATCAACGTCCGGTACCGCTGCAAGACCTGCGGAAAAGCACACCTCCGTGCAGGGTTCCGTGCCGGAAAATTCGAACTGACGGAGTGAACAGGATGGTACAACAGGCACGAGCGAACCGGAGCAGGTTTGTCAAGGTCAAATGCCCCGACTGCGAGAACGAGCAGATCGTCTTCGAGAAGGCGTGCACCGTGGTCAACTGTGTGGTCTGCAGCAAGGTCCTTGCTGAGCCCACCGGCGGCAAGGCAAAAGTGAACGTCGAGATCCTGGAAACATTTGAGTGAGAAGAGCGATGAGCAACCAGTCGTGGCCAACAGCAGGAGAACTCGTCGTCTGCACCGTCAGGGACATCAAGGACTTTGCAGCGTTTGTATCCCTGGATGAATACCCCGGCCGCGAAGGGCTCATCCCCATCTCCGAGATTGCGACCGGATGGATCAAGTATATCCGCGACCATATCCGTGAGGGGCAGAAGGTCGTCTGCAAGGTGCTCCACGTCGACCAGAGCAGGGGGCATATCGATCTCTCCTTAAAGGATGTGAACGACCACCAGCGGCGCGACAAGATCCGCGAGTGGAAGAACGAGTCCAAGGCCCGGAAGTGGATCGGGTTTGCGGCCGAACACTCGGGAGAGAGCCCCGAAGTGATCGAGGCTGCCCTGATCAAAAAATACGGCGACCTCTACACCGTCTTCGAGGAGATCGTGACCGAGGGGACCGACACCCTGAAAAAGACCGGGCTTTCGGCCGGTGTGATCGAGGCACTCTCCCAGGTGGCACGGGAGAACGTCAAAGTGCCGAGGGTCACCGTTGCCGGGAACCTCATCCTCACCTCCACAAAACCGGACGGGGTCAATATCATCAGGAGGGCGCTCCGGAGCGCCGAGCCGAAAATTCCGGACGCCGAGATCGAACTCACCTATCTGGGTGCCCCCACCTACCGGATCAAGGTCACAGCACCCGATTACAAGAAGGCAGAGAAAGCCCTTGAGAAGGCAGCCGCTGCAGCGATCGGGGTGCTCGAACGCTCCGGCGGGGAAGGAAAGTTCGTCAAGAAACCGAAGTCCGGAAAGGCCGCATGAAGGGGAGAATACGGCGCTGCCCGGTCGACTCGGCCTATACGCTGCACGACCTCTGCCCCCTCTGCGGAGCAGCCACGGTCACCCCCCACCCTGCACGCTTCTCTCCTGAAGACAAATACGGAAGCTACCGGAGGATCGCGAGAGGATGGACGAGATAGAAATACAGTTCCTCGACGATGTCCCGGAAGAGGGGCTGAAGGCCCCGGTCCTGATCGAGGGGCTCCCGGGGATCGGCCATGTCGGCAAGCTGGTCGCCGAGCACATGATCCAGGAGCTCGGCGCAAAAAAGGTAGCCGAGATCCACTCGATCTTCTTCCCGCCCCAGGTGATCATCGATGAGCACGGGACCGTCCGGCTCGCCAACAATGAGCTCTATTATTATGCCGGCGAGACCCACCGGTTCCTCTTCCTCGTCGGCGACTACCAGGCCACCTCGAGCGAGGGGCATTACCTCCTCGCCGATGCCTACCTGGAGATTGCTGCCGAATGCGGGGTATCCCGGATCTATACGCTGGGAGGGTACGGCGTCGGCCACCTTGTCGATGAACCGCGGGTCCTTGGGGCGGTCAATTTCCCCAGGCTCCGCGGGATGATCGAGGATGCAGGGGGGGTGGTCGGGAGGGACGAGCCCGGAGGGGGCATTATCGGGGCAGCAGGGCTCCTCCTCGGGCTTGGCGTCTCCCGCAGCATCGAGGGGATCTGCCTCATGGGGGAGACCTCGGGATACCTTGTCGATCCGCGGAGCGCTGCAAGCCTCTTAAAAGTCCTCACCACCCTGCTTGCGATCGAGATCGACCCGACGAGGCTCGAGCAGCGGGCATGCGAGATGGAGCACATGCTCCAGAAGCTGATCGATGGTGAGCGCGGGGCACAGGACGACGAGCTCCGCTACATCGTATGAAACGCGGGCTCTTCTGCGACCTGCACATCCACTCCTGTTTTTCCATCGCCTCATCGTCCCGGATGCTCCCTTCCTGCCTGGTCGAGGGCTGCCGGAGGAAGGGGATCGGGGTTCTCGGCAGCGGGGACGCACTCCACGAAGGCTGGCGGGACCTCTGGAACCGCATCCCTGACACCGGAGAGGTGCTGGTGGTGCCCACCGCTGAGGTGGAGGACCATGACCGGGTCCACCACCTGATCATCCTCGACTCTTTTGAGCGGTTCGAGGACCTCGCCTCCGACCTTGCCCGCCATGCCGCGAGGCTTCAGACGACCGGTCGGCCGCATGTCAGGATGCCGGGGAGCGAGATTGCAGGGAGGGTCCATGACCTCGGTGGCCTGATCGGTCCTGCCCATGCATTCACGCCCTGGACTTCGCTGTATGCAGCCTTCGACCGCCTCTCCGGCTGTTACGGGGCCGAGCGGCCGGACTTCCTCGAGCTCGGTCTCTCGGCCGACAGCAGCTACGGGGCCGGCATCTCTGATCTCGCCGGTATCCCGTTCCTCTCAAACTCCGATGCCCACAGCCCGGACCCGGCAAAGCTCGGGCGGGAGTTTTTCGAAATCCCGGTTGCAGAGGCGACCGTCCGGGGGGTGATAGAGAGCATCAGGAGAGGGCATATCACGATGAATGCCGGGTTCTTCCCTGAGGAGGGGAAGTATAACCGGACGGCCTGCACCCGGTGCTATACGCAGTACAGCCCTGCCTTTGCAGCATCCGTCCGGTGGCGGTGCCCGGAAGACCAAGGCCTGATCAAGAAGGGGGTTGCTGACCGGGTAGCCGAACTCGCCGATGCACCCCCCGCAGAGAGGCCCCCGTACCTGCATATCATCCCCCTCCCCGAGATCATCCGGAGGGTGACCGGCTGTTCCTCGGTCGCCACCCGGGGATGCACCCTCCTCTATGACCGGTTTATCACCCCGGATACTGACGAGATAACGGTGCTCACCAGGGCCCCGATCAAGGAACTCGCTGCCATTGATGACCGGGTTGCCTCTGCGATCGAATCGTTCAGGCAGGGGAGGGTCAGGCTAATACCGGGAGGAGGAGGGCGTTTTGGCTCCTTTTCTTTCTTTTGACCCAAAATCAGAGAGATCGCCCATTCTTCTATACCCTTCCCCGCAAGAAAGGATTATGGGTGAACCTTCCCTATACATGAAAGATGCTTCAGATTCATCGTGATGTCTGCGGGTACTGTGGGTGTTGCGTCTCGGTATGTCCCGAGGGTGCGCTCGAGCTGATCGATGCCTACCTGGAGGTGGATGACCAGTGCACCTCCTGCGGGATCTGTGCCAAGGTATGCCCGGTTGGTGCCCTGGAGGTGAAGGATGAGGATTGACTACGACCTGCTCGTGATCGGCGGTGGTCCGGCAGGTGCCATTGCGGCACGGACTGCGGCACAGGCCGGGCATTCGGTACTCCTCGTCGAAAAGCGCCCGGCGATCGGAGCTCCCGTCCGGTGTGCGGAGGGGATAGGGAAAGAGGCCCTCGCCGAGTTCGTCAAACCTGACGAGCGGTGGATCGCAGTCGAGCTCAAGCGGGCCGAGATCGTCGCCCCGGATGGGGCCTCGATGATGCTTGAGGCGGCGATGGCCGGGAGCAAGATCGGGTACATCCTTGACCGGAAGGTCTTTGACCGGGAGCTCGTCTGGCAGGCTGCCGAGGCAGGTGCCGACGTGATGGTCAAGACCCGTGCCTCGGCACCCCTGGTGGAAGGGGGGAGGGTGAAGGGTGCGGTGCTCGAGTCCTGCGGGGAACAGAAGAAGGTGGAGGCTGCCGTGACGATTGCGGCCGACGGTGTCGAGTCCAAGTTCTCCCGCTGGTGCGGGGTGGACACCGCGGTCCCGGTCCGGGAGATCATGAGCTCGTGCCAGTATCTGATGACCGGCATTGAGATCGACCATGAGTGCACGACCTTCTTCCTCGGAAACGAGGTAGCGCCGGAAGGCTACCTCTGGATCTTCCCGAAGGGGAAGCGGACCGCCAACGTCGGGATCGGGATCTCAGGTAAGAAGAGCGGGGCAGGCCACCGTGCAAAGGACTACCTCGACCGGTTCGTGAGGGAACGGTTCCCTGACGGTAAGACCATTGAATGTATCGTCGGGGGAGTCTCGGTCTGCCGCCCCCTCTCCCGGACCGTCGCTGACGGCCTGATCATCGCGGGCGATGCGGCACGGGTCGTCGACCCGCTCACCGGCGGGGGCATCTACAATGCGATGTTCACCGGGGATCTCGCGGCAAAGGTCGCCATCCAGGCGATGGATACCGGGAAGACCAACGCGGATGCCCTGATGCCCTATGACCAGGGCTGGCGTTCCTCGCCCATGGGAAAGGCGATCGAGCGGAACTACCATATCAAGGAGTACCTGATCAATCTCCCCGATGAGAAGCTGAACGCGATCATCCACTCGGCCCGGTCCCTCGACCTGAAGGACTTCTCGACCTTCACCCTGATCAAGGAACTGATGAAGCGGAACCCGAAACTGGTGGCCGAACTCGCCGTCCTTAAGGCAACGATCGGGTAACCTCACCCCACTCTTCTTTTCACCCGTTTTTTCCCTATCCAGGCCGCCCGTTGTCCATGCCGGCAGGGATTTCCGCTCGAAACAAGGGCGAAGGAGCCATCGATGTGGATGCTGCAAAAGAGATCAAAAGGGGCAGACAGGTATCGCATCACCCGGGGAAGGTACCTATCCTGATCATCTTGAGCCGTTTCCCTGTGGGGTAAGGTACTGGCCTTCCCGTCCATGGAGCAGGGACGTGGGCTGAGTCAACTGGGGAACGGGGGTATGCCCGGCCTTCCCGTTCAGGTGGCAGGGACCCTGAGCTGCCGGTTGAGGAGCTCGAGCGTCTCGACCTCGGCCTCCTTTTTGGTGAAGACCGTGATGGTGTCCCCCGGCCGGATCCGGATCGTCCCGCTCGGGATGATCAGCTCGCCGCCAAGCCTCCGGATCGCGATGAAGACAAAGTCCTTCACCTTCAGTTCACGGATCTCATGGTCCACGATGGGGGCACCTTTCTCTGCGACCACCTCGAAGATCGTCCCCCCGGGGATCGAGGCGAGCTGCTGGAGCATCGGGTTCCGGGCCCAGTAATAGAGCCGGGAGGCCACAAGCTCGTCGGGGTTCTCGCTGATCTTCACCCCGACCTCCTTGAAGAGGTCCGAGTGTTCGACGTTGTTCACGATCGAGACCACGTTCGGGACCTTGAACCGCTTGGCAAGCCAGCAGGTCATCAGGTTGACCGAGTCATCGCTGGTGGTCGCCACGAGCGCATCTGCCCGGTCGATCCCCGCGTCCTCGAGGATGACCTTGTCGGTGGCGTTTCCCGTGATCGCGAGGACATCGTAATGCTCGAGCATATCGCTGCATCGCTGCTCGTTCCGGTCGATGATCACGACGTTGTCCCCGTTCCCCACCGACTGGGCTGCAAGGCTCCTCCCGATGCCGCCCAAGCCCACGATGATGATGTACATAGAGTGGGGTTACCATCATCGCCATTGAAATAACTTGCGCATCATACCAAGGGATCTGATGTTTGCCGGGGTCGATGAGGCAGGGAAAGGGGCAGTCCTCGGCCCGCTCGTGGTCGCCTGTGTCGGGTGCGAATCCGAAGAGGAACTCGCCGCGATCCCGGTCCGGGATTCAAAGACCCTCTCTCCTGCTGCGCGGACGGACCTCTTTGGCCGGATCCAGGAGAGCGTCCACTATACCGTGCTCGTCATCACTGCCGAGGAGATCGATATCCGCCGGCGCTCGATGACCATGAACCAGCTGATGGCAGCTGCCCATGCTGAGGTGATCCGGGAACTCCACCCTGCGACCGCGTACGTGGACGCCTGCGATGTGGTGGCCGCCCGGTTCGGGCGTGCGGTCGCCGCCCGCATCGGCTATCCCTGCCGGGTCATCGCCCGGCACCATGCCGATGCAACCATCCCGGTCGTCTCTGCGGCAGGGATCGTGGCAAAGGTGGTCCGCGACCGGCTGATCGGGGAACTTGCCGGGGAGTACGGGGTGATCGGGAGCGGGTATCCGTCTGATGATACCACGATTGCGTTCATGGAGGCTTACATCGGCGAGAACGGCCGGCCGCCACCCATTGCCCGCACCTCCTGGGAGACGACCCGGCAGATCCTCGGCCGTGCCAGGCAGACCGAGCTCTCGTTCTTTTGCGGGGAGCGGCAGGCGCCCGGGCACTCCCCTGAACCGGGGAGTCCCTGAACCACCCGGTTTCCCGGGTCATCATTATTATGTCCCCGTCCCACCCATAGCTACAGAATGGAATGGCTCCCCGTACTCTTCACTGCCGTCGCGCTCTACGCAGTAGTCGCGCTGATCATCCGGCAGAAGGGGTACTTTTCGGAGCATATCATGTTCTATGGCCCGATCATGGCGGTCAAGACCATGAGCGTGGGCTTCTTTGACCGGTTCCGGAAGTACTCCACCTTCCTCCGGGCCTACGCCACGTTCGGCGTGCTGATGGTCATCGTCATATCGGTAGTGATGACCATCCTCCTCGTCCTTTCGCTCAGTTACACCTTCGCGGTGCGGCCTGAGCCCACGGGCATTTATGCCCCGCAGAACATCCTCCTGATCCCGGGGCTGAACGAGTATGTCCCCTCCACCATCGCGGTCTGGCTCGCCTTCGTGGTCACGATCGCGATCCACGAGTTCGGGCACGGCATCCTCTCCCGTGTCGAGAATATCCGGGTGAGGAGCATGGGGGCGCTCCTCTTTGTCCTCCCCATCGGCTTCTTTGTCGAGCCTGACGAGGAGGAACTCAGCCAGACGAGGGGGATGAAAAAGATCCGGATGTTCGGGGCCGGCATCACAAACAATATCGTGGTGGGAGGGCTCTGCTTTCTTACCCTGATCCTTCTGATGGGGCTTGCAGCCCCGGCAGCCGGGCCGATCATCGGCGGGGTCTACCAGAACTACTCCGCCGAACAGGCAGGGGTACCCGCCTATTCCCTCATCCACGCGGTGAACGGAAACTCCGTCAGCACCCCGGCCGATGTCGCTGCCATCCTGAACAGCACCCGGCCCGGGGACACGATCACCCTCACCATCGGGAACCAGGGGGTTGTCTCCGATTACCAGCTGACCCTGTCGGAGTGGCCGGAGAATCTCGCGAACCGGACCACCGGGTTTATGGGGGTCACCTACTATGACCCGGCCCTCGTCCTCGACACGATCAAAGGCAGTATCTCCCCGATAGGGTTCCTCAGGTTCCTGACCGTGCCCTTCGATATCGGCGGGTTTGGAAACCCCCTCCGGATCCTGGCCATGGATACCGCCGCACAGGAGTTTTACACCGTCCCGTGGGCAGGGTTCTTCGGGATCATCCACTTCCTCTTCTGGTGCGGGTGGATCAACATCAGTGTCGGGCTCTTCAATGCCATCCCGATGGTCCCGCTGGACGGCGGCTACATCCTGAAAGAGGGAGTCGACCGGCTGTTTGAACGGAGGGGGATCGGGCGCTATTCCCTGTACGTGGTGACCTTCATCTCGACCCTGATGATCGTGATCCTCTTCTCCCTGATCATGCTCCCCTACCTCTTCAGCCTGACCGCGTTCTGAAAAGAGGTGCCTCGCACTCCTGTGGGCAATCATCCAAAACCGGGGGGATTTATCCCACCCACCCTGCACTCATTGCATGCCGCCCTTTGCAGAGGTTCATTAACGGAACCGGCACGAAGAGGTCAGCCATGATCCCTGCACAACAGCAGGGAGGGGGAAGGGAATCAAAAGGCTCATCTCGGAGACCGGCGAACCTTTCTCCAGAGATTCACCCTTCACGAGGCTTCCTCCCGATGCTACTCTCCTCTTGCAGAAAGGTCTACATGAACGATACCCAGCGGACGGTCTCCCCGGAAGAGACCCTCGCACGGGTGGAGCGGGTCCTCCCGGCCGCCGGCATTACCCGGGTTGCCGATATCACGAACCTCGACCGGGTCGGGATACCGGTCTTCTCGAGCATCCGGCCGACCGCCGGGGCGGGGGCCGTCTCGGTCTACAACGGCAAGGGGGCCACCCCCGCCGAGGCGAAGGTCTCTGCCATGATGGAGGGGATCGAGCGGTACTCGGCCGAGCTGGACAGCCGCACGCTCCTGGTCTCGCCATATTCCCGGCTCTGCGGCGGGGAGATCTCCGTGCTCGACCCTGCCCGGCTGATCCTCCCCGCCGGGAGCACCCCGGATGCCCCGATCCCGTGGGTCACGGGATACGACCTCGGTGCCGAGGAGGAGATCCTCGTCCCTGCCAGTGCGGTCTTCCACCCCCTGCCCCGCGAATACCCCCAGCTCTTCCGGACCTCCACCAACGGACTTGCGTCCGGCAATACCCGCGAGGAGGCAGTCTTCCATGCCCTGATGGAGATCATCGAGCGGGACGCCTGGTCCCTTGCAGAGGTCACCCGGGATACAGGGCCGCAGGTCGGGGAGATCGATGATCCCCTCGCCGGGAGTCTCCTCGAAAAATTCGGGGCTGCGGGCGTCGAGGTCACGGTGAAGGATATCACCAGCGACATCGGGATCCCGACCATTGCCGCGGTCTCGGACGATACCCTGCTGCAGGACCCCGCCCTCCTCACTATCGGCATGGGTACCCATACCAGCGCACGGATCGCGGTCCTCCGGGCCCTGACCGAGGTTGCACAGAGCCGGCTCACCCAGATCCACGGGGCGAGGGAGGATACCACCGTCGCCGATATCCGGAAGAAGATGGGGTACGAGCGGACGAAGCGGATGAACCGGTACTGGTTCTCTTCCCATGAGACGAGAAGGTTTGCCGAGATCCCGTCCTTTGACACTAGCGATTTTCTGGAGGACATCGATCGGGCCAGGGAGCGGCTGAAGGAGGCCGGCCTCCCGCAGGTGATCGTCGTGGACCTCACGCGGGAGTCGATTGGAGTCCCGGTCGTCAGGGTGATCGTACCGGGGCTCGAGGTCTTTGCCATGGACCGGGAGCGGATCGGCAGGAGGTGCCATGAGGCACGGGATCGTCATTTTTCTCGGTCCAAGCCTTGACCCGGCCGCTGCCGGCCGGCTCCTTGCGGCAGACTATCGTCCACCGGCAAAACGAGGGGACATCACGGATGCAGCGAAGGAGGGTGCCCGGATCATCACCCTCATCGACGGCGTCTTCTTCCAGGACTGCTCGGTCGGACACCGGGAGATCCTCGGGGCCCTTGCACAGGGGGTCCGGGTGATCGGGGCATCCTCCATGGGGGCGCTCCGTGCCGCGGAGCTCGCTCCGCTGGGAATGGAGGGGGTGGGGACGATCTTCCGGCTCTACCGGGACGGTATCCTGACCTCCGATGACGAAGTCGCCCTGGTATATGACCCGCAGACGAACCTTCCCCTCTCCGAACCGCTCATCAACATCCGGTGCACCATCAGGGCTGCAGAGCGGGAAGGGGTGCTCTCAACCGCCTCAGCCGGGCTTCTCCTCTCCATCGCCCAGTCCCTCTACTTCCCGGAGCGGACCTGGGAGGCTATCTGCCAGGGTGCCGGGGAGCGGATCGCATCGCAGGAGAGGGATCGGTTCGCCGGCTTCCTCTCCACCTCTGCCGTCGACCAGAAGAGGGCCGATGCCCTGGAGGCGATCGCCCGGACACGGGAGATTGCCGCGGAACAGGGGCTCGTATGAGGCGCCTCCTCTTCGCCAGGTATATGATCGAACAGCACGAAGGGGTACGTACACTATGGTCCGGATGAGGGGAGGGGTACCCGGATGATGGTCCGGATCTCCGACAAGATACGGGGATTCCTCTTCAGCCCGAGCGAGGCGTTCTGGCAGGTGCGGGACGAGCACCTGCAGGACACCATGATCTACTTTGTCATCATCTCGATCATCTACACCCTCCTCTCCACGATCATCTCCGGGATTGCGGTCTCCAAACACCCGGCCCTCGTCCTTGTCGGGCTCGGCTTCGGGAGCGGGAATGTTGTCCTCTCGTTCTTTATCATCCTTGCCCTCACCGTGATGATGGCGGTGGGCTACGCCTGCTGGCTCCATCTCTGGATCATCCTGGTATGCGGCAGGAACGGTCTCGAAAAGACGGTAAAGGCGACCCTGTACTCCTTCACCCCGGCCATGCTGATCGGGTGGATCCCGGTGATCGGGGCATTTGCCGCCCCGCTCTGGTCGGTGGTCGTGGGAGTGATCGGGATACAGGAGCTCCACAAGGCGAGCTTTGGAAAGGCGATGATCGCGATCCTCATCGCCATCATCACCGCGGCCATCCTTGCGGCGGTCCTCTTCCGGCCGCTGCTTGCCGAGGTGATCGCCTCGGGGCCCGCCCTGATCGGCCCGTACCATTCCCATCCTGAGCTCTGATCGGGAAAAGGAGTGCCCACGGTTATGGGCCGGGAGGAGAATCCTCTCTTCTGTTTTATACTGGGATTTCCAGAATATGTTAACCTCTTTCGCACTCGAGCGTGCGGAAAGGTGATGGACTGGAGGTAGGTATGGGGGCTAACGCCCCACACCACCGGTGTGATACACGCCGCCGCTCCCGAAGGGCGCCCCGGCGGCGGATCAATGACTTTTTTTCGTTCAGGAAAACTCCTGCATTCCATTCCAAAAACAGGGATGATGCCAATGCTACCAGGAATCCCCGGATTCTGTGGTCAGTTCCGGTCCCGGAGCATGGCCACCTTGGATCCCCGCACGACCCCGACCTCTTCGGCGATCGGGTCGCACTTGGCGGCCATCAAGAAGGCAACGGGGGGCATCCCGGTAAACTCTGAGATCGACTCGTAGTTTGCCATCCCCTTGGCGATGATCAGGGTGCAGTCATCGACCGCGTCTGCGAGTTCCGGGGGCATGCAGTCGAGCCGGACCCCAATCTCGCACCCGCATCCGGTGGTGGTGAGGATATCGGCAAACCGGTCGAGGCGGAGGGCACGGGCCTCGGCCATGGTGGCATCGTTCAGGATCGGCATGTCCCGGACGGCGAGGGTGATATGGGATCCCTGCCGGTGGAGGTACTCGAGGAGGAGCCGGTCAAAGACGATCTCCCCGCAGTTGTCGGTGAAGTAGACCACCCGGTCGATCAGGCGGGCGATTCGATCGGTGTGGTCGATGGCAAGCCCTGCAGCATACTCCTGCTCGAAGTACCCGAGGAAGTCGCCGGTCACCTGGTGGCCCTTGACCCCGTAATCGAAGGTGTTCCCGATGATGCTCGCGAGCACGTAATCGCGGAACCCCGAGAGCCGGCCCCGCACCGCGGAGCAGACCTCCCGGGCGATTTGATCGCTCTCCTCCTTGAGGGAGAGGAACGGGTCATCGTTCCCGAGCATGTCGTATGCCTTCCGGTGCATGGCGCTCGCGATCTGGGGGTGGAGGAGCGGCTCTTGTCGGAGCGATGCAAGGAGATCGGCGCATGCCGCGACCACCTCCTCCGAACGGGGATCAGACGCCCCGCAGAGCCGGCACTCGAGCATGACGCGGGAGAGGAGGCAGTCAACACACCGGTCATCGAACTTCATGGAGGAAAACACCGCGCTCGTGAAAATACAGAAATGGGGCCACTGCGATTTGAACGCAGGTCAGAAGACCCCCAGTCTCCTAGGATGGCCAGGCTACCCTATGGCCCCGCTCTTATGGTATTGGCAAGGATCGCTTATGTAATTTCTCTTTATACCCCGGGGGAGGCAAGGCACGGCCGGGGTTCCCGGGCATGGGGGCAGCCCCGTCCCGGCATGGCAGGGGACAGGGTCAGAGCGGGATATGAGAGGAGGGGACCTGAAGAATGGTGTTCCAAAAAGAGATCCCTGACAATGAGCCTCGAAGAGTGAGATCCCAGCAACTAAGAGGCTGAAATAAAGATCCCATACTGTGAGATCCCAGCAACTAAGAGGCTGAAATAAAGATCCCATATTGTGAGATCCCAGCAACTAAGATGTTGAAATAAAGATCCCATCCTGTGAGATCCCAGCAACTAAGATGTTGAAATAAAGATCCCATCCTGTGAGATCTCATCCTGGAAGATCCCATACTGTGAGATCCCATCCTGGAAGATCCCATCCTGTGAGATCCCATCCTGGAAGATCCCATCCTGTGAGATCCCCACTATGATGATATTACAAGAAGATTCCAAAACGGGTGGGACAGGATCAGAGTTTCTGGACGATGACCCTGACCTTGTCCCCTGCCTTGAGACCATGCCCTTTGGGCACATCGATGTTGAACCAGAGGCACCCGGGATTGTTCTGGGTGTTGTCCTGGGACATCAGGCAGTCTTTCTGCTCATTGATATGGGCTACGAATTCGATGATCGTCTCGATCTCGGCAATCGGTTCCATAAAAAAGGGTGATCCTAACACTCAGATCCCTTTGGATGTTACCATCCAGGTCGTGCTGTTCGAATAGCTCCACTTGATGATCGCAAGCTCCTGGCATATCTCTGAGAGGATAGCCATGTTGGTGCCGACCTCCTTTGCCGAGAGACCGAGCTCCTTTGCGATGTACTTGGACTTGAAGTAGTGTTTACCTCTTGAGAGACCCCCCAGCAGATAGTGGACGATCCTGTGCTGGGTTTCATTGTATTTTTCTCGGATTGTTCCCGATGTCATATGTGAGTCACCTCAGCAATGTGAGATCTACTTGTCATGATAATGTATTTATACTTTTTTATCTCGCATGCCAACAGCAAAGCATTTAAATACGTCCTTTCTTTGATTCGTCAATTTAACTGCGAAATTATTCGCACTAACCAAAAGGTTAATGCAAGGCCCCTGAAAGCAGATATCCTGACCCCTGCAAGCCGGGATCCGTGCCTTCTCCTTTGTACTGAACAGGCAGGTGAAAGAGAGGCCGAAGTGGTCCCGGGTTTTTCTCTGTTTAAAAAATGTGGATCTCTTCGCTGATGCTCCCTGGGTCCCGCCTTGGGCTCACCCCCGCCGCTGTGGCGTCCCCCCCCGATGCGATAAGGGGTTCAGAGATGGGTGAATTCTTACCCCGGCATCTCGCTGCTGACGCTCCCGGGGGTCCCGCCTTGGGCTCACCCCCGCCGCTGTGGCGTCCCTCCCCCGATGCGATAAGGGCTGCATGATTCATGGAGATCTCGTACCTCCTCCTGAAAATGAGATGAGAAGACGGGATCAGGAACTGTATGAAATGACAGTCATACCAGGAAAAAGGATTTCAGGAAGAGGGTGTACCGCACGAATCACAGGTCGAGACTGGAATGAGAATTACAGGAAGAGGGTGTACCACAGAAGAGTGGGAACGGGAGGGATCAGAGCCCGGCAGGGACCCGCGAGATCTTCTCGATCAGCCCCTCCAGCACGCTCTCACGCATCCCTTCCACGAACTTGATGCTGCCGACCACGAGGTGCCCACCCCCGCTGATCCCTCCGCCGGGGATCTCGTCCCGCAGCTCCCGGACCATCTTCGGGATATTCATCATCACGCCTTTGGAGCGGAGGACGGCAAAGTCAGGCCCGAAACCGATGGTGACCACCGGCGACCCGGCATACTGCTTGCAGAGCCGGTCATGCACCTCGCCCGAGGTCTTCCCCGGAGGCGGGAAGGTGAACTTATGGGCATGGATCTCGACATCGATCTGGAAGAGCTCGGCCCCGTTTGCCAGCGTCTGGTGTCGGACATGGGGCATGCAGGCATTCATCTGGTCCTCGATCAGCGCATTGGCACCCTCCACGAGGAGTGGGATCATCTTCTTGTGGCGGTCCGTTGCTCCCGTGAGGTTCAGGATGTCCTTGATCAGTTCACGGCCATCGTTGAACCGGAGCCAGAACTGCTCGTAGTCCAGGGCGAGCGCGATATCCTTGCAGTCCTGCTCGGTATAGCCACCCTGGATAAGCTCGTAATAGCGTTTCCGCTCGGGAGCCTCGCTCCGGTCACCGGCACCGGCAATGGCAGGGAGGTGCCGGATGTGCTGCTCCACCGAGGGATTGATCAGCCGTGCGACCTCGGTCCCGAGCATCCCTGCCGTGATCCCGTAATCCCCGCCGACATGGTACGGGTTGACATGCCCGACGAGATACTGGTCGACGATCTCGTCCGGGTGGTGATGGTCCACGACCACGATGGGGATCTCGTAAATCTGGGCCATCTTCAGCGACGGGAGGTCCTCCTCGGTCGAGCCGTTGTCGGTCAGGAGGACGAGCGGGAGCTTCTGCCCGAACCTGGCATGATCCTTCAGGGCGAAATCGAGGTCCCGGGTGATGTCCTCGATCTCGTAGAAGGGGGCCTTTGAGGGGGATCGCTTGAAGAGGTAGTAATCGGCGTCGAAGTCGCCGCCCGACTCCCGGATCAGGGAGGTGACGGCCTGCTCGATCGCAACCGCCGAGCAGATCCCATCCGCATCGGCATGGTGCCGGACGATGATCGGCTGGGAGGAGAAGACCGCCTTCCTGATCACCTTGGCCACCTTTCTCATCGCCGGGCGGAGCTGCTCGAGGACATCGCTCTGGATCAGCAGGGGGATGTCGGGTGGTTCTGACCGCTGGTCGAGGGCCTGTGCGATCCGTTCACGGACGGTCTCCCCCTCCTCACCCGTGAGGATTGCAAGGGACCGCGCCTCGATCTGGAGCTGGTTGTTCCGGAGCATCACCTCGCCGGTGATCCTGACCACGTCCTCCAGCTCGGCTTCCGGGTATGCCCGGACCCCGGCCTCGACGAATGCAGCGGCATTCTCGGTCCCTGACTCGTCCACGATGGTGAAGATGGTCGGCCCGCTCGTCTGCTTGATCTGGGCGATCTCGCCCTCGATGCTGACGGTCCTCCCCACCTTGTTGCCGAGCTCGGCGAGCCGGACCGCGGTGGACTTCTTCTCCACCATCTCGACGGTGTACACCGGGTAGGTCACCTCCTCGAGGTCGATGTTGCCGTTGCTCCGGATAGTCTTCACGCGCACGAGGATCGTCTCGCGCTCCTTGTGCTGGGTCTTGATATTGCTTTTATGGCAGAGCCCCTTCACCCGGTCATTCAGCTGGACGAAGGTGCCAAAATTTGCGAACCCCTGGACACGCCCGATATAGACCTTCCCTTCCTCAACATCATTCAGGTCACAGCCAGGGCCCATGCGATATACGGTTACGTCTTCTGGATCTTGCATACTTTCACCGGTATTGATACGATTGGTGCACGTTGTGGTACTCCAGTAATTAACCATGCGCCGGTCGTTCTTATCATTCTATGGAATCGATCCTTACCGATCGATGGATGAGGATCCGTATCCAACGCTGTCCGGAGCCTCAGTCATCTTCGCGGAAGGGCAGTTCGACCAGTTCAAGGTCGGAGGGGGCGATCACGGTCCCCCCGAAGACCCGGGTGGCGTCCCTGACATGCCCTGCCGTCGTGGTGTACCGGGAGCTGATATGGACCAGGGCCAGGATCCGGGCGCCGAGCACCCGGGCAGCCTCCCCTGCCTCTCCCGCGGTGGCATGGTAGACATCGTCGGCCCGATCCCGGCACTCGTCATCATAGGTCGCATCATGGATCAGGAGGTCGGGGGCGGTGATCAGCTCCGCGATCCGGTGGGGGACCGGCCGGGTATCCCCGGTGTAGACGATGCTCCGCCCGGGCCGGGGAGGGCCCATCACGTCCGCGGGGCTGACAGGGAGATTCCGGCCATCCTTCTCGATGCAGACCGTCTCCCCGCGCTGGATCCTGCCAAAGAGAGGCCCGGGGGGGACCCCGAGTGCGATCGCCCGCTCCCGGTTGAACCGCCCGGGCCGGGGGTCCTCTGCAAGGATGTACCCGAGGCTCTCCATCCCGTGATCGGTGGCAAATGCCCTGACCGAGTAGCCATTGAACCGGATCGCGGAGCCATGCGCCAGCTGGACCGGGGAGAGCGTGAACTTGAGGCTGAACCGTGAGAGGGCCCGGATCGCGGAGACCGCCTCGTGCACCCATGCCGGGCCGTAAATCGGGAGCGGATCGGCCCTCCCCATGAAGGAGAGGGTCTGGACGAGCCCCGCGATCCCGAGGAAGTGATCGGCATGCCAGTGGGTCACGAAGATGGCATCCACGAGAAATCCGGTACGGGACCGCATCATCTGCTGCTGGGCCCCCTCCCCGCAGTCGAAGAGGAGGGTGTCTGACCCCCTCCGGACCATGATGCAGGGGGGATTCCGGCATGGGGTCGGCAGCGCCCCGGCTGTCCCGAGGAAGTAGACCTGGAGAGTCTCCCCGCTCATGCCTGCCAGCCCCTCACGGTCGAGAGGCTTATCGTTCCCTCTTCCAGGGACCGTCCTTCGACTACCACGATCCCGGAATAGTCCCGGCCGATGCATCTCCCGACCAGATCCCAGTCGATCGTCCCGGCGCCGAGGTGAAGGTGCTCGTCATGGACGCCATGGTTGTCATGGACATGGAGGTGCGAGGCCCGGGGGAGGTACGGGAGGAACTCCCGCACCCTGCCCACCGTGTTGGCATGGCCGATGTCGATGGTCATCCCGATCCCCTCGATCCCGTCCACCATCCCGGCGAGCTCCTCGGGCATCCTGCAGAGGAACTCCCGGATCCCGATCATGTTCTCGAGGCATGCCACCACCGAGTGATCGGATGCGACTCTGCCGATCTCGATCAACGCCTCCTTCTGCTGCTGCCAGGTGCGCTCGGGCATGATCTTCCCGACCGGGGAGACGTATCCGGGATGGATCGTGACACGGTCGGTCCACTCGGCTGCCTGCCGGACGCAGGTGCAGACCTGGCGAATGGATTCCCGCCAGATCGGATAGTTGAGGGTGGCAAGGTTCAGGTCGGCATAGGGGGCATGCACGCTGATCCCGAGCGTGAGCGAGCCGATAACGTCGTCAATCTTCGCGACGTTTTCAGGATTGTCGAGCCGGTAGGATCCATCGGCCACGATCTCCCAGCCCTCGTATCCGGTCTTTGCGATGCCCTCCACCCACCCGATGTCATCCCACACTTTGGAGGACGATGAGAAATAGGGGGCTATTCGCATGGCTCCTCCCCGATCTCAGAGAGGAGATCCCTGACCTTCTGCTCGAACTCCTCCATGCTTCCGTCGTTCATGATCAGGGTGTCGGCAAGGGCGAGAGCCCGGCCGAGGCCCCACGAGATCTCGCGGGAGTCGCGGGCGATCAGGTCCTCTGCATCCTGCACATCGTCGTTCCGCATCCTTGCGCTGAGGCGGGAGAGCCGGGTGGCAAACGGAGCGTCCACCCCGACCAGGAAGAACTCCGGGAAGTGCTCCCGGAAGAGCCGGACCTCGGCATCGCCCCTGATCCCGTCCACGAGCACCACGTCCGAATCCTGTGCTTCGATGGCCGGCAGGGACCGTTCCGCGATGGCAGCCATCCCCCCTTCCTTCCTGAGGGCGTTTGCCACGCTTCCCATGGTCTGGTCGGTCTCGGGCAGCCCGGCAGCGCGTACCGCCTCCCGGATAACGTCCCCCATCACGACCACCGGGATCCCCATCCCGGCAGCGATCCGCGAGAACTCGCCCTTACCGCTGGCAGGCAATCCCACGACTCCGATCACCCTCATAGATCACCTCCCCCGTGTCTGCGGTCCGTATCCTGATGGTCCGCCCGATCTTTGAGATCCTCGCCCCGATCTTCGCGAGTTCGTCGTAGGTGAGGGGAGGGCGCTCCCCCTTCACCTCCGACTCGGAACGGTAGGGTTTCCCGTTCTCCTGCCGCGAGAGTTCCCACTCCCTCCAGAACCGCTTCCGGATCCCCTGGTTCAGGACGACCGGGACGCGGGGGAGGGTCTCTGCGATGGAGAGGACCTCCTTCTCATTCTCCCAGAAGAGGGTGAGCACGATCTCAAACTCCGGGAGCCTTCCTTCCCGCCATGCCTGCTCGCAGATCGCCACCGATCGCTCTGCCTGCCGGGAATAGTCCTCCACGGTCGCACCGGCATAGCCCTCCACCCGGCGGCTGTACCCCTCCCACCGGGTCTTGAAGTCAAGCGCGATCCGGTCCACCAGCCGTTCGTCGATCAGCCGGGAGAGGACGTCCGGGAAATAACCGTTGGTCTGGATCCCGACAAGGAGCCCCCGCTCCTTTGCCGCCCGGGCAAGCGCAATCAATGCATCACCCTGCAGCGTCGGTTCGCCGCCCGAGAAGACCACGCCAGAAACGAGGGCGAGAGAGTCCTCGATCTTTTGGATGATCTCGCCAGAATCCACCCCGCTTTCACCGGTCTGGATGGTGGCGTTGTGGCAGTAGGAGCAGCGGAGCGGGCACCCCCGGAGAAACACCGTGCAGACCGACCGGCCGGGCCAGTCCTTGGTGCTGACGTACACAAAACCGCCGTAGTTGACGTTCAACCGGATCACCGTCTCTATACTGAATGCGCAGGGAGTTTTATTCAAACTATGGAAGGGTGCCGGCCGGGTATGGGCGATCCGGCCGGCGATGATGCGCTGCCTGGCAGGGTTCCGCGCCAGGGACCGGGCGGATCAGAATGCCCACGGGAGGATCTCCCTCCCGGGTGGTGACCGGGTACGGCAACGGCTGCACGGGAATCGCTTCAATTGTAAAATAATATGTTGTAAACGCAAATCAACTTTACTTGTGGAGAAGACAAGCAAGATTTAGTCCGCATTTGTTAAAAGGAGGCTTTAAGAGGTCTTTTTCCCAACGACTTAGGTATGAGTCTCGTAGATGAAGCCAGGTCCGGGATCGTCACCGAAGAGATGCGGACCGTGGCCCGGCAGGAGGGTGTGACCGAGGACTTTGTCCGGAGGGGGATTGCCGGCGGGCATATCACCATTCCCGTCTCCCCCTACCGTGAAGTGAAGATCTGCGGCATCGGCGAAGGGCTGCGGACCAAGGTGAACGCCTCGATCGGCACCTCGACCGATATCGTCGATATCGCAATGGAGGTGGAGAAGGCAAAGGCGGCCGAGCGGGCTGGTGCCGATACCCTGATGGAGCTCTCCACCGGGGGCGACTTTGTCGAGATACGCAAGCAGGTGATCGCCAACACCAGCCTCTCGGTGGGGAGCGTCCCGCTCTACCAGGCCTTCATCGAGGCTGCCATCAAGGACGGTGCCGTGGTGCATATGAAGGAGGATGACCTTTTCCGGATCACCGCCGAACAGGCGAAGCTCGGGACCAACTTCATGGCCATCCATACCGGGATCAACTGGGAGACGATCAAACGGCTCCGGAACCAGGGAAGGCATGGCGGGCTCGTCTCGCGGGGAGGCGCGTTCATGACGGCCTGGATGATTCACAACGAGAAGGAGAATCCGCTCTACGCCGAGTTTGACTACCTGGTCGAGATCATGAAGGAGCACGAGGTGACCCTCTCGATGGGCAACGGGATGCGGGCCGGTGCGGTCCATGACGCGACCGACCGTGCGGCGGTCCAGGAGCTCCTGATCAACGCCGAGCTCGCCGACAAGGCCCATGCGGAGGGGGTCCAGGTGATCGTCGAGGGTCCCGGGCATATCCCGCTTGACGAGATCGAGGCGAACGTGATCCTGCAAAAGAGGGTCTCGAACCGGAAGCCCTTCTACATGCTCGGGCCGCTTGTCACCGACATAGCCCCGGGATACGATGACCGCGTGGCCGCGATCGGGGCTGCCATGTCCTCCTCCTATGGTGCTGACTTCATCTGTTACGTCACCCCGGCCGAGCATCTCGCCCTCCCGACACCCGACGAGGTGTACGAGGGCGTGATGAGCTCCCGCATCGCCGCCCATGTCGGTGACATGATCAAGCTGAAGAAGACCCGGGATGCCGATCTCGAGATGGGGCATGCCCGCCGGGACCTGGACTGGGAGCGGCAGTTCCAGGTGGCGATGAACCCGGAGCGGGCGAGAGCCATCCGGGCCGAGCGGATGCCGGCCGACACGGACGGCTGCACGATGTGCGGGGACTACTGTGCCCTGAAGATCGTGAACCGGCACTTCACCTTCTGATACCATCCCCTTTTTTTATATGAAAATGCCTCCGGCATTTTCATCTCGTATGCATGTGTCCCTCGAAGGAATCATGTAATTTTTTTCAGGTAAAAGGCACCCGGACTGACGGGACCGGGCCTGAATCCACATCCTTATCTGATCACTTTCACCATGGTACTATACGAATGAGCAAGCAGGCGTTGCGGGAGCAGGCAAAGGCGATCCGATGCCGCCTCACCCCTGAAGAGGTCGCGAGCCTTTCAGAGCGGATCGGGCATCACCTGAGGAGCGTGATCAACGGGGAGAGCCCGGTGCTCGTGTACGTCTCGAAGGCCAGCGAGGTGGGTACCCGGGGGCTGATCGACCGGCTGCTTGCCAGCGGTACCGCGGTGGTCGTCCCCATCATCGAGCGCGAGTCCCGGACGCTCCGCCTCTCCTACCTCCGCGATCCTGCCGTCCTCGTGGAGAGCACCTTCTCGGTGCCCGAGCCGATCGGGAGCGAGATCCCTGCCCGGGCGGAAGAGATCGCGGTCGTGGTCGTTCCCATGATCGCCTTCGACCGGAGGGGGCACCGGCTCGGGTACGGTGCCGGGTACTACGACCGGTTCCTCTCCTGCCACCCCCACCTAAGAAAGATCGGGATCGCCTTCTCCTGCCTGGAGGTGCCCGAGATCCCGGGGGATGAAAATGACGTTGCAATGGACCTTATTGTGACAGAAGAGGGCATTATTGAGCCCCGATAAGATTCCCGTGCCACAGAAATATTTATATATAAATATGCACTAACTTTAAGTAAACTCTGTAGTTTTGGGTTGAACGAAATGGCAGATAAGGATTCATTTGAAGTCGTTGTGAAGGAAGCGGCCAGGGACGATGCCGGCCGTGGCATCGCCCGGCTCTCCATCGAGGTTATGCGTGCCCTCTCCCTGGTCTCTGGCGACGTGATCGAGATCGCGGGGAAGAAGAAGGCGACCGCGATCGTCTGGCCAGGGTTTGCCCAGGACACCGGCCAGAACATCCTCCGGATCGACGGGACCGTCCGTGCCAATGCCGGCACCGGGGTGGACGAGCGGGTGCGGATCCGGAAGGTCGAGGTCGGGGTGGCAAAGAAGGTGGTGGTCCAGCCGACCCAGCCGATCCGCCTGGTCGGGGGCGAACAGTACCTCGCCCGGGTCCTCCGGGGCCGCCCGGTTATGGAGGGGCAGACGGTCAGGGTGGAGGTGATAGGAAATCCGATCACGCTCGTGATCGCCAAGGTCACCCCGAAAGGTATTGCAGTGGTCACCGAGGAGACCGCGATCGAGCTGAAGGAGACCCCATACACGGGCGAAGAGGGGAAGAAGAAAGAGGTCTCAGATGTCCATTACGAGGATATCGGAGGTCTCTCCCGCGAGCTCGAGATGGTCCGGGAGATGATCGAGCTCCCACTCCGCCATCCCGAGCTCTTCGAACGGCTCGGGATCGAGCCCCCGAAGGGCGTACTCCTCTACGGTCCGCCGGGCACCGGCAAGACCCTGATCGCAAAAGCGGTGGCAAACGAGGTGGACGCCCACTTCGTCACCCTCTCAGGCCCCGAGATCATGAGCAAGTATTACGGGGAAAGCGAGGGGAAGCTTCGGGAGGTCTTCGAGGATGCCCAGGAGAACGCCCCCGCGATCATCTTCATAGATGAGATCGACTCGATCGCCCCCAAGCGGGAGGATACCAAGGGCGAGGTGGAGCGCCGGGTCGTTGCCCAGCTCCTCTCGCTCATGGACGGCCTGAAGGGGCGGGGGCAGGTGGTGGTCATCGGGGCTACGAACATCCCCGACTCCCTCGACCCGGCCCTCAGGCGGGGCGGGCGGTTTGACCGCGAGATCGAGATCGGGATCCCCGACAAGAAGGGGCGGCTTGAGATCTTCCAGGTCCACTCCCGCGGGGTGCCTCTTGCCGATGACGTGAAGATCGAGGACTACGCCGACTCCACGCACGGGTTTGTGGGGGCGGATATCGCCCTCCTTGTGAAAGAGGCCGCGATGCATGCCCTGAGAAAGGTCCTCCCAAAAATCGACCTCGACCAGGAGATCCCGGCCGAGCTCCTCGAGAACCTGAAGGTGACCGGGGCGGACTTCGACGAGGCACGCAAGCATGTAGAGCCATCGGCGATGCGGGAGGTGCTCGTGGAGGTGCCGGACGTGACCTGGGAGGACGTCGGCGGGCTTGATGATGTGAAGCAGGAACTGAAGGAGGCGGTCGAATGGCCGCTCCGGTTCCCCATGGTCTTTGAGAAGCTCCAGACCAAGCCGCCCAAGGGGATCCTCCTCTTCGGTCCCCCGGGGACCGGAAAGACCCTGCTCGCAAAGGCCGTGGCAAACGAGAGCGAATGCAACTTCATCTCGGTGAAGGGGCCCGAGCTCCTCTCCAAGTGGGTCGGCGAGTCCGAGAAGGGGGTCCGCGAGATCTTCCGGAAGGCCCGGCAGGCAGCCCCGTCCATCATCTTCTTTGACGAGGTGGATGCACTGGTCCCGAAGCGGGGGACCTACATGGGGTCCTCGCACGTGACCGAGAGCGTTGTCAGCCAGATCCTGACCGAGCTCGACGGGCTGGAGGAGCTGAAGAATGTCACGGTGATCGGGGCCACGAACCGGCCGGACATGCTCGACCCTGCCCTGATGCGGCCGGGCCGGATGGAGCGGCATATCTATGTCCCGCCCCCTGATGCGGAGAGCCGGAAGAAGATCTTCGAGGTGTACCTGAAGGATGCCGGGGCGCTGCTCACCGAAGATGTCAGGATCGATGATCTTATTGCGGAGACCGAGCACTATGTGGGTGCGGACATCGAGGCCCTCGTCCGCGAGGCGAAGCTGGCGGCGATGCGTGAGTTCATCACCACGATGGCAGGAAAGAGCCCGGAGGAGCTGTCCGATGCGGCCGGAAACATCCGCCTGACAAAAAAGCATTTCCAGGAGGCTGCCGGGAAGGTGAAGGCCTCGCTTGACGCCGAGGCACTCGAGGCTGCCGAGCGGCAGGCCTGGGAGATGCTCTATTCGGGTGATCAGAAGGAGATTCTCGATGCTGCAATGGGGGCTGTCCGGATGGCGGAGCTCCGGAAGGAGCATGGGGATGAGACCAAAACGCTCCGTGCCCTGGTCTTTGCCCGGAGCAAGGACTGGACCGAGATCAAGAAGAGAACACACGATCTCTCCGGGAAAACAAAGGTAACGGCGTAACTACGATGAACGGGATACCCTTCGATGAGAAGAAACTCGAGGAACTGGTCCGGCAGATCATGGAGCAGTCCGGGGCCGGCCGGCCGATCATCATCGGGATGAAGATCGTCATCGGGGGCCCGCCTGGCGGGACCCCCCTCCTCTCCAGAGGGGATACCACCGAGCCGGAGATCGAGCTGCATCGGATCGGGGACCGGGTCATGCTCACCACAGAACTGCCCGGCATGGCTCCCGAGCAGGTCCAGGTCCTCTTCCGGGAGGACCGGGTCTTTATCTGGGCCAAGGACCCTGACCGCCAGTACCGTGCCAGCCGGGAAGTGCCGCCGGCGATCAAGGGGAGTGCGGAGATCACCTTCCGGCACGGGGTGCTGGAGGTCTCCTATCTCCCGAGGGAAGCCGGATCAGAAGAAGAGTCCGCCACGTAATCCCTCCATCGCGGGCCTGATCCCCCGGGATCAGAAGAAACACCATATCTTTTATCCTGGTGGAGCAACTGTATTAGTGAGTGGTTTTGATGTCAAAGAAGACGACGATATCGGTGATAAAAGCGGACATTGGATCCTTTCCGGGTCACTCACGGACCCATCCCCTGATCCTTGAGAAGGCTGCAAAGATGCTGAAGGAGGAGGAGGGGAAGCTCCTGATCGACTCCTTTGTCACCCATTGCGGGGACGATACCGAGCTGATCATGACCCATACCAGGGGGGAGGACGATGAGAAGATCCATGCCCTTGCCTGGAAGGTCTTCATGGAATGCACCAAAATGGCCCGGGAGATGAAACTCTATGGTGCCGGCCAGGACATGCTCTCCGACTCGTTCTCCGGCAACGTGAAAGGGATGGGGCCTGGCGTGGCGGAGATGGAGTTTGAGGAACGTGGTTCCGATCCGGTCCTCGTGTTCATGGCCGACAAGACCGAGCCCGGGGCCTGGAACTTCTTCCTCTACAAGATGTTTGCCGACCCGTTCAATACTCCCGGCCTCGTCATCGACCCGAACATGCACGAAGGGTTCATCTTCGAGGTCCATGACGTGATGGAGAAACGCCGGATCCAGTTCCGCACCCCTGAAGAGATCTACAGTCTGCTCGCCTACATCGGGGCTCCCTCCCGGTACGTGATCAAGTACATCTGGCGGAAAGACGGCCTGATCGGTGCTTCCACGAGCACGCAGCGGCTCAGCCTGATCGCCGGGAAATACGTCGGAAAAGACGATCCTGTTATGATCGTCCGGGGACAGAACGGCCTGCCTGCTGTCGGCGAGATCCTCGAGCCGTTCTCTACCCCCCTTATCGTGGCCGGCTGGATGCGGGGCTCCCACCACGGGCCGTTCATGCCAGTGGGGCTCCCGGATGCCAACTGCACCCGCTTTGACGGGCCCCCCCGGGTCCTCTGCCTCGGCTTCCAGATCTGCAACGGAAAACTGATCGGCCCGGCCGACATGTTCGATGATCCCGCCTTCGACCGTGTCCGTGACAAGTGCAACGCCCTTGCCGATATCCTCCGTGCCCACGGCCCATTCGAGCCCCACCGGCTCTCCCTGGACGAGATGGAGTATACAACCCTGCCGGCAGTCGAGAAGCAGCTCAAGGACCGCTGGGAACCGATCCCCGAATAAGTATCTCCCTTTTTCCCGGTCTTTCCGGGATCGCTTTTCCCCCCGGAAACGGGAACGCTCCGCTCCTCCCTGTACCGGTTGGGGAACCTTTAATATCCTCACATCCCCATAGAATGGCAGATGGTTAACGGGATTGTGCTGCCAATAAAGAAGGTCTTCTCCCTCGTGGATACGAAGATCCTTATCGAGATAAAGGACGACAACCGGAAGCTGCAGGGACGGCTGGTCGCGGTGGATGAGTACCTGAACATCCACATGGACGAGACGACCGAGCTCGTCGACGGCCAGCGGGGCAGAAACCTGGGGACGGTCGTGATCCGCGGGAACAACATCCTCTCGATCTCCCCGAGCTCCTGAAGGACCATGACCCAGTCCGATGATGATGCCCTGAAGGTGATCCAGTCCAAATCTGAGGGGATCCTCCAGAGTGACCTCTGGAAGATCCTCGAGGTCGACAGCCGGAAATGTTCGAGGATCGTCAAGAAGCTCCTCGATTCCGGCATGATCGAGCGGATCGAGTTCCGGAAGGACGGGATCAAGACCTTCGTCCTGAAGGCAAAGAGGCGCCCGGTCGACCCGAACCAGCTGCTTGCCGGCGAGGAATTGATCCCCTGCATCGGCTGCGACATGGAGTGTGTGGTAATCGAGTGCCCGCGGCTCCTTGACTGGATGTACCAGCTCGCCATCTGCGGTGTCGGCGAGTAACCGGACCTTTTTCTCCGGGATTTTTTTCTGATAGAATCCTTTTTTATCTTATTTTTTTCAATCCACAGGCTCCTGAAACAATGACGGATTCAACAGTTCCGGAACTCTTGAAGAAGTGGTATATCCTCTCAGTCAGAGGAGAAATCGCATACTTATCCTCATCTCTCGCACCCCGGGGGACTTCTCATAGGCGGCATCTGCAGGGTAAGGGGAGTCTTTTACTCGCTTTTTTCATTCTCCGGGATCTATCCAAAAAAAAGTGATTCCCTCTTTCGAGCAGATCATTACTTGATCCTCCCCTCTCGCATCCCTTGGACGCCACAGTGTCCGCACCTCACAGGGTAAGGGGAGTCTTGTGCACCCTTTTTTATTACCGATATCTATCCAAAAAACGTGATACCCGGTCTGTGTTAGGTCAGAGGAGAAATCGCATAAACGATCCCCTCTCGCATCGCGGGGGACGCCACAGCGGCGGGGGGGTGAGCCGGAGGCGCGACCCCCGGGAGCGTCCGTATTTACAGTCCCGTCAATAAAAAGTTCAGCATAAAAAAGATCGGGTCCTCCCCTTCACCCCTCACCAGCCACGGCTATAGTGGTCATGGCAGGGGATGCAGACGATCTTCCCGTCTTTTACCCGTGCCCGGGATTCGGAGACCGATTCCCCGCAGGACGCACAGGTGACCGACCGGAAGATCCGGGCATGTTCCGGCATCTCGGCGGCCACCTCCCGGATGGTGAACATCTCTTCGGCAGGGTAGGAGAGGAGGTCTTGGATGTAGCGTTCGCTCAGCCGGGAATACTCCTGCTGCTCATCGCTTGTCGCTCCTCCCCCCATCACCTTTTTTCTCAGATCCGCGAGCCGCGGATCCGATTTCTTCTCAAAGAAGTCCGGCTTTTCGGCAACCCGGATGGCCTTTCCGCTCCGCCGGTTGATGAAGGTCCAGGCCCGCTTCCCGTAGTCACGGAAGATCAGGTTTCCCTTCCCCATCGTTGTGCCGGCAACGTACTGGATGGCATCGATCCCGCAGGCATCGTTCTCGACAATGGCCACGAGCTCCTCGTCCACGGGCCGTTCCACGGCGAGCGCCTGGAGCGCTGCACGAGCTGCCCGGTACCCGATCGCAAGCCCCGGGCAGGCATGCCCGTGGAAAGCGACGACGTCCTCGAAGGGGGCAATGTTCCGTTCCATACCATCTCATGGGATCCGATTCCCCAAAAAAGGGTGGATGGTGCAGGCCGGGCAAAACAGGGGAAGATCACGGACTGCAGCAGATCCGGTTCCCAAAACATGGTGGAGAGGGGCAGGGGAAGATCACGTCACTGGCTGATCACAGGACCTGGCCAGCACAACCGATCGCGGCTTTGCCTCAGAGAAAAATGCAGGTCTTCAGAAAAAAGAGAGCGAGATCAGATGCCGGTGATCTGTCTCGGTGACATCTCCATCACAATATCAGAGAAGGCGATGAAGAACAGGGCCGCAATGGCGATGATGATGATCGCAATCACGAGGATGGCAAGGATGACCGCAAGGGCAGCCTTTCCGGTCGTCATCTCGTGGAGCTCCCGGATCCCGAGGATCTCAAGGACGATGGTCCAGATCCCGAAAATGAACCCGACAAACGGGATCCAGCCGAGGAGCATGGCCGGGGTGGAGCCGAACGTCACGGACTTGAGCGTCTGGAGGTACCCCTTCCTGCCGCCGAGGAGATAGACAAACAGGTGAAGCCACGCAGCGATGATGAACGCAAAGATGAACTGGAGGATGATCATCACGATTGCAAAGATGACCACCCCGAACCCTGCCACTGCCGGGAGGGGGAGGCCCAGCGACTCGGAGAGTCCAGCAAACGTTGCCCATACCGCACTCACCATCGCAATACCGATGATCGCGGAGAGGACGGCATTGATCACGAGCAGGATCAGGTAGTATATGAGGGAGTCCCCGAGATCCGTCTCCCTGACCGAGCGGAACGTCTCCACGGGAGAGAGGAGGAACCCTTTCATCAGACCGAAATAATCCATATGTATCGGGAAAACTCTCACCATGATGCGATTTAAATCTTTTGAAATACTGGATATTTCCCGGTTTTTTCCCTTCAACTGCCCGGATTATCGTTCGGGTTCCTGGCAACCACTCCTGCAGCAGGGAAGGGGAGTGTCCTGATCCCGTGCCCTTTTTGGCTCATCGTCCCCCATATCACTGCAGGTGCAGCCGGATGGAGTATCGTTTTGCACGGCGGATGGGATGCCTCCCCCCGTCATTTCTGGGGGAACTGTTCCGCGTCTCGTCACAGCCCGGTGTCATCTCGTTTGCCGGGGGGCTCCCCTCCACCGGGCTCATTGACGCGGAGGGGCTCTCACGGGCGACCCGCCAGGTGATCGAAGAGGAGGGGAGGATGCCCTTCCAGTACAGCACGACCGACGGGTACCTGCCGCTCCGGGAGTACATCGCCGACCGGTACCGGCGCCGCCTCGGGGTCTTGGCAGAGGCGGATGAGATCCAGATCGTGAACGGGTCCCAGCAGTGCCTGGATCTTGTGGCAAAGATCCTCCTCGACCCGGGCGACCATCTCGGCATGGAACGCCCCGGGTATCTCGGCGCGATCGAGGCATTCTCCCTGTACGAGCCGGTCATCCACGCGGTGCCGCTGAATGATGATGGTCTGGACCTGGAGCGGTTCGGGGCGTTGGTACACCATCATCCCGTCCGGTTCTTCTACGGGATCCCAAACTCCCAGAACCCATCGGGCAGGACCTACCCGGAGTCCTCCCGGAAGGCGATCGCTGAGATACTCGATGGGACAGGGACCCTCTTCTACGAGGACGATGCGTTCGGGGAGCTCTTCTTTGACGGAAAGCCCCGCCTCCCGGTAAAGCGGTTCCTCCCGGAGCAGGGGATCATGTCGGGATCCTTTTCAAAGATTGTGGCCCCTGGGATGCGGACCGGCTGGATCTATGCCCCCCGGCCGGTGCTCGGGCAGTTCAACACCGTAAAGCAGGCTGCCGATCTCCACTCCAACTTCTTCTGCCAGGTGGTCCTCCACCGGTACCTGACCACCACCGACCTCGATTCCCATGTCAAAGCTGTTTCCCGGGTCTACGGGCAACGGTGCCGGCTGATGTGCGAGCTTCTCGATGACCTGATGCCCCCGGGGATGACCCACACCACCCCCGAAGGCGGGATGTTCCTTCTCTGCACCCTTCCGCCTGGCGTCTCCTCGATGGAGGTCTTTTCCGAAGGGGTCAGGGAAGGGGTGGCGGTCCTCCCGGGGGTCCCCTTTTACGTGGATGGGGGAGGGGAGGACACGATCCGGCTGAACTTCTCCAATGCAGGTGAGGATGCCATCCACGAGGGGATCGCGAGGCTTGCCCGGGTCATGAAGCGACTGGCGTGAGGCCAGCACCGTATCGGGAACCCTCCCTTTTTCTCCGAACGGTGCCTCCTCGCTGTTTTTTTTAGTGAACCCTTTTTCGAGAGGGTATCTGCAAAAATGAGTTGTGAACCGCCACCTGGGGGGGCGGCGTGCATCGATTGCATGGGGGGAGGGAAAAAACCCACAACACATATCCCGTTCATCGAGGTCACCACCATGTGGACTCCGGGAACTCCCCTGTTACCTCCCACCCACAACACATATCCCGTTCATCGAGGTCACCACCACCAATCGCGAGGAGCCAGGCGGTTGTTTCCTGTCTCCCGGCACTGCTGACCAGCCTCTCTCCCGGATGACATTCCAAAGTCCCCTTTCTCACCTGGGGAACGCGGTTCTTCCCGGCACCAGCAGGTCATCCCCTGATACCGGATCCGTTTCACCGGTTCAATCCGGATGATTATTTATACGAGTAAGACACCCATCCCATTATTACAGTGATGATATGACGATTCGTGCTCAACTCAGCGCAGGCAGCCTGGTTCTCCTAATCCTTGGCTGCAGCCTCTTCTGCATCGCGGCAATCGCCGACGAGCCAGCAATAGGCGGTGACACCGGGTACTTCGAGATCACCTCCGAGCCTACCGGAGGGGCGGTGACCTTTGACGGCTCCTACAAGGGAACGACCCCGGTCACATTCCCGGTGTACGTGACCGGGAGCCCTTCGCACACGATCAAGGTGACGAAGTCCGGGTACAATGACTGGGAGCAGTCCTACCAGGGGAATCCTGCCTCGGGGCAGACGATCACGGTGAATGCCCAGCTCGTCTACATCCCGGTGACCCAGAGTCCCACCCCGATAGGCGGAGGGAAGGGCTACTACTCCATCAACTCGGTCCCCTCGGGGGGGAATGTGTACTTCGACAACCAGTACAAAGGGAACTCCCCGGTGACGGTCGAGGTCTCCAGCACGGGGACCCCCGGGCACAAGGTCAGCATCTCCCTCTCGGGATACGACACCTGGACGACGAGCCTTCCCGGCAATCCTGCCGAGGGGCAGACCATCCCCGTGACGGCCTACCTGACCCCGGTCCAGAACTACGGGAGCATCGTGGTATACTCGAACCCGAGCGGGGCGACCGCGGTCGTTGACGGCGGGGCTTCCCAGATCACCCCTGCCACCTTCAGCAACCTGTACTCGGGGTCCCACACGGTCTACGTGAGCAAGTCGGGATATTCCAGTGTGTCGCGGACCGTGACGGTATCCGCGGGGAGCACCACCCAGGTCTCCGTCACCCTGAGCCAGATCCCCCAGGACACCGGGAGCATCTACATGGTCACCACCCCCCAGGGGGCCAACGCCTACGTTGACGGGACCTACTACGGGATCACCCCGGCCCTCGCGACCGGCCTTCCGGCAGGAAACCACGAGGTGAAGCTCTCGCTTGCCGGCTTCAAGGAGTGGATCGGGACGGTGAACGTCGTCAGCGGATCGACCACGACCGTGACCCAGACCCTCCATACCGGTACTGCGACCCCGACCCCCACCCAGGCCACCGGGACCGGTACGGTTGCTGTCACCTCCTCCCCGCCCGGGGCCCAGGTCTACATTGACAACGCCTACGAGGGGATCACCCCTGTCACCATCGACGCGGTCGCGGCCGGCAGCCATACCATCCTGATCCGGGAGGCAGGCTATGCCGACTGGCAGATCTCCGAAGAGGTGAAGAGCGGGCAGACCACCCAGGTCTCTGCCACCCTCTCCCCCCTCTCCACCCCGACTGAAGGCGGGATCCCGGCACTCCTGGTCGTGGTCGGGATCCTTGCCCTGGCATTTGTGGCACGGAGAAAGTAATCCTCTTTTTTTGTTACCTGATGGTCAGGTCTTCTTTCACAAAATTATTCAATCCCGCCGCGGGTGATCCATTACCCGAATTCTCCCGATCACGAATGACACAGGATATACAGGTATGGTGCTCGATAAACTCCTTACCTTGTTTGACCGAGTTGACGAATTCATAACCATTCGATCGCTCACTGAAGAAGTCTTTATAGTCGCCAAGAATACTTTGTCCTTGAAGCGATTATATCGCTAGACAATCCGTTCTGTGAAAAGGTGGTTGCTGCAAATGTACTTTTACTGGGGACCAGTATCTCATTGGGATTTGACTCAAAATATGTTCTCCAACGCTTCACTGAATGGAAATTTCGGAATGGGGGCCAGAGCCCCTCGTTACGAGGGATGGACATTTCTCTGCTATTCGGGGACTAACGTTCCTCCCTTACTGACCTTGGGTACCCAAAAATAAAGCATGGATTTGATACCTCATCCCGCTCACAGGGGGTGGAAGGCTGGGGACAGCGGAGGGAAGGGGAGCCCTCCCCGCTTAATAGAATAGGAATAGAATAGGGTTTCACGCCCGGGAAGCAAGCACGATTCCTTTTGACAGGGCTTGTTGTGCCAAAGGAGTAGCTAGCTCCCCCTGGGTATAAGGGAACACGTCTATTCCGATCCCGATCCCTGAGAAGAATTCAAGATATGCATCGATGCGTTCCTTCATCGTACGGTCATCATCCTCAAGGACGATGAGGAGATCGGCATCGCTCCCTGGAACCGCACGTCCCTCGGCAAGAGACCCGAAGAGCACAACCTTCTGTATCCGTGTATCCCGAAGGAGTTCTTCAGCTCTCTCCCGCAACCTCGTAAGAACAAGGTCAGTGTCCAGCCAGAAGACCTTCACAGAATTGAAGGATTCTTCCCGCACTGGTGATCGCATCACCTGCATCCTCCCTATCGACATAGTCCCCGGGCTTTCCCTGGGGAAATCCATCCGGGTACCGTGCCTGGATATACCATCGGTCAAGGTTCCGGGCCTGTTTCAGGAGCGCTGTGGGAACCCGGCAATCGGCAGGAAGCCCTTGCAGGAGATCTGCAACCGAATGGCCCAATGCAACACCTCCCTTTTTCTGATACACTGCCTTGATTGCCTTCTCCGCAGCCTGTTGTGCGATGAAACATGCCCATTCCGGAAAACCGGAGGTTGCAGCGTATTCTGCCATCTGGAGGTCGCGTGTTGCCTGCTCCATCCAGTCAGTGCTCCGTTCCGGCATCTCGTAAGGGATTGACGGGCGAATATATGAATCTGGCGCAAAGATGACCGAATTGATATGGTTTCCTTGTATGCTTACACGAAGGTAAGGGATCTATACGCTTAGGTAATCTGCCAGATTGATACTACAAGGACACGGGATACTGCAGCATCAACAGGGAGCGCCTCCTGTCACTCTCTTCTCCCGTGCTCATCCACGATACCTTGATACCCTTAAACGAGCCTGACCCTTTGTACATGGCCTGTGGAAAGAGGGGAGAGGCAGGACACTGGCTTCGCCAGAATGAAGGTAACCTGGCTTCAGCACCGGTCTCAACTCGAGGTGCAACGTATGACTGGGCTTGCATCCAGGCCCAGCAGGCAGCTGAAAAAGCAGTCAAATCTCTCCTGCATACCGCAGGGCACTGGAAGATACTCACCAATTCGGTATACGAGCTGCTCCAGGAGTCCCTGCTTTGGCCAGTTTCACGACTGGAAAAGGTATATCTCGATTCACGCCAGAAATGAACGTATGCGGCGGAGCTTGAAGGAGAACCTGTCATTGCTGCTGTTCCTCTTCGTCGCAGCAGTCGTGCTCTGGTTCATCCTCTCCCGGATGCGGTTCCTCGTCTTCATCCCCGTCTCGCTGGGCGGGTTTATCCTGTTTGTGATCGTCGTGATTGTTGTACTGTACCTTGTGCTGGAGTACCTGCTCGAACGGTCATGATAACGGCCCTGCTCAAATGTGCCTCCTCGCCCTGAAAAGCGATACAGGAACAGCTTCCCTTAAAAGAATCCTTGACCCCTGTTCTCGATACGGGATGAGGGGGAATGCCACGGAACTACGATTATTTCTGGAGGGATAGCACATCCTCCACCATCTCGTTCATGAACTGACAGGCATCGGAAACCCCCTGGTTATAAAACTCGGGTGCCAGGTGTTCGGTGACAAAGTCCAGCAGCAGGGTCGCTTTCAGGTCACCGATCTCTTCCCCCTGCTCTTCGGAACAATATCGCTTGATAGCAGCGAGCATCTCCTCCCTCTTCTCCTTGGGCACGATGATTGCAGGTTGTTTTTTCATCCGGTCCAGATCCCTTCCTTTCAATATGAACGGGAAGGATCATAAATAATCGGTCCAGTCCAGCGAGAGATCATTCCATGTGGGTATCGTCACTGCAGGTGAGGCTACGCAAAAGGGATCGTGAGGAAGTACAAACAACACAGACTCCAAACGAACCAGCAGAAGAATAATGGCCGCTGCCCTCCCGAAGGTGGAAACTTAAGGATCAGACTGCAGCCACTTATAATCTTCCTTCTCAAATATTTATATTCATCTGTCTGATTACTCTTCTTCGCAATAAATAAATTAAGTCCTTAATACAGACCAGAGCTGACGCATTCTATCTTGCGTTGCCAACCCGAAGGTGGAAAGAATGAAGAAGGTGGCGTTTGGATTAGTGGTAACTCTTATTCTGGTGTCAGTTATTGGCATTGGAGCCGTGAGCGGTGTGAGTTACATCAGTAAAGATGTTGTACTGACATTCGATGATCTCGAAGGGGGGGATGCCGATACGCCCCTCCCTGTCGGGTATGAAGGACTGAGCTGGGACCCGGAGTGGTTCTATTGGGACACAGATCAGGATCCCTACACCCCTCACTCACCCGATACCCGTATCTCTTCACTCAACTACGGGGGATGGATTGATTTCTCACCCCTGCCACAGGATATTGAATTTTTAGGTGCCTGGATCTCGGGATACAATCTGACCAAGATATACTTCGAAGGCTATCACGAGGGGATTTTAGTCGACACCTCAGCAACACTTATCCCTTCCGAGACCCCCACGTTCCTTGATGCCAATTTTGGTGGGCCGGTGGACAAAGTCGTTGTGAAAGGCAGTGCCTGGAACTTCTTCTGCATCGATGACATCACCTATAAGGAGCAGGTGATGATTGTCGATGAGGACATCAAGCCTGGCGAAGACCCGAACACATTCAGCCGTGTTTCGAGGGACCCTCTCATTGTTGCCATAGTCGGCGAGGAAGGTCTTGACGCCGCGACTATCATCCCAGAATCAATCAAGATAGAAGGGATTGCTCCAATGAGCTGTCTGACCGATGATGTCTGTTCACTTTCAGGGGAGGCAGGCAAGGACGGTTATGATGATATGGTGATGAAATTTGACAGCAGAACTATTGCAAGGCTCAGTGAGATCAGGCATGCTGCGAAGGGATCAAAGGTACCTCTCACCGTCACTGGAAAACTCGCAGATGGAACAAGATTTGAAGGCACCGACTATGTGGTAATCACCCGATAACGAAACATCAATGGTGGCTACTTCATACCAATATCCCTTTATTTTCCTGTGGGATCAGAGAGATACGATTCTCACCTTTTCTGCGATCAGAATTCAAGTATCCTGATTTCGGAACGGGGACGGGGATCTCTACGTCCAAAGAAGGGATTGTCTGTACTCATTCTGATTGCATTGGAGACAGCTACGGGGAGAGAGTGCATTCAACCCATACCTTTTCAAGAGAATAGCATCGGCAACAAGTATTAAAAAAACATGAAGAGTGTTCTCTCATCATACCGGACCCATTACAACCAGAACGGAAAATAATATCTTATGGAAATAGTTTTCGTTTTATAAAATTATCTGACAAAATTGCTTGGCAATTCCTTATGTATTGGATGTCTTATTTTTCTCTACGGAAGTCGTGGTGGAGAGAGGAATGTCCCATGAAGTGCAATAGCCTGGTGTACTGCCCACAACATGAACCAGAACACGTGATGATTCGGCTTCCGTGAAAGAAGTAGCAGCGCTCTCAGCGATATCAGACAAGTCGTCCTTGGCAATCTCACATTGTTGTTCCACTTCATAGGCAAAATTTGAGGGAAAGGTGGTTAATGTGGAAAAGATTTCAGTCGTTATAGCGGTAGCTATAATATTACTTTGTCTTGGGGTGACCCCGGGACTTGCTGCGTCAGAGGACGTTATTGAAGAGTCGATAGAATCTGGACTTGCATGGCTTGCTGCCCAACAAGATCCAGTTGGTGGCTATTGGGGAGCCTCTACGTGTGAAAGGGTCGGATTTACAGGATTTGCCCTTTTGAAAATGGAAGATCGGGCTTATGAGCTTGGATTTGAGTCCCCGTTTGATCCGGCATATCCTTATGCCACAAATGTCGACGCAGGCTTTGATTATATCTTCCAATATTACAATGATGCCGGTGATACGGATGGAGATGGTATTGATGAGGGATTTTTCTACAACTCAGAATGCAGCTACCATGAGACGTATTCTACTGCGGTTGCCCTTATGGCTATTTCCTCCAGCGGAACGCCGGACCGTGTGGTTGATGTCGGAAGTCCTTTCGCTGTTGGAAAAACATATGAACAAATTGCAGAAGAGTGTGTCGAATGGTTCATTGCGGCCCAGAATCCGGATGGTGCCTGGAGATATTATGCCGGAGATGAGCCCAGTGACCAATCGAATTCCGGATGGGTAACCATGGGTCTCACCTATGCGAACGTAAAATTCGGGATTGATATATCTGAAGTTCTTCCCGGGCTCCAGAGCTGGGTCAATGTGATCCAGAATACAAATATGGCATCCCCCTATTACGGAGGATCCATGTACACGGTTGGCGGAGGCTGGGAAAACATCCTGAAAACCGGAAGCCTTCTGTATCAGTTTGCGATGGTATCAAAACCAGTGACGGATACAAACGTTCAGGCCGCAATTGGATTTATTGAGAACTATTGGGCTGCCCCTATTGACACTGGTTGGACTGACCATCGGCAGGCTATGTTCTGTATGATGAAAGGTCTTGAAGCATACAATATCGAGCTCCTGGACCTTGATGGAGACTCTGTCCCCGAGAGTGACTGGTTTGACCTTGTGTCGACTCACCTGGTCGAGACCCAGAATCCGGATGGATCATGGCCATGGGATTCTTGGGCAGGACCGGAAGCGTCAACCGCCTGGGCTTTGCTGACCCTCGAGCGTTCCGTTGTCATCCCCGTTCTCGAGGTCCCGGTGGACATGAAACCCGGATCATGTCCGAACTCATTCAATGTCGGTCAGAAGGGAGTACTTCCCGCAGCAGTCCTCGGCACTGATGAATTTGATGTGTCCGAAATTGATCCAGCAACAATCCGGCTGGTCGCTTGCGATGAGGAAGACCCGGCAGCGGGAGTTGCACCGCTCCGCTGGAACTATGAAAAGGTCGCACAGCCTGCTGAAGATGCTGACTGCGATTGTGAAGCATGTGACGAATACAACTGCTGGGAGAGTGCCTATGACGGCGACATGGGAGACGAATACATGGATCTGACCCTCAAGTTTGATTCGAAGGCGGTCTCTGCATATCTTGGCGATGTCGATCCCGGTTGCGTGAAGATCAAACTCGTTGGCACCCTGAACGAAGAAGCGGGAGGAACTGCTTTCGAGGGATGTGATACCCTCCGGCTTCTCGTGAAATAACCAAGTAACATCCCAGAAATGGGATATCTGCTCAATTTTTTCCTGGGAATTACCTCCTTCCTGTACCCCTCCCGACAGCCGAGAGCGTCAATGATCTCCCTATGAGCCGTCTCATATTTTCTATATCCACGATAATGGAGATACCATAGTACCATTCGAGGGATGGAGGTAAGTTTTCTCCGAGGCAGGAGAAAACGGCTCTGTTCGATAAGCCACGATCCGACAAAAGAGGTTCCACCCTGAAAACCGCGTGACGAGAACTGATACCCCCGACCAGATTCGAACTGGTGTCGCCGGATCCAAAGTCCTGCATGATTGACCGCTACACTACGGGGGTGCCTGACGCCTTCATGGAACAGAAGAGGTCACTATAGATACACCATAAAAATGGATAAGGATACCCTTCATTCATGCTCATCCCTTCTTTTTCTTTGACTCCTCACGCCATATAGCCACGAAGGGGAAGATTGCCTGAATTGACGATCAGGGTACAGTGATGCACATTCCGGATGTGATCGACGAAGGATGTTTGATCTGCCATCAGAACGAGCCGTGCTCTTTTTGGTTCCCTTCCTCACGCCCGCCAGTCACCCCCACGTTGATGATAGCGTTTACCAGAGGAAGACCCAAAAATTCTTTGAGTCTCATTGAGATGACAGCAAAAGAGCGAAGGAATTTTCAGGTGAACCTCCCTTGACCGCCGTCAGGTCGTGCGTTACGTAAGAAACTGCCGGAGGCAGTATCTTGAAAAGAGGAGCCACCTTTGCAAGGGGAGGGGTAGTGCTTTAATCCTCCCTGAAGAGGGGTGGGATGCGCATGATCTATCGCTTCCGGACGATCTTCATGATATCATCGGATAATTCCTGAATCTCCATAGTCCGCTCATCCAGGTATTCCCGGATAGCCCTGATATTCGATTCTATCAAGGCGAGCTTGTCCTCAATGAGCTTGATATCATCCTTTTCCAGCGGCACGGGTATTTCCCACCTCCCTGATAATTCCTGGGTTTCATGTTCTGTTGGTTTTGAAACCCTTATACAAGTAACGGCATTCCGTGCTTCCCGTTCATGAGATCCGGAATATTTATCCAGTTCACGAGTTGATTCTGAAGGTCCAACGATCCTCATGGGGGAGAGTGCGATGTTTATTATTGAGGGTCCATTTGAGAGGGTTCTGATCGATTTCCGGCAATCCTCTCAGATCGTGCCACTACGGAAGAACAGAGGAGAAGCGTTCCCTGCATAACCACCACAGGCAGAGTATAATGACCACTGCCGCATACCTATATAGGAACGTAGTATGAAAGGGATTATTCTTGCCGGCGGTTTTGGTACACGACTCTATCCGGTAACCAAATCAATATCCAAACACCTCCTGCCGGTCTATGACAAACCGCTCATCTATTACCCCCTGTCCGTGCTCATGCTTGCAGGCATCCGGGAGATACTGATCATCTCAACCCCTCGGGATATCCCCCATTATAAAGAACTCCTCGGGGATGGAACACAGCTCGGTCTGACATTTTCCTATGCTATCCAGGAGAGGCCGGGGGGACTGGCAGAAGCCTTCATTGTCGGAGAACAGTTCATTGGGAAGGATTCGGTAGCCCTGGTGCTCGGGGACAATATCTTCTATGGCCAGCATTTCTCCGATTATCTGAAAAGGGCAGGGAACCTCGAAAAAGGTGCAATTATCTTCGGATACTACGTGAAAGATCCAAAGGCATACGGCGTTGTGGAACTGGACGCAGAATGCAACCCGGTATCCATTGTTGAGAAACCGCAACACCCGGTCTCCAACTATGCAGTTCCCGGCCTCTATTTCTATGATAACGAGGTTATCAGCATCGCAAAACAGCTCAGACCCTCCGGTCGCGGTGAACTTGAAATCACCGACATTAACAAGGAATATCTGAATCGCGGAACGCTCGAGGTCCTCCTCTTCGGGAGAGGGATGGCATGGCTTGATGCAGGAACGCATGATTCCCTGCTGGATGCCGCGAATTTCATCGAAGCAATCCAGAAACGGCAGGGACTCTACGTGGCCTGCATTGAAGAGATTGCCTACACGATGGGATATATCGATGCTCACCAGCTGCATGGCTTGGCACAATCGCTGAAAAATACCGAGTACGGAGCATACCTGGAGCAGATCGCAACCGGGAGCGACTCCTGAGCGGGGCGACCTCATGCAGAAATTTGAGCGCATCGGGACACCGCTTGAGGGGGTCGTGATCATACAGCCCCACATTTTTTCAGATGACAGGGGATTCTTCCTCGAGTCATACAATGCAGAAGAGTTCACCCATCTTGGCATTGGAGAAGCGTTTGTCCAGGATAACCACTCCTGCTCAAGGAAAGGGGTCCTACGCGGCCTCCATTATCAGAGCAGCTATCCCCAGGGCAAACTGGTCAGGGTGTTGCGGGGGTCGATATACGATGTCATCGTTGACATCCGGAACGGTTCACCAACGTTTGGAATGAACTACGGGATTGTCCTTTCCGAGGATACGCATCGGATGGCGTACATCCCCCCGGGATTTGCCCACGGGTTCCTCGCCCTGGAAGACCGGACCGAGGTCCATTATAAAACAACCGATTTCTATCACCCGGAATATGATGCCGGAATACGGTGGAACGATCCCACGCTCGGGATTCAATGGCCATTGATTGAAAACGGCATCGAACATCCTCTCCTTTCACCAAAGGACGCCCTACTCCCCTTCTTCAGTGAAATACAGAGCCCGTTTCAGTACTCCTCCATCGGGCAATAGCGGAAGACAGGGTTTGTCAGCCCGGTATCCTCTCATTGGGACGGGCAATAAACCCTGGAGAGAAGATCAGGGGAACCCCATATCGGGGTCGGTCTCCTATTTTTTCATGAAGCACACGGCACCCAGCCGGAGTATGCCACCGATACCATTTTTTCGGGGAGAGAGGGGCGGTGACCTGCTGAAGAAAGAAGGTAGCTCTTATGTTCATCGATGGATCAGGCTCCTGCTGTTACCACGATGCTCCGCCCATTCCATCATTGATCGCAGAGGAGTTTCCCGGTCGAACATAAGATGGCATTCATAAAAGTGAGGGTGTCATCCGGTCCCATCAGGATTCATGCCGCTGGTAATCATCCTGGAGCCGGACAATATCATCCTCGCCGATATATTCCCCGATCTGCACCTCGATGATCTCAAGGGGAACAAGCCCGGGATTTTCCAGCCGGTGCACCGCACCGATGGGAACGAACGTGCTCTCTCCTTTCCGGAGGAGGCGCTCCTGCCCGTCGATATGGACCTTTGCGGTCCCGTGGACCACGACCCAGTGTTCACTCCGGTGATGGTGCATCTGGAGGGAGAGTCTCCGCCCTGGAGGTACCGTGATCCGTTTGATGCGATAAGAGGGTCCGTCCTCAAGCCGGGTATAGGAGCCCCAGGGGCGATACTCGGTCAGGTGGCTGTCGGCCCTGGGATCCCCTTTCTGCCTCAGGAGGGCCACCGCCTCTTTCGCCTCGTGTGCCCTCTGCCGCGGGGCGATCAGGGTGACATCCCCGGAATCGATGATCGCGGTGTCATGCATGCCGATCGTGATCACAAGGTGATCACCGATAACGAGGTTTCCGGTGGAGTCAAGGCCGATATACTCGCCCCGCACCGCATTCTCCTCGCCGTTCTTCTGAAGGACCGAGTAAAATGCATCGAACGAACCGAGATCGTTCCACCCGGTCACCAGGGGAACCACGGCGGCACGGGAGGTCTTCTCCATCAGTCCGTAGTCAATGGAGACGGAGGGGACCTCCCGGTATGCTTCCTCCAGTGGTCTCGTGAAAGCCCGGGCGATATCGGGGGCGTGAATACCACATTCCTCGAAGAAGAGCCTGGTTGAGAAGAGGAACATGCCGCTGTTCCACAGGTAGCCCTCCTGCAGGTATCGTTCGGCGGTGACCCGGTCAGGCTTCTCAGCAAAGGAGGAGACGGCATACGCCCCCCCGATTGCAGGCCCCGGCCGGATGTATCCATACCCGGTATGGGGCTCGGTCCCCTTCACCCCGAAGAGGACCAGCCACTTGTCGGCAAGCTCCTCGGCTTTCCGCAGGGCGTCAGCGTACACCGGCCCTGCATGCACCATGTGATCGGAGGGCAGGACCGCGACCTTCGCCGGCCCGGACGACTGCTCAATCTCACGGAGCCCGTAATAGACCGCAGGAAGGGTATTCTTTCCTTCCGGCTCAGAGAGAATCCGGCAGCCGCATCCGATCATCCCGGCCTGGTCCCGTGCGATGAACTCCTGGTCGGGATTGGTGACAATGACGATCTCCTCCGGGGAAGAGAAGATCAGGGCTCGCCGGAGGGTGAGCTGGTAGAGGGAGTGGCCGTCAAAGATCGGGAGGAACTGCTTGGGGAAGTGCCCCCGGCTGAGGGGAAACAGGCGTGTGCCGCTTCCGCCGGCGAGGATCAGGGTATGTATGAGGTATCCTCCTCCATGATAGAGGAGAATATGGCATCTCCCTCCTTATATCGGTTTTTTCACCAGCGGGATACCGTTTTGAAAACAGTCATGGAGGTATGGGATTCCCGGAGGGTGCGATCCCCCCGCTATCGTTCCGGAGTAAAAGTGTATTGGTGCTGTTCCGGCAGAAACCGGGGATCAGAAAAAAAAGAGGTTGCCAAGGACGAGCACGAGCATCATCACGCCCATGCCGACCGCGGCTGTGGAACAGAGGAGAGTCCCGCCATGCCAGGGATCATCCTCCCGTTCCCTCCGATTGAACCAGACCGTTGCGGCGATAAGACCGGTGATCACCAGGAGTTTCGTCACTCCCACGACAGCAATAAAGGTCAGGGGATATGCCATGAACCGGGCAAAGAGGGCGTTTGCCTCCGTGAAACCAGGGAGGAAGAGGATCCCGTACGACGAGATGGCAAAGTCCGCCGCCATGAAAACGATAAATAGTGCAAGAAGGTATTTTTGGCGGCGGGTGAGCATCATACATTACCATCGAATCTCTCATTTAATGAGTTTCTGATAGAGGCAAACTGACGACGTGAAAAGGGCATGCATCCCCGTAGAAGAACCCCCGGGACGTCGTTTTCCTTTCCCCATGGGGACAAGCCTTGTTTCGTATTTTTTCCGGGATCATTCCATTGTCGGAGAACTATGGTGACAGGATTGGGCCACGTCGCCTTTTTTTAGTTGGTTCTTTTATCGTGGTACCAGAGGAACTGCCCCTCCACTGCGTTACACCCTTGGGATTAATCCGATAACCCATCGGATTCCCTTCTTTAGGAGCTCCCTCATACTGTGACACACCATGGTCCCCTTTTTTCCCGTGACCCTTCCACAATTCATATGATGCCAGACTCCAGATCCCTACCCATGGTCTCCATCGCATCGATCAGGGAGGCAGCTGCACTGCTTTCAGGGAAGATCATCCGGACTCCTCTTGTCTACTCCCCCACATTTTCAGAGAGGACAGGTGCCGGCGTGTATCTGAAGCTCGAGACGATGCAGAAGGCAGGATCCTTCAAGGTACGGGGTGCAGCAAACCGGATCTTGTCCCGGAACGATTCGATCGGTCCCATGGGTGTCATCGCGGCCTCCGCCGGGAACCATGCGCAGGGAGTTGCGGTTGCCGCAGGCATAGCCGGGATCCCGGCAACCATCGTCATGCCGGTATGGGTCTCACCAGGAAAGCAGGAAGCGGCGGCAGGGTATGGTGCCAGGATACTTCTCAAGGGCAACAGCCTCGAAGAGAGCCTTGCCTATGCAAAGGATCTCGCTGAAACCAGCGCGATGACGTTCATCCACCCCTTTGATGATGAGGCTGTTATTGCCGGACAGGGGACGATCGGGCTGGAGATCCTCGAGGACCTCCCGGGTGTGGAGACGGTTGTGGTCCCTGTCGGAGGCGGCGGGCTGATTGCAGGCATAGCCACCGCGGTAAAGTCCGAACTCCCTGACGCGAGGGTGATTGGGGTGCAGGTCTCGGCATGCCCCTCGGCTGTTGCCGCACGAAAAGCCAGGGGACCGGTGACCGTGGTGTCCCATCCAACGATCGCGGATGGGATACGGGTAACACGGACCGGGAATGTAACCTGGCCGGTGGTCCGCGACCTTGTCGATGAAGTCGTGGTGGTCGATGATAATCAGGTCATCGCTGCCATCACGGCACTGCTCGAGAGGAAGAAGGTCCTCGCTGAAGGAGCGGGGGCAGCCCCGCTTGCAGCACTTCTTTCCGGGGGTATCACCTTCCATCCCGGAGAACAGGTGGTTGCCGTCATCTCGGGAGGAAACCTTGACTCGTTCCTTCTTGAGCGGGTCATCCGGAAAGGGCTCTTTGATGCCGGCAAGATGCTCCGGTGTACGATCGATATCGAGGAAGAGGTGATGGCCCTTCCCGCACTCCTCTCCCTTATCGCCGGTGAGGGGGCCATTATCTCCCGGATCGAGCAGGAGCGGGGGTCTCCCGACCTTCCCCTTCACCTGAACAGGGTGACGCTGGAGCTGGAAGTACGGGGATCCGATCATGGGGATCGGGTACTCCATGTGCTCAGAGACCATGGGTACCGGGTTTGAGTGGGCACAGCCGGAGCTTTCCCAGTCGATCTGGTCGAAGGGTAGTACGGTGTTAAAGAACGAGGACGATCAGGAAAGGGTGCGATACGGGCACCATGGTTCATGGTCAGCCAGTTGCTGATGGCAGTGATTCCAGCAATGCTCTCTCCCCTCTGTACTTCAGGTACGCTCGGAGTGAGAGGTGAACTGGTATCGAGGCGCTAACATTATGGCGAGAAAACCGCAGGTGAAGTTGGTCCGGCAATAGGGGGTCTATCAGAACGGGAACTGCCCTGGCCCGCGGAACCACGAGACAAAGGACCTGATGATCTGAAGCGGCAAAGCGGTATGGGGTGGCTTTATCTTGTCTTTGCGAAGAGGGGAGGAGGAGGATGAAAATGTCACCTTATCCACCCATCCTGCATCGGATCCTGCGGAATATGCCCGGTCCTTGACATACTCCCATTTCAGGGTATGCGTCCCCTGGGCGATGCTGTAGGTCTTCTGTTGCCACGCGACTTCGCCCTGGATTGAGGTCCGCAGGGTCCCATCGATTGAGAATCTGAGGGAATCCCTGGTCTGCGACGAGACCTTCCACCAGAATGTCAGGGTCCCGGGGCCGGTGACCGTGGTCTGCAGGGAGGTCGACTGGCTGTCCCCAATCGCCCCGCTCTGGGCGGCATCACCGTCATAGTATGATTGAGTTGTCTCTGGGAACCAGTTCGCACTCCCGCCGGTCGTCCAGGCAAGCCCGGTATTGTCAAGGGCATCGCCCAGGGTCAGGGTTCCCGAGCTGGCTGCGGTGGTCGCACTGTCCGTTACCATAACGGTGTTCACGTTGCCCGATGTATCCACAGTGGTAATCCCGAGGGTATACTCGGTGGAAGGCGCGAGGCCGGTTGCCGTGTAGGCCTGGACACCATCCTGGACAATCCCCACCGGCGCCCCATCCAGGAAGACGTTCACGTAATCGAGATCGGCATCTGGTGGATCGGTCCAGGTCCACGTGATCGAGGTCTGTTCATACGTGGTGTTGGCAAGCCCAGTTACCGGTCCGGGTGGCGTGGTGTCCAGGGTTGGTGCTGTGGTTGCGCCATCCGTCACTGTCGCGGTGTTCTCGTTGCCAGAAGTATCCACGGTCGTGACCCCCAGCGTGTATGCTGTAGCAGGGGTAAGGCCGGTTGCCGTGTAGGTCTGGACACCATCCTGAACAATTCCCACAGGCGCTCCATCCAGGAAAACGTTCACATAGTCGAGATCGGCATCTGGCGGATCGGTCCAGGTCCACGTGATCGAGGTCTGCTCATACGTGGTATTGGCAAGCCCAGTTACCGGTCCGGGCGGCGTGGTATCCCCGGCAGGGGTGTACACAACCCAGTCCACCCAGCCGCAATCTGATCCGGCGGTAGCCAGGCGGTCCTTGGCATACTCCCATTTCAGGGTATGCGTCCCTTCGGTGATACTATAGGTCTTCTGTTGCCAGGCGACCTCGCCCTGGATTGATGCCTGTACCGTCCCATCTGCGTAGAATCGCAGGTAATCCCTGGTCTGCGACGAGACCTTCCACCAGAATGTCAGGGTCCCGGGGCCGGTGACCGTGGTCTGCAGGGAGGTCGACTGGCTGTCCCCAATCACCCCGCTCTGGGCGGCATCACCATCATAGTATGATTGAGTTGTCTCTGGGAACCAGTTCGCACTGCCGCCGGTCGTCCAGACAAGCCCGGTATTGTCAACGGCATCTCCCAAGGTCAGGGTTCCCGAGCTGGATGCAGTCGTCGCACTGTCCGTCACCATCGCAGTGTTCACATTGCCAGAAGTATCCACGGTGGTAATCCCGAGGGTATAATCGGTGGAAGGCGCGAGGCCGGTTGCCGTGTAGGTCTGGACACCATCCTGGACTATCCCAACCGGCGCCCCATCCAGGAAGACGTTCACGTAATCGAAATCGGTATCCGCCGGATCGGTCCAGGTCCACGTGATCGAGGTCTGTTCATACGTGGTATTGGCAAGCCCAGTTACCGGTCCGGGTGGCGTGGTGTCCAGGGTTGGTGCGGTCGTCGCACTGTCCGTCACTGTCGCGGTGTTCTCATTGCCAGAGGTATCCACGGTCGTGACCCCTAGCATGTATGCCGTAGCAGGGGTAAGGCCGGTTGCCGTGTAGGTCTGGACACCATCCTGAACAATTCCCACAGGCGCTCCATCCAGGAAAACGTTCACATAGTCGAGATCGGCATCCGTCGGGTCGGTCCAGGTCCATGTGATCGAGGTCTGCTCATACGTGGTGTTGGCAAGCCCAGTTACCGGTCCGGGCGGCGTGGTATCCCCGGCAGGGGTGTACAC
>WBZO01001054.1_pt1 | contig 47719 bp, 36 predicted proteins | sample 5204261 | NCBI WGS metagenome assembly WBZO01 (sample SAMN12412400, study PRJNA552823) | activated sludge metagenome | isolation source: activated sludge from anammox sidestream of wastewater treatment plant... | place: USA: North Carolina | collected 2017-09
GACTACGAGATGATCCAGGAGGGTGACCGCATCATGGTCGGGCTCTCCGGCGGCAAGGACAGCTGGGCCCTCATCCAGATGCTGGACGTCCTCCAGCAGCGCGCCCCGATCCAGTTCTCCGTGGTCGCCGTCAACGTCGACTCCGGTTACAAGGACTACAAGCACGACGTGATCGCCCGCACCTGTCGCGAGCGCGGGTGGGAACTCCGGATCGAGCACACGGGCATCGGCGAGCAGATCGAGGACATCCTCGATGCCGACCAGACTCCGTGCTCGCTCTGCGCGCGCCTTCGCCGTGGTGTGCTGTACCGGGTGGCCAAGGAGGTCGGCGCGACCAAGATCGCGCTGGGCCACCACATGGACGACTTCATCGAGACGCTCCTGCTGAACCTGTTCTTCTCCGGGGCACTGAAGGCCATGCCGCCCAAGCTCGTGTCCGACGATGGCGCGCACGTGGTGATCCGACCGCTCGCCTACGTCGGCGAGGACGAAGCGCGGCTGTACGCGAAGGAATGCGAGCTGCCGATCATCGGCTGCTGCTGCCCCGCATGCGGCGACCTCTCCCTGCAGCGGCAGCGCATCAAGCGGCTGCTGATGGACCTGGAGGTGGAGCACCCCGGCGTGAAGAACTCGATGCTCAAGGCGCTGCAGAACGTGGCGCCGCGGCACCTGATGGACACCCGCCTCAACCCGCCGGCCGAGCTTCGCGCCACGGTGCCGCTCGATGTGTTCGCGGCCGTCGGCGACGCCGCGCCGGCCGCGCCGCGACGGACCGGCCGCATGCTGCCCGTCATCCACCAGTGATCAGACTGAAGGGACCCTCCGTGCGCATGTTCCGCCTGGCCCTGGTGCTTGCCGCCACGCTCGGCTGCTGGCACCCCGTGTTCGCCCAGCAGCGGCCGCTCGTCACCGAAGACCCCGAACCGGTGGGTGAGGGACGCCTCCTCATCGAGAGCGGGCTGGACGTGCTCCACGGCCAGCGCTATCCCGTGTCGGGGCTCGAAGGCAACCTGCTGCGGCTGCCCACGATCGGCGTCAGCATCGGCATCAGCTCCATCGCGGAACTGCAGATCGACGGAGGCTTCTACGAGCGGCTCTCGATCACGTCCCGTCAGACGGCGCCACTCTCGAGCCTGTTGAACGTCACCGGCGACCGCACCCACGACGTCAGCGACATTGTCGTGGCCACGAAGATCAGGATGGTGGGCGAGCGGACGGGACGACCGGCCCTGGCGGTCAGGTTCGCGACGAAGCTGCCGAATGCGAGCAATGAAGCCGGACTCGGACTCGACACCACCGACTTCTACGCGTCGCTGCTGGCCGCGAAGAACATCCAGTCGCTGCGACTCGTGGGCAATGTCGGCCTCGGCATCCTCGGTGATCCCACGTCGGGCAACCGGCAGAACGACGTCCTCACCTACGGGCTGTCGGTCGCGCGCGCGATGACCGAGCGGGCCGAGGTGGTGGGCGAGTTCAACGGTCGGGCGAACATGCGGAGTGGTGGCGCCTTCCCCGGCACCGAGAGCCGGTCGACGATGCGGCTCGGCGGACGCTTCACCACCGGCAGCCTCCGGTTCGACGCAGCCGCCCTCGTCGGGTTGACGAGCGATGGCCCGACCATCGGCATGACCACCGGGCTCACCTGGGTGTTCGACGCCTTCCGCGTGCCGTAGCCGCGCCGGCACCCGTGTCAGTGCGCCGCGCCAGGCGCTACACCGCGTCGATGATGTCCGCGAGGAACCGCGCCTGATTCCACGCGTCGATGTAGATCGATGCGCCCAGTCGCACCACGACCAGCCGCTTCGACGGCACGATGCTGAGCGTCTGGCCTTCGTGCCCCACCGCGAAGAACGCATCCGCGGGCAGGCGCGTGGCATCAACGGTACCGCCGCCGATGTCCTCGTTGAGCCGAAGCCACCAGTGCGCCCCATAGCGCCCGTGAGGCGACTGCGGCGTGGGTGTCGTGCTGAACCGGATCCACTCGGCTGGCAGCAACTCCTGCCCGGCGTGCCGGCCGTCCTGTGCGAAGAGCTGACCGAACCGTGCCCAGTCCCTGGCGGTCGCCAGCATGTATGACGAGCAGATGAAGGTGCCGGCGCCATCCGGTTCCAGCACGGCGCTGTCCATGCCGAGCCGGTCGAACAGCACCCGTCGTGGCCAGGCGTGATAAGCCTCGTCTCCCACCGTGCTCCGGACGATGCGCGACAGGATGTTGGACGTGCCGCTGGTGTACTCCCACACCGCTCCAGGCGGGGAGGCCAGGGGACGGCTGGCCGCGAACGCCGCAGTATCGTGACTGCGGTACAGCATCCGGATCACGTCGGACCACGGGTTGCCGTACGCCTCCGAGAAGCGCAGGCCACTGCGCATGCGCAGCAGGTCTTCGAGTGAGATGGCCGACCGCGGGTCGGCACCGCGCCACTCCGGCACGAGCTCGCGCTGGTCGAGCCGCAGCCGTCCGTCGGCCACCAGGATGCCCACGAGTGCGTTGAGTACGCTCTTGGCCATCGACCAGCCGGGCATCGGCGTCGCCTGCGTGATCCCGCATGCGTACCGCTCCGCCACGATGACCCCGTCCTGAACCACGAGCACGCCGTAGGTCCGCCGCCGTCGGCGCGGATTGGGTTCCGAGAACGCGCCCGCCACGACCTCGTCCATCGCGGCCGACGCCGCCCGCCCGGGCCAGACCGCCGCGGCGTACGCGTGCGGCCGGACGTGGGGACGCGGCCCGAGGGTTTCCGCTGGTGGGCCTGCGAGCAGCGTCGCCCCGAGTCCGTCGCGGTGAATCGCCGTCCGCGGCAGCCACCCGAAGCACGACGAGGTGACCGTGCGGAGGTCGTGGTCCACAGCGATGCGGAACGGCCGCAGGATCAGGTACGCATCGTCGGACACCTGGGTGGTGAGGTGTGCATCGAACGAGCGGCCGCTGCCGAAGAGCGCCGTGCAGGCCGCCTTCGCCCGGTATCCGGCCGCGACCGTCGGATAGACGCGAAACTGGTAGAGACCCCAGGCGGCGACGACCGCGACGGCCGCGAGAGCCAGCGCGCTCAGCACGGGCTGTCGATCGGCACGCTAGAACGAGAAGCGCAGGCCGACGTGTACCGCATGCGGCGGCTGGATGGCGGTCGGCGTGCGGAAGCCGGGGCCGCTGACGACGTACTCCTCCACCTCGTTGTTCCGGGTGAAGAGGTTGTAGGCGTCGAAGATGGCGTCCAGGCGGGTACCGCCGACCCGGAATCCCTTCTGCACGCGCAGGTCGAAGGTGCCGGTGAAGGTATAGCGGCTGCCCGCGTTCGGGTACGACTGCACGCCTTCGGCCCCCTGGTTGAGGGTGGGAACGACGACCATACGCGAGAACGGCTGGCCGTCCTGGTAGCGGGCGATGCCGCCCACGGTGAAGTCGCCCGGGAAGCGGTAGAGCGTCGTCCACTTGATGGTGAAGGCCCGGTCGCTGAACAGGCGGCCATAAGAGTAGCTGGCGGCATTCGGGTTCGTGAAGAGCTCGCCCGGTTGGTCCTGATCGTTCTCGAGCGGGCCATACCCGCGGTTGCCGCCGGAGCCCTGGGCGGCGGAGGCGGTGGCGCCGAACAGCACGAACAGCCGCTCCGTCGCGTGCTCGATGCTCATGCGGAGGGCGAATGCACGGGCGGCCTGCTGGTCCGGGTTGGTGAGGAGGTAGGTGTCTTGTCCGAAGGTGGAAGGCAGCCGGTTGTACACCAGCAGGTTGCGGTCATCGGCCGGGTCCACGAGGTCCTTGCCGGCATCTGGCAGGCTGATGGTGGAGTAGCCCGAGAGCGGCACGCCGGTGTTCACCACGCCGAGCAGGTTGTGCTCCCAGCGGGCAATGCCGGTCAACGTGTAGCGCGTGGCGGCGCTGCGTCGCTTCTCCCAGCCGACCACGAGTTCGTCTGTCTGCGGGCGCTTCAGGTCGCCGTCGACCTGGCTGAAGGCGGTGTTGCCGTTGATGCCAGGCCCGACACGGGACACGAGGGTGTTCGGGGCAGCGGCTGCGACCACCCGTGCGGTGGGCGCACCCGGATCGCCGTAGGCAAGCCAGTTGTGGGTGAGCGCGTTGCCACTGCGGGCATAGCCGAGCGTGAGCGAGCGACGATCGCTGAAGGCGATGCGCAAGTAGGCGTGCGGCAGCAGGTTCAGCCATGACACGGTCTGGGCCGCACCCTCCGCACCGCCACGCACCAGTTCGGCGCGGACACCCGCATCGAGCGACAGCCGTGGCGAGAGCGTGATCGCGTCACCGGCGTAGGCCGCGAGCGTGGTCGTCGACCGTGACGAGTCGACCGGGATGGCGTTGTACGACCACACGCGCGCGGGGATGCTGTTCACGGTCTCACGTACGGTGCCGGCGTACACGCCGGGCATCTGGCTCGAGGCGTGATCCACCGTGACCCCATATTCGAGCCGGTGGGCGGAGCCTGCCGCGGCGGCGGGCATCACCCGTGCGCCGGCCGACAGGCGGCGGACCGTGGCGTCGGCCATCGAGTCGACCAGCGGTTGCACGGGGCCGTCGACGATGCGCTCGATGTAGAGGGTGGAGGCGCCGAGGGTATTGGTGCGGCTGCGCTCGGTGAACCCGCCGAACACGCGCCACGAGGCGCCGCTGCTGGACCGGCTCTCCCATGTCGACTGCACGTGCACGGCGTTGGTGTCGGTCGTCGCAGCCGGGTCGCGCACGAGCATCCAGTTCTCGAACGGGGCCTCCGACCGCTGGACCCAGCCGAGGGCCCGGAACTCGCGTCCTGCCGACGGCGTGAAGGAGAGGTTCGCGAACGCGGACGCGGTCGTGCTGTCGTTCGCGGGCAACTGCTCCCTCCGGTAGCTGAGGCCTCGGGCCCATGTGGCGGCTGCGGCGAGCCTGGTGCGTGCGGACAGAGGGCCGCTGACGACAGCGGAGCCCCTGCCGTACTCCTTGAGCCGAGCCACGGGAATCGGCTGGTTCGCCGGTGCACCGGACGCCATGCCGCCGCCGGCGCCATTCCCGGTGAACACGCGGGTCCAGCCGTCGCCACCGCGCAGCGGCTCGAAGGTGACCGCGAGGCCAGGCGTGTTGATGACGGTCGGCATCAGGCCGGTCGTGATGCTCACGCGATCCCACAGGGCGGCGTCGGGAAAGAGGAGCGCCGCGCCGCCGCCCGTCGGGTCGGAGACGTCCACGTCCCCAATCCGGAAGTGCGTCTGCGACCAGGAGCCAAGGAATCCGCCAACGCGCGTGTCGCCCCCCACGTTCAGGCCGCCGCTGTTGAAGCGGTCGGCGATGACCTCGGACTGTGTGTTCTCGAGGATCGAATACACGTTGTCGCCGAGCGGGAGATCGCGGATGACCGGCGCGGTGAAGAGGGAACCGACTGCGGGCGCGGCAGGCGACGGCTGGGAAGACTGCGCGGAGCCGTACGCGGGGAGCGCAACGAACAGGAGCGCCGCCAGGGCGGCGCGACCGGGAATCTGCATGCGCAACAGTCTACGGGGTGGGAGAGCCGTCAGGAAACCGTAATCGTACCCGGTGAACGTGTCAGCTCTCGTAGAAGCGGCGCACGACAGCGATCTCCTGCCGCTGCCGCTCTTCGGACCACCCGAGCACGTTGCCCACGACGGCGGCGGCCCGCTGCAGGTCGGCCTCCGCGGGCAATCCGAGTGCGCCCATCGGCGTGCGTCGGACAACCGCGTCGGCGAGAGTGACCACCATCTCGTGTGCCGCGACATGCGCGAGCAGCGCGTCACCGGTCAGGTTCACGCATGGGAGCGCGCGGTTCGCGCTGACGCATGGGGCCGGTGTGCGACCGATCCAGCGGAAGACCCGATCGACGATCCCTTCGGCCACGGCACGTGCCGTCGTGTACTTGGTGCCGGCCACGCTGAGCGCCCGTCGAAGGCCTGCGCCGTCGTGCACGAAGACCAGCTCCCGACCGTCCAGCGTCGGCACACCCTTGCTGCCGACGCGGGCCGGCACGACGCCGCGATGGACGAGCGTGACGTCCGCCCGCGTGAGCGGGAACGCAGGGAAGGCCTCGTTCAACTCGGTGAGGAATGCCTGGAGGTGCTCCTCGCGCACGCCCAGTGTCCCCGCGTCGCAGGTGTGCGGCGACTCCCACGTGCCGAAGAGTGCCCGTCCGCGCCACGGCACGAGGAACAGGTTGCGTCCCGACGCACTGCGTCCACCGACGGCGACGGGAGGCCCCTCGAGACGGGTGACCACGTTCACCGCCTGCAGCAGCGGCAGCGGCACCTCGATCCGGTGTGGCGCGAGCAGCCGGTTCAGGTGGCCGCCGGTCGCATTGACGACGCAGGTTGCGGCGATGGAGAAGGTGCGGCCGGAGATGCGGTCGATCACCTCCGCGCCGGAGACTGCGCCGCCGTCGGCGGTCAGTGCGACCGCCTCGACGTAATTGGCGAGCACCGCGCCGTGGGCGGCGGCCTGCGACGCCCACGCCAGCGTCAGGCGGTCCGCGTCGGTGGTGACGTAGTCGGACCAGACGGCGGCGCCCGTGATGGCCAGCCGGCGCAGGGCCGGATACTGTGCCTGTGCGTCGGCCCGTGACAGGACGCGCCCCATCGGCAGGTGATGCTCCGGGGCCACCCCCTGGTTCTTGTCGGCCGCGACGAGCGCGTCGAGGGCGAACCCGGCGCGCATGGCCATGGTGCCCTTCATGATCGACGGGTACAGCGGCAGCACGAAGGGCAGGCGGGCCACCGCCCATGGCGCGATGCGCGCGAGCGCGCGCCGCTCGCGTACCGAGGTGCGTGCGCGGCGCAGGTCGAGCGTCTGCAGGTAGCGCAGGCCGCCATGAATGGTGCGGAGGTGGTTGAACGACGTGCCGCTGCCGAAGTCGTTGCGCTCGACGAGGGCGACCTGCAGGCCGCGCTGCGCGGCGTCGCACGCGGTCGTGAGGCCGTAGATGCCGCCGCCGACGACCAGCAGGTCGAATCGGCCCGTGGCGAGGGCGCCGGGATCGCGCGTGAGGGAGGGTGGCATCAGGGACGGCTCGGAGCGCTCACGCTATAGTATGCAGCGTGGCGACCGTAGACGATGTCCGCGCGTACTGGGAACAGCACATCCATGATCTCGAAATCACGAAGCACCCGGTCGGGTCGCGCGGGTTCTTCGAGGACCTCGACCAGTATCACTTCGAGAAACTGCATCACCTGCTGCGGCTGGTGAACTTCGACGGGTACCGCGGCAAGGCGGTGCTCGAGGTCGGCTGCGGCGCCGCCGTGGACCTGGCCCGCTTCGCAAAGGGTGGCGCCGTCTGCACCGGGGTCGACCTTGCCGGGTCGGCGATCGATCTGGCGCGCGCCAACTTCGCGCAGCAGGGGCTCACGGCCGACCTGCGGGTGGCCAACGGGGAGGCGCTCCCGTTCCCCGACAGCAGCTTCGACCTGGTATACGCGCATGGCGTCGTGCAGTACACCGCCGATCCCCAGCGGTTGGTCGACGAAGTGCGCCGCGTACTCAAGCCTGGCGGTGAGGCCATCTTCCAGGTGTACAACCGCATGTCCTGGCTGAACGCCCTGTCCAAGCTGATGAAGGTGGGGCTCGAGCACGACGATGCCCCGGTGCTGCTCAAGTACAGCATCGGTGAGTTCCGGCAGCTCGTGTCCGGGTTCAGCCAGGTGCGGATCGTGCCCGAGCGCTTCCCGGTGAAGTCGCGCCTGCACGGCGGCTGGAAGGGCGCGATCTACAACGGTCTGTTCGTCGGCACCTTCAACCTCCTCCCGCGTCCGCTCGTGGAGCGCTTCGGGTGGCACCTGCTCGCCTTCTGCCGCAAATGATCCGCTTCGCCAAGGCCCACGCCTACGGGAACGACTTCCTCTACGTACTCCGGTCCGACGCCGACGGCGTGGACCGGGTCGCGCTCGCACGCGAGATGTGCGACCGGCACACCGGCATCGGGGCCGATGGCCTCATCTTCTATGCGCCGACGCCGGACGGCGCGCTCATGACGCTCGTGAACTCGGACGGAAGCCGGGCCGAGGTCTCGGGAAACGGCGTGCGTGCGCTGGGGGCGCTGCTCGCGTCCCGCGCGCCGGCAGGCCCTCTGCAGCTGACGATCCAGACCGAGGGCGGCATCAAGGTGCTCACCCGGCTCGGCAGCGAGGACAACCGCCAGTTGTTCCGGGCCGCGATGGGCCTGCCCGCCGGTCTCCACCGGCGCAGGCTGGTGGCGGCGGGCGAAGACCTGGACGTGGTGGTCCTCAACATCGGCAATCCGCAACTGCTGGTGCTGGTGGACGATCTGCCGGGTGACGAGCGGTTCAACCGGCTGGGGGCGGCGCTGGAGTGGCACGCGGAGTTCCCCGAAGGGACGAACGTGGAATTCGTGCAGGTGGTGTCGCCCGCCGAGATCCGCATCCGCATCTGGGAGCGGGGGTGCGGTCCGACGATGTCGTCGGGGACCGGGTCGTGCGCCTCGCTGGTGGCGGCTGCCGCGTTCGGCGGGGCCGCACGGGACGCCACGGTGATCGCGCCGGGCGGATCGCAGCGGGTGGAGTGGACGCCCGAGAGTGTCTACCTCACCGGGTGGGCCGAGGTGCTGTGCGAGGGCGACTGGATTCGCCCGCTCCCACGCGCCTGAATCTGCCGTGGGGCTGCGCAGGGCGGTGCGCAGAAACTGAGGAGCCGGTTACCGGCGCCGACGCGGCGGAGCCGAGACGGCCGCGTCGATCGCCTCCGTAACTGCAGGCAGGGAAGCCGTTGCCGCCCTGGCCTTCGACGCGACCTCCAGGTACTCGCCCCGATCGAACAGCGCGCGCGCTTCTTGCAGTGCGGTCCGTGCCGTGTCGAGTGTGTCCTTCGGTCCAGCCAGTACTCGTGCGGGGGTCTTTGCCGCGTCGGCCGCGTCGATCTTCGCAGCCACCGCATCCAGCGCGGCCTGTGCCGCGGCGAGCGCCCGGTCCGCCTCGCTGCGGGCCACCGCCTTGCCGTCGGCCGCCTGCTTGGCGGCGTTCTGCGCGCGCTCCCGGCTGTCGAGGGCGCGGTCGAGTGCGAGGCGGTAGTCGCGTTGCGTCACCGCCTCGCGTGCGTTCGACAGGGAGGCCTGCGCGGCCGCGAATTCGTCCGTCGCGTACCTGTCTGCACCGGCGGCCTGCGCGGCGGCCAGGGCGCCCTCGGCCTGCTGCATCTCCTTCTCCGGCGGTTCACCCCCACAGCCGACCATGATGGTGAGCAGCAGGGAGAGTACGGGCAGGGCACACGCGCGCGGCGACATCCCCCGAAGTATACGCGTACCGATTTCGCTGTAGTACGATGAAAGACCTCGCGCCAGACGACCGCCCGAGAGAGAAACTGCTGCTGCACGGAGCCGCCGCGCTCGGCGACAACGAACTGGTGGCGGTCGTCGTCGGCAGCGGGACGAAGGGCACCGATGCCCTCGGCGTGGCCAACGAGCTGCTGCGCCGGCGTGGTGGCCTGCACGGGCTCGCCCGTGCCTCGGCGGCCGACCTCGCACAGGTGGCGGGCGTCGGGCCGGCGCGCGCGGCGCAGGTGGTGGCGGCGCTCGAACTGGGACGCCGCACCATGCGACACGCACCGGATGTGCGGGTCCAGCTGCGGTCGCCTCGAGATGCTGCGGCCCTGCTGCTGCCGGCCTTCGGGGCCCGTCCGGTCGAGCAGTTCGGGCTCATCCTGCTGGACAGCAAGCACCGGGTCCTCAGGACGACGGTGGTGGCTTCGGGCACGTTGAATTCCACCATCGTGCAGCCCCGCGATGTCTTCCGAGAGGCGATGCTCGGCGGCGCGGCGGCGATCGTGGTGTTCCACAACCATCCGTCCGGCGACCCGAGCCCGAGCCCGGAGGATGTGGAACTGACCCGTCGCCTGCGGGCGGCGGGCATCCTGATGGGCATCGAAGTGGTCGACCACATCGTGCTCGGCGACGTGAAGTACTGCAGCTTGAAGGAGATGGGGCAGGTCTAGTGTCGCGCGTGCTGTACTTCGACGGGTTCTCCGGCATCTCCGGAGACATGGTGCTGGGCGCGTTTCTCGACGCCGGCCTGCCGCTCGACGACCTGCGGTCGGCACTCGGCAGCCTTGCCCTCCAGGGCTACACCATCGGCGCCGAACCGGTGGTGCGGGCCGGGCTGGCCGCCACCCGGTTCGTCGTCCATGAAGAGGGACGGCCCCTGCACGTGGACGATCACGCGCACGACGAGCCGCACCATCACGCGGACCCCGATGCCCGCATCCACGAGCATTCCCATGCCCACGTGGACGCGACCGGCGCGGTGCACGTCCACACGCATGCGCACGCGCACGGCGACGGGCACGGGCATCGGACCCTGCGCGAGATCCTGGCGCTGATCGATGGCTCGGCCCTGTCGCGCGCCGGCAAGGCGCGGGCGCAGGGCATGTTCGAGCGGCTTGCCGAGGTCGAAGCCCGCATGCACCGCATGCCGGTGGAGCAGGTGCACCTGCACGAGGTGGGCGCGCTCGACTCCATCATCGACATCGTGGGCGCGGTCTTCGCGATGGAGTGGGCGGGTGTCGACCGGGTGGTCTGCTCGCCACTGAATGTCGGCGGCGGCATGGTGCGCGCGGCGCATGGCCTCTTTCCGGTGCCGGCTCCGGCCACGCTGGCCCTGCTGGGCGACGCGCCGGTGTACAGCGGACCCGTGCAGAAGGAGCTGGTCACGCCGACCGGCGCCCTGATCGCCACCACGTACGCATCGGCGTTCGGCCCCGTGCCGGCCATGGCGATCGAGCGCGTCGGGTACGGCGCCGGTGCGCGGGACAACCCCGGCACGCCGAACGTGCTGCGAATCCTGATTGGTCGTGCCACGGAGGTGGTGGCCGTCGATCGCGTGGTCGTCGTCGAGTGCGAGATCGACGACATGAACCCCCAGCTCTTCGGTGCGGCGATGGAGCAGCTCTATGCCGCCGGGGCGCTCGAGGTGTTCTACGTCCCGGTCCAGATGAAGAAGAACCGTCCGGGCACGCTGCTGACGGTGGTCGCGCGGCCCGACCTGCGGCCGGCCGTGGCCGAGATCATCTTCCGGGAGACCACCACCATCGGCCTGCGCTACTACGAAGTGGAGCGCGAGTGCCTCCGTCGTGAGATCATCACGGTGGACACTGCGCTCGGACCGGTACGCGTCAAGCTCGCGTACCGGGATGGACGCGTGGTGAATGCGACGCCGGAGTATGAAGACTGCGCGGCGCTGGCCCGGACGCACCGGGTGCCGGTGAAGGAGGTGCAGGCGCAGGTGCTGCACGCCTACGGATCGCGGCCACCCGCATCGAACCCAGCTTCCTGACGAGGCCCCGTGAGCCGCTTCTACATCACCACGCCGATCTACTACGTCAACGCCGAGCCCCACCTCGGCCACGCGTACACGACCATGGTCGCCGACGCGGTCGCCCGCGCCCACCGGTTGATGGGCGACGACGTGCTGTTCCTCACCGGGACCGACGAGCACGGGCAGAAGGTCGAGCGCGCCGCCCAGAAGGCCGGTGTCGACCCGCGTGCCTTCGCCGACCAGGTGTCGCAGAAGTTCCGCGACCTGCTGCCGCTGATCGGGGCCTCGAACGACGACTTCATCCGCACCACCGAGCCGCGGCACCATGCGTCGGTGCAGGCGCTCTGGCGGCGGGTGCGCGACAACGGCTTCATCTACAAGGGGAAGTACGAGGGCTGGTACTGCACGGTCGACGAAGTGTTCGTCCCCGAGACGCAGCTCGTCGAGGGGCGCTGCAACATCTGCGGGAACACCGTCGAGAAGCTCGAGGAAGAGAGCTACTTCTTCAGGCTCTCGGCCTTCCAGCAGCCGCTCCTCGATCACTACCGCCAGCATCCCGAATTCGTGACCCCCTCGATCCGCCGCAACGAGATGCTGGCCTTCCTCGAGGCCGGCCTCGAGGACCTGAGCGTCAGCCGCACTTCGTTCCGGTGGGGCATCCCGGTGCCAGACGACCCGGCTCACGTGATGTATGTCTGGTTCGACGCCCTCACGAACTACATCACCGCCGCCGGCTATGGCGACCCTGCTCCGGGCAGCCAGGCCAGGTTCGACACCTACTGGCCGGTGGACGTGCACCTGATCGGGAAGGAGATCGTGCGCCAGCACGCGGTCTACTGGCCCGCCTTCCTGCTCGCCGCCGGGCTGCCGCTGCCGCGCCAGGTGGTCAGCCACGGATGGTGGCTGATGGAAGGGGCGAAGATGTCGAAGTCGAAGGGCAACGTCGTGCGGCCCGCCGACTACATCGCGCGCTTCGGCCTGGATGGCTTCCGCTACTTCGTGTTCCGCGAGATGGTGTTCGGCCAGGATGCCAGCTTCACCGACGAGGCGATCCTCACGCGCTACAACGCCGACCTCGCGAACGACCTCGGCAACCTGGCGAGCCGGGTCACCACGCTCATCCACCGGACCTGCGGCGGGCGCGTGCCCACGCCGGACCCGGCGCTTCTCGCCAGGGACGACGAGCAGGCGCTGCGCACGGCGGCAGACGCGCTCGTCGGCCAGGTCCGCACGGCCGTCGGCACGTTCCAGCTGAGCACCGCACTTCGCGAGGTGTGGGACCTGGTCGGGGCCACCAATCGCTACATCGTCGCGCGCGAGCCGTGGAAGCTGGCGAAGGACCCGGCGCGCGCCGCCGAACTGGCCACGTCGCTCTTCGTGCCGGCCGACGCGCTTCGCGTCATCGCCGAGCTGCTCCGGCCGTTCCTGCCGGCGACCGCCGAGCGGATGCTGGCCATGCTCGGGTGCGCCGTCGAGCCGGCGTCCTGGCAGGCACTGAAGGCGGGGGAGCTCGTCCCGGGCACGGCGCTCGGCGAGACCGTCCCCCTGTTCCCGCGAATCGAACTGACTGTGGAGGCACTGCGAGAGATGTCGAACGAGACCCCAGGTACACCGGCCGAGCCGGTGGCGGCACCCCAGGCACCGGCGCCCGAAGCCGCTGCGCCCGCACCCCAGACGCCCGTCGCCGCGGCGCCGGCCGAGGCGCCAGCGACCGAGCCGATCTCGTACGAGGACTTCATGAAGGTCGACCTGCGGGTGGCCAGGGTTCTCGAGGCCGAGCGCGTGCCGAAGTCGAAGAAGCTGATGAAGCTGCTGGTCGACACCGGGTTCGACAAGCGGACGATCGTCGCTGGCATTGCCGAGGCGTACGAGCCGGAGGCGCTCGTCAATCGCACGATTGCCATTGTCTTCAACCTGAAGCCCGCGAAGCTGATGGGCATCGAGTCGAATGGCATGGTCCTCGCGGGCAGCGCCGAAGGTGGCAAGCCGTTCCTGGTCGGGTTCGAGACCGACCTGCCTCCCGGGTCGCGCGTCCGCTAGCGCGTGCTGGCCGGCACGGGACACCGTGCCGGCGCACCAGCACGGCGTCCGTACTGTTGAAGGCAGGCCCAGTCGTCGATAAGCGGAAATGATAAGCTCGACTGGACGCTGGAGCCGCTGCCGTGCCGGGTCATCCTCCCTGTACCCCGGACCGGCGGGGCCGGCCTGACACCCCCCAATGAACCGCCACCGCCGATGATCGATTCCCACTGCCACCTGGCCGACGATGTGTTCGCTTCCGACCTGCCCGACGTGCTCACGCGCACGAAGGAGGCGGGATTCGAGCGGGTCATGGTGATCCTGGAAGCCGGAAACGCCAAGGAAGAAGCCCAGGCCAAGAAGGCCTACACGCTGTGGAACGAGATCCGCGTGGCCATCGGCGTCCATCCGCATCACGCCCAGCAGTTCAACGGCAATGCGCTCGGCGCCGTCGAGAAGGTGCGCGAGCAGATCAAGCGTACGCCCTACACGAGGGCCGTCGGCGAGATCGGGCTCGACTACCACTACGACTACTCTCCGCGTCCGACGCAGCAGGCCGTGTTCCGGGCGCAGCTCAGGCTGGCCCGGGAACTCAAGCTCCCCGTGGTGATCCACACACGCGAGGCCGACTCGGACACCATCGATGCGCTGAAGAGTGCGGGTGGTGGGGAAGTGCGGGGCGTGCTCCACTGCTTCACGGGGACGCGGGAACTGGCGAGCGCTGCGCTGGACCTCGGTTTCTACATCTCGCTGGCTGGCGTGCTGACATTCCCCAACGCCCAGGACCTCCGCAACATCGCGCGGCAGATCCCCATGGACCGGCTGCTGCTCGAGACCGACAGCCCGTTCCTGACGCCGGCGCCACATCGTGGCGCCCGCAACGAACCGGCCCGCATGCTGCACACGGCCGAGACGCTGGCCGCCCTGAAGGGTGTGTCCGTGGCTGAGCTCGGGACGGTGACGACAGCGAACTTCCACGCGCTGTTCCGCCCGTGATAAAGTCCTAAACTGAGCCACGTGGAAAAAACTCCGGCCCTTTCGCAGATTTTCGAGCCGATTCGCGCCGATCTGGAACTGGTCGATCGCGAGTTCGGCCGCCAGGTCGAATCGCAGGTCGCGATCATCCCGACGATGGGCCGCTATATCCAGCAGGGTGGCGGCAAGCGGGTGCGTCCGGCGGTGTTGCTGATGGCCGCGCGCCTGCTCGGGTACCAGGGCGATCGCGCCATCCTCTTCGCAGCGGCGGTGGAGTTCATCCACTCGGCCACGCTCGTGCACGACGACATCATCGACGAGTCCGACACCCGTCGCGGCCGTCCTGCGGTGCACGCGCGGTGGGGCAACGACGTCACGGTCCTGCTCGGCGACTATCTGTACATCAAGTCGATGGCGCTGGCGCTCACCCACGACACGCTCGAGATCGTCCGCGTGCTGTGCGACGCCACGCTGAAGATGATCGAGGGCGAGATTTACCAACTCACCAAGAACGGCGACGCCGCGATCACCGAGGACGAGCACTTCGACATCATCCGGCGGAAGACCGCGTACCTGTTCGGCGCGTCGTCGCAGATCGGCGGCATGCTGGGCAGCGTCGACAAGGAACGCGAGCTTGCCCTCCAGCAGTACGGCTTCAACCTCGGGATCGCGTTCCAGCTGGTCGACGACCTGCTCGACTACACGGGCGACCTCGAGGCGCTCGGCAAGCCGGTGGGTGCCGACCTGGTCGAAGGCAAGATGACGCTGCCGCTGATTCACCTGCTGCAGCAGCCCGGCCATCGCGGCGGCGAGATCGTCCGCGAGATCATCGCCAACCGGGTGGCCACGCGCGAGCAGTGGCAGGAGCTCCTCGCCCTGCTGAAGGAGCACCGCTGCATCGAGTACGCGAACCGGCGAGCCGTCGAGTTCGCCGAGCGCGCGAAGCGGCAGCTGTCCGCCTTCCCCCCAAGCTCGGAGCGCGACGCGTTGCTCGCGCTGCCCGATTACGTCCTCTCAAGGGATCGCTAGCCCGGACGTCCGGTCCCGCCCCACGATGGTGCGTACACCACCTCGTGACCCGCGCGCGTTCGTGGTGGCTGATGCCGTCCAGCAGAGGTGATTGACGTGTCCAGCGTCCCTCCCGAAGAGCGCCTCCGCCAGCTCCGCGACCTGATCAGGCACCACGAAGAGCGGTACTACGTCCTCGACGACCCGGAAATCTCGGACGCCGAGTTCGATGCGCTGCTGAAGGACCTCGAGGCGCTCGAGGCGGCGCATCCGGAACTCATCACGCCCGACTCGCCGACGCAGCGCGTCGCCGGGCGGCCGGCGGAGGGGTTCGCAGAGGTGGAGCACCTGGTGCCGATGCTGAGCCTCGACAACACCTACTCGTCGGAGGAACTGCGCGACTTCGACGATCGGGTGCGCAAGGGGGCGGGCCTGGGCGACGAGCCGGTGGCGTACGTTGCCGAGCTGAAGATCGACGGGCTCAGCATGGCGCTCACCTACCAGGACGGCGTGCTGGTGCGGGGGGCGACCCGTGGCAACGGCCAGCGCGGGGAAGAGGTGACGGCCAACGTGCGCACGATCCGCGCCGTGCCGCTCCGGCTCCATGATGCACTCCCGGGGCGCCTGGAAGTGCGAGGTGAGGTTTATCTGCCGCGCGCAGCCTTCGAGCGCACGAATCGCGAACGTGAGGCGGCGGGCGAGCCGATCTTCGCCAACCCACGTAACGCGGCGGCGGGGGCGATGCGGAACCTCGACGCCAGGCAGGTGGCCCGCCGTGGCCTGCAGGCATTCTTCTACCAGATGGTCACGCCCGACGACAGCGCCGAGGGAGGCGGTTTCGGGCATCACGCAGACGTCCTCACCGCGTTGCGCGCGTGGGGCCTGCCGGTTGAAGGGCACTGGAGCCGCTGCGCCGGCATCGACGAAGTGGTGGCCTTCTGCGAGAGCTGGGCCGACCGGCGCCGCTCCCTGCCGTTCGACACCGACGGCGTGGTCATCAAGGTGGACAACCTGTCGTTGCGGGCACGCCTCGGAGCCACCGCGAAGTTCCCCCGGTGGGCAACCGCCTTCAAGTTCCCGGCCGAGCAGGCGACGACGCTGCTGCGTCGGATCGAGGTGAACGTGGGCCGCACCGGGGCGGTCACCCCTTACGCCGTGCTCGAGCCCGTGTTCCTGGCAGGTTCGACCATCTCGATGGCGACGCTGCACAACGCCGAGGACGTGGCACGCAAGGACCTCCGCGAGGGCGACCGCGTGCTGATCGAGAAGGGCGGCGACGTCATTCCCAAGGTGGTCAAGGCAATCCTGCCGCACCCCGACGGAAGCCTGTCCTGGACCATGCCGACAACCTGTCCCTCGTGCGGGACCGGGCTCAGGCGCGACGAGGAGGAGGTGGTGTGGCGCTGTCCGAATGCGTCATGCCCGGCGCGCCTGCGCCGCAGCCTCGAGCACTTCACCTCGCGTTCCGCGATGAACATCGAGGGGCTGGGGGAGTCGCTCCTCGATCAGCTCGTCAGCCAGGGACTGGTCACCGACGTCGCGGACATCTACGGGCTGGCCGCTGGCGTGCTCGAGGAACTGGTGGTGGCGCCGAAGGATCCCAAGTCCGATCGGGCGCGGCCCCGCAAGCTCGGCAAGGTGGGCCGCAACATCGTCGAGCAGATCGACCGGAGCCGGCGCAACGACCTGGCGCGGCTGATCTACGGGCTCGGCATCCGTCACGTGGGTGAGAAGGCGGCGTCGACGCTGGCGCGCTACTTCCGGACGATGGACCGGCTGCTCGACGCCCCGATCGAGATGCTGCAGACGGTGCCGGAGATCGGGCCGGTCGTGGCCCAGTCGGTGCGCGACTTTGCCGACGAGCCGCGGAATCGGGCGCTGGTTGCGCGGCTGGCGGCGGCCGGCGTGAACATGGACAGTCAGGCGGCCGAGGTCTCGGACGAGCCGGGGCCGCTGTCGGGCAAGACGTTCGTGCTGACCGGCACGCTGGCGTCGATGACTCGGGATGAGGCGCAGGCGGCCCTCGAGACGCTCGGGGCGAAGGTGGCCGGATCGGTCAGCAGGAAGACGTCGTGCCTGGTCGCTGGTGCGGACGCGGGCAGCAAGCTCGAGAAGGCGCGACAACTCGGCGTGGAAACGCTGGATGAGCAGGCATTCGTGGCTCTTATAATGAGGCTCGGAAGCTGATGTCGCGACGGTTCACGATCGTCACGCTGGCGCTCACGGCGGTGGTTGCGTTCCTGGTGGGCGCGATCGTCGCGGGTGGCTTCATGCGGCCGTCCGTCGTCGCGCAGGCCCCCCGGAACCAGGCCCGCCTCACCGCCGACCGCGCTGCGGGTGCGGGGACCCGCGGACCGCTCCCTCCCCTGGTCAACTTCGCCGACGTGGTCGAGCGCATCAACCCCGCGGTGGTCAACATCGACGCCACGAGTTCGGGCGCGGTGGCCGAGGCGCGCCGCCGCCGGTCGGGCTTGCTGCCCGATTCACCCGAGATGTTCGAGGCCCCGAGGCGCGAGGCGCCGCGCCGCGGTGCCGGCAGCGGCTTCATCATCGATGCCGATGGCAGCATCCTGACGAACAACCACGTGATCGACGGAGCCGAGCGGATCCTGGTCAAGCTGTCCGACGGCCGATCGCTCCGCGCACGGGTGATTGGCGCCGACCCCGATACCGACATCGCCCTGCTCAAGGTCGACGGCCAGAACGGCCTCCCCGTGGCGCCGCTCGGCGACTCCACCACCCTCCGCATGGGCGAGTGGGTCTGCGCCATCGGGAACCCGCTGGGCTACGAGCACAGCGTGACGGTGGGCGTGGTGAGCTACCTCGGGCGCAAGCTGTTCGACACGAGCCTCGACGACTACATCCAGACCGATGCCGCGATCAACTTCGGGAACAGCGGTGGCCCGCTGATCAACGCGCGCGGCGAGGTCATCGGCATCAACGCTGCCATCAGCTCGCGCGCGAGCAACATCGGCTTCGCCGTGCCCATCAACGGCGCGAAGGCGATCCTGCCCCAGCTGAAGACGCGCGGCCGCGTGTCGCGCGGCTACGTCGGGATCACGCTGCGCGATCTCGACCAGGACCTGCAGCGGTCGCTGAACATCCCGGTGTCGCGCGGTGCCGTCATCCAGGACGTGACGGATGGCTCGCCGGGCGCGCGCGCGGGCCTTCGGCCGTATGACGTGGTTGTCTCGTTCGAAGGCGTGCCCGTGGCGACCGATGACGAGCTGATCCACGAGATCTCGTCGCGTGCGCCCGGCTCCACGGCCGACATGCGGGTCGTGCGTGACGCCCGCGAGTTCACGGCCACCGTGAAGCTCACCGAACGGCCCGCGCGCGAGGGCGGCGCACGCCGACGTGAGGCAGAGCCGCGGAGCACCTCGCCGCCGCCGGGACCGGAAGGGCTGCTCGGTCTGACGGTCCGCGACCTGGATGCAGCGGCGTTCAATCGACTGCGGCTGCCGGCGGCCACCAGGGGCGTGCTGATTGCGCGGGTGGACCCGGTGGGCCCCGCCTCGGACGCCGAGGTACAGCGCGGAACGGTCCTGATGGAGATCAACCGGAAGCCGATCCTCTCGCTGGCCGACTACACGCGCGTGGCCGCGGCGATCCAGCCCGGTGACGTGGTCACCCTGTACGTCTATGCCCCGGACGTGGCGCAGCGACAGCTCAAGACCGTCCGTATCGACGACCGCTAACTTAACCCCTCATGGCGAAATCGCGAATCCTCGTTATCGACGACGAAGCGGCCATCCGTGACTCGCTGCGGATGACGCTCGAGTACGAAGGCTACGAAGTGCTGCTGGCGGCCACGGGCCAGGAGGGCCTGGCGCTTGCCGAGCGCGAAGCGCCAGACCTGGTGTTGCTCGACGTGAAGATGCCGGGCATGGACGGCATCGAGGTGCTCGAGCGGCTCCGGGCCATGAACGAGGCGCTGCCGGTCATCGTGGTCTCGGGGCACGGGACCATCAGCACGGCCGTGGAGGCGACGAAGAAGGGCGCCTTCGACTTCATCGAGAAGCCGTTCGCGAGCGATCGCGTGCTGGTCAGCCTGCGGAATGCCCTCGACCAGCGGCGCCTGCGCGACGAGAACCGGTCGCTGAAGCGGGCTGTCGAGATCCGCCACCAGATGATCGGCGAGAGCCAGGTGCTCCGGCAGGTGATGGGTGCCATCGGCCGGGCGGCCCCGACCAACGCCACCGTGCTGATCCAGGGCGAGAGCGGCGTGGGGAAGGAACTGGTGGCACGGACCATCCACCGGAACAGCCTGCGCAGCCGCGAGCGGTTCGTGCAGGTGAACTGTGCCGCCATCCCGGAGGAACTGATCGAGTCCGAACTCTTCGGGCACGAGAAAGGCTCGTTCACGGGCGCCACCGAGAAGCAGGTGGGGAAGTTCGAGCAGGCGGACCGCGGGACGATCTTCCTCGACGAAGTCGGCGACATGAGCGCGAAGACGCAGGCCAAGGTGCTGCGCGTGCTCCAGGAGGGGGAGGTCGAGCGGCTCGGATCGGCGCGGACCATCAAGGTGGACGTGCGGGTCATTGCCGCGACCAACAAGAACCTCGAGGAGGAGATCGAGAAGGGGACCTTCCGCGAGGACCTGTACTTCCGCCTCGCGGTCATCCCGATCTACGTGCCGCCGCTGCGCGAACGGCCCGAGGACATCCCGCTGCTCGTGCGGCACTACATGGACTATTTCTCGCGCGAGAACAACGCGCGGCCGCGCCGCGTGACGCAGGCGGCGATGGAGGCCCTGCAGCGCTACCGCTGGAAGGGGAACATCCGGGAACTGCGCAACACCGTGGAGCGGATGATCATCATGTCGCCCGGCGACACCATCGACCTGCCCGACCTGCCCGGTTCGGTCCGCAACCCGGCCGCGGTCCAGGCTGGCAGCTCGAGTGCCGTGCGTCCGGCTGCAGCCGCCGATGGTGCGGCGGCTGGCACGCTCCGCGAGTTCAAGGACAACGCCGAGCGTGCGTTCCTGGTGGGCAAGCTGCGCGAGAACGGGTGGAATATCTCGAAGACCGCCGAGGTGATCGATACGCCCCGGAGCAACCTGTACAAGAAGCTCGAGCAGTACCAGATCTCGCAGGAGACCGACGGGCAGTAGGGGCGTTCCGACGTGGAACCCAGCTCAGAGGTTCGCACGGCCGACCGGTGCGGTGTGGTCCGGGAGTACAATCAAACGGTCGCAGTCAGCCAGACGATCGCCGTTCGGCTCGGCCCTTGGGGCCTTGCTCACGGCAAGCCGGCTGGAGTGGGCCAGGTGCGGGCATCGCATCGGTCCATCCAGCGGGCCTGCCCTGAGCGAGGCTCGAAGAGCCGGGTCGAAGGGAGGAAAGTCCGAACTCCGCAGGGCAGTGCGCCGGGTAACGCCCGGTCGGGGTGACCCGAAGGAAAGTGGCACAGAAAAAATACCGCCCCGAGCGTCGCGCGCAGGCGCGGCGTCGAGGGGTAAGGGTGAAAAGGTGCGGTAAGAGCGCACCGCGCCCGTGGTAACACGGGTGGCAGGCAAAACCCCGCACGGAGCAAGACCAAATAGGGGAGCACCCGGCGCAAGCCGGACCGGACGGCCCGTCCGGCGCTTCCGGGTAGGTTGCTTGATTCCACCAGTGATGGTGGAACTAGAGGAATGATCGTCACCCCGAGCGAGGTGCGTAAGCACCGAGTCGAGGGGGACAGAATTCGGCTTACCGGCTGACTGTGACTCTTCCATTTCCATGAATCGACTCCTTGCCGTCGCCGCCACATTCGGCATCCTGTCACTCGCTCTCGTCACGGCGCAGCAGCCGTCCACGCCAGGCCAGGTGGTGCGGCGGCCGGCCGAAGGCCGTGAACCGGAACTGCAGCAGCCCCGGATCCGCGAGTACCATCCGCGCTCCACGCTGGTGGTGCCCGAGCACAAGGTGCCGAAGGCGAAGTTCCCGGTGATCGACTTCCACCACCACCCGCCGCGATCGATGTCCGTCGAGGACGTCAACCGCGTGGGCGACGAGATGGCGCCGCTCAACCTGGGCCTGATGATCAACGCCAACGCCACGCCGAGCAGCGGCCTCAAGCCGGCACTCGATGCCATTGCCGCGAGCCGCTACAAGGGCAGGATGGTGATGTTCGTCGGGCTCGACCTCAGGAACGTGGGGCCGGGGTCAGGCCAGAAGATCGCCGCACAGCTCGAGGCGGACGTGAAGGCGGGCGCCCTCGGCGTCGGCGAACTCATGAAGAGCTTCGGCCTGACCATCAAGAAGGCCGACGGTTCGCGCCTGAAGATCGACGATCCTGAACTGGACCCCGTGTGGCAGACGGCCGCGCGCCTGAAGATCCCCATCTTCATGCACACCGCCGACCCCTCCGAGTTCTTCCAGCCGCTCGACTACCGCAACGAGCGGTGGCTCGAGCTGGCCCTCTATCCGGACCGCCGCTACCAGGACCGCTCGCGCTTCCCGAGCTTCGAGGAGCTGATGGCGGAGCGGGACCGGCTCATCGCTCGCCACCCGAACGTCACCTGGGTGCTCGCCCACATGGGCTGGCACGCCAACGACCTGGCCCGGCTCGGCAGGATGTTCGACAGGCATCCGAACCTCTACGGCGAACTCGGGGCCGTGCTCTACGACTTCGGCCGGCAACCCAGGACTGCGCACGATTTCTTCGTGAAGTACCAGGATCGCATCCTGTTCGGTAAAGACAGCTTCCAGCCTGACGAATACCCCTACTACTGGCGCGTGTTCGAGACCAACGACGAGTACTTCGACTATTACCGGGACTACCACGCGTTCTGGAAGCTCTATGGCATCGGGTTGCCCGATGCCGTGCTGAAGAAGGTGTACTACGCCAACGCCCTGCGGATTACCCCGAATCTGCCCAGGGCCGGCTTCCCGGCCAACTAACGGACGGGTTCAGGAATTGCAGTTGCCTCGCGCATGAGTCATTACCTCGTCACCGGCGGCGCCGGGTTCATCGGCTCCCATCTCGCGACCGAACTGGTGCGTCGCGGTCACCGTGTCCGTGTGCTCGACAACCTGAGCACCGGACACCGGCACAATCTCGCGCACCTGCCCGACGTCGAGTTCCTCGAAGGGGACCTTGCCGACCTCGATGCCTGCGTCCAGGCGGTTCGCGGCATCGACTACGTGCTGCACCAGGCGGCGATCCCGTCGGTGCCGCGCTCGGTGGCCGACCCGATCACCTCGAACCGGTCCAATGTCGACGGTTCGCTGAACATCCTCGTGGCGGCCCGCGATGCCCGCGTGCGCAGGCTCGTCTATGCGGCCTCCTCGTCGGCCTACGGCGACACGCCCACGCTGCCCAAGACCGAGGCGATGCCGACCAATCCGCTGTCGCCCTACGCGCTGCAGAAGCTGGTCGTCGAGCAGTACTGCCAGATGTTCACGGCGCTCTACGGCCTCGAAACGGTCAGCATCCGCTACTTCAACGTGTTCGGCCCCAGGCAGGATCCCGGCTCGCCCTACTCGGGCGTCATCTCGCTCTTCTCGACGGCGCTGCTCGAAGGGCGGCAGCCGATCGTCTACGGCGACGGCGAGCAGACCCGCGACTTCACCTACGTCGCCAACGTGGTCGACGGTGTGCTGCGTGCGTGCGAGGCCACGCATGCATCGGGCCAGGTGATCAACGTCGCCACCGGCAGCCGCATCTCGCTCAACGACCTGCTGCGGACGATGAACGGGATCCTCGGCACGTCCATCCAGGCGGTCTACAGGGACGCCCGCCTCGGTGACGTGCGCGATTCACAGGCCGACATCACCAAGGCCGCCGACCTGCTCGGGTACCACCCGCTGGTCAACCTCGAAGAGGGCCTGCGCCATACGCTCGACTGGTGTCGCGCGGGGCGCCCCGACCTCACCGATCGGACGTCGGCCGTCGGCACCTGATCGCGGGGTCCTCCACGGGGCCCGCCAAAACGGGTACGATGGCAGCGTGACCTCCGCCGACGATTCGACCGCCGACCACGCCAGTGCCGCCGCCACGGCGCCGCTTCTCGCCGAAATCGAGCGCGAAGTCGCGCGGCGGCGCACTTTCGCCATCATCTCGCATCCCGACGCCGGGAAGACCACGCTCACCGAAAAGCTCCTGCTGTATGCGGGCGCCATCGAACTGGCCGGGGCCGTGCGGGGCCGCGCCGGCCGCCGGGCCGCCACGTCGGACTGGATGGAGATGGAGCAGCAGCGCGGCATCTCCATCACGTCTGCCGCGCTCGAGTTCGAGCTGCAGGGACGGCGCATGTCGCTGATCGACACGCCGGGCCACAACGACTTCAGCGAGGACACCTACCGCGCGCTGATTGCCGCGGACGGTGTCGTGATGGTGATCGACGCCGCCAACGGTGTCGAGGCGCAGACGCGCAAGCTGTTCGAGGTGTGTCGCCGCCACAGGCTGCCCATCCTCACGTTTGTCAACAAGTTCGACCGTCCTACGCGCGACCCGCTCGAACTCATCGACGATGTGGAGCGGACGCTGGGGATTGCGGCGGCCCCGGTGAACTGGCCCATCGGGTCGGGCGAACGGTTCCGGGGCGTGTACGACCTGCGCTCGCAGACGCTCCTGCGCTACGAGCGCGAGGCCCAGGGGATGTTCAGGGCTCCGGTGGACCTGTCGTCGCTCGACGACCCCGAGGCGGTCGAGATGATCGGTCCGGAACTCTACGCCCATTTCCGCGAGTCGCTCCAGGTGATTCGCGAGGCAGGCACAGGGTTCGACCTGCAGGAGTACCTGGCCGGCCGGCAGACGCCGGTCTTCTTCGGCAGCGCGCTCACCAACTTCGGCCTCGAACCGTTCCTGCAGGCGCTCGTGGAGTTCGCTCCCTGCCCAGGACCGCGGCAGGCCGACATTGGTGTCGTCCCCGCCACCGACGAGCGCTTCTCTGGCTTCGTGTTCAAGATCCAGGCGAACATGGACCCGCGCCATCGCGATCGGATCGCGTTCGTCCGTGTCTGCTCCGGCCGCTTCCTGAAGGACATGACGATCGTCAACAGCCGCCAGGGGCGCACCCTGCGCGCCTCGCGCGCCTATCGCTTCTTCGGACGCGACCGCGAGACGATCGAAGTGGCGTATGCCGGCGACATCATCGGGCTGGTGAACCCCGGCCAGCTCGGGATCGGCGACACCCTGCACGCGGCGACCGGCAGGCCGCTGCGCTTCCCCGACCTGCCGCGGTTTCCCGCGGAGCATTTCGGCCGGGCCCGCCTGCGCGACACCCGCTACAAGCAGTTCGACGAGGGGCTGCAGCAGCTCGAGGAAGAAGGGCTGATGCAGGTGTTCTACACCGCGTCAGGGCGCCGCGAGCCGATCATCGGCGTCGTGGGCGCGCTGCAGTACGACGTGATCACGAGCCGGCTCCGAAGCGAGTACGGCGTGGCGGCCGAGATCGACCAGCTGAACTACACCAGCGCCCGCTGGGTGGAAGGGACCCTCGCCGCCCGGCCGGGCGGGTCGAGCATGGTCGCCGCAGACCGGTTCGATCGGACGGTGGTGCTGTTCGAATCGGAGTGGGAGCTGAACTACTTCCAGCGCCATCACCCGGACACGGTGCTGCACGCCGAGTCGCCGCCGATGACCGGCAAGGCCCAGCGCTGAGCGACCCGTCCCGGCGCGATCAGGCTGGCGTCAGCACCTGCGCTTCACCAGGCTCGAGCCGGACGTCGATGGCCGCCGCCACCCCGGTCGTCACCTCGCCGTTGGCGTGCCAGAACCGGGCTTCGGGGATCTGGCGGGTGGCGCCTGCGCCGACGGTGCCGAGGTTGCTGAAGGCCACCGAGAGGGTGCGCGACCGCGCGTGGATGTCCCGGTCCACGAGCACGCATCCCGTGAACGTGGCGCGTCCCGTGTTGGCGACGACCACCACCTCCCGGTCCCCGAGGATCCGCGAGAACGCCACGATTCCCCCGGTGCCCGCGGGGAAACCGAAGTCCACGCCGTTGCCCGACACCTCCCGGAAGTAGAGCCGCCCGTAGCGGACCGCGGGTTCCGCATCGCGCAGCCGTGCGAGCGCCTGCACGGTGGTGAACCGGGCGCTGTGTGTGTCGAAGGCGGCCGGCTTCCCCCACAACGCCTCGCGCGTCGACTCGTTCGCCGTCAGGTCAGCCTGGCCCTGCGTGTCGACCGTGCCGCTGAGCGCCTGCTCCGTGCCGTAGTAGATCGACGGGATACCCTGGAGCGTGAACAGCAGTGTCAGGGCGAGCGTCACCTGGTGCGCCGGCGTGAGCGGATGCTGCATCCGCTCGTGCTGATCGTGGTTGTCCAGGAAGCTGACGAAGAAGCGCCCGGCTTCGCCGTGTGAACTGAGCAGTTCCGATTCGTGCGCCTTCCGTTCGTCGAAGACCTGCTTCAGCGCCGCCACGTCGACCATGCCCCGTGCGAGCCCGGGCAGCTTGAAGAACAGCGGGAAGTCGAGCGCGGCATCGATGCCGAATCCTTCGCCGCCCCCATTCCGCCCGATGAACCGCGCCACGACCGCTTCGTTGTCGTACACCTCGCCGAAGGTGAAGAAGTTGCGCTTGCCGATGCTCAGCGCACACTCGCGCATCGCGTTGCCGAACACCTGGATGGCACCGGCGTCGACGTACTTCACCGTGTCGAGCCGGTAGCCGTCGAAGTCGTACCGCGCCATCACGTACGCGTACGCGCGGATCAGGACCGACAGCACCGGCGCCGCGCCGAGGCGGGCACGCACGGCCTCCTGGCCAGGTACGTCGGCCCGGTACTCGACCACCAGCTGCCGCATGTCGCCGAAGTCGCCCCGCACGAAGTGCGTGCCGGCATCGTCGGTGAGCTTGGCGCCGCGCCGCCTGAAGAACAGGTGGTTCTGCAGTTCCACGGGCCAGACGGCGTCATCCGCCGAGAGCGCGGCCGGTGCGGGAAGGGTGTCCTGCCAGTCGCCGCGCGGAACGCCGAACCCGTTCAGCCACTGCACGGCGGGCTCGCTGCCGGGAGGACCGTCCATGATCGTGGGGCTGGCCACCACGCCACGAGGACCGTCCGGTGTGACGTAGTCGAAGACCCGGGCGGCATGGTTCAGCACGATGTCGAGGATGACGTGCATCCCCCGGGCATGCGCCTCGTCCACCAGTTCGGTCAGCTCGCGTTCGGCGGTGGCCCGCGTACCGTCGGACGCGAAGCGCTCGTCCACGTTCAGGAAGTCCTGCTGGCCGTACCCGTGATAGTTCCACGGCCAGTCCGGCTTCGCGTTCTTCAGCACCGGTGACAGCCACAGGGCCCGGACGCCGAGGTCCTGCAGGTAGCCGAGCTGCGCGCGCACACCCTTGAACGTGCCGCCCTGGCGGTGATCGAATCGACGGTTCCAGGCCGAGGCCGGCGGTGCGCCGTCGTTGTTGAACCGATCGATCAGCAGGAAGTAGATCCACGTGTCCCGCCAGTCGGCCGGCGAGGGGAACGGACGCGGGATGCGGACCGTGGTGGTGCCGACCGCGACATCCACCTGGCGCCGCTCCCTGGCGTGGCGGCGCGCGTCCTCGAGGACCTGCTCGACGTCGGTTCCGAACAGTTCCGTCGGCATCTCAGGCCCTCGTGACGTCGTAGTAGAGGAAGGGGCCAGTCGTCGGCTTCCCGCCGAGGCTGCGGCAGAAGTCCAGGTGGTTCGTCGGCTTGCCGTCCAGCACCTCGCCGATGTGCACCACGAGGCCCGCGATGTCCTGGAGCGGGTTCCCGAGGTCCAGGTCGAGATCGACGAAATGATGCTCGTAGGACGAACCGGCCTTCGGCCGGGCGATCACCATCTGCAACGATGGCGACCCCTCGACACGAAAACTCAGGAGGTCCTCCGGCCTGAACTGCCCGGTGGCGTCAGGGGCGAACGCCACCAGCGCCGGGAGGAGCTGCTCGTGAATCTTGGCCTTCGGCCGCCCCTCCGGGTAGACCAGGTCGCTCGACTCCGCGAGCTGCTGCACGCGCGTGAGGAACGCCGGCGTCACCTTCGCGAATGTCCGGTCGTCGCGCCCCTCGAAGAGGCAGACCACATCGTTGATGAGCGGCTCGGACTTCTTCGGCGTCACCCGGAGCGTCGCCAGAATGTTGAGGGCGCACGCGCGTCGCGTCGGGCGTACGCCGGTCGACTGCACCCAGTCGAGGGCAGACAGCCCATCAATCTGCGACCGCTGCAGAACCGACAGGATGCGGCCATCCGCACCATCGAGGTCGACCGCAATGCCGCGCGTATCGAACGTCAGGTCGACGGTCACCACGCCGTGCCCATCGTGCTTCACCTCGATCCGCCGCCGGTCCACCGTCGCCCGCCTGGTGCCGCTCACGCTCGCGGACACGATGTACCAGCCCTCGGGCAGGGCGTACTGATCGACGCCGCGGAGGACGAGCGAGCCATCCTCCACCGATGCCCTCAGGTCGAAGTGCTGTGGTCCCCAACCCTTGATCGAGCGCACCCGCTGCATCCGGTACCTGGTGCCATCGTCGAAGGGCGCCACGCCGAGCTCGATGGTGCGGGGCACCGGATGCGGCTCGTCGAACTCGAAGCCGGCCTCGATCTGGCGGCGCAGGGACAGGGGCTTGCCGTTCCGGCGGAAGCGGAGCTCGATGTATTCGTGCATGGTGATCGATCCCTCGGAAGATGCGCGGCAGCGGGACGCGCGACAGGCTCCGATTCTAGCGGACGCCGCCCCGTAATCGCCCGATCGCGACAGGGTTGTTACGCCACGGGCGAGGCCGGCCGCGGTGACGCGGCAGCTGACGCCGCCGCGGGGGCCACCCTGGTCCGGTACCACCACGACGTGAGCAGTGGCGTCAGCATGGCCGTGACGATCACCGAGGCCGTCACCTGCACCGTGGCCGCCGCGGCCACCGCCGCGTATGCCGGGTCTGCCAGCGCGACGGCCTGCGGCACGGCAGCGGAGTTGCCCGCCGTGCTCGAGGCGGCCGCGCCCGCGACCCCGCTCCCGCCGAGCAGCCGGTCGGCGACGACACAGGCCAGACCGGTGGTGACGAGCACGGTCACGCCGAGGACGATGCCCGGCAGGCCCGCCGTGACCACCGAGCCGAGGTTGATCGTCTGTCCGAGCGTGAAGGCCATGAACGGCACGATGATCGGCTCGTGCGAGCCGAAGAACGCCCGCATGTCGTCGTCGAGGTTGCCGAGGATGGCCCCGGCCAGGATTGGCGCGATCACCGAGAGCATGGTGAGCCAGGGGATGACCGCGAGCCCGGTGCCCACGAAGATGAGCATCGTCAGGAACGGGCCGGTCTCGATGCTCTGCACCACGTAGGTGCCGGCGTCGTCCTTGTTACCGAGCACGCTGGTGAGGGCGAGGAACATGCCGCCGTTGGTGTCGCTCATGGCCACCATCACCGCGAGGGTGGAAAGCCCGAGGAGGCTGCCACCAAACAGGTGTTCCACCACGAGCGCAAAGACGGTGGCGGTGCCGACCTTGGCGAGAAGGATACCGAAGCCCCGCACCATCATGCGTGGTGCGGCGCGGACGGTCATCTTGGTGCCGACCGTGAAGAGGTACATGCCGAGCAGCGTCGGATAGCCCACGCCGGTGAGGGCCTGAGTGAAGCCGCCGATCCTGAGCAGGTCGGGCGCGAAGGTGTTCAGGGCCATGCCCAGGAACAGGGGAACGACCATCATGCCGCCCGGGACGCGCTGCACGGTGCGAAGGATCTGCATCGACGCGCAGCTTACCCCGGAGCGGGAGCGACACTCGACATTTTCGTCGCGTCCCATGAGGCCGCGGACGAAGCTGTCGCTGGTCCGCGTTGCGATACCGCCGAATCCGGAGGCATTTGACGTGTGGGGCAGCGGCCGGGCTGGCGTGGTGCTTGCTGCCGTTGCGGCACAATCAGTCATGCACTCACCCCACTCCGCGCTCCGGATTGTCACCGCTGCCGTTGCGGTGCTCGTTGCCACGGTGACCCTGACCACCGTGCCGTTCAAGGCCCAGGGCCGTCAGGCGCCCGGCAGCACCAGCTCCATCGAGGAACGCACGTCGTCGATGCAGAAGCTCGACGGGTTCGTCCCGCTCTACTGGGACGAGCGTGCTGGCGCGCTGTTCATCGAGATCCCGCGCTTCGATGCCGAGTTCCTGTTGACCACCGGGCTGGCGGCCGGGCTCGGTTCGAACGACCTCGGACTCGATCGCGGGCAGTCGGGCGGCGGGCGCGTCGTGATGTTCCAGCGGGTTGGCCCGAAGGTGCTCCTGGTCCAGACCAATCAGGCTTTCAGGTCCACGAGTGCCAATCCGGCGGAACGCAAGTCGGTGGAGGACTCGTTCGCGAAGTCCGTGCTCTGGGGCTTCACCGTGGCGGCCGAGTCGAACGGTCGCGTGCTGGTCGACGCGTCGGAGTTCCTGCTGCGCGACATCCACGGTGCGGCCGACGGGCTCCGTCCGGGCACCTACCGGGTCGATCGCGCGCGCAGTGTGTTCCACATGCCCCGCACGAAGGCGTTCCCGAAGAACACCGAGGTCGAGACGACGCTGACCTTCACCAACGAAGTGGGCGCGGGTCGTGGCGGTGGGGGAGGGCCGGCTGACGGCCCGGACGCGATCGGCACCGCCCCGGTCCAGCCGACCGGCGGTCGCGGCCTGAGCCGCCTCTTCTCGGGCAGCGTGGCCAGCGTCTCGCCGAACGCACAGGCGGTCACGCTGCGCGAGCATGTCTCGTTCGTGGAACTGCCGGACGCCGGGTATCGACCGCGGCTGGACGACCCACGTGCGGGCTACGGTGGCATCAGCTTCGTCGACTACAGCGTGCCGATCGGCGACAACATCCAGCAGCGCTGGATCCGACGCCATCGGCTGGAGAAGAAGGATCCGGCGGCCGCGATCAGCGAACCGGTGACGCCGATCCGGTACTGGGTCGATCCGGGGGCACCCGAGGACGTGCGGAAGGCGCTGCTCGAGGGCGCGAGCTGGTGGAACCAGGCGTTCGAGGCGGCCGGGTTCCGCAACGCCTTCAAGGTGGACGTACTGCCGGCGGATGCCGACCCGATGGACATCCGCTACAACATGATCAACTGGGTGCACCGCTCGACGCGGGGCTGGAGCTCGGGCTCGACCGTCACCGACCCGCGCACCGGCGAGATCCTGAAGGCGACGGTCACGCTGGGGTCGCTTCGCGATCGACAGGACTACCTGATCTTCGAGGGTCTGCTCTCGCCGTACGCCACCGGTACGGAACGGCCGCAGGCGCTGTACGACACCGCGCTGATGCGCATCCGCCAGCTCGCGGCGCACGAGACCGGTCATACGCTCGGCCTGAGCCACAACTACTACGACAGTGCGAAGGGCTGGATCTCGGTGATGGACTACCCGCATCCGCTGGAGGAACTGCGGCCGGACGGGACGATCGATATTTCGAGGGCCTATCCGCAGCGGATCGGCGACTGGGACAAGATCGCCATCAACTACGGCTACCGTCAGCTCGCGCCCGGGGCGAACGAGCCGCAGGCACTCACGCGGATCCTTGACGAGGCGTGGGCGCAGGACCTGCGATTCCTCACGAACCAGGACATGGACGCCAACCCGAGGGCGGATTGGTGGTCAAACGGCGCCAACCAGGCCGACGAGCTGAACCGCCTGCTGAAGGTCCGCCGCGCGGCGCTGGACCGGCTTGGCGAGCGCACCATCCGCGCGGGCATGCCGATGGCGACGATCGAGGAACCGCTGGTGCCCGTGTACATGTATCACCGCTGGGCGGTCGAAGCCGCCGCCTCGATCGTGGCGGGGCAGAACTACGTCTACGGCATCCGGGGCGACAATCGCATACCAACACAGTGGGCGTCGGCCGAGGACCAGGGGGCGGCCCTCGTCGCGCTGTCCGCGGCACTGAGGCCGTCGGAGCTCACGATCCCCGCGTCGCTGCTCGGGAAGATTCCACCAAGGCCCCCGGCCTGGGAGCGTCACCGCGAGCTCTTCCCGCGCACGACTGGCGATACGTTCGACCCGCTCACGCCGGCGATGATCGCGGCTGACGTGACCATCGGCTTCGTGCTGCAGATCGAGCGTGCGGCGCGGCTCGTGGCACAGCACGCTGTCGACCCGACACTGCCCGGCCTGGACGATGTGCTGGAGCGGCTGCAGGTGGCGACGTTCGGCGCCACGGCCGCATCGTCCTATGAGGCCGAGGTGCGCCGCGTCGAAGAGCGGGTGTTCGTCGACCGTGTGATGTGGCTCGCGTGGGCATCGCCCAACCCGCAGGTACGTGCATTCGCGACCGCGCGGCTCGCGGCGATTGCCGATCGCCTGAGGACGGTGGCCGGCGCCGACTCGGGGGATCGCGCGGCGCACGCCCTGCTCGTCAGCGACATCCAGAAGTTCCTCGAGCGTCCCTCCGACCCGTCGAAGTCGATCCTGCCGCCGCAGGCGCCACCAGGTGCGCCCATCGGCGATCTCCCCATGGACTGGCTCGCGCCAGCCCCCTGGAGGTAGACCGCGCGACCGGCTACTTCCGTGAGAGCAGCTCCAGGATCGCCGCCGTCTCGGCCCTGACGGCAGCCTTCAATGTCGGCTCGAGGTCCGGCGCCCACTCGGGCGAGTGCGGCGCTGGCACCGGAGTGCCCGTACGCCTCGCCTCGTCGAGCTTCACCTGCGAGACGGCCCCGATGTGCAGCAGCACGGACGGTACGCCAGCGACGCCGAACTCGGCGAAGTCCTCGGAGGTCATCTTCTGGGGCATCTCGGTGACGCCCGCGGCACCGAGCTGGGTCCTGAGAGCGGTCGCCAGCCTGCTGGTGGTCGCTGGGTCGTTGAAGACCGGTGGCGCCGCGGTGGCCGGCGCGTCCACCTTCGGCTCCCTCGGTGCGTTGGCCGCCATCGCCTCGCCCTTCGCCACGCGGCGGATGGCGTCGAGCATGCGCTGGCGGGTCTCCTTCGAGTAGGTTCGCACGGACAGCTGCAACCGCACTTCGTCCGGAATGACGTTGCCGGCGGTACCTCCATGGATGGATCCGATCGTGAGCACCACCGGATCGACCGGGTTGCTCTCACGCGACACGATGGTCTGCAGCGAGAGCACGATCTTCGACGCCAGCACCACCGGGTCCACGGTGTTGTGCGGCATGGCGCCATGCCCACCGCGCCCGTACACGGTCACGGTGACGCCGTCCGAAATCGACCGGAACAGCCCCGGGTGATACCCCACCACCCCAGATGGCATCGTGTCGTCGTCATGGAAGGAGAGCGCGAAGTCCGGACGTGGGAAACGGGTGAAGAGCCCGTCTTTGAGCATCGCCGCCGCACCGCCTCCGCCTTCCTCGGCCGGCTGCCCGACCATGACGAGCGTGCCGCTCCAGCGGGTGCGGTTCGCCGCCATCAGCCGAGCGGTACCGGCCCACGCGGCCATGTGGAGGTCGTGGCCGCAGGCGTGCATAACAGGTGTCGTGGTGCCGCTGGCCGTCTTTCCTGTCTGACGGCTGGCGAAGGGCAGACCGGTCTTCTCCTCGACCGGCAGGGCGTCCATCTCGGTGCGCATCATCACCGTGGGGCCGGGCCCGTTGCGCAGGACGCCGACGACACCGGTCCGGCCGATGCCGGTGGAGACCTCGAAGCCAAGCCCCTCGAGGTGACTCGCGAGCGCCGCCGAGGTCCGCACCTCCTGGAAGCCCAGCTCCGGGTGTTCGTGCAGCTCCACGTAGAGCGCGCGGAGGTCGGGATAGATTCCATCCACCTCGCTCGTTGTCGGGGCCAGCCAGCGCTCGCTGGCTGCCGTGCCGCCCCGCTGGGCCTGGACTGATGCTATACAGACGCTGACGGTCAGTGCGGTGGCGAGCGGCAGGAGACGTGTCATGGCGTCCCAGAGTCTAGCCGGTTTGTCACCATCGCACGCAGGGCTGCATCTCCTGCTGCGGGTGTTCTGGGAGGAGCCATGCTGGTCCGCCAAATTGCCGATCCGAAGCTTGCACAGTTTGCCTACCTCGTGGGGTGTCCCGCCACTGGTGAGGCCTTGATCATCGACCCTCAGCGGGATATCGACCGCTACCTGGCCGAAGCGGCCCGGGTCGGCCTGCGAATTGTCGCTGCTGCCGACACGCACATCCACGCCGACTACCTGTCGGGGCTGCGCGAGTTCGCGGCCCGCGGCGTGCCCGTGTATGCGTCGCGCGAGGGCGGTCCAGACTGGCAGTACGAATGGCTGGCCGAGTCGGCGTATCCGCACCACCTCCTCGGCGACGGGGACACGTTCAAGGTGGGCAACATCGAACTCACAGCCGTGCACACACCAGGACATACGCCCGAGCACCTGAGTTACCTGGTGCGCGATGGCGGTTCAGGTGCGAGCCAGCCCATCGCCATTGCGAGCGGCGACTTCGTGTTCGTGGGCGACGTCGGCCGGCCCGACCTGCTCGAGCGTGCCGCCGGCATCACGGGCGTGATGCAGGGGGCGGCGCGTGACCAGTACGCCTCGATTCACCGGGTCTTCAAGGGGCTGCCCGAGTTCCTGCAGGTGTGGCCCGGCCATGGGGCAGGCAGCGCCTGCGGCAAGTCACTGGGCGACATCCCGATGTCGACCGTGGGCTACGAACTGCGCGTCAACCCATCCATCCGGGCCGCGGACACACAGGAGCACTTCGTGGACTTCATCCTCGCGGGTCAGCCGGAACCTCCGGCCTACTTCGCGCGCATGAAGCGCGAGAACCGGAGCGGGCCGGCCGTGCTCGGCGAGTTGCCCAGGCCTCGCGAGGTGGGACAGGACGAACTTGGTGCTCTGGCGTCGTCGAGTGGCGTCGTCATCCTCGACACGAGGTCGCGGCGCGAGTTCCTGGCCGGGCACCTTCCCGGTGCGCTGCTGACCGAGGCCGACTATCAGCTCTCCGCGATTGCGGGCTCGTATGCCGACCCGGCGCTGCCGGTCTACCTGGTGGTGCCAGCGTCGCGCGCCGACGAGGTGGTTCGGGGCCTCGTCCGGGTGGGCATCGATCGCATCGAAGGCATCATCACGCCCGATACACTCGCAGCCTGGGCGGCCGCTGGCGGCACGCTGCACCCGACGTCGGTCATCGACATGGGCGGGCTCGAGCGGCAGCGGCTGGCGGGTACCGTGCACGTGCTCGATGTGCGCGCACCGGCGGAGTTCGAGGCCGGCCACGTACCTGGCGCCATCAACATTCCGCACACGCGGCTGGGCGAGCGGTACCGTGAACTGCCGACCGATCGGCCTCTGGCGGTGCACTGCAGGAGCGGCGCCCGGTCGGCGGCTGCCAGCTCGCTGCTCGAGCGGCTTGGCTTCTCCGTGGTGGACGTGAACGACCTGTTCGCGCATTATCAGCAGGCGACTGCACCCGCACACACCGCCTCGTAGGTCGAGGCCTGCAGTCGTCGACCCCGATGATCCTGACCGCCATCCTCCTGGGAACCCTGATCGGCGCCTCGCTGGGCCTGCTCGGTGGCGGCGGCTCCATCCTGACGGTGCCGATCTTCGTCTACGTGCTCGGCTTCGCGCCGCGCGACGCCGTGGCCATGAGCCTCGGCGTCGTCGGCATCACCAGCATCGTCGGCGCGGCGCAGCACTTCAGGCGTGGCAACGTCGACCTGAGCATGGCCGCGGTCTTTGGCGCGGCCGCCACGGCCGGCACGTGGGCAGGGACCCGGCTCGCCTCGCTGCTCTCCGGATCGGCCCAGCTGGCGATCTTCGGCCTCGTCATGCTGGCCGCCGCAATCTTCATGTTCCGCGGCCGCCGCGATGCTGGTGGGACGCCGGGCCTTCAGGGCAGCTCCAGGTGGGCCCTGATCGTGGTGGAGGCCCTGGCAGTCGGCGGCCTGACCGGGCTCGTCGGCGTGGGCGGCGGGTTCCTCATCGTGCCGGCCCTGGTGCTGCTGGGTGTCAGCATGCGGACGGCCGTCGGCACGTCGCTCCCGATCATCGCGTGGAACTGCGCGGTCGGGTTCTCGAGCTACCTGGGACGGGCAGAGTTCGCGTGGGAGCCGATGGGGCTCGTGGCGCTGGGCACGCTGCCGGGCATTCTCGCGGGTACCTGGATGAACGGGTTCGTGCCCCAGGAGCGGCTTCGGCGCGGCTTCGCCATCTTCCTCGTGCTGATGGGCCTGCTCATCCTCGGCCAGAACCTCCCGACCGTGCTCGGCACGACAGACGGCCGCTGAGCCGACGCCTACGGCGATTTCCGGAAGGTGACGCTGACGGTCGAGTCGGCAGCCACGGGTGTGCCCCCCTGGCGTGCAGGCTCGAAGATCCACTGTCGGACGGCCGTTGCGGCGGCGGCATCGAGTGCAGGAATCGACTGCACCACGCTCACGTCGGAGACACGCCCGTCGCTCTCCACGCGAGCCCTCAGGACGACGATGCCCTGGATGCCCTGCTGGAACGCATCGGCCGGATATCGCGGTTGTACCTGGCGGAGCACGCGCGGTGGTGTGAGGCGGGCGGGCGGAGCCGCCTGCGGCGGGGCAACCGGCGCGAGGGGGTCTGCCACCCGGGATGCGGGCTCCGGCGCGTCACCCGACGGTGTGCCCGGTGCACGGCCGCTCTCCTGCGGGGCGCGCTCGATCGGCGCGAGGTCGAACAGGGCACGGACCCGGTTCACCGCTGGCAGCACGTCCACCTGCTCGCCGCGCACGGCGGCATCGACCATCTCACGCACCGCCGGCCAGACCTGCAGCGAGACCAGCGCGAAGTAGATGAGGCCGACGAAGAACGCCCAGCGGACCAGGCCAGCCAGGCATCCGGCGCCAGCCGCGGCTCCGGCCGGGGCGGGCACGGCTCGCTGGGTGGCCTGACGGGCGGGGCGGCGCTGGATGGCCCGGCGGACCGACTCGACACGCGGGTCGCGTGCGGCCGACCTCACCGTATCGACCGCTTCCTGCGCCGCCTCGAGGGTGCGACGGCGCATCTGCGCGAAGTCGGCGTCGTCCACGAAGACCGCGCTGCCGCAGCGGCGGCAGAACGAGCGGTTCGGGTCGCAGCGTGCGCCGCACGCACTGCATCTCATCGTGGACCAGTCCGGTGCCGGCCGCTAGCGTGACTCGGGGCGCAGCGTCACCTGGACGTAGCGCTGGAGTGTCAGGAACTGTGCGGCCGCCGCCCTGAGCCCGCTCACGGTCATCTGGTCGTAGAGCGCGCGCTTGTTGAATACGCTGCCCACGTCCTCGCCGTTCTCGATGCTCTCGAGCAGGTCGTTCAGCAGGTCGGCGTTCTCCTGGTAGCCGTTCTCCAGGTCGCGGTCCATCTGGTTGCGGACGCCGGCCAGATAGTCCGCCGATGGTCCGCGCTCGGCGAACCGCCGGATCTCGTTCCACGCGGCATCGGTCAGCTCCGTCACCCGTGCCGGATCGCAGCTGAACCCGATGGAGATCTGGTACTCCTGGGTCGGGAACTTCGAGAAGCGCGAGTCGACATTGACCCCGTAGGTGCCCCCGAGTTCCTCGCGCAGCACGTGGTGCAGGTTCCCGCCCAGCATCTCGCCCATGGTCTTGATCAGCAGTCGGTTCAGCGGCGTGTTCTGGAAGGTGCCCGCAAAGACGATGGCGACCTGGCTGCGCGGGTCGACCCCCTTCACCACCTCGCGCTCCACCACCGTGGTGGGCGGCCTGATGCCGCGATCCACGGCCGCCTCGGTGCGCTTCAGCGAGGGCAGGCTGGCCAGGTACTTCTCCACGAGCGGCTTCATGGCCTGCACGTCGAAGCTGCCGACGAACACGAACGTGAAGTCGCTCGCGTCGGCGAAGCGGTTCCGGTAGAACGCCACCGAGCGCTCGAGGTTCATCTGGTCGATGGCGGCCGGCGTGAGCGGCCGCGCACGCGGGTTGTCCTGCGTCAGCGCGGCAGTGATGGCTGCACGGAAGGTGGCTTCCGGCAGCGACTGCTGGTTGGCCAGCATCGGCTTCAGTCGGGCCTTGAGCGCCTCGAACTGGCCGGGATCCGCGCGAGGCGCCGTGAAGTTCAGGTAGATCAGCTGGAACATCCGTTCGACGTCCTTCTTCGCCGACCCGCCCCGCAAGCCTTCGTCCGCGTCGCCGATGTCGGCGCGCACGGCAGCGTTCGCACCCGCGAGCGCCTTGGTCAGGTCGATGCGCGAGAAGGCACCGAGTCCCCCTTCCGCGACGACCTCGTCGGCCGTCTCGGCCACGACAATGTCCTGATCGGGCGCCAGGGAGGTGCCGCCAGGGCTGTACGCCCGGAAGAGGATCTCGTCTTCCTTCACCGTGGTCGGCTTGAGGACCACCTTCGCGCCGTTCGAGAGCTGCCACTCGGTGACGCCGATCTCCGGCCGCGTGGTGGTGCGGGTGACCGTGCCGGGCGTCGGCATCTGCGCGATGAGCGGCTGGGTGCTGACGCGGTCCACGTAGGCGTCCACCCGGGCATTGGTGGCGGTGAAGATCGCGGACGCGAGGCGTGCCTGGGTCGGCAGGGCCAGGCCCGGACGCTCGGGGGCGGTGACGGCGACCACGCGGTCACCCTCGGGAATCCAGTTCTTCGCGAGCGCGTTGATCTCGGCCAGGGAGATGCCGGGCAGGAAGCGCTGCGCCATGGCCTGCTCGTACACGATGCCGGGCACCGGCTCGTCCTGGATGACGTGGCGCACGAGTTCATCGGCGAGGGGGCCGGATGGGCTCTTGTCCTTGTCGGCGAGCGCTTCGTCGAGGTAGTGCAGGCTGTTGCTCTTCTCGCGGTCGAGTTCGGTCTGGGTGAAGCCGTGCTGGATGACCCGTTCCACCTCGGTGAAGATGGCCTGCAGCCCGCGGTCGGCGGTGCCGTCGGGCACGAGGGCCACGACATTGGTGGCGACCGCCGACTTCACGATCAGGCCGCGGTTCGTCTCGGCCGCGAGAAACGGCGGGTTGGGACCATCGGCCAGTTCGGCGAAGCGCGCGGAGAGCATGCGGCCGAAGAGCCGTTCCACCATCTGCTGGCGGTAGGTGCCGACCGTGCGCTGATCGCCGGCGGGCTTGATGCTGTAGACATTGACCAGCGTGCCTCTGGCCTCGCGATCGGCCACCAGGGAATAGAGCGTCTCGCCGTGCGGCGGGACAGTGTAGAGCGGGCGTGGCCTGGCGCTGGTCGGGCGCGGGATGTCGCGGAAGTGCGCCACGATCATTTGCTCGAGGACCGCGGCATCGAAGTCGCCGACGGCGATCACCGCCATCAGGTCTGGCCGATACCAGTCCGTGTAGAACTGCCGGAGCTGTTCGGGCGTGACGCTCTGCAGGATCTCGGGTCGGCCGATGGGCGAACGGTCCGCATAGCGGGCACCCTTCAGCAGCACCGGCATCTGCGCGTCGCGAATCCGCGACTCGGCGCCGAGGCCGAGACGCCACTCCTCGAGGACGACGCCCCGTTCCTTGTCCACCTCGGCCTTGTCGAAGGTGACGCCGTGGGCCCAGTCCTCCAGAATCAGGATCGAGCGGTCGATGATGGCCGGGTTGTCGGTCGGGATCTGGAGCTGGTAGACCGTTTCGTCGAAGCTGGTGTGTGCGTTGACGTGCGCACCGAACCGCATGCCCAGCCGCTGGATGAAGGCCGGAATCTCGCCGCCGGGGAAGTTCGTCGTGCCATTGAACGCCATGTGCTCGACGAAATGGGCGAGCCCGCGCTGGTTCTCGTCCTCGAGCACGGAGCCCGCGTTGACCACCAGGCGGAGCTCGGCCCGACCTCGCGGTGTGCCGTTCGACCGCACGTAGTACTCGAGGCCGTTCGGGAGCCGCCCGGTGCGCACCTCAGGGGTGACCGCGATGACGGCCGTGAGGGGATCCTGTGCGGCGCGCTGGGCCGGGTTGGCCTGCGACGGTTGCTGGGCCCAGACCGGCGGGACCGCGGTGACCGTGAGAAGCGCCAGGACGAAAGCTCGGATGCGTATGGTCATGAACGTGTCAGGCACAAGGTAATTGGGCTGGAGCCGGCCAGCGGTTCGCCCAAGGGTACAACGCCTCGATGCCGTTAGGACGCCGGGCGCCCAGCCCGGGATGGCGCTGCGGGGACGATTCTGCATCAGGAGGCGCGGATCCGCCCCGGAAAGGCCCGGAACTTAAGGTCAGCCGGGGAAATCGGACCGAAGGGTGACGCCCGCCGGCTCGACGTCGCCTGGGGTTGCGACGGGAGGAACAGCGGTTACCTCGGCATTGGACCTGCGTTCGACGCCTGAGCCGGGAGGAGTTGGCTGACGGGGGAGCCGGCCTCGCGCGTCAACGGCGGGAACCGTCCGGCCGCGTTCCGGAGGGGGACGGGTTCGTGCGGCGGGCCGGTGACCAGTGGAACTGGCCATCGATCCGCTGTTTAGCCGGCCGCTGTCGCGGTGCGCGCGTCTGGAGCGCGGCTTGCCATCGGAAGGGTCGACCCGGGGTGCGGCTCCTTCAACCCAGCGCAGGGCCCGACCTCCCAGGCGTGGGATCGCCGCTCCCGGGTTCCTCCTCCACACGTCCATCCGTGGCTCACAGCCGACGCCAGCCGTCGGCTGGCGCGAACCTGCGCTCAGTCGGAAGACGCGGGCGCTCACCTCGCACGCGGCTCCCCGCCCACACAGCCCGCTCACTCGAACCACGACGTCCGCGACGCCCGGACCTCGTCGTCTGGCCCCTGTCGCAGCGGCGCTGGAGGACGAATGGGTTCGCAGCGTTGACGCTGCGGCAACACCGGTTCCCGCACGGCTCGTGGGTGGCGACGAGACGGGAGGGCCGGTCGTGCCATTGAGTTGCGGGTTCGGTATGGGCGGAGCCACTGAGCCTGCGTGCCACGCTGCGACAACCCATGTTGACGGAACTCGGCGATGCCCGCATGCGGCACCGGGGCAGTCATGAAGGCGTCTGGTGCCGAAGGTTCGTCGCCATCAGCAGTTGCACTGACGGGCGTGGTGTGCCGGGAGGTGGACCCGCCCTTGCCCCGCACGGGGCCGACGCGATGAAGGTGACAGGGTGTGGGGCCACGGTCGGCCGCCTGCGGCCCGGTCGCCGTCGCCAGTCAAACCAAGGAGAACACGTATGGTGCGAATCGGCTCGTTGGCGCTCGTCATCTTCTGGCTGTTCGGCGGGTGGGCCTCCGCGCAGTCGCCCGCGCGCGAGAAGGCGGAGGCGCCTGTCACGAAGGCGGCAGCCACGGTGAACCTGAACACGGCGAGTGCCACGGAACTGGAGCAGTTGCCCGGTATTGGTGCGAAGGTAGCGGCGCGCATCGTGGAGTACCGGACGAAGAAGGGGCCGTTCCGGAAGATCGAGGAGCTGATGAACGTACAGGGCATCGGCGAGAAGAGCTTCCTGAAGCTCCGCGCGCAGCTGACGGTGGGCACGCCGGCTCCGGCGGCGCAGCAGCAGTAGGGCGGTCGTGGCGGCGTCCTCCCTTACCGAACTGCTGTTCGTGCTGGGTGTCGCCGCCACGCTCGCATCGACGAGCGTGGCGCAACTCGCCTGGACCCTCGACAGTGCCCGTGCTTCGTCGGCTGCCCGGCATGTGGCGGCGCGCCTGCAGGAGGCGCGCGTGCGTGCCATTGCCCGCAACCGGTCGACGGCGCTGCGGATCACCAGCGACGCGCGTGGCTACCTCGTCACCGTGTACGAAGACGGCAACCGGAACGGCGTGACGAGTGCCGATATCCAGTCGGGCGTGGACCATGCGCTGGCAGCGGGGGAGCGGCTTCCCGAGCAGTTCCCTGGTGTGGAGTTCGGTGCCGTGCCAGGGTTGCCCGGAGCTGAAGGCAGTGCCCCGCCCGGTACCGACCCGATTCGTGTAGGCGTATCCGACTCGGTCACCTTCACGCCGGAGGGCACGGCAACCCCCGGAAGCCTCTACGTGCGCGGCCGGCGGGGCGTGCAGTTCGTGGTGCGCATCTACGGGGAAACGGGGCGGACGCGCGTGCTCGGCTTCAATGCACGAACCCAGACATGGCACTGAACGCCACAGACGAACGCCGGGAGCACACGCGACTCTCGGGTGCCGACCTGCCGGACACGCTGGTCGCGCGAATCCGCCCCGGGTACCAGACCCGCATCATCGACCTTGCGCGCAGTGGCGTGTTGATCGAGTGCGGCAGGCGGTTGCTGCCCGGAACGAGTGTGGAACTCATCGTGGAGCGGGATCCCGCGCGCCACGCGACGCGTGCCCGCGTGGTGCGTTGCTACGTGCACCTGGTGCTTCCCACCGGGCTCATCTATCGGTGCGGCCTCAGGCTCGACTCGGCGATCGCGTGGCTGGCCGAGCCGGCTACAGATCGGGGCAGGTGACGAACCCGGTGCATTCAGCGTCGAGTGAAGTGCGGAGGCGGGAGTGAGGAGAGCCACTATCAGTGTGCGCGCGACCCGCTGAATCTTCAAGACTGTTTCGTGGTGGGCCGGACGGGTAATATCGCCGGCCCTATGAGCAGGTCCAGGCTGCACTCCACGACGCCGGCCACAGCTCGTCCGATCAACCAGCTGATGAGCGCTCCTGATGTGGCGCAGGTCGTCCGCGAGGCAGATCACCGGATTCTGCACCAGGTGATGCGTGCCGTGGGGACTGACGAGGCGGTGGGGTTGCTGCGGTTCGCGTCACCTGCGCAGATCACCAGGATCGTCGACCTCGATCTCTGGACACCCCGGCCCGGACAGACCGACCGTTTCGACCCGGAGCGATTCGGTGAATGGGTGGAGGCGCTGGTCGAGGAAGACATCGCGCTGGCGCTCGCCATCCTGCGCGAGCTTGGCGTCGCGTTCACGACCACCGCCATCAGCCAGCACATCGCGGTGTGCAGCCGGTCGACGGCGGAGCAGCGGGGCCTGGTCGATTCGGCGGTCACCCATGAAATCGGGGCACTCGTCCTGGTGGCGCGTCGGCCCGACGCTTTTCACGCCATCGTGGCGGTGCTCGACCACGCGCACGCGGAGGACGGGGCCTTCTTCCATGACCTGATGGCTGAATGCCGCCAGTTGTCGTACGAGCACCTCGAAGAGGAGTCCGGCTTCGACGTGCTGCTGACCAGGCGCGATCAGGCGATGGCGGACCTTGCGTTCGAGAGGCAGCGGCGCATGGAGGCCGACGGCTACCTCACTCGCGACCAGGCTGTCGCGTTCCTCGCACAAGCCAGGCAGCCGGCCGACACGTTACGTACAGGGCCAGACCCGATCGCGCACGCGTACTTCCGCGACCGGCGCGTGGCCGGCTGGGACGATGGGGAGGCGGGCGCCGCGACCACGACCGACGAACCGGAGGAGCGTGTGTCCGCCCGCCGTTTCCTGATCGACCTGCTCGCCGACCAGTGGCAGGGGGGCGCCCCTGGCGAGCCGCTGGCGCTGCTGGGGCCGGGGACTGACGGGGCCACCGCTAGCTACGCAAGGTTGGCGGCGCACATCCGTGAGAGTGCGGCATCGGACCCGGCCGCCGGCCGCGTGGTCGAGCAGCTGGCCTTCCTGGCTGGTGTCCTCCTCGAAGGTGGCCAGGTCCACGATCGTGCCTTCACCGTGGCGGAATCGAGCGACGCCGCTGCCGCGCTCTGCAATCTCGGTCTCGAGGTGCTGGCGCTGCACCCGCCACGCACCGTTCCCAACCGTCGCGGGTCACCGTCTGTCGAAGACGCTGCCCTGATTCGCGCGTTCACGGTCGGATGGCGGACGATCCACGAGTCGCTCTGTGCGGGGGCGCTGCAGGCACTGTTGCAGGTGCTGTCGAACGTGTCGGGTGAGGCGAACGACCAGATTGCGGACCTTCGGCTGCTGCGCCGGGCGCTGTTGGGCGCAGCGGATCGGGGCGAGCCGTGGCAGGCGAGGCCGGCGCTCGACACGATTGCGGTCCTGGATGCGGAAGCCTGGGTAAACCTGCAGCACTTCATCAATCCGTGTCCCGTCGTGCCGCGCGACTGCGTGCGACCGTCGGGCCGCCGCGCCGCCCGCCTCCGCGTGCACCCCGACCAGTTCGAGTTCGTGAGCGGCCTCGCGCAGGTGCGGTGGGCGGAGGCATATCTCGCCCGCCTGCCCGCGCACCTCGGGCTCTGAGGTCAGCCGTCGCTGCGGGACACGCTTCACGCACGGGAACGAGCTTCCCGCGCAGCCGCCGCGCCTCACGCGATCAGATCCCGAGAACACTGGCCTTTTCCGCGACGCGCCACGGTGCGCGCGCTGGCACTCCGTTTGGTTCCTGGGTCGGCACACCTACGCAGGAGACCACGGGATGGGCGTGTCAGACAGGGATGGACGGGAGCCAGGAATGCGCACACGCCGCCGCCGCGATCGGCGGCGCGGCATCGGCGACGTGCTGGCGCAGTTGGGCAGGGTGCTCGGGGCGCGTGGCGAGCCAGGCCAGTTGCGCACCACGTTCGAGGAAGCGTTGCTGCAGGTGGTGCCCGTCCGGTCGATCGTGCTGCGCGAGAGCGTGGCGCGCTGGTCGGCCGAGCGCGACGACCCGGCCCACGAGTCGGTGGCGTTCGAGGTGCCGGGTTCGGCGCCGGGGCCGAAGGGGATCCTCGAGGCGACATTCGTGCCGCAGGATCGGCTGGCGGAGTGGGACTTCCAGGTGATGGGCCATGCCGCGCAACTCGCGGGCCTTGTGCTCGAGGCCGAGCGTGGGCGCGCGGGGCGGCTTGCCACACCACCCGCCAGAACCCGACGTGATGCGGCAGCCCCGCTCATCGGATCGACGCCAGCCATGGCGGACCTCCGCTACCGCATCGAGCGGGTCGCCCTCACTGATTTCACCGTGCTCCTGGAAGGCGAGTCGGGTGTGGGCAAGGAACTGGTGGCGCGCCAGATCCACGAGTTGAGCCGGAGGCGCACCGGTCCGTTCGTCGCGATCAACTGCGCGGCGCTTGTGGAAACGCTCCTCGAGGCGGAGCTGTTCGGCATCGAGGAGCGCACGGCCACCGGCGTGCGCGGCCGCCGCGGGAAGTTCGAACATGCCGACGGCGGGACGCTCTTCCTCGACGAAGTGTCCGACCTGTCGCTCACGGCGCAGGCGAAACTGCTGCGTGCCATCCAGGACCTGGCGGTGGAGCGTGTGGGCGGCAACGGTACGCAGCGGGTCGACATCCGGATCGTGGCGGCCACCAATCGCAGCCTGGCCGACATGGTCGAACGACGTCTGTTCCGCGCCGACCTGTTCTATCGCCTGGGGGGCGTCGACCTCCGCGTGCCGCCGCTGCGCGAGCGCCGACAGGACATCCTCGATCTCGCCACGCACTTCCTGGAGCGGCACCGGCAGGTGCGCTCGCTGCGCCTGTCCGAGGCTGCGCGCGAGGCGCTGATGCTGCACGACTGGCCAGGCAATGTCCGCGAACTCGAGCGGGTGATCGAGCGCGCCGTGGCGCTGTGCACCGGCGAGGCCATCGAGGCCGACGACCTGCCCACCGCGGTGCGCGGCGACTACGACGCAGTGCTGTCCCCCTCGCTCCGCCGGTCCGAGACGTTGCGGGCCTGGGGCAGCCGCTACGCCCGGCTCATGCTCGACCGCTGCAAAGGCAACAAGCGCGAAACCGCGCGCGTGCTCGGCATCACGTACCACACGCTCAATGCCTACCTGCGGTTCCCACTCGCCACTCCGGTTGATGAGGGGCTCGACGGTCCGGTTGCGCAGGGCGAGGTGCCTGCGCCCGAGGAGGTCGCGGCGGCGGGAGCCTAGGGCCCCGGTCGTGGCAGGGCCGGGTGTCGCCGGCCTTCGGACGCGCGAGGCAGGGCAGCCAGGTGGCTGCGGGGTCGCACGCGGGTCCCAGCAGCGGCACGACACGAGTGCCGCACCGGGCCGGTGGTCCGGAGGGAGTACGCATGAAGAAGCTGGTGCAGTGGCCATCACTCGCCTGGGCGCTCGCCCTGGTGACGATCGGCATGGGAGCCCGGGGAGCGACGGCCGAGCCGATCGCCGGACGCTTTGGCGCCGGCGCATGCCAGGCATCCCCGGGCTTCGGACAGGTCGGCTCCAGGGTGGCTGCGCTGACCGGCCCGGGTGGCACGGCCGGACAGTCTGCCACGCGGCCCACGGCGCGGCCGGCGGCGCAGGTGACGCGGAACGACAGGGCCGATGTCACCTTCGAGGTCAGGCCAACAGTGGACAACAGCGTGGAGGTGTCCGCGGTGACCGGCGACCTGCGGGTCACCAAGCGGGTGCAGGGCAACGGTGAGTTCACGCTGCAGGTGGCTACCGGCGACGATCAGGTCACGATCGCCATGTCGGGTCGCGGGCTCAACGTCACCCGCAACCGCAAGACGCTCGATCTGCCCCGCGCCTCCCGCGACGAGCGCAGGAGCGCCGAGGCCCGGCGGCTGCTCGTCGACTCGCCGGCCCTGACCCGCTACCGGGTGGCTGCCGACGCGCTGATGGAAACCGACGACCGGTCGCCTGCCGCCATGGCCCTCATCATCGCCGACGCCACGGTGGGCATGCTCACGGGCGACGTGGGTGCGCCCAGGCGCATTGCACGGCAACTCGCCCAGCGGGGCCAGCGCAACCTGCGGCCGGCAGGGCTGGCGATCGACTGCTTCACGCTGATGGAGCAACGGATGGTCGAGGCCTGGAACGACTACCTGGCCTGCTACATCTCGGTGACCAACAACCCGTTCTACGTCTTCTACTGGGAGATGTGTGCGGCCCGGTGGACGCTGCAGGTCGAATCGTACTGGTTCAGCTTTCTGAGCTGTTCCGGGTTCAACTGGTAGGAGGAGGAATGGACAGGCTGCGCCTGCTGATCGCAGGGCTCATCGGAGGGACGCTGCTCGCCGGCGTGGGCGTGGGGCTGCTCGTGCCGCTCGCCCCGGTGCCGTGGCGGACGCCCACCGTGATCTGGGGTGGTTCCGCCGCGGTCGTCGCCCTCGCCGTTGGCGCCCTGTTCCTCATCGTCCGGCCACGGCGCGAGTGACCGGAGTGGCGGGCGTTGGCGCGGCGCGTTCCTTGACCACGCGCGAAGGCGCATAGTACCGTTGGCCTGTTCCCTTCACTGCGAATTTCTCCATGAATCAGGCCAGCGATACGCCCCTCAAGAAGACGCCGCTCAACGCCCGCCATCGTGCCCTCGGGGCGCGCATGGTGCCTTTCGGCGGATGGGACATGCCGGTCGAATACACGGGCATCACCGCCGAACACATGGCCGTGCGCGAGCGCGCCGGCCTCTTCGATGTGAGCCACATGGGGCAGATCGAGATCGCCGGCGCCGATGCCCTCAGCGCCGTGCAGCGCATCTCGTGCAACGACGCCTCCAAGCTGCAGGTGGGACAGGCACAGTACTCCGGCCTGCTCACGCCGCAGGGTACGTTCGTCGACGACCTGCTCGTCTACCGGCTCGGCCCGCAGCACTTCATGCTGGTCGTGAACGCGTCGCACATCGAGAAGGACTTCGAGACGATTGTCGAGGGCATCAGGCCGGTTGGCGATGCCGTCGCGGTCAACGTCAGTTCCCGCTACGCGCTCATCGCGGTGCAGGGTCCCAGGGCGCTCGAGATCCTGCAGCCGCTCACCGGCATCGATCTCGCCGCCATGAAGTACTACTGGTTCGCCCACGGCGAGATTGCCGGCGTGCGGGGCACCGTCTCGCGCACGGGCTATACGGGCGAGGACGGCTTCGAGGTGTTCGTGCCGCCGCAGGCGGCCGACAAGGTCTGGCTGGCTCTCATGCAGGCCGGCGAGCCGTACGGGCTCGTTCCCTGTGGGCTCGGCGCGCGCGACACACTGCGGCTCGAGGCAGCGATGTGCCTGCACGGCAACGACATCGACGAGACCACCACTCCCGTGGAGGCCGGCCTCAACTGGATCGTTGGCTGGAAGAAGGACGCGTTCATCGGCAGCGACGTCCTGAAGCAGCAGAAGGCCGACGGCCCCGCGCGCCGGCTGGTCGGCTTCGAGATGGTCGACCGCGGCATCGCCCGCCACGGATACGGCATCTTCTCGGGTGACGCACAGGTGGGCACGGTCACCAGCGGCACCCAGACCCCCTATCTCAAGAAAGCCATCGGACTCGGCTACGTGACGGCGGCACTCGCGGCCCCGGGCACCGAGCTCGGGATCGACATTCGCGGCCGCCGCCTGAAGGCAGTGGTCGTTCCCACACCCTTCTACAAGAGGACCAAGTGATGGAGTATCCGGCCGGGTTCAAGTACACGAAGGACCACGAATGGCTCGAACTCTCGGGCGATCAGGGGAAGGTCGGCATCACGGACTTCGCCCAGGCCCAGCTGGGCGACGTCGTCTACCTCGAGCTGCCTGAGGTGGGCACCACGGTGAAGGCTGGCCAGACCTTCGGCAACATCGAGTCGGTGAAGGCCGTGTCGGAACTCTACGCGCCCGTGTCGGGGCAGGTGGTCGAGGTGAACACCGCGCTCAAGGAGAAGCCGGAAGCGGTCAACACCGACCCGCATGGGAGCTGGATGGTGGTCATCCGGATGTCAGACCCCGGTGAAGTCGACCAGCTCCTCGACGTGACCCAGTACGCAGACCTGGTGAAATGAGCATCTTCGACCACGGCGTCTTCCAGTCCCGGCACATCGGTCCGGACGCCGCCGACATCGCCACCATGCTCGAGGTGATCGGGGTGTCCTCGCTCGAGGAACTGGCGGCCAAGGCTCTGCCGGCCGGCATCCTCGACGCCGTGTCCGCCGAC
>WBZO01000370.1_pt2 | contig 47663 bp, 44 predicted proteins | sample 5204261 | NCBI WGS metagenome assembly WBZO01 (sample SAMN12412400, study PRJNA552823) | activated sludge metagenome | isolation source: activated sludge from anammox sidestream of wastewater treatment plant... | place: USA: North Carolina | collected 2017-09
GTCACACCGACGGCGACAGTCTGGATTGTGCCGAAGATTCTTTCGCGCAGGTTGTTGACGGCGCTCGGCGTGATGACTCCGAAATTGTCTTTTTCATTCGGACTCAATTTGCGCCGCGTGCGCATGGCCACTCGCGCTTCGTCAATCGCGTCCTGATAACTCGCTTCGTTCTGCGACGTGATGAGAAGCTGAATCGAGCGGCGATTGCCATAAATGTTCATAAACGTCGTCAGCGGAATCGAGACGAATTTGTCGCGCGATTGACCGAAGACCGTGCCCAGCGCCTTCGCCACGCCCACGACTTCGAACGGGCGTCCGTCAATTTTGATCTTCTGGCCGATGGGCGAGCGTGTGGGGAAAAATCTGTCCGCCACGTCCGCGCCGATGAAGCAAACAGTGCGGTCGCTCATTTCCTCCGCCTGTGTGAATGGGCGGCCTTCGGCAATATCTTTGTTTTGAATCTCGACTACGTTGGCTGTTATCGCCTGAAGGCTGACGCCGAAGAGCGTCTGTGTGTCATATTTCAGTTCGCACTGCGTTTCTTCCTGCCCGCCCACGTCCTTGATTGCGCCGCCCCGCGCGGTTCGCAGCGCGGCCAGATCATCCATCGTCACATCTTTGTTGCGCCGCCGCGCCTGTTCGTAATTGTCGAGGCTGGAAAAATCTTCAATCGAAAATTTCTGCACGCTGAAGGCGTTGGTTCCGATGTTGGCGATCTTTTCGTCAACGTATTTGTTGAAGCCTTCGATCAGCGACACGACCACGATCACGGTCGCCACACCAAAGATCACGCCGAGCAGGGTCAGAAACGAACGCATCTTGTGCGACCAGATCGCGTCGGTGGCAAGTTTTATGGACTCGAAAATATTCATAACCGATCGTCTATCACGGTGTTTTACGCATTAAACGATACAAGTGTTCAATGAAACAAGAGGAAATCTGGCGGGAAAACTGGCGGAAGGAGTCGTGGCGAACAGTTCAGTTCAGTTCAATCAATTCAGTTTCGGCTCGCCATCTCAAGACCCGATAACGAGCCGAAGCTTGTGCCGGTTCGCAGTTTCTATTGCTGTCGTTTTTCCAGGTACGCCCGTTTGATTACGGGCAGGTCTTTTACTTTCTCCTCGCCCGGCTCTGTCGGGACGTTGGAGATGGTCTGAACATTATTCAATCCCTGGATCACTTCGCCGAAGACCGTGTACTGGCCGTCCCAAGCCGGATTGGGGCGCAGGCAAATGAAGAACTGGCTCGACGCGCTGTTCGGATCACTGGCCCGCGCCGCGCCGACCGTGCCGCGCACGAATGGGCGCGTGCTGAATTCGGCGGGAACTTTCGGCTGATTCGGATCGCCCATCCCCCACAGCGCGCGGTTGCCTCCGCCGCGCGTTTGCGGGTCGCCGCCTTGAATGATGAAATCGGGCAGCACGCGATGGAATCCGAGGCCGTCATAAAATTTCGCGTTGATCAGCTTCTTGAAGTTTTCGACGTGGCGCGGCGCGACATCGGGATAGAGCGCGATCTTGAACGTGCCGTAATCGGTTTCAAACACCGCGACCTCATCGTTGACAGATGTGTTGTTGGAACAGGCGAATGCGAAAACGCCCAGCAGAAAAACGATGAAAAGTTTGTTCGAGAATTTCATAGCGTCGTAGTTTGGTTTACCCCTCGAGTTTCTTCTTCAAAATGTCATTGACCGCTTGCGGGTTGGCTTTGCCGCCGGAGGCTTTCAAGACCTGGCCGACGAAGAAGCCCATCAACTGAGTTCTGCCCGCGCGATAATTTTCGACCTGTTTCGGATTGGCCGCGAGCGCTTCATCAACGATCTTCTCAATCGCCGAAGTGTCGGTGATCTGCGTCAGACCTTTTTCTTTGACAATCTCCGCCGGAGCCTTGCCGGTGGCGAACATCTCGGCGAAGACATCTTTTGCGATCTTGCCGGAAATCGTCTTGTCGTCAATCAACCGGATCATGGCGCCCAGGTCTTCGGCTTTGATCCTGCAAGCGGTGATGTCAACGCCTGCGTTTTTCAATTCGCGCAGCAATTCGGACAAAATCCAGTTCGCGGCGGCGCGGTGGTTGTTTGCTGTCTTAGCTGCGGTCTCGAAATAATCAGCCAACTCGCGCTCGCTGGTCATCGTGAACGATTCGTCGGCGTTCAGATCGTAATCGCGCACGAATCGCTGCCGGCGAGCTTCGGGCAATTCGGGCAGTTCATCGCGCAACCGTTCGATCCACTCTTTGCTGACTTCCAGAGGCGGCAGATCGGGTTCGGGGAAGTAGCGGTAATCGTGCGCGTCTTCCTTCGAGCGCATCGTGTAGGTCTTGCCTTCCTTCTCGTTCCAGAGCCGGGTCTCCTGCGTGATCTTTCCGCCGGTTTCGAGCGTGGTGATCTGCCGATCAATCTCGTAATCAATGGCCTTTTGCAGAAACCTGAGCGAGTTGATGTTTTTGATCTCAGCCCTCGTGCCGAACTTCTCCTGTCCGACGGGCCGCACTGAAACGTTTGCGTCGCAGCGCAGATTGCCCTCTTCCATATTGCCGTCGCACACGCCGATGTATTGCAGCGTGCGGCGCAGGAAGCTGACGTAATCGTAAGCCTCCCAACTCGAACGGAAATCCGGCTCGCTGACGATTTCGAGCAGCGGCGTGCCCGCGCGATTCAGGTTGACGTAAGACTTGCTGGGATCGCCGATGTCGTGAACCGATTTGCCAGCGTCCTCTTCGATGTGCGCGCGCGTGATGCCGAACCGCTTCAGACGCCACTCGGTCGCGCGCCCGCCCTCATCGCGCTCGCTGGTCAGGATCTCGACCGCGCCGTGTTCCGAAAACGGTTGATCGTATTGCGAAATCTGATAACCCTTCGGCAGATCGGGATAAAAATAATTTTTCCGCGCGAAGATGGATTCGTTGTTGATCTTGAGATTGAGCGCAATCGCCGCCTTGCCCGCGTTCTTCACGGCCTCGCGGTTGAGCGCCGGCAGCGCGCCCGGCAAACCCAGACACACCGGGCAGGTGTTGCTGTTCGGCTCCCGCCCGAATTCGGTGGAACAGGCGCAGAAGATTTTTGAATTGGTATTGAGTTGCGCGTGGACTTCAAGGCCGATGACGGCTTCCCAACCTTCTTTCACTGTATCTCTCCTTGCAAGGTGATAATTCTTCGTCGTCGAGGACGAAATTATAGCACGGGCGATTGGATTGGGCGCGGCGCTTGCGTCATCTCGGCCCCAGGAATCGGTCGCCATTGAAGTGGATTAGATGCTCTGGCATTTCGGCTATCCAGACTTCGGTCTCCCAAGCGATGTGTCTCAGATGCTTGCGGAATTCAGCGAGATCGGGAAAGGCGCTGACGTAAACACAGCCTGCGTCGCATACAGCGAACACCTTTTGCAACTCCACCACTCGCTTCGGTGTCATCGGGCCGTGAGATGTGACAGCTTCGATCAGGAACAGCCATTGGCGGGCTTCGTCGTGCAACAAAATATCAGGCAATTTATCGTGTTCGGTGATTGAAATATGGAGAGCCTTCAACCGATCCGCGTTCACGTAAAGATTCTTCTTCGCCGTGTCGCCAAAATAGAGCAAGCGCGCGCCGGGAGCGAAACGAGGCGCGAACTCTTCGATCACCGCCACTTGAAGCTGATTGTGTTTTCCGGGCGAGAGTTTGAGCGTAGTTTGATCAGGCAGAATCGCTGGGACAAGCCGCTGTTCGCGCCTACGCTGATAGATAATCAACAGACTGCCCTGATCGCTGAGGAACTGACTTACTGCCAGACGCCAACGCCGCGATCCATAGGCTTTGACAGCGGTCAGCGCAGCTTCGCTAATCGCGTAATGCGCGCGCGGGCTGTTGGTAGGCAGGTCGGGCGCGTCCGGGTTGTAATCAGCGATGCGCGCCTGCACGAATTGATGTAGAACCTGGCGACGGAACGTCTCACGCGTGTTTGGCGCGTATTGCTTGCCATACTCCTGCGCGATGAAGCCCATGATGCCTTTGGTGACAGTGACGCTATGCCGATACGCTTGTCGCCACTTGTCAGTTGGACGCAATCCGCACAATGCCAGCAGCGTGAGAGCAGACATCTCATTCTGTTGCGCGGGAGGCAATCCCAAGGATTTGAGAATCTCCCGCGCTTCTTCAACCTTCGCCATTCACGTCACCTCGACAATTCACGAACATACCGTCAATCAGGTCATCCAGCGACGCCAGGTCCGGGTTATCAGTCATTGCGCGCGCGCCCAGCGTTCTTATCAGCTTTAGCGGCGGCAACGGCATCGTTCTCAACTCCGTGGCGCTGATTTGTGTGTTGCCATTGAATGTGCGGAAGTAAGTGTCAATCACCGAACTGTTGAGCAATGCGGCCAGGCCATAGGCCTCCGTTTCGGACAGCGAACCGCCGGGGCGATGCACATAATTGAGATGATTCTCCAAGCCGATGTGTGATGAATCGAGTTGGCTGGCAAGATATGGCGCCGCTATCAATCGGCGCCGGGCCTCTTTTGCGCTGAAGCGGCGCAGGAGGACATAGTTGCGATTGCTGACGAGCAGCGGCTTCGATTCCCGGCTCATAATTATGTACTGCTCTTTATTTCTGTTTTCGACTGGCCATTGCGCCCGCATCGCAGTGACGTTATGCATCCACAGAAGCGGGGCATGAGTCTTATCTATCTGGCCGCTTCGACTGAGCAATGGCTCAGCGCGGAAAGGCACTACCGGGCCAGTCGAAATTTCCAAGCCATAAGTATGTAAATTTCCGCTCCAGGAACGCACGAGGCTGACAGCCTGATCATCTTCGCTAAATAACGGGATTTGCAGAACCCTGGCGCGATTGCGCGAGTCGAGGACATCCACCAACGGAAGTCTTCGCCTACCGGCCTGGTGGATGTCGTGCGCGCCGTGACTGAAGGATATTTCAACTTCGGTTTTGGCGCCTTGCGCCAGCCATCCGTCACCACGCCGCGCCAGGAGTATCAGGTTTTCCTGCAATACCTCGTCGCGCCCGAAAGCTTCGCGGCGCGACCCAAACAAGTGAATTGCCTCAGGCCGCATCAGATCAAAGAAACGATCACGAAAGAGTTGAAAATAAGGGCCTGCGGTGTAGCTGCGCGGCGTGATGCAAACCATTCTCCCGCCGGGTTTGAGCAGAGCGGCGGAGATGGCCATAAACAATGCATAGATGTTCGGCTGGCCGTGAACAACAGCGGAAGCCGCACGCGCACGCGGATCGGATTTTGAGATTTTGAAGTATGGAGGATTGGTGATGACCAGATCGAATTCCGGCTCGCGAGCGTTCGTTAGCGGAAAGAGCGATGGTTCCGGATTGAGAGCGGGGCTTTGCGCCAGAACAAAATCATCAGTTTTGATTTGGTACCTCAGCTTTATCCCACGCGCCAGCAGCCAGCGTTTTGCGTATGACAGGCTCGCGTCGAGATGGATTGTCAGCCGCTGGTCTGATTCGTATGCGACGAGATCAATCTCCTTCAGACTTCCTCGTCGCGCCGCCAACGCCTCGCAGAGGGCGCAAGATAAGACTCCGGCGCCAGCTCCCGGATCAAGCGCGCGAACTCTTTCCGCCGTGGTTTGGCAAAGCCTCGCCATAAATTCGGCGATTTCAACCGGCGTGAAAAATTGACCGAACTCGCGCTTGCTCTCCTGAGATGCGCCATTGGCGTACAAGCGGCCAATCCGGTCAGCGTATACGGCGGGCCGCTCATTTGCGTCAGGCGCGGGTGGTGATGATTGAATTGCTATGGCGCTCATGGTGATTGTGTCGGGTTGTCAAACTGTTTTCGCGGCGATCATAGCATTTCATCACCTTTGTCACACGCCTGTTATCGCTGCGCAAACCGGCGCCGATGAATGCGAACCATCCAATCAGCCGTGTAGATCAACCGGACTTTGCTAAACCGTAGAGAGTGAAGTCGAATCGCAGTGGTGTCCGATCGTGACCGGATCAACGCAGGCGTTGCAGACGCGGTTGATCGAGCTGTAGCCGATCAACTCCACTTCCGGAGTCAGATAATTTTCTTTCACCGGCTCGTTTCGCAGCAGGTCGGTGCTGAGATATTTTTTGTTGTCATCGGGAAAAACGGTCACGACCGCGGCGTCCTCGCCCATCGCGTTTTGAGCCATCAACGCGCCGATGAAGTTCGCGCCGGACGAGATGCCGACCGCCAGGCCCAGGCTCGAAGCCAGTTTCTGCGCCATCAGGATCGCGTCGCCGTCAGACACGGCGATGATGTTGTCCAGCTTTTCGAGTTCGACAATCGCGGGAATGAATTCGTCGGAGATGCCCTGGATGCGGTGATGGCCGACCTTGTGGCCGGTTGAAAGCGTGGGCGATTCGGCAGGTTCAATCGGGTGCAGCCGGATTGCGGGATTGCGGCGGCGCAGATAATTTCCGGCGCCCATGATCGTTCCGCCGGTGCCGACTCCGGCGACGAAGGCGTCGGGCGTGATCGAATGCGATTGCAACTGGCTCCAGATTTCAGGGCCGGTGGTCTGCTCGTGAGCCTCGATGTTGGCGCAGTTTGAAAACTGGCTGGGGAGAAAAATGCGATCCTGCTCGCCGGCCAACTCTTCGGTCATCCGTATGCTGCCTAAAAAGCCGCCCTGTTCGCGGCTGACCGGGATGATTCGCGCGCCGAGGCTGCGGATCAATGACACGCGCTCCTGGCTCATCCAATCGGGCATGAAGATCACAACCTGAAATCCCAGCGCGCGTCCGATGGCCGAAAAAGAGATGCCGGTGTTGCCACTGGTAGCTTCGGCGATTGTGTCGCCTGCGTTGATCTGGCCATCATCGAAAGCGCGCTTCAGGATGTGAAAAGCCATTCGATCCTTGATGCTGCCCGTCAGGTTCAAATGCTCGGCCTTCGCGTAAACGACACGAAGGCGGTCTCGGAATTTGAAATGAACCGCGAGCAGCGGAGTGTTGCCTATCAAATGCCCCATTCCTATGAAGCGCTCATCATTTTTGCGGATTGCGAATTTTAAAGCCATTGCGGACTCCAGTTGATTACAGTGATTTAAATGCGTTGCTTAGAGGCGATTGGCGCGGCGGGCAGTGATTTTGGAGCAACTGCCCCAGGAAAAATCCCCAGCCAGGTAGTTGATCACCTCGGCCGGCGCGCTATCTCAAACGAATTGTATACCAGCGAATCAATTATTTTATGCCGCGTTTGAGAGTGTGCGCGACTTGCGCGACGCGCTCGCCAAGCCGTCGCCCCTCTTCCAACTCTTTTTCATCGAGCGGCGATTTGCCTTCGCCCGTCGTGGCCGCCGCCCCCAGCGCCTGCCCCTCGCTTACGACGATCATTCGGTTGCCGAGCATCGCGGCGATGATCGTGAGCAGCGCCACTTCCTTGCCGCTCGACATGTTGCCGCCGGTCACGAACGCCGCGCCGATTTTATCTTTCATCGGAAACGCGGGCGGCAGCACGTTGCATTCGGTTGACCAGCGGTCGAAAAAACTCTTCACCTCGCCGGCCATATTCGACCAGTAGATTGGCGAGCCGACGATGAGCGCGTCCGCAGCCAGCAACTCGGCGCATTTCACTTCACCCACGAGCTTCACGGTCACTTCGGCCTGTTGATTCTTCTTCGCGCCTTCAGCAACGGCTTTCGCCAGCGCCGCCGTGTGGCCGCCGCGAGAATGATAAACAATCAGGATTTTGACCTTCTCGACTGGCCGAGTTGTTTGCGCGAATGCGGCTGGGATCATTCCGCATACGATCAACGCAATCGCTGCAATTTTTTTCAAACTCACTCCGCGCGCGTCCATCATTCGCTCTCTCCATCGGATAGCTTTTGCCATTGGCTCATCTCCTCCGCGATGTAGTGATTGACCAGGTCCCGGTAGAGTTTTTCGATTAATGCGGTCAATCTCCGCGCGGATTTCATGAATATCCACGCACTCATTCGGTTTTTTCATCTCGATCAACCTCTACAAAATCAATTCGAGGAAAGACGTTCCCGCGATCGGGTTGTGACGGTAAGGCGGAATTTCCCTGAAGCCGAAAGATTCATACAGCGCGTGGGCGCTCTTCATCGAGGGCAGCGTGTCCAGCCGCATCTTCGCGTACCCGATTCGACGAGCTTCTGAGATGATCGCTTCGGCGAGGCGTCGTCCGAGATTCAAGCCGCGAAACTTCGGCCTGACATAAAGCCGCTTCATTTCGCAGACGCCTTCTTCGAGCCGTCGCAGCGCGACGCAGCCGGCGACTTCGCCCTCGTGCGCGGCGATGAGCAAAGACCCTCCGGGCGGCGCATACTCGCCGGGCAGGTTAGCCAGTTCTTCATCGAAATTCTGAAAGCTCAGGTCAACGCCCAGACTGGCGGCGTATTCGGTGAAAAGCTCGCGGACTTGCGGCAATTCATTTTCGGAGTTTATTTGTCTGATCATCATCGAACCTCAAGCTGTCCTCTAAGCGGTTCGCGCGGCGCTGGAAAACAATCAACCAGATGCCAACCAGGATTGCGGCGCTTCCGGCGGCGATGCGCCACGATAGTCTTTCATCGAGCGTCAGCTTGCCGATCAGCAGCGCCGTGACCGGCGTGACCAGCGCAATCAGCATCGTCTTCGTGATCTCGATCTTCGCCACCAGCCAGAAATAGAGCAGGAAGGCGAGTACGGAGCCGATCAGCGTCAGATAAGCCAGCGACAGCGCCGACTGGCGAGACCAGTGATGGTCGAATGGATTGCCTTCCCAGACGGACGCAACGACGAGCAGTGGAGGGACGGCCCAGACCATTTGCCCGGCGGCGATCACCGATGAATCAATGTGCTGGCAGCGGGCTTTGACGAAGACGTTTGTATAAGCCACGCAAACCGAACTCAACACCAGCGCGGCGCAGCCCTGCAAAGCCGCCGCGCCTTCGATCTTCATTTGATCGTAAAAGATCAGACTGACGCCCGCAACGCCTACGCCCGCGCCCGCCAGCTTTCGCGCCGTGATGCGTTCGTTCGGCAGATGGATGTGAGCGAAGATCAGACCGAAAGCGGGGATCATCGCCTGCAAGACCGCCGCCAGTCCTGAGTTGATGTGCTGTTCGCCCCAGAATACCAGGCTGTAATTCAACGCGAAGGAGATGCTGCCCGCCCACGCCAGCTTCAACCAGTCGCCTCGATTTTTCGGCAAAGGCCGCCGCCGCGCGAAAACGATTGCCCAGAGGATTACGGACGCAAACAGAAAACGTAATCCGGCGAAAGTGATCGGAGGCAGATCGCGCAATCCGAGCTTGATAAAAATCCACGTCGAACCCCAGATCAGACAGAGAGTCAGCCAGACGATGAAAGTTGTACTCATTGGTGCAGCGCGCCAGTATTTATTTCTTCGAGATCAGGTAAAGGCCAAGCAGGCAGAACGCCACGCCAGCCACGCTTCGCACGGACAGATGCTCTTTGAAAGCGGTCAAACCGATGGGGATGAGCATCAGCGCAACGCTGATACTCATCACGACCGAAGCCTGGCTGATATTCCAGCCGGCGCGGTAAGCCAGCAGGAATCCGATTTCGATGACAGCCGCGCCAACGCCCAGCGCAATCACCGCCCAGTTCGATTGTTTGATTGAATCGAGGAAAGAGCCTTCCGCCGGATCAACCGCCAAACCGATGACGCAGAGCGCGATGCCGACCGCATACGCGATGATGATTGCCGAGAAAGGGCTGACAGCTCGGGGAACCGATTTCTGCGAGATATGATAAAGCACGCCACCCATCACGGCCATTGCTATCGGAAAGATAGATGGTTTCATTGTGTCGAAGTCTGAAGTTCTCTGGCCATCCAGAAGTCATTTTGCGCTTCGTCGCCCATCTGAAAAACGTGCGAGCCGACGATTTCAAATTTCCATTTGCGATAAAAAGTAATGGCGCGCGGGTTGTGTTCCCACACGCCCAGAAAGATCGTCTGATGCCCAAGTTGTTTCGCCAGATCGAAACAGGCTTGCATCAACTTGTGCGCGACGCCGCTGCCGTGAAATTGTTGGTCAACGTAGAAGCGGATGATCTCAATTGGCGCCTCGCCTTTCACGCAATCGGGCGCCTCGCCAGCCAACAGTTTGGCGTAACCGGCGGGAGTCCCTTCAATCTCGGCGATCAGGAACGTTGCGCGCGGGTCGGCCAGTTCCGACGAGACTTGCTGCGCGGCGAAGGCCTGCGACATGTAAGCCTCCATGCTTTCGGGAGTGTTTGTCGGCGCAAAAGCGTCGTAAAACGTCCGTGCGGCAAGTCCCGTAAGCGCTTCAGCGTCATCAGCCATAGCTATGCGGATTGAGGGAGTGGGGTTCATCTTCAAAATCAGCAGAGTAAAGAGCCGCGCAAAACCGTCACGGCATTGCCGCCGAGAATGACCCGGTCGCCATTGAATCGAACGCTCACTTCGCCGCCGCGCGCCGAGGCTTGATAAGCCGACATCTCAGTCTTGCCCAATTTTGCGGCCCAGTACGGAGCCAGCATGCAATGCGCCGATCCGGTCACAGGGTCTTCGTCAATGCCCGCGTAACAGGCGAAGTAACGCGAGACGAAATCATACTTCGAATCTCCTCTTGCGGTGATGATGATGCCTGCGTTGACGGCGCAGCGCAGTTTTCCAAAATCCGGTTTGACGTTGCGGACGGTTGATTCGGATTCGAGTTCGACCAGGAAGTTGCCATCGCCACCGAGACCCCGGCGATCAATCACGACGTTACGCGGCGAAATGCTCAGCGCCTCGCAGACTGCGCTCGGCAATTCAGCCTCGACCGCCGGAAGAGCGGGGAAGTCCATTTCGATCCTGCCGCCATTTTGTTGAGCGATCAGCCATCCGCTGAGAGTGTGAAACCTGGCTTCCTGGCCGGGCGCAAGCCTGTTCTCTTGCCAAAGCGCGTGCGCGCTCGCCAGCGTGGCGTGGCCACAGAGCGGAACTTCGATTGCGGGCGTGAACCAACGCAGATCGAAACCATCGCCGCCCGCTCGGGGAACGACGAAGGCCGTTTCAGCAAGATTCATTTCAGCCGCGACATTTTGCATCCATTCGGCAGGCTTATGCTCATCGAGCAGGCAAACCGCCGCGGGGTTGCCTTTGAACGCTTCTGACGCGAACGCGTCAATCTGAAGAATCGGGATTTCCAACTTAATAGCTCCTTTGTGTTATCGAACCGGGTTGTAGATAGAAGATACACAACAAACGAAACAAACACCTAATGGGTTCGACCTGTTCGGGCAGGATCGAACGTTCCGAAAAAGAAATGCGAGAGTGGACGTATAAATTTATTGACATCGAGACACCACCTGCAATAAACATAGGGCGTGTGGTTCACAGCACACGGATTTGGCCCCAACTTACAGAAACCTTCTCAAAACCGCCTCACCAGGAAATTGCCGACCCTCGATAGTCACTGGTTGCTGGCCCCGAACAATCCGAATAATCAATCTGTCTGATCCAAACTTGCCGCGCAGGCTGGTTAATGGTGTCCATTGGCCGTTGTCGGCCATCGAGAGGATATGACATGCGCAACACACCTATTCCTGATTCATATTGGCTGGTTCCCGGAAAATTGCTGGCGGGCGAATATCCGGGCGCTAAAACAAAGGACGAAGCCCGCCATAAACTGCGCGCCTTTCTAAACGCTGGCGTAAGCTTCTTTCTCGATCTGACCGAAGAAAACGAAAGACTTGAGCCATATGCGCCGCTCTTGCTGGAGGAGTCGGAGAGGCCGGTCGAACATAAACGGATGCCGATTCCTGATTTGGGCGTTCCGTCAACTGATCTGATGCGTGAGATTCAGCAGGTCATCACCAGCGCGCTCGCTGCCGGGCACACAGTGTACGTGCATTGCTGGGGCGGAATCGGACGCACGGGGACGGTCATTGGCTGCTACATGGTCGAACAGGAGATGAGTGGCATCGAGGCGCTCGCCGAAATCAGGCGGTTGCGGCGAGATACTCCGGACGGATGGAAGAAGTCTCCTGAAACTCATGCTCAGGAAGATTTTGTGAAAAGCTGGCGGCGATTCATAACTCAAGAACAGCCACAGGGAGAAGCAGGAGATTTTGTAAAAGCCGCGCGGATGTGAGTAGCATCTGAACGCAGTCTCAGCAATGAGCTGATGGTTGGCGCGCAAAGCAAAACGGGCAGCCTGAAGACTGCCCGTTTTTATTGATCATAAATTGATGGGCCGTGTAGGGCTCGAACCTACGACCCGTTGATTAAGAGTCAACTGCTCTACCAACTGAGCTAACGGCCCTCACTTTGAAAGTTGGTGATTGAGAGTGGGTCAATCAGCGGGGCGTATTCTTGACGATGCAAAAATTATTGTCAAGATGGCTGCCAAAGGCCGCGTGATCTAACTGCAGTAAAGCTATTTTGCTCTGAGATTGAGTCGCAAGATAGCCGGCGCTACGACATCGCGCGCGACATAAGGTCCAATCTGTCTCCAATTTGCTGCAGCAGGTTGGCGAGATTCATGCCCATGCCGGTAAGATAAATAAGAACTATTGTGCCAATCAAAACCAGCAAGAGAGAGTATTCGACCATATCCTGGCCGCAATCTTCGGTGAGGAATTGTTTCAGTTTGTTGATCATTTTGTTTGCTCGTTTTCTTTTGCTTTCTGTACGCGCGATATTTTTGATCAAACACCAGCAAAACGTTTGCACAGGTACGCCGTTTGGGACAACGATATCATGGCTGCTTTCTATAGACTTGTTGAAGGCAATAGAGAGCAAGGACAAACGGAGCGCGCGAATATTTAACTCGGATTAAGGGGTCGGCAGGATCAGGGCGACCGGAGGAGGCAACAACAAACAAAGAACGACGGCGCCATGATTGTTCGAAAGGCTGCGACCTGCGTAAACGGCAAACAGGGAATCGGCGCAGGTTACGAGCCGAAAAGCGGGGAAATACTAGCAGGTTTATTTGTTTTTGAACATCTCTGTGCGCAGTTCCTGTTCACGGATCATGGCGTTTCGCAGAAGCGTCTCATTCTGGGCAATTGTTCTTTCAGCTCTCGCCAACTCTTCACGCAGTGTACGAACTTCGGCTTGAAGTTCCGCGATATAGCTGAGCGCCCGGCGCAATCTTTGCTCATGCGCCAATTCGAAGAGCGAGACATTGTTGTGCGCTATGTCGAGGCGCTTCTCGACTGGTTCCGCTTCGATCAGGGCTTGATTTACAAGTTGAATCGCTGCACTCATCGTTATTGTTCTCCTGTTTGCCTTTTTCTGGCTTTCTCTTTTAGTTATTGATTGGGTCTCGTTGAGTTCACTCAATAGGCTGGCAGTGAAGTTGGCGAACTGGCTTAGCTCAACGTCATTGGTACTGCACAGGGGCTGGCCATTTCCCTTGCAAGCGAATCATTCTGTTCCACAAGGTCAATGACGCAGCTTTAGAGTGATTCGACCCGGTTCAGGTTGCCCGCGCATCTGTCTATGCGTTTGCCCGGGCGCTCAACCGCCAACCACTCATCCCCAGTATCTGGCGATGAGTGACGAACCAAGGATGAAAGCGTGATTACAAATAACCTGAACGATCAACAAAAAACGATGAACCGTTAGGGGTAATCAGATCAGTATTGCCGAATACAGGGGCGGCGAGGAGATCTCCAGCGATCAATTCACAGGGCCACAGGGTGTCGTTCTATTCGACGTTTTGAATTTGAAGGCCCTTGGGCTTATGGGGGAAGCAAAGCAAGAGCCGACGGATAAATCCTATTGCTGGATCGGAAACATCTGTTAAGGCGGGGCAATCTTCTAACGGGCCGCATAATATCATAGCCGCTTCATCACACGAAGAAATTTTTGCTGGTGTCAATAAATTTTGGCTCTTTGGGTATTAGCGCGAACCACTACAAAATGTAGTGGCACGGTAATATGAAGGGACGCCTCGCTGCCTATAATCTTGAATAGCAAGATTATCAACAGCAAGGAGGCGTCCTTTCATATTACCTATAGCCGATGCGAATGGGAGATATACTTGCGAGCCGTTGATCGTCGCCGGGTCGGTGGTCATATTATAGAAATTGGTCTGGATGATAACCGGCGAGTAATCAATCCTGAGATAATAAAAAGTAACTCCACTGCAATCCTGACTGATCGAAGTCAACCGGTTGTTCTGGTAATTGAAATCAATGCGGCGTCCGGCGGTGTTAATCAGGTACTGGATGACTACCGCTCCGTTCGACATCGGAATTCATCGCTTCTGCGAAGAGGATCGCACTGAAGGCTTCCCCTGTTTGGAGGACCGCGCCGATTTCCCAGTCGCGCTGCGCTGGGAGGGGCGATGCAGGATCACGGTTTCGGTGGGGGAGATCAGGTCATAACCGATGCCGCGCCACTCAATGCGGGTCGTCCGAGCCGTGGCGATGACATTGTAAAGATAAATCAGCGAGACAACCGGCCCAAGCAGCGCATAAGCCCACCACAGTCTTTGCAAGCTTTCTCGCCCGTCCGCCAGCAACCGCGCAACCACGCCGGCGCGCATGACGCCGGTGATTGCGCCGAGCGCAAAGACGCCCGCGAGCATGGCTCCCGGAAGGTAATTCGGAGTTTTGGTCAGCAGGGAAGTGAACAGCCAGACAAGCCCGCCCCAGAAGGCGAGGTTGTAAAGACTGTGGCTAACGCAGGCCAGTTTCCAGACGCGTGGCGAGTAGATCCGGGTGATGCGCATCTGCCGCGTCGTGAATTCGAGCAGGCTTTTGAAAGTCGCTTCCGGGTGCGACGCGACCAGGCATTGCGGCACGAATTTTATGCGCTGCCCGTGTTCGCGGATCGCCGAAGTTAGAACGTAATCGTCGCTCGCCGCTCCCTGCCATCGCCGTTTGACGCCGATCCTTTCGAAATTTTCGCGGCGGATGGCCATCGAGCCGCCCCAGGCAAAACCGGAACGTTCGCCAAACAACGCCAGCGCGCTCGCGTTCCAGATCGAGAGCAGAATCGAAGCGAAACTTCGCGCAGGGTTTCGCTTGTCGGTTGAAGGCACATACCAGCGATATCCGGTTGTCGCTCCGATCCGTTTATCGCCCAGAGGCGCGACCAGATCGGCGAGCCAGTTGCGGGCCGGACGCGCGTCGGAATCGGCGAAGACCAGCGCTTCGACGCGGTGGTCTATCGAACTCAGGGTGTCAATCGCCACGCACAGGTTGTGAACTTTCTGTCCCTGGTTTTTGGATTCGCCGGCTACGACCATCCAGGTCGAAGGGGTCAGGCGGCGGCTTTGTTTGAGTATACGGGACAGGGCGCCGTGCGCCGGATCGTTTTCGCTTTCGGTGACGAACACAACTTCGTAATCGCGGTAATTCTGCGTCAGGATCGCGCGGATGTTGTCTTCAAAATCGTGTTCGACGCCTCGGCAGGGGACGATGACAACGGCTTTGGGCTGGTAACGGGTCTGGCGCGGCGGGTGCGGGCGCAAGGCGTAACGTGTGAAACGCAACGTCGCAATCAGCGCGAGAAAACTCTGTACGAGCAGAAGAAAGCCAAGAGTAGAGAAGAAAGTATCCATAGCCGCCAGCGCAATCCTTACCGAGTCCAAATCTCAAATCCCAAATTCTCTTGCAGGTGAAATGTTTGAAACGGGGATGGGGGCGCCATTGTCCTCAAATTGGCCGGGAATTTCCAGATAATAATCTCTGTCTGTCATCTCGCTCCCGGTTTTTTTTGAATGCGCCCCTCATTGCGCGCTCGCCGCTTTGCTCGACTGTGTTTCGGCGACTCTTTGTTCAATCACCTCGACTATGCGAGAAGGAGGTTCGTCCGCCAGCGCCAGCCGCTTCGCTTCGATAACGAGCGCGGCCATCGCAGAGGCCTGATCACGGAAACGCGAATCGCGGGCGATCAGGTCTTCGATGACACGGCGTTCACGTTCGGCGCGCGGCACGTGCTCGCTCAACCCCGCCGCGACTGCGTATTCAATCGGCACGGTCTGGTTCCTCATCATTACCAGCAGCGGATTGAATTCGCTTTTGATCTCTTCGCGCAGCCGATTGATTTCCAGCAGCGATGATTTGAATCCCAGATGGCCGCGCAGCGTGAATTCGATGACCGGAGCCTCGGCGCCGTCCTCATCGGGATTGTGCGGTGTGGTCTCGCGGCGTAGTTGGGCGAAGAGGTTTTCGTGTAATTCCTCAGGCGTCGCGTAACCACTTACGTCGAAACCGAGCCGCAAGACCGGGCGCTGGTGATAATCGCGCACCAGTTGAGCGGTGTGCTTGCCATCAGCGACTTCGACCAGATAGGCGCCGCGAATGTTTGCGTACTCGTCAACGCTGCACGCTTCGAGCGAGCCAGGGTTATAAACCCATCCGTCAATCTCGAAATTTTTGTGGGTGTGGCCGAGCGCCAGATAATCAACGTAGGACCTGAGTTTGTTGATCTCCGCTACGGGCAAGGCGGGGATCGGGCGGTTGAGTTGTCCTTCGACGTCGGTGTGCAGCATCATCACGTTGAAAAGCTGCGGGCTGTGATGTTCGCGCAGTTGATCAATCAACAGCGGGAGCGATTGGGTGATATTTGATCCGTACCAGATTGAACCGAAGATGCGGACGCCATCAATGTCAATGAATGATCCTGTGCGTTCTTCATCGTCCCAGGGCGCGAGCCTGACTCCATTCTGGTCCTGAAGCGGTTCGAGCAGTTTGATATATCCCCACCGCGAAAGGCTGCGCAGCCAACTGAATTTGCTCTCCGATTCGTGGCAATCGTGATTGCCCTCGATTGCGACGACCGGGATTTTGGCTTCGCGCAGTTTGCTCAGACAATACATCGCCTGATTCATCGCCTGCGGTTCGACTTTGCGCGCGTCGAAGAAATCGCCCGCGATCAGCACGAACGAAACCTGCTCGGCCAGCGCATAACGCTCGATGCAATCGCGCCAGGCGTAGAAGAAATCACGCGCGCGGTCTTCCGAACGGTAGCGGCGAATTCCCAAATGAATGTCTGCGATGTGGAGAAATTTGGCCATCGAATCTTTCGGGGTTACTGGTATCTTCCGGGAATTGAGTGCGCCTGACGCCGCAGGCGCGAGGGAGTATAGCATGGACAAGAGTTTCGACAGCGCGATGATTCAGACCAAAAACAGCAATAGGCTGTCAGAAACCAGAAAAGGTCGCTGACAGCCTAAAGTTGCTGGGGTGAGGACCCGATTCGCACTATCGTGCAGGAGAAATTTTTGAGCCCTCGGACTTCGAGTGGGAGAAGTCCTGGTAGCGGGAGAAGACGATGATTAAGTTGCGGTCGTTCGTTGTGAGGGCTCAGCGCCACTTTCCGGCCAGACTGGGTGTACTGCCTTCGCAGTGGCAAGCGTGGCTTGGGAACCACGCCGTTCAAACTCTTTTGCAAATCGCGCTCGACTCTGAAGCCTGTGAAGGCCGGCTCGCAAGTCACATCACCCAGTTGTGCCCCGTTCTCTGAACGATGTGACCCGCGAACCGAAGCTGTAATCACCAGCTAAATCCGACCCCCGTATCCTTACTTTAACCGGCGATTACAAACACGCGAGGAGCCGCGCTCCTTTAACTCGATCAAAATCAAATCAACTGAAAGTCTGTGGTTACTCGACTCGATTGAGAGATGGAATTTTTTGTTCAGAGTCTCGATTCGCAGGTTACGCAATTCAGTGTGCCCCGTTCTCTAAACCACGTAACCCGCGAATCGAAGTTGTAATTGCCGACTAAAATCCGACCCCCGTGTCTTTTCCAGCAGGCAATTACAAATCTGTCGCGGCAGAGTCTTGCTCACCGCTCATTCCTGAAATTTCCGATCCGCAAGTTACGTCGCCCGATGTGCCCCGTAATTCCCGAGCGGCATAACTTGCGGATCGCTTCATGCGGTTACCGGCCCAAATCCGACCCCCGTGTTTTCTTCAGGCCGGCAACCGCAAGCTCAAGAGGAGTATTGCTCCGAAATCCAAAGACCAAATTTCAAACTCTTCAAAATCGCGCTCGACTCTGAGGCCCGTGAAGGCCGGTTCGCAGATCGCATCGCCCAGTGTGCCCCGTTCTCCAGGCGATGTGATCCGCGAACCGAAGCTGTAATCACCGATTAAATCCGACCCCCGTCCTTACTTTAACCAGCGATTACATTCTCGTGAGGAGCCGCGCTCCTTCAACTCGATAAATCCTGGGGAGAACCGCAGCCGCGCATCAGAGTTGCAAGCAAGGGTGAGGGTAATGCTTATCTCCCGTGCTGCTTGACTCGATTCTCCCTCTTCAAAAACCGTTTGGAACCTTTCGTTTCCGGCTCCCGTCTCGTTGCGCCATACCCTAGAGCAATGAATGTGCCAATGTGCGCGAGCGCTGGTTTTTATTTTCTAAGTGCGCTAATAACTGGGCTTATTGTTTCAAGCTCAGTCGCGAGACGGATTGAGCCGCGTTGCCGGGGCTTAGCATTGTCTATGATTGTGGACACGCGGTAATTGCCATGTCCACGATTGATGACAACAAATGGTGACAGTTTGCGCTTGCGTCCCCGATTGATAGTTAAGATTGATAGCTAAAATGATTGCGCGCTGGCTTCGGTTTGAGGCAATGATGATAGCTGGAATATGATGTAGCCTCGTTTTTCCGAGGGTTCGATCCATTACTCAGAGATAACAGATGCAAACAAAAGTGACGAAGGGGATTTCAATAAGTCATAGTTTCGATGTTCGCAGGACAAAGCTTGATAACGGTTTGATAGTCGTGTCGGAGAAAGTGCCGTATGTGCGCTCGGTCAGCTTCGGCGTTTTTCTGCACAGCGGTTCGCGGCACGAAACCATTGAACAACATGGACTGACGCATTTCATAGAGCACGCGCTGTTCAAAGGCACGCGCAAACGTTCGACGGCGCAGATTGCCGCCGAGACGGATGCGCTCGGCGGCAATCTGGACGCGTTCACAGGGCGCGAAATCGTCGGCTTCTACGACAAAGTCCTGGATGAACACCTGCCGCGCGCTTTCGATCTGATCGCTGACCTGGTTACGTCTCCCGCCTTCGATCCGGTTGAACTCGACAAGGAGCGCAACGTCATACTCGAAGAAATCAAGATGGTCGAAGACACGCCCGACGACATCATCTTCGATATCTTCTGCGAAAACTTCTACCCGGAGCACGCGCTGGGCCGCCCGATACTCGGCACTGAAGATTCGCTCGCGACATTCAAACGCGATGAGATTCAGACCTGGTACGACGAAATCTACAGGCCGGATAATTTCGTCTTCGCCGCAGCGGGCAATCTGGATCACGATGAAGTGATCGCGCTGGCGAATGAATACTTCGGTCAACTGAAACCGCGCGGCTCGCAGTTGATCTCTCCGCCGCCAAAAAACGCCGCGCCGATAACGCTGCGCCACAAGGCGGAGCTTGAACAATCGCACCTGGTCATCGGCGCGCCGTGCCCGTCGCTGGTCAGCGAGGATCGCTATGCGGCGAACATCCTGAGCGCGATTCTGGGCGGCGGGATGAGTTCACGGCTCTTCCAGGCGGTCCGTGAAGACAAGGGATTGGTATACACGGTCTTTTCCTCGGTCACGCCTTTTAAAGATTGCGGTTATCTGAACATTTACGCCGCGACTTCGATTGATCAACTCGGCGAAACGATTGACGCCGTGATGGAAGAGTTGCGGCGGATCAAGGCGGAGCTTGTCAGCGAAGAGGAGTTGCGACGGAACAAAGATCAGTTGAAGGCCTCGCTGATGCTGAGCCTTGAATCAACCTCCTCGCGGATGAGCGCGCTTGCGCAACAGGAGATGATCTTCGGGCGATTCATCTCGCCGGATGAGATCATCGAGAGAGTGGACGACGTGACGGCTGAGGATGTCGAACGCCTGGCGAACGAGATATTTCAAGAGGAAGCGATAGCCGCGACAGTGCTCGGCGATCTGGCTGGCGATTCCGGTAAATTCAAGCTCGATCGTTCGCGTTTGCAATGCGGATAAATCATGCGCGAAGAACTTCTCAAACATTTGTGGACGTTGACCCGGCTGCGATACCGGTTGATCTGGGCGCAGGCTCGCACCAGCAATGGACGCGCCCTGTTCCTCCTTTCTCTTTATTTGCTCGGAGGCTCGGTTGCGCTGCTGATCGCTTTCAGCGGGCTGGGCGTCGCGATGGTGGACAGCGAACTCGATCAGAGCGGGCGCGTGGCGCAATGGACGCTCGTCCTGCTTTTCATCAACGGAATAGGCTTGAGCCTGATGTTCGGCCTGGGGACTCAGGCGGCTTTTTCGGAAGAGTCGCTGCGGCGCTATCCGTTGATGGCGAAGGAGCGGTTCATCATCAGACAACTGATCGGATTGCTGGATCCCATCTGGGCGTTTATGACGTTCGGGGCGCTGGGATTGGCGATTGGATTTTGGTGGTTCGGTAAAGGATCAATCGTCCTGGGTTTGCCGGCGGCGGCGCTGTTCATCGCGTCCAGCTATCTTGCCACGGTGATTCTGCTTTCGATCATCGGCCACGTCATGAGTTCGCGGTCGGCCTCGGCGGCCATGGGATTGATCGTGCTGTTGCTCGCCACATTTGGCCCGCTGGCGGTGTCGCTGCTCGCCGTTTCGGGGGGCGACAGATTGTGGAGGCTGGTCGAGCAGGTTTTGCGATTTACGCCTCCCGGCGCAGCGGTGATGATGATGATGGGAGATGGTTTTCTGGCTGTGTTTGGCGGCTTCGCGCTGCTGGTCGGCTGGGTTGCGGCGCTGGGCTGGATGTTGAAAAAACTCGAAAGCCTGCCGCCCGCGATCGAGAAGAGGATTTCAGGCGGAATAACCTGGGATGATTTTTACGATCAGATCGCCGGGTTGTTTGGCCGCAGATACGCGCCCTTCGTGAGCAAGTCGTTGCGTTACCATTTGCGTTGCAATCTGGTTCGGTTCAGCCTGATCACTTCGCCGATGCTGGTGCTGCTCGGCAAATTCCTGATACCGGGACGCACCGCGAATGGACAGATCATCGTCACCTTCGGGTTGTTCTTCATCACCAGCAGCGCGATCAGCGTCTCGATGATGCTCAATCTGTTCGGTTACGACGGCGCGGGCATTCGGCGTTACGCCGTGTTGCCCACTACGTTCGCGACGGCGTTGCGAGCCGGAAGCCTGGCCTCTCTGATGTTGCGCGCGGTCGTGATGCTGGCGGCGGTCGCGCTCTGGATGGTGTTGGCGCGGACGCGGTTCGATTACAGGATGCTTCTGATGATCCTGGGCATTGTCGGGGCCAGCCTTTTCCTGTTCAATGCGCTGGGATTGTGGACGAGCGTGCTGTCTCCGAAGAGCGCCAATTTCGACGCGATGTGGAACAACCGGCTTTCGTTCGGCGCGAACATGGTGATGTTGTGCGGAGTGGTCGCTCCGTACGTGATCGCGGTGTCGCTTTCCGAAAGGCTCGATCCTTCCGTGCTGTTGCGCTTCTGGTGGGTAGCGATGATGATGATGTTTTTGAGCGTCGGATTTTATGTCCTTTCGATGAAGATGATCGAACCGGTTGTAAACTGGCGCCGGGAAAAAATGATCAATCTGATCGCCGGGGCGAAAGATAGATGACAGCGCCGCGCAAAATAATTATGGACTCTACAATTGAAACCTATTCGATAGATTCCGGCCAGTCAGCGACGGGCGCCGCCCCGCAGCCTGTCGCGATCAGCATCGAAAATCTGACGAAGCGTTATGGCGAAACGCTGGCCGTTGATCAACTCTCGCTCAGCGTGCCGGCTGGCCGTCTGTTCGGCTTTCTCGGCCCGAACGGCGCGGGCAAGAGCACGACCATCGGCTGCCTGACCGGACTGATTGATCCGACATCGGGCGTGATCAATTTGCTCGGCGAGCAATTCACGGCGGATTCGGTCGAGTTGAAGCAGCGCATCGGCGTGATGCCCGAAGGCTTGGCTCTCTTCGACCATCTCTACGCGCACGAGTTTCTGGCCTTCAGCGCGCGAATGTACCAGCTTGACGAACAGACCGTCAGGCAGCGCGTCGAAGAATTGCTGACCGTGCTCGACCTGACCTCGACTCATCGCAAACGCCTGGCCGAGTTCAGCACCGGGATGCGGAAAAAGATCGCGTTCGCCGCCGCGATCATTCATCGCCCTGAGATTCTTTTTCTCGACGAACCGTTCGAAAGCATTGACCCGGCGGGCGTGGCGATGCTCAAAGACTGGCTGCGCCGCTTCGTCGCCGGAGGCCGCACGGTTTTTATGACCACGCACGTGCTCGAAACGGTCGAGCGTTTGTGCGACGACGTGGCGATCATCAAATCGGGCCGCGTCGCCTGGCGAGGCGATGTCGGACTCCTGGCCAACGGCGGGAAACTGGAATGCGACGGACGGCAGTTCAACACGCTCGAAGCGTTGTTTCTGCATCTGGTCGGCGAAAAATACGGAAGGCTTGACTGGCTGTGAGCGAACCTGGCGCGTCATTCGACGTATAGATTTCACGAAAGAATTCCATCCGGGAGGAAATTTCAATGTATTGTCCAAACTGCGCGGCCACGATTGACGGATCGAAATTCTGCCGATCCTGCGGCGCGAATGTGAGCCTGGTTCCGCAGGCGATGACCGGGCAATTACCGCAGGCTCCCGAACCCGAAGATTGGCGGGGCAGAAAGCGTCATCGTCGCGGTAAAAAGGAGCCGAGCATTGACGGCGCGGCGACCGAGTTTTTCTCAGGGATCGGATTTCTGCTGGCCGCAATCTTCGTCTGTTTTTATTTCCCTGCCGGGGTCACCTGGGGATGGACATTTTTATTTCCGGCCTTCGCTCTGATCGGCGGAGGCATCGGTCAATATTTGCGGTTAAAAGAGCAGCGTCAACAATTGTCGTTCAATCGGCCTGTCGCTTATCAACCGCCTGCGCAAGCCTCTGCGCTCTCCGCGCCCACGACATCGGAACTCGTCAAGCCGCCGAGCGTCACCGAGCAGACAACCAGACATTTGGAATCTTCCCGCCCGCGCGAATAGAAAGCGGCTGGCAGACTGCGGCCGGATGTTCGCGCGTGTATCAACGCTGGCTCGCGCGTATTTGGTTATTGAGGCCCGTTGACGCTTTCGCAATCCGTTTGCTACCATCTGCCCCGCTTTTCGACCTATTGAAAATTCGGGCACATAACTCAGCGGTAGAGTGCTGTCTTCACACGGCAGAAGTCACAGGTTCGAATCCTGTTGTGCCCATCAGGAAACGCTCAAAGGGCCATCAGAGACGCTGAATTTCTGATGGCCCTTTGAATTTTGACGCCGCTCAGGTGGTCAGTTCTGGTAAACGATCGTCCCGCCGGATGGTTTGTGACACGGAGTTTGGGTCGTTCGGTTCATTTCACTTATTGTCGCTCATGCGAATCTATTCAATGATTGAAAGGTATTGCTGATGAAAGTTGCCGACATTACCGCCGTCTTTCGCGCCGCGCCACAACTGACGGTGAACTTCGATGACGAAGACTGGAGCCGCGCGCATCGCCTGGCGATTCACCGCGACTGGAGCGGCGCCGAAGTTCCGGTTGAGCTGAAAACCGCCGCGATGGTTTTGTGGAGCGAGCAGGAAATTTTTTTCGGCTTCGAGTGCCATTACACCGAGCTGGATGTTGACGAAGAGTTTGACGTGAACGAGGAGCGGTACGCGTTGTGGGATCGCGATGTGTGCGAAGCCTTCGTGCGTTCGCCGATTGAGCCGCACGAGAAACATTACCGCGAGTTCGAGGTCGCGCCGACGGGGCAATGGTGCGATCTGATCGTTGACCGCTCTCGGATGTGGAGCGATTGGCAATGGCGAAGCGGGATGCGAACCAGGAGTGAGATCAACGAGAGCGAAAAAATCTGGCGCGTGGCGATGGCCGTTCCGTTCGACGCGTTCGGATGCCATCCTCAACCGGGCGATTTGTGGCATGCGAATCTTTTCCGCATCAGCAGATACGGAGGCGAACGCCAGTATCTGGCCTTGTCTCCGACTCTCACCGAAAAGCCGAACTATCACGCGCCTGAGCGTTTCGTCGGACTGAGATTTTCGGCTTAATTGCCCAACGCGACGCCCAAAGGTGTCTGCCTCAGTCCGTTCGGCGCATTGATGTCCGCTCCGTGCTGAGCCAGATAGCTGGCGACCGATCTGTTTTCCATCATTATTGCGAGATGCAAAGGAGTATTTCCAAAGGAATTCTTCGCATTTACTAGCGCACCTCTGGCGACCAGCAACTCGGCCACTCCCAGATCGCCGTAATAGGCTGCGTAATGAAGCGGAGTGCTTCCGTTTATATCCCTGGCGTTTACGTTTGCGCCTGAGTTAATAGCCATTTGGGCGACGTCCCGGTCGCCGCCAAGCATAATCAAAGTCATCCCTCCGTTGTGGGGAGCGTCAACCAGACCCGGATTCGCATTGAGCAATTTACTCATAACCGTCAGATCATTGGCTAAAAAAGCCTTGAACAATTCCTCCACCGGGTCGCCGGTGTACGGATCCAACTTCAACAAGCGGCCATTTGAAATCTCGATGATCGGTTGGCGGTCAGCCGTTATCTCCCATACCAGGTTGCCGTCATTGAAGAAATACATGATCTCGCCGCTTCCGTTGTTCACTTTATAAATCGTATCTCTTTCTCTTATGCGATCTCTGAAGACAACATACAGTTCTTTGTCTTTGGGTTTAGGTAAGACGAATTCCCCTATCCCAGCCACACGGATTAAATTTGCCTGCATGTTTTGCGATCGGGTCGGCACTACGATCTGGCCGTCGAAATCGAACTGCATCGAGCGAGTCGCCGCCAGGTTGGCTGCGCGCGGAGATATCACAAGATTCTGGCGTTGAAGCTTTCCCTTGCACGCGCCCGCGGCTGTCGTGATTAGAGCAAAAAGCAATCCGGCTAACAGATACCTGCTACTTTGTATGCTCATAGATCATCCCTCTCGCTCCATGATCAGAACCCGTTGCTATGGCCTTGACGTCCGAAAGACTGAACAAAAAGCGGGGATAAAACCGCCAGCCCGCCACTCTGAATAAGCGCAGGTAAAGATGGCATAGAGCGACCCCAATGAGATTGACAATGCTTATTTGGTTATCAGCCTGCATGTAGCGCCCGCAAGCAGGAGAAGCAAAGTTATGGCCGAGCCAATGAAATCACCAGGCCAGTTTCATTGTCAACCTGTTCGAAGAATAAATTCGATGCCGGCTTCGTAATGCTGCGCGAGGCGCTTCACAGGGGCAGGGTGTAAAGACGCCGCGACCATTGATCAATTGAGTGAGTGTGAGAAGACGGCCAACCGCGCGCGCTGATGGTTGCGGGCAGTGGACGCCGCCGCGCGGCATAGCCGTGTTTGGTTGTGGAAAAAAAAACGCTGGACGCGACACCCGACTACCAAAGATAACGTCCCGCCTCGATCATCGCGTCGGCGACGCCGCGCCGCGCCTGAACGGTGTTGATCGGGGTTTGAGGCGCGAGCCGTTCAAACGCCGAATAGAGTTTTTTCGGCCCGGTCAAAGTCGCGGCGAGGTTGCGCGCGCTTAACGCCACGCGGTCGGCGGCGTCGCTGGTGTAGACACGCGCTATGTCAATCGCGGCTTTGCACGATTCCTCGCCTTTGCTTGCGATCATCTTTTCGGCGCGCAGCAGCGCGCTTTCAATCGCATAAGCTTCGATGACGATGTCGGCGGCCAGCGCGACGGCTTCCTGCTCTTCGCTGATCTTGCCGCCGTAACTGTGTTCGATGGCCGCTAGCGCCAATTGGGCCGCCTCTTTCACAATCGGTAGAGTGCGGCGGACGTAATTCAACCCGTCAACGCCGATTTCGATCATCGTCCGGTCGAGGATGTCACTGATCGTCTCTTCGGGGTTCGGCAGATTGCCTTTCGCGGCTCCTTTCAGCAATCGCGTCGGGATGATCATCCGGTTGATCTCGTTCGTGCCTTCGTAAATCCGCGTGATGCGCGCGTCGCGGTAGGCGCGTTCAGCCGGATAATCTTTCGAGTAACCGTAGCCGCCGTAAACCTGAACGGTTTCGTCAACGACGTGCGCGAGAGCCTCACTCGTCCAGACTTTGATGATCGAGCATTCGACGGCGTATTGTTCGATGGCTTTCAAAGCCTGCATCGGATCATTGGCGTCAACGGTTTCGAGCGCGGCGTCAATCATCCCCAGCGTGCGCCAGACCATCGCGTCGCCGACGAAGCAGCGGATCGCCATCTCGGCCAGCTTCCGTTTGATCAATCCGAAGTCGGAGATTGCGCGTCCGAACTGATGCCGTTCTTTCGAGTAGGCGATGGCGTTGTCGAGCGCGAATTTCGCCCCGCCGATGTTGCGGCTGCCCAGTTTCAACCGGCCCAGGTTCAAAATGTTGAACGCGACGACGTGGCCTTTGCCGACTTCGCCCAGAACGTTTTCGACGGGAACTTTGCAATCTTCCAGCATCACGGCGGTCGTCGAACTGCCGTCAAGACCCAGCTTTTTCTCTTCGTGGCCCGGCGTGACGCCCTCGCCGCGTTCGACGATGAAGGCCGTGAACTTCTCGCCGTCAACTTTGGCGAAGACAATGTAGACGTCGGCGAATCCGCCGTTGGTGATCCACATCTTCTGACCGCGCAGGATGTAATGTTTGCCGTCTTCGCTGAGCGTCGCTTTTGTCTTCGCGGCCAGCGCGTCGGAGCCGGAGCCAGGCTCAGTCAAACAGTACGCCGCGATCAATTCGCCAGTGGCCAGCTTCGGCAGGTATTTCGCGCGCTGTTCCGCCGTGCCGAAATAAACGATTGGCAGCGTGCCGATGGTCGTATGCGCTCCGAGACTCGCGCCGAACGAAGGCATCACCGCAATCTGTTCGCCGACGTATGCCGAACTCACTTTATCCAGCCCCATCCCGCCGTAAGCTTCGGGAATGTCAACGCGCAGCAGATCAAGCTCTCCGGCTTTAAGCAGCAGTTCGCGCGTCACCGGCCAATCTTTGGCGTAGATCTGTTCGGAGCGCGGCAGGACTTCTTTCGCCATGAACTCTTCTGCGACGCGGGCGAACATCCGCTGCTCTTCGCTGATGTCTTCGCGGGTGAAAATTTCGTCGGCTTTGCGGGTTTCAAAGAGGAAACTTCCGCCTTTGATGATCGTGGGCATAATCGTGAATCCTTTCGGTTGAGAACCTGATGTGGCGCTACGCGTGGTGTCAGATTTGATGATGACGGCGGCAAAATAGACCCGAGAATGCGGAAAATCAAGATGCGTTGACGCTCTGGGTTCGCATCGCTTCAACCTCGCTTGACTGGCGCACGTATGCCATTCGTAGCTCAGCTTACCAACAAAACCGCCGCATCTTTTTATAATCCGCGCCTCGATGCAATAATCCGCGCAAAGAAATCGCGCGGTAGACGGAGAGAATCAAATGCAAATTGTCAGTCAGCTTTCGCTCGCTCGATTCGCGCGCGCCCGCGTGGCCGCGCTCTTCATCGCGTTCGTGTTCTTCATCATCTGTGGCGCGACGCTTGCTCAACAGAAGGCCGAACCGCAGAAAGGCAATGGAATGATTCCGGAGAAAAATAAATTGTTCGAGGGCGAAGTCAACGCGCCCGATTTCCCGCCGGGAGCCGAATGGCTCAACACTGAAAAGCCGGTCAGCCTGCGCGATCTGCGCGGAAAAATCGTGCTGCTCGATTTCTGGACTTACTGCTGCATCAACTGCATGCACATCATCCCCGACTTGAAGAAGCTCGAAGCGAAATATCCGAATCAGCTTGTGGTCGTCGGCGTGCATTCGGCGAAGTTCCTCAACGAAAAGGGCACGGAGCAGATTCGGCAGGCGATCCTGCGCTACGAGATCGAGCATCCGGTCATCAACGACAGGGATTTTGAAGTCTGGCAGAGCTACGCCGCGAAAGCCTGGCCGACGCTCGTGCTGATTAACCCGAAAGGCAAAGTCGTCGGCGCGCATTCGGGCGAAGGCATCTTTGATATTTTCGACAACGTCATCGGCCAGATGGTCGCCTACTTCCGCGCGAAGAACGAGCTTGATGAAAAGCCTATCAGCTTCAATCTCGAAAAGTTTTCGGCGCCGCCAAGTCTGTTGGCCTATCCCGGCAAAGTGTTGGCCGATGAAAAAAGCAACCGGCTGTTCATCTCCGATTCCAATCACAACCGGATCATCATTGCTTCGCTCGATGGCGCGGTGCAGGACGTGATCGGTGACGGCGCAATCGGCGCGAAAGACGGCGTGTTCGCCGAAACCGAGTTCAATCATCCGCAGGGCTTGGCGCTTGATGGCGATGCGCTTTACATCTGCGACACTGAAAACCATCTGATCCGCCGCGCCGATTTGAAAGCGCGCACGGTCGAGACGCTTGCCGGCACGGGCGAGCAGGCGCGGCGATTCAACGTTGCGGGCGTGGGCAAAAACGTCGCGCTCAATTCGCCGTGGGACGCCCTGGTTCACGATGGGAAACTTTACGTGGCGATGGCCGGGCCTCACCAGCTTTGGGTAGTTGATCTGAAGACGCGCGAGGCGAAACCTTACGCCGGCAGCGGCGCCGAAAATCACGTTGACGGGCCATTGCTGAAAGCCGCGCTCGCGCAACCGAGCGGCATCACGACCGATGGCAAATCGCTATTTTTTGCCGACAGCGAAATCAGTTCGATCCGCGCGGCGACTTTGCCGCCGGGCGATCAAGTGAGCACGATTGTCGGTCAGGGCCTCTTCGATTTCGGCGACGTTGATGGCCGGGGCGACGCTGTGCGCTTGCAGCATCCGCTCGGCGTCGTTTACGCGAACGGCAAGCTTTACGTCGCCGACACCTACAACCACAAGATCAAAGAGCTTGAGATTCAAAAACGCGAGAGCCGCAGCTACGCCGGAACGCGCGAACGCGGCGCGCGCGACGGCGACCGCAAACAGGCGCAGTTCAACGAGCCGGGCGGAATTTCGGCCACATCGAAATCGCTCTTCGTCGCCGACACAAACAACCACTTGATCCGCCGGATTGATTTCGACAGCAGGCAGGTTTCAACGCTTCAGTTGAAAGGCCTGGAGACGTTGACCCGACAGATGGTTCGCAAATTCCGAGGCCGAGTGGTTGACGTGGCCAAACAACAAATCGCTCCGGGCGCGGGCGCAATCTCGCTCTCGTTCGCGCTGCCCGCCGGTTACAAATACAACCAGGGCGCGCCGTTTTACGTGGCTTACAAAACCGCCGACGACAAATCGGTGAAGATCAAAGAGACCGCGCAAAACTTCACCGAGCCGAAATTCCCGCTTGAAATTCCTGTCGAAGCCGTCGCTGGCGAAGGCGCGGCCACGATTGACGCCGTGATTTATTTTTGCAATGACGAAAAGGACAAGGTCTGTCTTGTGGACAGCGTGCGGGTGAACGTGCCTCTGGAAGTGAAGGAAGGCGCGCCGAATCGCGCGAAAGTGGAAGTTGCGGCGAAGGCGAAAGGCATGAGCAACTGATGAGTGGGTAGGCAAAGCCGAGGGTGATTGGAATGCCGCAAATCAGTTGAACCGTGTCCGCAAAGACCCAAACTACGATGGCGTCTGTTTTCATTGCCAGCAATCTGTTGAAAAGTATCTAAAAGCGCGCCTTGTGGAAGCCGGGATAACGTTTGCACGCACCCACGATCTGCTCGTGCTCCATCAACTGGTGTTGCAGGCTGAGTCGGCCTGGCAAGGATTACAGCCCTTTCTGATTTCCCTCAATCCCTTCGCCATCGGTTATCGTTATCCTGGTCTGACCGCAGCCAAAGCCGACGCCAAAGCGGCGATCAAAGACCGCCGGGAATTACGGCGCGTGATTCGAATTGCTTTCGGCCTGTCCGTCTGATCACCGGCTGGTGGTTATTGGCCGATGATCCCATTCTTCGCGCAAGCGGTTGACGTATTCCTGCGCGTCAACGCCTTCCCAAATCTCCTTGCCCAGTCAGTGCAATTCCATCAGGCTACGCCGTGGCGGTTCGGGCGCGGCTTCGTCCTTTGCCAGCTCTTGAGCCAGCATCGCAATCAGCTTCAACCGATCCTCGAATTGGAGCGGAGCCAGTTGTCACTCGTAGAATTCTTCCATTCAGAAAAACATCCTGCAATAAATTTTAGACTAAATTTACCGGGTCTTAGTCAAAGCACACGAACAAAACACACGGCTTTCGCGATGAGCTGTTCAAAAAAAACGGCGAGCGGTTCGACCCGCCAGCTTCGCCGACATCAACAACAACGCCAAAAGATGCGAAGCCCCCCGCAGGCTTCGGGTGGAGGATTTATGTCTGGAGTGAGAAGTGTGTTTTCAAATGCTAAAACGTCGTTGCGAGTTCTTTTCAGCCTGGCGTGTTTGATCGCCTGCCTGTTTGCCCTTCAATCCAGCCAATCCAACAAAGCGGCGGCGCAGCAGCAGCCGTCGGATTACGCGATTTTTTCGATCAACGTGCAGGATTTTTCCTATCCCGACCGCAGCATCGCTACGGTCAACCACATTTTGGACATTCACGAACGTTACAACATCCCAGTGGATTTTTACCTGACCACCACGATGACTGATCTGTTTGAGCAGATGTCGCCAGCATTATTGCAGCGGCTGAAGACTTCGCCTGTTGCTTCAGTGTCGTACCACGTGCGCCCGCCCAAACCGTATCACAACAATTACGACTGGGCGGGGCTGGGCGCAAAATCCGCCGATGAGCAGTACAACACGATTTTGAATTACGAAACGCACGGGCTGGATTTGACAACCGGCCAACCGACAACAGCCAATGGCGGATACAAAAAACTCAGCGAAGTTATGGGTTACAACCCGTGGGCGGCTTCGGCGCAATCGGACGCCTCCGTTGGCAATCGAGCCGCATTGGTGTTCAAAGACCTGGGCGGGCGTTTTCGCGTCATCCACGGTCGCCCGTCGAATCTGGGAGATCGCGCAGACGGCGTTTACATTCGACCGGAGCATTACGATTTGCTGCTGTTCCAAACCGTAGGCCAGAGCGCGCAGTCGGTGATTGAAAACGCCGTCACACAAGCTCACGCGGCGCAAAATGCTCGCGCGCCGTATTTCGTCGGCATCAAAATGCACGACAACGATTACTTCGCCGAAGATTCCGCCTGGGTGACGGTGTACATCAACGGGCCGCGCCGTCCGCCTTTTGCCACTTCGCGCAAATCGGCGTTGCTCAGCGATGCCAATCAGGCTGCGATGTGGCAGCATTACGAAAACACCGTCGTTTACGTGGCTTCGCAATCCAACCGAATCCGCGCTGTCGGTTTGCCGACCGTCTGGCAAATGCTGAACGGAGCCACGCCGACTCCAACTCCATCAGCTACGCCGACTCCGATGCCAACGCCGACGCCTGGAGCGCGCTCGACGTTGTATGTTTCCGGCACAATGCACATCGAATCGAATCGGCAACGTTGGCCGAACGTAGACAACCTGCTGGCGTTTTTTGCGCGAGCGACTCTGGCAGGCAGAGTCGGCAGTGAACCCGCAGGAATGAAATGGTCGGTCGGCGCGGACATAGGCTGGTTGACCGGCGAACCGCGCGCCGCCGAAGTCATCACCAAGCTTGAAGCGATGGGCGTGGAAATGGATGTTCACGCTCACGAATTCGCCGACCGAGCCAATTGCGCCGCGCGTATCACACAACTCGGCGGACATCCGAACAAGGTGTCTTCGGGTAACGTAGTGACGGAAATTGACGGATTGCGCCAACCTGTCATCGGCTCGAATGGCGCGACGTGGCAAGCCGAAATTCTATACGGCACGGCTTTGCGTCCCGATCATTCACCCGGTTCGGAAGACACCAGTTACGGCGTCTGGCGTCCGAAAAGCGGGGCCGAGTTCAAAGTTCACGACCCAAACGGCAATTTGATTTCCGTCGGCGGAGGGCCGCGCACACTGGCCGGAGCGACCGCGATCATTGATAAGTTGAAAACTCTGACCGGGCTGCCGCCGGTTTACAGCACAACGATCATGGTTCACCCGGACACGCTGGTGAACGTCACGACGCAAGACGGCATCGAGCAAATCGAAGCCTGGGCGACGGCTGCCCGTGCCAACAGCTTTGTCAAATGGGCGACTTTGAGCGAAACCGCCGCCGCGTGGATAGCCGCCGGGCAAGTGCCTTCGCGGGTTGAAGACCTGAACACGCTGGTTGGCGGCACAACGAATCCGCCCGCTGCTGTGTCTGTGGTCAACGCGGCCAGTTACGGCGCTGGCGCTGTTGCGGCGGATTCCATCGTATCGCTGTTCGGCGCGAATCTGGCGACGGCGACGCAAGTCGGTTCGACGATTCCGCTGCCTACGGAGCTTGCCGGAACAACCGTCAAAGTGCGCGACAGTTTGGGAACCGAACGGCAGGCTTCGTTGTTTTTTGTCTCGCCGAATCAAATCAACTGTGTGATTCCGACGGGAACGGCAAACGGAGCGGGAACGCTAACCGTTACCAGCGGCGACGGAAAACTTTCCGCCGCGGCGATTCAAATCGCCAGCGTCTCGCCGGGCTTGTTCACGGCGGACGCCAGCGGCAACAGTTTTGCGGCGGGTTACCTCCTGCGCGTCAAAACCAATGGCGAACAAATCGTTGAGCCAATCGCACGCTGGGATTCAACGCAAAACAAAGTGGTTGGTGTGCCGATTGATCTAAGCGTTGCAACGGAGCAGGTCTATCTGGTGGCTTTCGGCACCGGGTTTCGCTGGCGAAGTTCGTTGACTGCGGTTGGCGCAACTGTCGGCGGAACGCCCACTCAAGTTTTGTTCGCCGGTGATCAAGGCGGTTTTGTCGGTGTGGATCAAATCAATCTGCTGTTGCCGCATTCGCTGGCTGGACGCGGCGAAGTAAGCCTGACACTGACCGTTGACGGACAAACAGCCAATTCCGTCAAGCTGCAATTCAGGTAGTCAGATTTGAAGAATCTGGCATCCCAGAGCCGGCATCCGGAATAGTTGCCAGAAAAGCCATAGGTTCGACAGACAAATGCCAACACAATGCTCTGGCTGCCAAGTTGGCCCCGCTAAAATGTTCTTTGAAATGTATGGCAAAACATGATTCGACTTGAAGTTGGTCAGCAAGTCTTCTTTGACGCGCGCACAGATGCCGTCATCAAAAAGGATCCCGTTAGGCGCGGCGACGGCGGCGCGCCCCGGCTTCGGCGCGCAGCGCAGCTTGCGCATGATCAACTGCATAAAGAGCAGCGCCGTTTCCGCCGTCTGTTTGTCGGCGGGAAAGTTGTTGAGCACGCCGAGTTCTTCTTCGCCGCCGAACGGGGGATTGGTCAGGATGATGTCCACGCGCTGCCTGTCGCCGATGCCGGAAAGCTTCTCGCCCAGACTGTTGCCCGAATTGATCTGCGGGGCTTCCAGCACGTCTTCATAAACTCGGCCAGATGGCGGGCGGCTGGGACAGACTGGGTGATCGCCTTGCGCCGCGATCAGACCGGGTTGCGATTGCGAGGGTGGAACAATTTGCCAAATTGTCCCACCCACGAATTGCGGACTGGACTTACCAATCGCCGGTGCGATCCCAGGCGAACGCCTTCAACTTCGTCAGCAGTTCATCTGAAAGTCGGCGGCCATCAGAGCATGAGATGTTTGCTGTGACATGTTTGGTCGAACGCATGCCGGGAATGACCGTGCTGACCGCGTCGTGGCTGAGCGTGTAGCGCAAGGCCAACTCGGGCAGGCTCGTCGCTTCATCGTCGAGCAACCCTTTCAATTTCTCGACTCGTTCGTAAACTTCCCGCTTGCGGTCGCCTCTGAAAAACCATGATCGGAAATCAGTGGCGGGGAAGACGCTGTCAGGGCGGATGGCGCCGGTCAATCCGCCTTCGTCAAACGGCACGCGCGCAATGACGCCGATGTTCAGTTCCTGGCAGACCGGATAGAGTTCGTCTTCGGGCGCCTGCTCGAAGATGTTGTAGATCACCTGCACCGCGTCAATGTGGCCTTGCCGCAATGCCTTGATCGCGTTCCACGGTTGATAGTCGTTGAGCGACAAACCGAAATAACGAACCTTGCCTTGCTCGCGCAATCTGGCCAGAGCCTCGATCCATTCGTGTTCATCAGCCCATTTGTCGTTCCAGACGTGCAGTTGTTGCAGGTCAATCGTCTCGACGCCGAGGTTTTTCAAGCTCTGCTCGGTACACTTGATGATGTAATCGCGCGGGAAGGCTTGTTGCAACGGCACGTCGCGCGCCGGCCATTCGCTGTTCTTCGGCGGAACTTTTGTGGCGATGTAAATTCGCTCATTGCGCGAGCGCGCGACCTCGCCGACCAATCGCTCGCTGTGGCCGTCGCCGTAAGCCAGCGCGGTGTCTATAAAATTCAACCCCTGATCAATCGCCAGATTCAACGCGCGGCGCGCTTCGTCGTCATCGCCGCCTGTCCATTGCACGCCGCCGATGCCCCACGCGCCGTAGCCGATTTCAGAGACTTCGATCCCGGTTCTTCCCAATGTGCGGTATTTCATAGCTGCTCCTTTAGTGGTATCAATTACAGCGCGATTTACTCACCCATCAGATTAAGTTGTCAAGATTCAGGCCTGGGAGCGTCCGCGCCCGCGCGCCGGCTTACTGTGTCGCTAGTTTCATCCCAGTGTGTTTTCTCAGTAAGCCCGCACGCGAGGCCGCGTGCGCCCCCAGGGAAGGAGGCTTTCTTTGCACGTTCAAGACTTGTTCAAGCTCATTGGCGTCGTCATTGTCGTCGTTGGCATCGCGCTGCGGTTGCGCACGACTCTGGTCGTCGTTGTCGCCGCTTTGGCGACAGGGTTGGTTGCGGGGTTGCCGCTCTTTTCGCACGAAGGATTTTTTCAGCATCTGCCTTATCTGACCAAGCCAGGGCAGACGGGCATCATCAACACGCTTGGCAAAGCGTTCGCCGACAATCGGCTGATGACGCTGTTCATCATCACATTGCCCGCCATCGGGCTTTCCGAACGATACGGATTGCAGGAGCAGGCGGGGAATCTGATTCGCAAGATTCGCGCGGCGACCGTCGGGCGATTGCAGATCATTTATCAACTCTTCCGCGTGCTGCACGGATTGATGGGCATCAGGCTCAATGGCCATCCGTCGTTCGTGCGCCCGTTGATCTTTCCGATGTCGGTCGGCGCGGCGCGGACGCGGTTTGATGACGCGGGCGTTTCTGAACAAGCGGTTGAAAAAATCAAGAGCGCGAACGCCGCCGCTGAAAATTACGGCAACTTCTACGGCCAGAATCTGTCGCCGGTGCAGGCCGGAATTCTGCTGGTTTTCGGCGTGATGCAAGGGCTTGGCTTCACGGTCGGCGTGTGGGATTTGGTGAAATACACCGTGCCGGTTGTCGCGGCCTCGATCATTCTGGCCATCGTCCAGTTTTCGTGGTTCGACCGCAGCTTGGGCAAAGCCGCGGAGGTAAAGCGATGATGGCTTCCATCTTCAGCTTGGACGCGGTCTATGTTTTGACCGGGATTGTTCTGTTGGTCTTTGCGGTGTTGACCTTCGTTGATCGCACGAATCCGCGACGCGTCGGCAGCGGGTGTTTCTGGTTGACGCTCGGAATCATTTTCGTTTTTGGAAGCGTGATACCGTACTGGCTGACGGGCTTGTTGGCGCTGTTTTTGGTGGCAATTGACGGTCTGGGGCGGGTTGGTCGCGGCGATCATCAGGTTGATGAGGCCGCTCAATCCGAACAAGCGCGGCGGCTGGGCAATCGCATCTTCATTCCCGTGCTCGCCATTCCGATCGTGACCTTCGCCTTCGCTTTGATCTTTCGCTGGCTCGGGATGGATGTGAACCGCGGCGCGCTCGTGGGGCTTGGCTTCGGCGGTCTGGCCGCGATGTTCGCTTGCCTGAAACTCACTGGCGGCGGCGCGCGCGCATTGATGAACGAAGGGCGGCGGCTGAATGAAGCGATGGGCGCGGTCAATATCCTGCCGCAACTGCTGGCCTCGCTCGGCGTGATCTTCACTGCCGCCGGAGTCGGCAATCTGATCGCGCAGGGGATTCAACACGTCATCGCGCCGGACAACCTGTTTCTGCTCGTGCTGGCCAACTGCCTGGGGATGGCTTTGTTCACGATTGTGATGGGCAATTCATTCGCGGCTTTTCCGGTGATTGCGACGGGAGTGCTGGTTCCGCTGATTATCAAACCATTCGGCGTGAACCCGGCGATGGCGGCGATTATCACGCTGACCGCCGGATCAAGCGGGACGCTGATGACGCCTATGGCCGCCAATTTCAACATCGTGCCTGCGGCGCTTTTGAACATGCGCGATCAATACGGCGTGATCAAATTCCAATTGCCGTTCGCGCTTACGATCTGGTCGTTCCACGTGTTATTGTTGTGGCTGCTGATCAAGATCTCCTGAAACAAACCGAATAGCACAGAGGTGAATGATGAAGACGAACTCCCATCGTATTCGTTTCAGCGCCGGGTCTGCCGCGCTGACTATCGCTTTGATATTGCTTGCCGTCTGGCCCAATTCGCAAAACAGGGTGGCGGCTGTCGCTCCCGTGCCTGAAATCTGGCGCATCGCGCCGCCCGCGCCGAAGATCACCGAAGCTGACCGCCTGGCCGAATTGCGAGCGCGCCGCGAAGATGTGATGAAGCGGATGGGCGACAAGGCGATCATGGTTTTGTTCAGCACGGAGCCGCGCGTTTACACGAACGACGTGGATTACCATTACCGGCAGGAGAACAATCTCTATTACCTGACCGGCGTCAGGCAGGACGGCGCGACTTTGATCTTGATTCCGGGCGCGAAACGAACGCGCGAGATATTGTTCATGCCGGAACGCGATCCCAGACGCGAGACCTGGACGGGGCATATGATGAGCGCCGATGAAGCCCGCGCGCGCAGCGGCGTGCAAGAAATTTGGGACAGCCGATTGCTGAACGGCTTTCTCGCGTTCATCGCGCCCCGCGCGGAGCAAGCCGTCGCCAAACTTGGCGCAACGTCGAAACCGGATGCGAAATTGGCCGAGCAGTGGCAGAACGAATTCCGGACTTTGATCGAAGCGGCGAAGGCGGATCAGGCCGAGATTTATCTGCTCGCGCCGTCATCGAACCGCGATCTGCGTGAATACCGGCAGGAGTACGAATTCGCCGAGGGAGTGAAAGCGGCTTCCGCAGGGTTGAAGGTCAAATCCGCGTTTCCGATTTTCGCCGAGTTGCGCCAGATCAAATCGCCGTGGGAGCAGAAGCTGATGCAGCACGCGGTTGACATCTCCGGCGAAGCTTTTCATCGCGTCTTTGCGGCGGTCGCGCCCGGAATGCACGAATACGAGATGCAGGCCGAATTTGAATACACCTATCGCCGACGCAACGCGGACAACTGGGGCTATCCGTGCATAGTCGGCGCGGGGCCGAACGCGACGACGCTGCATTACATCACCAGCCAGGATCGGCTCGATGATGGCGATCTGTTGCTGATGGATTGCGCGGCTGAGTTCGATCATTATTCCGCCGACATCACGCGCACCATCCCGATCAACGGCAAATTCACCAAAGAGCAGGCCGAGATTTACCGCATCATTTACGACGCGCAGCAGGAGGCGTTCAAGAACGCTCGTCCCGGCAATTTCATGAGCGGCAATGACCCGAAAAACTCAGTTCACGGGCGCGCCGCCGAAGTGGTCAAAGAGGGCTTGCTGCGGCTGGGCCTGATCACGTCGAAAGACAACAATGAATATCGCACGTGGTTCATGCACGGCACGAGCCACTGGCTTGGAATGAACGTCCACGATGTCGGCGTGTCCGGCAAGGCTCTGGCGCCGGGAATGATCTTCACGGTCGAACCGGGAATTTACATCCGCCCGGACGCGCTCGACGTATTGCCGAAGACGCCTGAAAACGAGCGTTTCATCGCGGCTGTTCGACCGGCGTTTGAAAAATACAAAGGCATCGGCGTGCGCATCGAAGATGACGTGCTGGTCACAACGGGCGAGCCGGTGATTATGTCCGCCGCAATCCCGCGCAAGCTGGAAGATGTCGAAGCGACGATGGCGCGATTGAAACAGGAATTGCGAAAATCGGGGTGGCCGTCGGTCGCAAGCAGATAGTTAAGAAAGGAGTGGTAGCTATGACTGTGAAAGTTAAGCCCGCCGTTTTGCCAGCGGCAATAACGAAGTACTCGAAAGGAGACTCAGCCACGGGAGAAGTCAGAGTGCAGGCGAAACTTATCAACGCCGTTGATGAAGGGTTGATGAGAAGAGGATTGATGGCGCCGGATGAAGTCCGAACATACGTGGCCGATGCGCTGGTGGATACAGACTCGGTGAGGTCGGTGTTGCCCGTCGAAGTGGCGCAGCAATTGGGGCTGGCCACGATCGGGAAGACCAGGGCCGAGTATGCAAACGGCTCGGAGGAGATGGTAGACCTGACTGAAGGGGCCGTGATTGAGATTAACGGGCGCCGCGCCATAAAAGAGACTTTGGTCTTAGGCAATGAGGTGCTAATCGGGCAAACCATCCTGGAAGAGATGGATCTGTTGGTTGATTGCCTCAACCGGCGAGTGATTGGCAACCCGGCGCACCCTGACCAACCGGTCTTCAAGGTTAAATGAAGCAATGGCGCGAAGCCTTATTGACGTAAGCCACGAGATCGAAGCGGGAATGATCACCTATCCGGGCCTTCCCGCTCCGGTCGTTTCCGATTACCTGAGCCGCGAGGCGTCGCGTGGGCGCTATGCCGAGGGCACGACGTTTCAGATCGGGCGCATCGAGATGATCGCCAACACCGGGACTTACATTGACGCGCCGTTCCATCGGTTCGAGAGTGGAATTGACTTGGCCGGGTTGCCGCTCGAACGTCTGGCCGATGTCGAAGGTTTGGCGCTGGACGCGACCGGACGTGAGGGCCGCGCGATTGACGCCGGATATTTTCAAGGCTTGGATTTGCGAGGCCGCGCTGTTTTGATTCGCACAGGCTGGGACGCGCATTGGCGCACGCCGCGATACGGCGAAGACGCTCCGTTCGTGACCCGGCGCGCCGCTGAGTTTCTGGTTGAAGCCGCGCCCGCGCTTGTCGGAATTGATTCGGTCAACATTGACGACGCGGAGGATGGCTTGCGGCCCGCGCATACGCTGTTGCTCGGCGCGGGGATTCCGGTTGTCGAACATCTTTGCAATTTGAATGAGTTGCCCGCGCGCGGGTTCCGTTTTCACTGCGTCCCCGTGAAGTTTCGCGGCGTGGGGACGTTCCCGGTTCGGGCTTACGCCGTGATTGAGTGATTTGTATGTCAATTAGTCTCTACTTGCCGGAAACGCGATTTGCCGTGGCGAGCATTCCGCTTGATCGTTACGGCGAGGTGGTCGCCTGTTTGCGCGAGGTCGAAGACTTCATTTCGATGGTGCGCGACAAGGAGGAAATCACTTTGATTGTCGCCGAAGATGTCTGGCGTAAACTGGCGGCGCGTTTTCCCGGCGCGGCTGTGCAGGAGGGACGCCGGATGATCCGTTTCGACACGGTGCTCGATTTTTCAGTCGTCGGCTTCATCGCCGAAATCAGCCGCGCGCTGGCCGACGCCGACATCAGCATCCTGAGCATTTCGACTTACCGCACGGACGCGGTGCTTGTTCACGAATCCAGATTCGATGACGCGGTCAACGCCGTCAAGCAGGCCCTTGTAACTCTCAAATTCACTCATCTGGCGCAACACTGAAAAAACGATGTCAAAAGAAAAATTCGATCCACTCGAACTCGCCAAGCTTGAAGGACTGCAGAGCAAATCGGTTTACGCCGCGAAACCGCTCAATAACACTTCCGCCATCAGCCCGCCGATTTGGCAAACGACCACGTTTAGCGCCGAGACGGCTGAAGATTTCGCCGAAGTCGCAACGGCTACAAAACCGGCGGAATTCTACACGCGCAACGGCAACCCGAATCACGCGATGGTCGAGGCGACATTGGCTGCGCTGGAATGCGGGGAAGCGGCTCAGGTCTTCAGTTCCGGGATGGGCGCGATTTTCGCCGCGATGGGATGCCTGCTCGAATCCGGCGATCACGTTGTGGCCCAGCGCAATCATTACGCCGGAGCGACGACGCTGATGAAAGAGTTCCTGCCGCGCTGGGGCATCGAGATCACCTACGTTGATCAAACGAACAACGATGAATTCGCCAGCGCCGTGCGTCCCAACACGAAGCTGATTTACGTCGAAACGCCGGTCAACCCGCTGATGCAAATTACCGATCTGCGCTTCATCGTCGAGTTGGCCAGAGGGCGCGGCGTCACGACCATCTGCGATAACACGTTTGCGACGCCGATCAACCAGCGTCCGCTCGAACTTGGCGTTGACGCCGTTATTCACAGCGCGACGAAATACATCGGGGGCCATCACGACGTGACGGCTGGCGCGCTTGTCGGATCGAAAGAGTTTGTCGAACGCGTCTGGCGGTTCGCCCTGGTCGCCGGAGCCACGCTCAGCCCGTTCGACGGATGGCTGTTGCTGCGCGGCTTGCGGACGCTCGGACTGCGCGTTGAACGCCACAATCAGAACGGAATGGCGCTGGCGAAGTTTTTTGAGCATCACCCGAAAGTCGCAAAAGTCTATTACCCGGGTCTGGAATCGCATCCTCAACACGAACTGGCCAAATCGCAGATGAGCGGATTCACCGGAATGTTGAGCGTCGAATTGCGCGGAGGTTACGCGGCGGCGGACAAGTTTATCTCTTCGCTCAAACTGGCGACGCGCGCGGCCAGTCTCGGCGGATTCGAGACGCTGGTCGTGCATCCGGCCTCGATGTGGAGCCTTCAGCTTTCGCAGGAATTGCGGGAATCAACCGGCATCAACGAGGGGTTGGTGCGGATTTCCGTCGGTCTGGAAGACGAGGTTGACATGCTCCGCGATTTTGAGCTGGCGCTGGCGGAAGTTTGATCATGAGCGCGAAAGCCGAAGTCATCATTCGACGAGCGGAAGCGAATGACGCCGATATTTTCCTCTCGCTTCTGGCTGGGCTGGCGGAATACGAAAGTTACGATCCACCCGGCGAAGCGGAACGAGCGAGGCTTCTGGAAGACGCTTTCGGCGAAAGGCCTCGCTTCTCGGTCTTCCTGGCCGAAGTCGAAGGGCAAGCCGCCGGATACGCGCTGGTTTTAGAGACATACTCATCCTTTTGGGCACGCCCGAAACTCTATCTCGAAGACCTTTTCGTCAAACCTGAATTTCGCGGCCACGGCGTGGGGCAGGCGCTGTTCAAGTTCTGCGCGCGCAAAGCCATCGAGCGCGGATGTGTGCGGATGCAGTGGATCGTGCTTGATTGGAACACGTCAGCGATGAAGTTTTACGAGGGACATGGCGCTTATCACCTCAAGGATTGGCGCACGTACAACCTGGATGAGGAGCAACTCCGCGCTTTGGCCGGGTTGGATTGAACGACGCAAAAAAAATAAGGAGAGATTTTTCAATCTCTCCTTTAAAGGCTAGCTTTGCTGGGATGAAAACTTGGAAGACAATGGCGCCGGAGATTGTCCAGCGCGCAACGCCGATATGAGCAAGACTGATGCCACGATTGTTGAAAGGGATTGGTGGGCGGTTATCTACACGAAAAGCCCTGATTTAGCGGCAAAATCAGCTAAAACGGCTTAGGCCGAGGGGGCCGTTTTATCCAGAATTTCGTATGCGGGCTTCAATTTTTCGTAGACTGGTCTAGCCATTTAGGCTCCGAGCCAATCCTGCGGTTTGAAATAAGTCCAGGCGTTAGCCTCAGCCGTGCCAGGTTCCGGTTTGTAATCGTAGACCCATCGAGCGAGCGGCGGCAGCGACATCAGGATTGATTCCGTTCGCCCGCGAGTTTCCAATCCGAAAATCGTCCCGCGATCATAAACCAGATTGAATTCGGCATACCGCCCGCGACGGATCAATTGGAATTCGCGTTCGCGCTGACCGTAATTGCTATCGCGGCGGCGTTCGAGGATCGGCAGATAGGCCGGCAGGAAGGCTTCGCCAGCGTCTTTCACAAAAGCGAAGAGCTTGTTCATGTCGCCCTGCAAATAATCGAAGAAAATCCCGCCCACGCCTCGCGTTTCGCCGCGATGTTTAATAAAGAAATATTCGTCGCACCACTTTTTGAAACGGGGATAGTGATCAGGATCGTGCTTGTCGCAGGCCGCTTTTAACGTTTGGTGAAAGTGGATCACGTCTTCGCGGAACGGGTAGTAGGGGGTCAGATCGGAGCCGCCGCCGAACCAACTCGCGTCGCCTTTTTCCAGGTAGCGGAAGTTCGCGTGAACTGTCGGAATGTAGGGGTTACGTGGGTGCAGCACGAGCGAAATACCGGTGGCGAAAAACTCGCGCCCTTCGCCAAGCTCTATTTTCCTGGCGAACTCTTCGGGCAACACGCCTTCGACGGCTGAGAAATTGACGCCGGCTTTTTCAAAGATTGCGCCCTCTTCCATCACGCGAGTGCGCCCGCCTCCGCCGCCTTCGCGCCGCCAGTCGTCTTTGCGGAAACGCGCATTGCCGTCGGTCTCTTCGAGCGCGGCGCAGATTTTGTCCTGAAGGTAAGAGAAGAATTCCTGTGTCTGTGATCTCATAATTTCCCGCTCAGTTTGAGAATTTACGCCCCGATTCTGGCTCAATTTGGCGAATCGCGCCAACGCGGGCTACGATACCCGGCCTATGGATAACGAGCGAAACAATCGCGGGGAGCTTGCCATTCGCGTCTCAATGCTGCCGCGCGACACCAATCCTGGCGGCACGATTTTCGGAGGCGTGATCCTCTCACACCTTGATCAGGCTGGAGGGATCGAGGCGCGCAAGCATGCCGATAAACTTTTCGTCACCGTCGCCATGCGCGGGATCGAATTCATCGCCCCGGTTTTCGTGGGCGACGTCGTCAGCTTTTACACCCGCACGATCAAGCTGGGCCGGACATCAGTCACGGTCGGCGTGATCGTCGAGGCGATGCGTTACCGCGACAGCGACCAGATCGTTCGCGTCATGGAAGCCGAGGCCGTTTACGTCGCGGTGGATGAAAACCGCAAACCGATTCCGATCAAAGACGAATAGCCTGATGCGTGTCTGCTACTCCGACCGTTACGCGGTTCCACTCCCGCCGTCACATCCGTTCCCGATGCCGAAGTACAAGATGGCGCGCGACCGGCTGCTGGCCGAAGGTTCGATCACGTACTGGAATTTAATCGAGCCGCCGCTGGCTTCGGATGAAGACATCCTGCTGGTTCACACGCCGGATTACTGGTTTCGCTGCGCGCGCGGACAGTTGACCGTTCAGGAAATTCGCCGCATAGGTTTTCCATGGTCTGAAGGATTGGTTCGCCGCTCGCGCTCCTCGGCGCAGGGGACGGTCATCGCCGCGCGAAACGCTCTGCGTGATGGCGTTGCGTCGAATCTGGCTGGCGGAACACATCACGCCTTTCCCGATCACGGCGAAGGATACTGCGTGTTGAATGACATCGCCATCGCCGCGCGAGTTCTGCAACGCGACAAACTGGCCGAACGCATCGCCGTGATTGATTGCGATGTGCATCAGGGCAATGGCACGGCGGCGATTTTTCAGGATGACCCGGATGTTTTCACCTTCTCGATGCACGGCGAGAAGAACTTTCCGGCTCGGAAGGAGTTGAGCAGGCTCGACATTAATCTGCCGAACGGTGTCGGCGATGAAGAGTACCTGGCAATCCTGCGCGAACACGTTCTGCGAATTCTTGACGGGGTCAAGCCGGACTTCGTCTTCTATCAGGCAGGTGTTGATCCGTTCGAGGGGGACCGGCTGGGCAAATTGAAGCTGACGATTGAGGGGCTGCGGAGGCGGGATGAATTCGTGATTCTGAGTTGCCGTGAGCGCGGAATTCCAATCGTGACGACTATGGGCGGCGGTTACGGGAAAGACATCAACGACACAGTTGAGGCGCATTGCAACACGATACGGGTGGCGCTCAATTATGCGCGGTGAAAGGCAGGACAGGCCGATGACATTAAGCGCCTCGTCCCAGTCTTAATTGACAGCCAAATCACGGTGTTTTATGCGCCTTGAGTGGTTTTGGGCAAATGAAAACGCTCCAAACAACAGGAGCCGCGCCGGCGAACGGGCGAGTTTTTTTGAGCGGAAGCCGAAACCCTGCTTGACAAACTCTGTTGTGGTACATATATTGCCGGACTTTGCGAAGCAGTGGCTTCGCTAAGCAGGTGGCGCTTGCGGGTCTCTGGAGTGCAGAGGCGCTGCCGGGTTCGATGGAAAGGCTGGAATTGGGCCATTCCGGTGAATCTTTTTGAGAATGTATTGTGGCGTTGTGATTCCCTCGGTAGACGAGTCGGATGACTTCCCGTCTGAGTGAATCCCCTTTAAAGTTGCCATCGCGCAACAATCACTTTGAAATCACGCCACAGAAAAACTCGGCGATTTGGGACGCCATATCTGCACGACTTCGCGGACATCCCAAAAAATCACTGCTTTCGATCAGTTAGCGACAGACGCCTCCGGCGCGCGCGCCTTCTGGCGTTTGTGAAAGATTCAATGCTCTCAGGAGAGGGCGCGACGTTACGCGCGCCTGTTCGAGAAGAAAGTCACAACGACTAAAACTATGCCGACGATTAGCCAGTTAGTTCGTAAAGGCCGCAAACGGGTCAAGTACAAAACTTCAAGCCCCGCGCTTCAATCATGTCCGCAGCGTCGCGGCGTGTGCGTCCAGGTGAAGACTCAGACCCCGAAAAAGCCCAACTCGGCTTTGCGCAAGATCGCGCGCGTGCGTTTGACCAATGGGATCGAAGTTACGTCATACATTCCCGGTATCGGCCACAATCTGCAGGAGCACTCAATCGTGCTCGTGCGCGGAGGCCGTGTGAAAGACCTGCCGGGCGTTCGTTATCACATCGTGCGCGGCACTCTCGATTCGGTCGGCGTCGCCAATCGCAAGCAGGGGCGCTCGAAATACGGCGCGAAGCGTCCGAAAGAGGGCGCGGCGGGCGCAGCGGCTAAGGGAGGTAAGAAGAAGTAATCTCAAGTTTCAAATCTCAAATTTGAGATCGCGGATTCAAAACTTATATGCCAAGAAGAAGAGAAGTCCCGAAACGCGAAATTCTGCCCGATCCGGTTTACAACAGCCCGCTCGTCGCCAAATTCATCAACACGATGATGTGGGACGGCAAGAAGTCGGTGGCCGAGGGCATCATCTACAAGGCGCTGGATAAGATCAAAGAGCGGTCGCAGGAAGACCCGCTTAAGGTTTTCAAGAAGGCGGTTGAAAATCTCCAGCCGAAGGTCGAAGTCAAATCGAAGCGCGTCGGCGGCGCCAACTATCAGGTTCCGGTCGAAGTCAGCGCCAGCCGCCGCGTCGCGCTGGCGATGCGCTGGCTGGTGTCTTATGCGCGTGGCCGAGGCGAGAAGACGATGGTTGACAAACTCGCCGCTGAAATCATGGACGCCGCGGCTGCCAAAGGTAACGCAGTTAAGAAGCGCGAAGATGTGCATCGAATGGCTGAGGCCAACAAAGCGTTCGCGCACTACCGCTGGTAGTAAAAATATAAAAACGGAGAAGAGGAGAAGAGGTAATAGCCGGCTCGTGAAGGACTCCCTCACGAGCCGATGAAGTAGAGAAGTTTTATGGCAAGGCAAGCACCACTTAGCAGGTTCCGCAACATCGGCATCATGGCCCATATTGACGCCGGTAAGACGACGACCACCGAGAGAATTCTTTACTACACGGGCGTCTCTTACAAAATCGGCGAGGTGCACGAAGGCACGGCCACGATGGATTGGATGGAGCAGGAACAGGAGCGCGGCATCACGATCACTTCCGCCGCGACGACCTGTTTCTGGAAGCGGAACGGCGAAGAGTACAGGATCAACATCATTGACACTCCCGGCCACGTGGATTTCACCATCGAGGTCGAGCGCAGTCTTCGTGTGCTCGATGGCGCAGTCGCCGTGTTCGACGCGGTCGCGGGCGTCCAGCCGCAATCTGAAACCGTCTGGCGTCAGGCCGACAAATACAATGTTCCGCGCATCGCTTTCATCAACAAAATGGATCGGCCCGGAGCCGATTTCGATCACGCGGTTGAAACCATCCGCACTCGGCTGGCCGCCAATCCGGTTTGCATTCAGATGCCGATTGGCGCCGAAGATCAATTCAAAGGCGTGATTGACCTGATCGAGATGAAGTCAATCCTGTGGAAGGATGAGGCCAAAGGCGCAGAGTACGTAGTCGAAGACATTCCCGGCAATTTGAAAGACGCGGCCGCCGCAGCCCGCGAACAGATGATCGAAGCCATCGCCGACGCGGATGACGAGATTGCGACGAAATATCTCGAAGGCGTCGAGATCAGCACAGCCGAAATTCGCGCTGCGCTTCGCCGAGGCTGCATCGCCATCAAACTCGTGCCGGTCGTTTGCGGCACGGCGTTCAAGAACAAAGGCGTCCAACCACTGCTCGATGCTGTAATTGATTACCTACCTTCGCCGATTGACATTCCGGCGGTTAAGGGAATCAACAAGAAAGACGAGGAAGTCGAACGCAAGGCCGACGACAAAGAGCCGTTCTCGGCGCTCGTCTTCAAGATCATGGCCGACAAACACGTCGGTCAACTCTCATTCACGCGCATCTATTCCGGCACGCTCAAATCAGGTTCCTACGTCCTCAATTCCACGAAGGACAACAGAGAGCGCGTTGGCCGCATTATGAAGATGCACGCCAACAAGCGCGAGGACGTAGAGGAAGCTTACGCGGGCGAAATCGTCGCAATCGCCGGATTGAAGCAGGTTACGACCGGCGACACTATCTGCGCGGAATCGCATCCCGTGATTCTGGAAGCGATGGAGTTCCCGACGCCTGTCATTTCGCTCGCCATCGAGCCGAAGACCCGGCAGGATCAGGAGAAACTCGGCATTGCGATGGGCCGGCTGGCTCAGGAAGATCCGTCGTTCCGTGTCCACACCGATCAGGAAACCAACCAGACGATCATCCAGGGAATGGGCGAACTGCACCTGGAAATCATCGTTGACCGCCTCAAGCGCGAATACGGCGTCGAGGCCAACGTTGGCAAACCGCAGGTCGCTTACCGCGAAACGATTCGCAAACTGGCGAAGGGCGAAGAGAAATACGCTCGCCAGACCGGCGGTCGCGGCCAATATGGACACGCCGTGTTGCAGATCGAACCGAACGAGCCAGGCGCGGGTTTCGAGTTCATCAACGAGATTGTTGGCGGCGTGATCCCCAGAGAATACATCCCGGCAGTCGAAAAAGGCGTGGTCGAGGCGATGGAGGGCGGCATCCTCGCGGGTTACGAGATGGTGGATGTCAAAGTCAGATTGACCTTCGGCAGCTATCACGAAGTTGACTCGTCCGAAATGGCGTTCAAGATCGCAGGCTCGATCGCTTTCAAAAACGCCGCCAAAGCGGCCAGCCCGGTGTTGCTCGAACCGGTGATGAAGGTCGAGGTCGTTACTCCCGAAGAATACATGGGATCGGTCACCGGCGATATCAGTTCACGACGTGGACGAATCGAGGGAATGGTTTCGCGCACCGGCACGCAGATCATCACCTCGATGGTTCCGCTCGCGGAAATGTTCGGCTACGAAACCGATCTTCGCTCGATGACGCAGGGACGCGCCTCCTCGACGATGCACTTTCATCGTTACGAAGAAGCGCCGAAGAGCGTCAGCGAAGAGATCATTGCTAAGGTTCAAGGCGCGTCCAAATAGCGTCTTAAATCTCGAATCTCGGATTTGAGATTTATCCAGGCGGAGTGATTCCGCGCACTACATTAGGAAATTTAGGAGCGATACGAATATGGCGAAAGAGAAATTTGATCGTAGTAAGCCACACGTCAACGTGGGAACGATCGGCCACGTTGATCACGGCAAGACCACCCTGACGGCG